>Ga0335085_10008481_pt1 | contig 15669 bp, 16 predicted proteins | sample Lox_Sample_45_FD_206712 | JGI IMG/M metagenome (GOLD analysis project Ga0335085, IMG submission 206712) | Soil microbial communities from Loxahatchee National Wildlife Refuge, Florida, United States - Lox_Sample_4.5 | ecosystem: Environmental > Terrestrial > Soil > Wetlands | place: USA...
GCACAATCATCAAAGACGTAGCGGTCGCGACGGCGACTTGGCGCGAGGTCGGGAAGGAAGTTGGTGCGCGGCCTGCCGAAGTCACTCGCATGGCAAGCGCTTTTGAGCACGATGATCTTAAGCGGGCTCTGGCGTTGTGAGGCGTACCGCCCAAATTGCGACCAGCTCAAGAAGCGTTACCTATGCAATCTCGGCGTCTCAAAACACCGCAATCACAGATATCGCCGCTCGAAAATCGCTCCCATCTTTGAATGGACAGACTGGGCAATTTGATCAACGGCTTAGACCTGCTCGTGCACAAATTCGGTCACAAATCCATCATACCGAGGTACGCGTTTGTGGGAAAACTGCTGCTCGACGACGCAAAATCGGATAGCGCTTACAAACATTTGCAAGCGTAGAGCGGAATTTCGTTGAAGATTCGGCTAGAGTGGAATTTTATGAATAGAATGAATGACTTAACTCACAAATTCTGCATCGCGCCCATGATGGAGTGGACGGAGTAATCAATAATTTCAATGGTTTAAGCGGGGCCGTGCACACGGTTTGCACACAGAGTCGTTCTACTTCTCCCCCGCATCCGTTCCTTTTCGTTCGCGCGATCGAGCGCGACAGTATGCGACGACCACTCGTCCTGGAATGCAACGTCGATTGCAGGGGATCAGGGACTTTGGGGGCACATGTCGGCGTACTCCGAAAGATGGGCTCATTAGTCAGAATGCTGGACACGCGCGAGCGGTCATGTACCTGCCGCGCGAAACTGGATTTGCTCTGCGCTTCTTCGATCGTCCCTGTCTGAAGCTTGGGCCGCTGCAAGCTCCGCTGCAGCAGGTAACGTCAGCCGAACGCAAAGCCCTCCCCCCTTACGGTTCAAGAGCGCAATCTCGCCGCCGTGCTCCAATACGATGGAGCGCGTTACCGAAAGTCCGAGACCCACACCCCCCGTGTTGGGATCGCGCGCTTCGTCCATCCGATAGAAGGGTTCGAAAACCTTGTCGCGTTGGGCCCAGGGAATGCCCGGTCCTTCGTCCTCGACCGTTATGACGATCTGGCCTGCTTGCAGGCGCAACGTAACAAGCGCGGTCTTTCCGTACTTGATGGCGTTGTCGACGAGGTTGAACACCGCACGGCGCAGAGCAATGGGCCGACCGATGATGTTGACCCCGCGCGGGCCGGTGAAGGTCACCGGCTCTCCTAAATCGGAGGCATCCTGGCATATTCCCTCGACGAGGGCGCTGACATCCAGCAACGAGCGTGGCTCGCGCTTCGCGTCCTCCTCGGCGAAGGAAAGTATCGACTCGATCAGACTGTTCGTCCCATCGAGCTCCGCGAGCATTTTCTTGTGATCGGGGATGTCCTCATTGATTTCGATACGAAGCCTTAGGCGCGTGAGAGGCGTACGGAGGTCGTGCGACATCGAGGCAAACATTCGTGTTCTATCTTCGTTGAAGCGCCGAATTCGATCGTGCATGCGATTGAATGCCTGCATGAGCGTAGCGATCTCGCGCGGGCCGCTCACGCGAACCGGCAATGCTTCACCACTCCCACCGACGTGGCTGGCGGCATGGGAAAGCTCGGACAGAGGCGCGCTGATGAGCCGGCTTGCGATTATGGAGAGCAATGCGCAAACAATGCCCCCGAGTGCGATTGCGATGGCGATGCTGGCAGGTGAAGGGCTTGCTTGGACGAGCTCAATTCGCGGTATTGGCTTAAATCTGCGCTCAACCTCCAGCCAATGGCCGTCAGCCAGCGTGGCCTGAACAAGCAATTCCCGCAGGTCCGCAACGGATGAGGCCCTTGTTCCAGGAACCAGGGAACGTTCGGCGACCAGAATTGTGCGAGGTGATGCGAGCAAAGCTTCGACGCGGTTCTTGAGCAATTCGCTATCCGTGTCGATGCGATACGCGGCGTCTTGAGTGGGGGCGTCGAGGATATGGATGCGGAGTCCTGGCTCCTGGGCCGCCGTAATGATGGTTTGTCTCTGAGCGCTTGGGGCAGAATCCAACGATTGAAGCAAAGTCACGACCTTGCCGGGCAAGACGTGGGACACCCAGGGGTTCTCCTGCTTCGATATTGCGTATGATGGTTGTGGTGGGCGAGCGATGCCGAGTTCAGCAAGCCACAGAAGCCCCGCGCCAAGCATCATCGCGATCAGTATGATGGGCGCGAACGTAATGGCGAGGTTACAGCGCCAATCCCTCACCAAGGCCTCCCATTGAGGGTCACCGGGGAGGCAAACACATACCCCTCGTTTCGGACTGTCTTGATAAGCTGGGGGTCTTTCGGGTCTGTTTCGATTCGGTGGCGCAACCTGCTGATCAGAACATCGATACTGCGCTCGAAAACTTCGGCGCCGCGGCCGCGGGCCAAATCGAGCAACTGATCCCGCGTCAGGACGTGCTGGGGACGTTCGACAAGCGCCAGCAGCAGGGTGAATTCGGCGCTCCTGAGATCGACGAGGGAGTTTTCCGGCGATCTGAGCTGTCTCCGGGTAACATCCATTTTCCAGCCGGCGAACTCGAACAGGCGGGCTCCATCGGCCGGTGAGCCTGGCGGCGGCAGCGCCGAGCGGCGCAACACGGCTCGTATGCGAGCGAGCAATTCGTGTGCGCTGAATGGCTTGGGAAGATAGTCGTCGGCGCCGAGTTCAAGTCCGACCACGCGATCGGTTTCGCTGCCGAGAGCCGTCAGCATGATGATCGGAATCTGGCTGGTCGTGCGCAGGCGGCGACACAAACTTCTCCCGTCTTCGCCCGGCATCCTGATATCGAGCACGATGAGATCGATACGGGCCGTGTTCATCGTCTGCATCATCGCGGTACCGTTGTCGGCGGTGGAGACGCGAAAGCCGTGTCGAACCAAAAAGCCCGATAGGATATCCCGAATTTCACTGTCGTCGTCGACAATCAGAATGTGCTGACTCGCATCCATGACAAGTCCGAGCATGACATATGATGTTCAACGCGGCGACTGTGATTTTGTAACCTAATGTTTCATACCCGGGGTCTGAAACACTGTGTAACAAAAATCCGATTCCATGAAATCTTGCGGAAACATCAGCTGTCTAACAAAGCGCCGTGCGGATCGGCGAAAGCGCGCGAAACGCGCGACGGTGAAAGTGGTTCCACACTTTCAGCCGTCAACAAATGAGTGCCCGCGTGTCCTGCGTCTGTGTGCAGTTATGGAACTTCGCGATTTCGAGTTTCTGATCGCATCTGCGGAAGCAGGAAACTTTTGCTCAGCCGCACAGTCACTGGGCCTCGACACATCCACCATCAGCCGACGAATTAGCCATCTGGAGGACGAGTTGGGCCTTACGCTCTTCGAGCGCAAGCGCTCGGGCGTCCAGCTCACGCAGGGCGGACGGTCGGTACTGGAACACGCGCGACGCGTTCTCGCCGAGGTCGACAGCGTCAGACGCACCGGGATGGAAATGGGCGCTGGCAACGGAGGGCGGGTTCGCCTCGCTGTCCACCTGGCACCAATCGGATGCACGTTTGCGCAGTTGCTGTACCTCTGGAGAAAGAGACACGCCAATGTTGGCGTGACGATTTCTGAAGTGAACGCGGGTGACCTGACGCGGGCGTTCGACGAGCGTCGTTTCGATCTTGCGCTTTCTCCACGGTGCCTTGGTTTGGCCGATGCCGGCAGATTGCCGCTTTATAGTGAGCGGTTGTTCGTAGCCGTGCCGCTCGACCACGCACTGGCCCAGCGCTCGGTCGTCAAATGGAATGATCTTCGATCGGGGCGGGTTCTTATCCCCGCGTTGGGCGATGAGCAGATGCAGCGCGAACTCTATGCCGCATATCTTGGCAGTGATGTGCGGTTCGAGGGCCATGCAGCGAGCAAGCACTCCATTCTCGCGTTGGTGGGAGCTGGAGCTGGTGTTACGCTCGTGACCGAGAGCCAGATCAAAACCGTCATTCCGAATGTTGCATTCAAGCCGATCGATGAGGAGAATGCCTGGTTCGAAGTCGATCTTGTATGGCGTAAGGAGATGGAAGACCCCGTTGTGGGCCGGTTCGTTGCCTTCCTGCGCGATGAATCACGCGCCCGGAATCTGGTCTGAATCTCTTCTGATCTCGGTCGTCGGATCCTGGGCGGCCGCCCTCTTGAGCTTCGCAAAGACGCGATCGGCTGCCATGAAGCGCTGAAGCATGGGTGCAATCAGCTTGGTGGGATCGAGTGCGCCCTGGCCACTCGTTTCGGACAAGACCCTGGCGTAAGCCACGAGATCCCGGTGCACGACGGCCGGAAGCTCGACCGTAAGTTTGACCGGTCGATCGTCTTCGATGGTCGAGAGCCTGAGCTTTGCCATGGGTCGCGCGACCTTTAGCTCTGGTACGGTTCGAGGACTATGTCGCGTTTGATCATGACGCGGACGGGGAAGCCGGGTCTGATGGTGATCGTGGGCTGAATATTGAGCGAGCGGCCGACCACTTGTTCCCCCGTTTGATTGAAGCTTTGGGACGCGCCTTGCTGCAGAGCTTGGGCAAGCGATTGCGAGCTGTTGCCGTAATTGGTCCCGGACGCCGTGCCGACGCTCAGGATCGTGGAGAGAGCCGCGGCCTCGAAAATCTGCCCCCAGTGATTATCGACGTCATCTTCGAGTCCGGCATAGCCTTGCGCGTCCGCGGCGGGCTCGCGCTCGAGAACGATCGAGCGGCCATTGGGGAAGATGAGGTGTGTCCACGCAAGAAGCACGCGCGACTGGCCGAAGGCGATTTGCGCGTCGTATTGGCCGATCAACCGCGCGCCTTGCGGAATCAGAAGAATCTTCCCCGTCGGCGTGTCGTAGACGCTTTGCGTGACTTGCGCTGTGACTTCGCCCGGGAGATCCGATCTGAGGCCGGTAATCAGGGCCGCCGGAATGACGTTGCCGGCTTGCAGGAGATAAGGCGACGCCGGCGCTTCGATCCGCTCCTTGCTGACCGTTTCGTGGTCGGTTGGAGCATCGAGGAACGCGAGCTTCTCATCATGCAAGATCGGCGTTCCTGAAGGTTTTGAAGAGTCCTGTGCCGTCGCATTGGATATTCCCGAAGTCGCCGTCGATGAGAGTCCGAGATCCGGGGCGATGTTCGTGGTGGCGAAGAGATGGCTCGTGAGGGCTGCTTGCTGTTCCTGTTCGGACTTCTGGTCCGATCCGGGCGCTCCCATCCCTGGTGCAGGGGTGCCGGCGTTCAAAATCGGGCGGCCGAGATCGCCCGGAAGCGGCGGGCCGAGTTGCGGCGGATTCTTTGGAAGTCCGGCATAATCTTTGGGCAAATTTGCAAGCCCGTCCGGCGTCGAGCGGTTGGTCGTGTTGTAAAGTTCTGAATGCGTCGTCGATCCTTTCGGCATCAGGGCAAAAAAGAGGGCGCTGGCAATTCCGAGCGAGGCGGTGATGCCGAGACCGAGGAGCACCTTGCGCGACAGACGCGTGACCGGCGGCCGTGCCGGATGCAAGCGCATCTCGCGTTCGTGCGCATAAGCTTGTTGTGGCTCTTTCGCCTGTTGTTCCTTCTGGCCAGACTCGCTCACGATCGCCTCCCATCGGCGCGCACGATGCGCACGATCTGTTGCGGATCGGCGCCAAGCCGCAGTTCGGCTGCGCCAAAAAGGCGATCGACGATCATATGCCGGCCTTCCACGCGGTAGTTGACGAGCTCGGCATCGCCTTGCGGGCCGAGCACCCACAGAGGCGGCATCTCGCCTTCGGCAATCCCGCGCGGGAATTCGATGAACACCTGTCTTCCATCATCGAAGGCGCGTAGAGGCCGCCACGACGGCCTGTCGCCTTCGATCCTGTAGCGGAAATTGAGCTGATCGATGTCGATGCCCGCTGCAACCGGCGCGGCGGATTCTGCGGTGTTGTTCTGCTGATGCAGCGCGATCAGCTGGTCGTTCGGGTATTCCCAGGACACCGACGCCATGTAGGTATGGGTATCGGAATGCAGCTCGAGATGATAGGTTCTGCGGTCGGTGTTGATGACGAGATTGGTAACGAGGTCGGGTTTCGTCGGTTTGACCAGAATGTGCACACGCTTACTGGTCCCGCTGCCGCTCTCGGTATTGCCGATGATCCAGCGCACAGTATCGCCGGCGGCAACCGGACCTGAGCCGGCCAGTTGCTCGCCGTCTTCGAGCGCAATGTCGGTCACTTCGCTCGGTGCGGTATAGACTTCATAGAGCGCGCCATCCGAGAAGGGATAAACCTGGATGGCATTGAGGTAGCCCGTTCGTGTCGGCTCGATGCGAGCCGCGCTATTGGCGACGGCGACCCGGACGCGCGGATCGGCCGACTCCGATTGTACGGATCTTGTGCGGGGCAGGGGTTTCAACTGCCCGGGTAGCGGTAAAGGTTTCGGGACTTCGACGATTTGCACCGGCCTGGGCGGGTTCGGCTGCAGCACCGCTTGGCGAGGCACGTTGTCGAGGGGGATGGCCGGCGGCTTGTAGGTCGAGCAGGCGCCGAGCATCATGGGAACAAGCGTCAGAAACGCACGCGAACGAGAACGCATCAGTTGAGCTCCTTGGACCAGTTAAGCGCATGGACGTAGACGCCGAGCGGGTTCTTCTTGAGCGTGTCCGCGTCGGTGGGGGTCTGGAGGACGACCGTCAGGATCGCGCTCCAGTGTTCGGTCGCGGCAAGCGTGCCGTCGATGTAACGTCGCTCGATCCAGGCGACACGAAAGCTTGAATCCGACGCGCGGATTACGCTCGAGATCTCGACGGAAACTTGCGTATGGCCTACTTCCGCGAACGGATCGTTGGTGCGCGCATAATCATTGAGCGCCAGCGCGCCTTTGTCCGTCACGTAATTATAGGCATCGAGCCAGTTCTGGCGCAGCACGATCGCGTCGGCAGGAATGCTGCGCACCTCTTCGATGAAGTGCGCCAGGTGCCAGGCGATTTGCGGATCCGTCGGCCGGTAATCGGCAATGGCAGGCGCCACCGCTTGGGCTTGGCCGAGCCTATCGACTTCGACCACCCAGGGCACGACGCTGCCGCGCAGCGATTGCCAAATCAGGCCGGCTGTCAGAACCCCGGAGAGCGCAAGCGTGCCGAAAAACGCAAGCCGCCAGTTCTTGGCCTGCACACGGGCCGAGCCGATGCGCTCGTCCCAGATTTGTCCGGCACGCTGATAGGGCGTCTCGGGTTCGGGCGTCGTGCCGTAACGCACGGATGGGCGCTTGAAGGTCATCTTCATTCCTCGGATAGATCGACGGACGAGCCGCCACTGGGGTGATCGCCGGCACGCATGGTGCTCGCGGCCGCGGATGCGGCATGGGATGCGGCTTGTCGTGTTCGCATCCGGCTTGCCCATGCGGGCTCGCTGCCTGATGGCGACGATGGCGATGGCGCCGTTCCGGTGGCTCTCGCCTGACCGGCAGCAAAGCTCTCGCTCAACGATTGCGCCGCGCGGCGCAAGGGACTCGTAGCCGCCATAGCGCCAGCCTTGGCGACATTGGCGGAGCCGGCGGCAACACCGGCAATGCCGCTCTTGCCGGCAGAACCTTCGCGGTAAGCGCCAACCACGCCCCCGGCAACCGATGCACCGCCGCGCAATGCACCGCCTGTTGCGCTTGCAGCAGCGCCGGTGGCCATGACGCCGCCGGCGCCAAGCGCTGCAGCACCCAATGCCGTTGCCGCCGCCGAACCGGATCCCAGTTGCGGTCCGCCGGAAATCAATCCGTTGGCGATACCCGGACCGAAGATCGAAAGCCCGAGCAGCGACAGCGAGGCCAGGATGAGCGTCAAGGCATCGTTGATGGTCGGTGGATTGTTGAAGCCAGAGGTGAACTGACCGAAAATCGTCGAGCCGATGCCGATGATCACAGCGAGAACGAGGATCTTCACGCCCGACGCGACGACGTTGCCCAGCACCCTCTCGGCCAGAAAGGCGAGACGGCCAAAGAGACCGAAGGGGACCAGCACAAAGCCTGCCAGCGTCGTCAGTTTGAATTCGATCAGGCTGACGAAGAGCTGAATCGCCATGACGAAAAAACTGATGATGACGATCAGCCAGGCAATCAGCAGGATCACGATCTGCACGAAATTCTCGAAGAAGCTCGTGAACCCCATGAGTCCGGAGATGTCCGTCAGGATCGGCTGACCGGCGGTGATCCCGACTTCCGCGAGGCGGCCGGGCTGAAGCAGCTGGGCCTGGCTCAACGAGCCGCCGCCCGCCTTCAGACCCAGCCCCGCAAACGAGTTGAAGACGATCGCCGCGAGGTTGTTGAAGTTGCCGATGATGAAGGCGAAGACGCCAATATAGAGGGTCTTCTTGATCAGCCGAGCGATCACGTCTTCGTCCGGCGCCATAGCCCAGAAAAGGCCCGCGAGCGTGATGTCGATGGCGATCAGAACGCCGGCCAGCCAGCGCACATCGCCCTGCACGAGGCCAAAGCCGGAATCGATGTACTGCGTGAAGACGCCGAGGAAACTGTCGATCACGCCGGTGCCGTTCATATCATTGCCCCGGGCTCGCGGACGTCGTACTGCCGCCGACGGAGAGGCGCGGAAGCGCAAGCGACGGCAGCGGGACGTCAGGGGCGAAAAAACGCCGTCGATTCTCCAGCCAAGCCGCCTCGCAGAGCGGGTTCGTACGTGCCGCGACACCAATCGCCTGGCACTGCTCCAAGGCGAAGGATAAAGGATCGCTCGGCAGCAAACCGACGCGATCGGGCAAATTGAGCTTCGGCATATTACGCGACGCAGCGCGATAACCAAAATGGACAGCAGCGAAGGCGATCGTCGTTGCCATCGCGAGGTGGAGCGCTGCTCGCCCGATAGCGCGCCAGTTCAGGAGGCGCCCGCGCATCAGTGAAACATCTCCACGTCGCCGGGCTGATAGCCGGGGCCATAGTTCAGGAAGTTCTGCATCTGCTGCTCAGCCTGAAGCTGGTCTTCGAGCTTTTGGGCGCCGTCGAGGCTTTGAGCGCGCGCAATGCTCGCGAGCACCGCGGTTGCATCGGCAAGCTGCTTGGTCTGAAGCCCCGCCAGCTGATTGCCGGATTGAGCTGCTTGCAACGCACCCGGGGCAGATTGGCTTGCCGACACGAGCGCATCGACCTGTGTTCGGGTGGAATCAAGATTCTGGACGGCGCCGGCTTGAACCGTCATCGCGTCTTGAAAACCGGCGCGCGCATTCAGCCAGCGCGATTGCGCGTCCGCGAGCAATTGCTGCGACGACGTCGAGCCGGAATAACTTTGCGGATAGGTTTGCGCGAAAGCCTGGTCGATTGCGTTGACGTTGTACGCGATGCCCTGGGCTTGATTCAGAAGCTGTTCGGTCGCCGAGATCGATTGATCGAGCTCAGGCAGCGAAGAATACGGCAAGCTCGTCAGATTCTTCGCCTCGTTGCTTAGCATCGTGGCTTCGTTGGCGAGGCTCTGGAGCTGGTTGTTGATCTGCTGCAGCGCTCGCGCTGCTGTCAGTACGTTCTGGACGTAATTTGTGGGATCGAAGACGATCCATTGCGCATGCGCCGGACTGATAGCGGCGGTCGTGACGATGGCGGCAGCTGCCAACCACCTTGCACAATCCGATGCGCGTTGTTTTTTGATCATGAGGCAATCTCCTTGGAGTTCAGCATGTCGGCCGCCCAATGGAGCCCTTTGTGGCGGAGCCAGGCACCGGCAAAGCCCTCGCGGCCGTGTTCGGAGAGGATTTGGGCGATAGCCGCCTGATCGGTTTTCGAGGAGGCGGCGGTGAAGGCGAGGGCGACTTCACTCAAGCCCAGCTCGAACAGCCGGTTGCCGCGGCGGGACTGGCAGCAATAGTCGCGCTTTGGCGTTGCGCGGCTCAGAATCTCGATCTGGCGATCGTTCAATCCGAAGCGGCGGTAGATGCTCGCGATCTGCGGTTCGAGCGCGCGTTCGTTGGGCAGGAAAAGCCTCGTCGGGCAGCTTTCGATGATGGCAGGGGCGATGCGGCTGCCGTCGATATCGGCAAGCGACTGCGTGGCGAAGATGACGCTCGCGTTCTTCTTGCGCAGCGTCTTGAGCCATTCGCGCAGCTGATCGGCAAAGCCCTTGTCGTCGAGCGCGAGCCAGCCCTCGTCGACAATCAGGAGGGTCGGCCGGCCATCGAGCCGGTCGCCAATCCGATGGAACAAATACGCGAGCACGGCAGGCGCAGCACCCGTGCCGATAAGACCTTCGGTTTCGAAAGCTTGCACCCTGGCAAAGCCGAGGTACTCGAGCTCGGCATCGAGCAACCGGCCCCATGGCCCGCCGACGGTGAAGGGTTGCAGGGCCTGCTTCAGGGTCTGGGATTGTAAAAGCACCGAGAGACCGGTGAGCGTGCGCTCCTCTAAAGGCGCGGAAGCAAGAGATGAGAGTGCCGTCCACAGATGCTCCTTGAGCTCCGGGGTCACTTCCACGAGCTCGCGGGAAAGAAGTGCTGCCAGCCACTCCGCGGCCCAGCTGCGCTCGTCGGCTTTGTCGACAGCCTTGAGCGGTTGCAGCGTGACGGCGTCCAGATCATCCGCCAGCGCGCCACCCAAGTCGTGCCAATCGCCGCCCATGGCGAGCGCCGCCGCACGGATCGATCCGCCAAAATCGAAGGCAAAGATCTGTGCATCTGGGTAACGCCGGAACTGCAACGCCATGAGCGCCAAAAGAACGCTCTTGCCGGCGCCCGTTGGTCCTACAACCAGGGTATGCCCGACATCACCGACATGCAGGGCAAAACGGAACGGTGTCGATCCTTCCGTCCGCGCGAAAAAGAGCGGCGGAGCATCGAAATGCTCATCGGTCTCCGGTCCCGCCCACACCGCCGAGAACGGCATCATGTGCGCGAGATTGAGCGTCGAGATCGGCGGTTGGCGGACATTGGCGTACACATGGCCCGGGAGCGAACCCAGCCAGGCTTCGATCGCATTGACGCTCTCTCTGATGCAGGTGAAGTCGCGGCCCTGGATGGTTTTTTCCGCGAGCAGCAGGCGCTCGTCTGCGAGACGGGGGCTTTCATCCCACACGGTCACGGTGGCCGTGACGTATGCCTGACCTACGAGATCGGAGCCCAGCTCTTGAAGCGCGGCATCGGCATCGAGCGCCTTGTTGGCGGCATCGGAGTCCATCAGCACCGACGCCTCGTTGGTCATCACCTCTTTCAGGATCGCCATGATGGATTTGCGCTTGGCGAACCATTGCCGGCGGATGCGGGTCAGCACCTTGTTGGCATCGGTCTTGTCGAGGCAGATCGCCCGTATCGACCAACGATAGGGAAAGGCGAGCCGGTTCAGGTCGTCGAGTAGGCCCGGCCAGGTTTGCGACGGAAACCCCATGATGGTCAGCGTGCGCACATGCGCGGGCCCCAGTCGCGGTTCAAGTCCGCCTGCGAGGTCTTCGTCGGCGAGGATCGCGTCCAGATGCATCGGCACCTCGGGCACGCGAACACGCTGGGCCTTGGTCGAGATGCAGGAGTGCAGGTATGTGAGGGTTGCGGTGTCGTCGAGCCAGGCTGCTTCCGGCATGAAGCCTTCGATCAGCGCGAGCACCCGATTGGTCCGGTCGATGAAAGCTGCAAGTGTCGCTCGCCAGTTGCCATCGGCCTGGCTGCGGCCTTCGTAAAGCCAGCCTTCGGCGCGGGCCGCGTCGTCGGCCGGCGGCAGCCAGACGAAGGTCAGAAAATACCGGCTCTCGAAATGCGCGCCTTCTTCCTCGAACTGCGCCCGCCGTTCGGCATCCACGAGCCGCGACGCAGTATCCGGAAACTCACTCTCGGGATAATGGTTGGCCGCCAAGCGCTGTGCCTCAATGAAGATCGCCCAACCCGAACCCAGGCGGCGCAGCGCATTGTTCAGTCTCGCCGTGGTCGCGACCAGCTCGGCAGGTGTGGCGGAATCGAGATCCGGTCCGCGGAACCGTGCACTGCGCTGAAACGAGCCGTCCTTGTTGAGAACGACACCTTTTTCGATCAGCGCTGCCCAGGGAAGATAATCGGCGAGGCGCTGGCAGCGGGTGCCGTATTCGGAGAGATTGAACATCGTCACGCCACCATGTGCGCCGGAAAGCGAAGGTGCCGGCGCACCACATCCACGAACTGCGGATCGCGCTTGGCGGCCCAGACGGCAGCGACATGGCCGATCAGCCAGATGATGGCGCCGACAAGCCACAGGCGGAGCCCAAGCCCGACCGCTGCAGCGAGCGTGCCGTTGACGATGGCGACGGATCGCGGCGCACCGCCCAACAGGATCGGCTCTGTCAGCGCGCGATGAACGGGCGCATAGAAGCCGGCGACGGGCTCATCCATCAGACGAGTGCTCCGCCGCCGAACTGGAAGAACGAGAGGAAGAAGCTCGACGCCGCGAACGCGATCGACAGTCCGAACACGATCTGGATGAGGCGCCGGAAGCCGCCGCTCGTCTCGCCAAAGGCGAGCGTAAGCCCCGTCACGATGATCACGATCACCGAGATCACTTTGGCAACCGGACCCTGGATGCTCTCGAGGATCTGATTGAGAGGCTGCTCCCAGGGCATGTTGGAGCCAGCGGCATAAGTGGGTGTTGACAACACCGCAATCACGACACTGGCGCTGACAAGCGCAACGCAGTTTCGAGTAGGTAAGTGCATCAGAGATCTCCATGTGGGATGAGGGTGTAATCGCCGGCGGGGCTTAGGCCCGTAACACCTGCAAGCTCAGTGAGTTTTCGTGCGGAGCCGCGCCCGGAAAGCACGGCGATTACATCGATGGTCTCGGCAATCAGCGCGCGCGGCACCGTCACGACAGCTTCCTGGATGAGCTGCTCGAGCCGGCGCAACGCACCCATGGCAGTGCCCGCGTGCAATGTGCCGATCCCGCCGGGATGGCCGGTGCCCCAGGCTTTCAACAGATCGAGCGCCTCGGCGCCGCGAACCTCGCCTATCGGAATCCGGTCAGGCCGCAGGCGCAGCGATGAGCGCACCAGGTCAGACAGCGATGCGGCACCATCCTTGGTGCGCAGCGCGACGAGATTCTTGGCCGCGCATTTGAGCTCGCGGGTGTCCTCGATCAGTACAATACGGTCGTTCGTTTTGGCGATTTCCGCGAGGAGCGCATTGACGAGTGTGGTTTTGCCGGTCGACGTGCCGCCGGCGACGAGGATGTTTTTCCGGTCGAGAACCGTTTTGCGCAAAAGTTGGGCTTGCGTGTCCGACATGATCGCGCTCGCGACGTAATCCTCGAGCGTGAACACGGCGACGGCAGGCCGGCGAATCGCGAAACAGGGATTTGCCACGACGGGTGGAAGCAGTCCCTCGAAGCGTTCTCCCGTTTCCGGCAATTCGGCAGACACACGAGGATTGCCGGCATGGACTTCGACGCCGACGTGGTGCGCCACCAGCCGCAAGATGCGCTCGGCATCCATCGCCGGAATCCGCGTCATCGTGTCTTCGAGGCCGCTCGAGAGTCGATCCACCCACAACCGGCCGTCCGGGTTGAGCATGATTTCGACGACGGAGGCGTCTTCGAGAAACGATGCGATCGCCGGGCCCAACGCCGTGCGCAACATGCGGGTGCCGCGCGCAAACGCTTCGGCTCGAGGATGCGTGTTCACTAAGAGACCCCTCACTTGCGCCAACACAATGGCGTCGACATCGGGGTCGAGTAGAAAGAGCGCGTACCGAGTTAGCGCAACAAGCTTCTTACGTCAGGCGTACGGTGGCGTAGAAAGACAAAGCTTGTGCGGGACTGCCTGCTTCGACATGCGACTGCTTGTTGCCAGACTGATTGAAAATTTGTCGAGGCCCGGCGACCGGGTGCACCATTTAGAGTTATTCGACGGCCGAGTTGCGCGCTCATGCTTAGCGTTGCGCACACCTTCGCCATTAGTTACCAAAGTTGGCTCAACGCCAAAATCTCCGGATATATGGTTCTGGCATTTGCCAAGCTCGCGGCCACGGAACGTAGTCTGGAAGAAAATAGGCAGCCGGCACGATCAGGAAGATCGCCATCGAGATATACACGGAAAAAAAAGCCAACGGGACAGATACAACGTACAGAGCGGTGAAAAATGAATCCTTATAGATGATCAAGAGGTGGAGCCGATTGAGCTTCCCGGTTCTGCTCCCGATAGTCACCGCACAACGATGCAGCAATGTAAAGCTCACGGCAGTCGCGGCCAATACGGCTCCGTAGAAGGCCGCCGCCGCCGGCTCAAGGGGCGCGTTACCGAGTACCGCTGTCGAGAGTGGGATAAGGGACATCCAGAACAGCAAGTTCGTGTTCCACCAATAGAGTGGCGTTGTCGAGTGCGGCGCCGCGCGCAGAACCATATGGTGGTTGATCAGAAGTATCGCGATCATCACGAAGCTGAACGCATAGACTGTTAGCCTCGGCCAGAATGCCTGCAAGACCTTTGCGAAGTGGCTGCCGTGGAAAAGATTGGCAGGCAGCTTCAATTCCAACACCATGATCGTGATGAGGATGGCGATCACGCTATCGCTGAACGTCTCGATGCGCCCTGTCCCTGGGGGCTTTTCTGTCGAATTGGATTGCAGAGATTCTGGCATGCTTACCGCCCAGCATCCGCAGAGAGCGTAATTGTTCAACGCGAGCCCGTAAGAATTGACGATCGTCAAGGCGCATCCGCCTTGTCAACTCGATTACCATGAGAACTTGGACGTGAGGAGCACTTCCGATGGCCGAAACTCAGGCTGCGGCGCTGAATGAGACACTTGCTTGAAACTGGTGGGCGGTAGCCCTGCGAGGGGTATTCAGCATCATTTTTGGCATCATCGCGCTGGTTTTTCCGGCTGTCACAATGCTTTTTCTGGTGCTCGTATTTTCGGCGTACATGCTTGTGGACGGCATTTTCGCGATTGTGGCGGCCGTTCGGGCCGCCGGGCGGAGCGAGCGTTGGGGGTTTTCACCACTAGATTCCTGCCGAAGCCATTGGTCTGGCAGGTAAACCGACGCAAGAACATAGTTATGGTCACCGCCGCGGCGTGTGCGGGACGCATCGGAGTTGCGCGACTGTTGGGATTGCCTCCTGCATGGTATAGGATGAAGCGGGTTTGCAGGCGGGCTGGCCGCGGTTTCAGGCGGCATGGCTTCCGCGCGGACGGTGGGGTGACGACAATGCCTGTCTATCGAATTCTGCTTTCCGACAAAGATCGAAAGCTGATCCTTCAGCACGTCGAGGCGTGTGTTGGAGACCATGCCGTGATGGAAGTTGCTCGTCGGATTTCGACGTCCGGCGACGGTCTTCAATGCAGGTTGGAAATCTTCCGCGGCGAGCAATGCATCTACGATGGCGTTCCAAGCGGATGGCCGTTTCGCCCGGTTTGGCCGCGAAGTCAGCCGATCCCCGACAACGCCAAAGCTGAACCTCCGGAGGCGGCTTGACCGGTCGGTGAGTGCCTAGTGGGGGAAATGCTGTTCATGCTTGATGCTCGCCCGTCAACACCATTTCTGAACCGCTCGCATCGAACCGCAAGTATCGGGAACGATATTGCCGTTTGGCGGACTCGAATTCCGCAGTGCGGATCTCACGTGTGATCTCGTCCGGCAGACTGGCCATGAGCCAAGGGGCGTCGAACGGCGCGGAAATTTCCAAAGAGGTAGTGCCGAAACGGGCCTACGCCGCGACGGAGTGTTGCTGCGAAGATTGAGAACTCGACGGTCGCTACTGTTCCCTTCTGGGCCGGACTGTCGATCTTGAAGGAACCACCGTGCTGTTCGACCAACGCGCGTACAAGCAC
>Ga0335085_10008482_pt1 | contig 15668 bp, 7 predicted proteins | sample Lox_Sample_45_FD_206712 | JGI IMG/M metagenome (GOLD analysis project Ga0335085, IMG submission 206712) | Soil microbial communities from Loxahatchee National Wildlife Refuge, Florida, United States - Lox_Sample_4.5 | ecosystem: Environmental > Terrestrial > Soil > Wetlands | place: USA: Florida...
TTCGATTCCAAATCCGCGGCCAAGCTCGGCAAGCTGCTGGGGGCGGACGCGATCATCACCGGCAGCATCACCCAGTTCGGCAACGAGACCCAGAACAAGAACATCGGCGGAGCGGGAGGCGGCTGGGCCGGCTACGGGCTGGGCGGCTTTTCGCACAAGAAGAGCAAGGCCATCGTCACCATTGACGCCCGCATCGTGGATATCGACACCGCGGAAATTCTTGGCGTGGCCAAGGGCCACGGCGAATCCTCGCGCGAGAGCACCTCGCTGACCGGCGGCGGCGGCAACTGGCACGGCTTCGGCGCCGGCCACGCGGACTTCGGCTCCAGCGATTTCCGCAGCACCATTATCGGCGAGGCGGTGAACTCTGCGGTGGAAGCGCTGGCCGCGGATTTGGTGGCGAACAATGCGAAGTTTCAGGCGCGCACCATCGTGGTGGAAGGCGTGATTGCCGCCGTGGACGGCGGCCAGATCGTGCTGAATGTCGGCTCCAAGACCGGACTGAAAGTGGGCGATCAGATGAGCGTCGAGCGCGTCACCAGGGAAATCAAGGACCCCACCACCGGACAGGTGATCCGCCGGCTGGCCACACCCGTCGGCGTCATCAAGATTACAGACGTGGACGCCATTTCGGCAATCGGCGTGGCCCTCTCCGGCACCGGCTTCAAAGTCGGCGACGCGGTGAAAACCGTTACTCAATAACTGCGCACCCCAGCAGATGGTTCGTGCGGAGGCTTGCCGGAATCCGCGGGAGATCGATCGCGAAACCGTTTGGAGAAGTGGTCAGACCTCAGCCCTGCGAAGTCCGTAAGAGTGTAAGCGCGCTGGAATCCAAGTGAAATCCTGGCGGTCTGTGGGAGCTGAAGATCAGCTTTTGCTTCCCCCTTGAGGCTCTCATCAGGGTCAGGGCACATGTTTCATGCGGAGCCAGTGCACCCGAGAATCGTGCTCCGGGCAAGCAGCGTATTCAACTCCGCTGTGCGTTCCCGATCCTTCGGGACTGTGTCTCTGCCTTTGATTTGCTCTTCTCTGATTCGCCACTGCCTCTTACATCCCGGCCCAGCGGATGGCGTTGAACAGCATCAGAAACGTGCCCTCGGTCTGCGCGCGGAACTGCACCCGGAAGCCAAACATCACCACTTTCCCCTTGCCCTTGGTAAAGCTGACCACCGCCGCCTTGCGCTCCAGCCGTTCTGCGCCGCGCGCGTAGCCGGAGACCAGGATGTCCTTGGAGTCCTCCGGATACCAGGCGATTACCGTCCGCGTCACGTCTGGGGCGGGCGGGGAAGTTTCGAAGGCGATGGGGGCGTCGAAGAAGGCGGCTATCTCCTGCGGCATCCCGTAGCCCACCGGATGGTTCGTGTCCACATAGACACGCAGCAGCGAGCCGGGAATATTGATGCTGGTCGCCTGGGTGCCGCGCGCGGACTCGCCGCTGCCGAACACGTTGCGCACCGGCAGGTTGAAATCCTCACCCAGAGCCACGGCCGAGGAATTGGCCAGGGTGATCAGGGTCCCTCCATTTTCCACGAAATCACGCAGCGCCTTGACGCCCTCTTTGCCGATGCCTCCCGTGTATTCCGGAGGCATCTCCTCGGCGTAGCCCTCGGCGCGCTGTTTCCCATCGACAATCACACCGCGCGACGTGTCCGGAAGAATGATTACGTCGTAGGAGGCGTTCAGATTGCCCGCCTTCACCTCCTTGTTCTCGATGTTCTTCATCGGAAAGCCGTATTGTTCGAGGATGAATCGGGTCCAGCCTTCATCCATCGAGGGGATGTAGGGCTTATACAACCCGATGCGCACGGCCTTGAGTCGCTCGGCGCGTGCCGGCAGGTCCGCGTGTGCGTTCAACAGGACGTGCAATTTCGCCGCGTTTTCCTGGAGTTGCGGGTGGGCCGCGAAAACCACCACCGGAGGTTCGTTCGCGGCATGCGCAACATAGACTTCTCCGCCGGCCTTCTGCATGGCATTGGCCAGGGCAAAGGTATTGTTCTGCCGCCCGGCGACGGAAAAATATTTTCCGGTTCCCGTCAGCCCGCCGGCCGGCCAGGGGGCGCTTTGCAACAGGGTGCTCCCTTGCTGCTCCGCCGGAGAAATCCTTACCCGTTCCGCCTTCACTCCCATGAGCAGGGGAAGTGACCATGCGGCCACGTCATAGGGCTCGAGGATTCCGCTGCCCGCTGCCGGCCGTACCTCCGGATACCGCTGGATGCCGAGCATTTCATCCACAAAGCGCCCGTAGGGCTGCGCCGTGGCCACCAGAACGGATTTCTTGTCCGGGGCGAGCCTCACTTCCACTCCGTGCTCGAGCAACAGTGCGGCCAGGCGCGATGCCTCGATGGGATCCCTCTGGCCCTCGAGCGGAATGCGCCAGTACTCCGCGGCATCGGCGGATTTCACCGCGTACGCGGCCATGCTGGCCACGCCGTGCAACAGCTCCTGCCGGAATTTGCTCACCGTTTCCAGCGCGGCATCGGAAATGATCAGCTCGTAATCCATGATGTCCCGCAGCCGCCAGGTGCCTCCAGGCCAGGGATTGGGAAAGTTGATCTGCTGCTCGTAGGCAATTAGCCCCTTGGTCCCGCCTTGCAACTCGGTCGCAGAGATCTCCATGGGAGTGGCGATGCGCGCGGAAGCCACTTCGGTCAGCACGCCGAACATGTTTTTCCACCAGCCGGTGTTGCGCGTGCCTCCGGGCCAGTAGGCGTCAAAGGAGTAGCCAAAGATGACCCCGGATTTGCCGGCCTCTTCGAGCCGCCAGCCCATGTCCGCGCCCATCAGATTGTTGCCGCGATGCACCAGCGGGTTCACCAGTTTGGCCACCGGGTCTGCGTTCGGCGGAATGTAAATGCGCGGCCCGGTGTAGCCCATCTGGTGCTCGTCTAGCCAGAATTGCGGGTACCACTCGTGATAGACCATGTGGTTCACGTTTTTCGTTTCAATCTGCGTGAGCATGAACCAGTCGCGGTTGTCGTCGTGGCCCACGTAGTGGTGGTAGAGATACGGCATGGGCCCGCCCTCGTATTTCGTCCCCAGGTATTTGCGGTACCACTCCGTGACCATGGTTTCCCCGTCGGGATTGAGAGACGGCACCAGCAGCACGATGGAGTCGTTCAGCCGCTTTAGCGTTTCCGCGTCCTGCGCCGTGGCCAGGTGGTAGGCCCACTCCATGGCCATCTGGCTGGAGCCGATTTCCGTGGAGTGGATGTTACAGGTGATCAGCAGGATGGTCTTGCCGTCGCGCGCCAGCGCGTCCACCTGCTGCGGGCTGAGGCCGCGCGGATCGGCCAGCTTGTGCGCGATGTCCTGGTACTTCGCCTTGTTGCGCAAGTTTTCCGGCGTGGAGAGGATGGCCATTATCATTTCCTCGCCCAATGTGGTCTTTCCCAGGATTTCGATCTGCACGCGGTCGGATGGCGCGGCCAGCGCCTTGAAGTAGGAAGAAATCTGGCGGTAGTCGGCAAGTTTGCGGTCCGCGCCCACTTCGAATCCCAGAAACTCCGAAGGCGTGGGCGCTTTGCCGCCGCCGGCGGTCTTCTGTCCGGCGACCGCTGAGCAAGCCAGCGCAGCGATGAGGATTGCGGCGAACAGGGTCCGTATTCTCTGCATCATGAGTGCTCCTCGCACAGGAAACTGCGCAAGAAGTTGTACCGCAGCGGGGCATGCTCCGTCTACGGTAGGAGTCTGTGCGGGCGCCTCCGGAATGTTGCTCTTGTGCCTTTCGACGGGGATGACCACAGTTAGCCGGAGCAGCCGTTTTTGTGGCGTCTCGCACCCGGGGGAGCCCAATGCTGGAAGACCGTCGTCAAGTGAGCGAGCTGTCCCCAGTTTAGACTGACCCAGCCCGAGATGGAGCTTTGGAACTCGGAAATCCAGTACGGGTTTTCGAATCTGGAATCGCAGCGCCGCTCAGCGGGTGGCACTTATTCTTTTCCGCCCTCCAGTGCTTTCAGGCGAATCTGGGCAAGTTGGTAGCTGGAGTTGGGATTCTGTCTCGGGAATTCCGGTTTGTGTACGCGGGAGTAGTCCGCCCGGGCTGTTTGATATTCCCCGTATTGCTCCGCAATCAGACCGAACGCCAGCCAATAATTGTCGTCCGGCTCGTCCAGGTTCAAGGCATCCATGGCCTGGACCAGCACTTCGCGCGCCGCCTTGGTTTTGCCGGTCACCGCGTACACGCAGCCAAGCGTATGAAGTGATGACGGGAGGCGCTGATCCAGTTGCGTGGCCTTAAGGGCATCTTCCACGTCGGAACCCTCCACTCTCCCAGTGAACAGCGCATCCCAGGCAAGGTTATTCAGATCCGTTCCTGTTGCCTTTCCCTGGTCGCGCAGCTTGATGAGCACGCCGCGCGCTGCGGCGAAATCACCCTCAGCTTCTGCAATCGATGCCTGCGCCCGTTCTGCTTCGAGGTCCCCGGGCAGGCGCTGGAGCCGTTCCTCGGCTAGGCGGCGAGCTTCCTGAAACTTTCCCATGGCCAACAGGCAGACCCGCTCGAAATAGAACATGTTATTGGACTCCGGGTACATTTTGGCCAATTCACTACTCACGATCAGCGTCTTGGAGTAATTCTTCGGCCTCCAATAGCCTGCGAGCCTGCCTATCAGAAGGTTCACCTTGTCTATCTCGTTCGTAGCGGCGGCTTCCGCTGGCTCCAAGATTGCCAGGGCGCGATCCGCGGTTTTCAAGCTCGCCGTCATAAGGGCGGCGGCCGCCACCCTCATCGCCGTGGCATCGCCATTTCTCCCCCGGGTCCACAGACGCGGGAACGCTCCACTCGCCAGCGGGTCATCGCCTCCCGCTAGATGCCACTCCTCCCGCTCCCAATCGAGAAGGGTACGCGCCCCGGCAAGGTTCCCGGCCGCGACTCGGTCCAGCACCTCCAGGCCGAGAGCCGCAGGTTGGGAAGGCTTGCCAAGTACTTTATACTTCTCCATCTCTTTAACCACATAGATGACCGCTTCATAGCTGGCGGAAGGCCACAAAGTCACTCTGTAACCCGTCGCATCATCTCCTTCCACCTTTGGTTGTGCTCTGGTAATTGCGGTGTCCAGCCCGATGTCGGCAAACAGGCCTCCGCGGGACTTTGCGCTCAGAGTCTTTCCTTGCTCTTTAGCGCGAAGCTCCACAATGGCCGGGTCGGCGAGAACTTCCGCGCCGTTATGGCTGCATAGTGCGCGAATTGTCTCGACGGTCACATCCGGGTCGGACTCCGCCAGGAAATAGCGCAGAGCCAATCCCGCGGGATCGTCTGCAAATTGAATTTCCTCGCGCGGCCGGGTCTTGCGATAGGTCACCGCGTCCGCCGCGGTCCCCGAAGCATTCTCCCCGGAGGCCCCCGCTTCCAGCAGATCCGCGGACAGCGCGTACCGCCGGAGATTTGCCAGCATGTAGCCAGCGCTGCGGACGATCTGCTTAAACTGGTCTTCGCTTGTGGTGCGCTTGCGCGCCTCCGCCAGGCCGGTCGGCGAGCCCTCCAGGGCCGTGACGCAGGCCACGATGAGCGCAACCGGCTGCGGATTCAGACTTACTGCAGACTGCCGCGCCTCCTGGAATTTTCCGGAATAAAACAAAGCAAAGCTCGGATTATTCTGCAATCCATAGCGCGAGAGTTCCTGTGCCGAAAGCTTGCGATATTCTTCCACCGCTTCCGCCAGCTTCGCTCCGGGGCCATAGCGCAGTCCCCAGTGGTTGTACTCCAGCAGAAGCGCCAGATTCGCTGGGATGGTTTTGTCCTCTGGGTCCAGCTTTTCCGCTGTGCGGAACGCCGCCTCGGCGCCGGCATAGTCGCTTCCTGGACGCAACTTCCGACCAACAACGTCGTATTCCAGAATTTGCGCCCGCGTGCTCTGCGCCATGGCCGAGTTCGGTTCCAGCTGGAGCGCAGTCCGGGCTTCGGTCCGCGCGGCTTCTCCGATGCCGGCCTCCAAAAGCACGTTCGCCAGTTGCAGGTGATGAACGGCCTCGTTCGGGTGCAGCGCGATCAGATCCCGGTACGATTTGAGCGACTCGCGCACCCGGCCTTCACTGAAAAGCGCCAGGCCCACGGGCTCGAAATAAATTTCGATGGGCTCGCCATCCAGAATGTCAGCCACCGCATTCCGCAGTGCTGTGCCCTCCGCAACCGTCATGCGCCGCTTCACCGTATCGAAGCGGATGGTGGCGTGGACCACGCCGTCGTTCTCCGCCTTGAATTCCTCCACCAGCAGCGCCGGCCCAAGCGCGCGCCGGGCATTCTGCGGCAACGGTTTCGGCCGGAAACCGGGTGGCGGGTAAATGGTGTACTCCCAGGCCGTGACGAAGGCTTCATTCAGCTGGTAGTCCGCGGTCCGCTTCTTTTTCGGCTTCTTCCCGCTCTGCGCTTCGTTCTTCAGATCCTCCTCCTTCTCGCGCTGCCGAAGTTCGGAAGGCAGCCAGTTGAAGAGCGTGTCGAACCGAATGGCCACAACCGCCGAGCTCAGGTCGGTGTATCCCCGCTTGCCCTTTGCGCACTCCAGCACCATTTCAAACGGCTTGTTGAGATCTGAGGGATCCGAGCGATCAAAACGGTCCAATCTTTCGCCGAGGTATTGCCCTTTAATGTAGTCCGTCAGATTGTCTTTCGTCGATTTGTCTGCCTTGTCCGCATAGGAACGGCGGTAGGCTGATTCAAGGGTCCCTTGGGGCAGAGAAGTTTCCACGATACGCGCCGCTCCATTCTCTGCCAGATGGAAATCGCGCCGTTCCACCACCGTGTTCTCCTGCGAAGAGGACACCGGAATCAGCTCCGGCTCCTGGCTTTCGGGGCGCGCCACCAGCGCAAGCCGCCCCTGGTCCGCCGCGGGCAGTTCGCCCAGGCGCGCATATTCGTCGGTAGCGTCAATCCACAGGGCGGGAGAGCCGGGGACATACACGATGGCGTGATCAAACCAGCCCATCCCCGGCAGCTTTGCGGGAAGGTCCTGCGTGTTCCCAACATTGAGCAACGCTACATAGGCTGGAATATTTGCGCCGCGAAACAGTGCCACCAGCAGCGCCGCTTTGTCTTTGCAGTCCCCGTAGGCGCGGCTTAGCGTTTCCGCAGGCCGCCGCGGCACCACCGAGGCTTCTTCAAATTCAACGCCCGTATAACGAATGTGGCCCGATACGAATTGCAGGATGGCCGCGGCTTTCTCCTCGCGCGTGGATTTGCCGGCAGTGAGCGGGGAGAGCACAGAAGTAAGCTCGGCCCCGGCAATCTGCCGGTCCACGATTTTGGAATACTCTTCCGCAATCGCCTGCCAGGAGGCTCCCGTCGCATAGGCGACGTTCGGAGCCTCCGGCAAATCGCTGGGCAAATGGCTGTCCGCATCGTCCAGAGCGTTACTGGCCCCGGCCTCGAACACGATGTGTACCCGGCCATCCGATTCCGTGCGCTGCGGCTTCAGGTCCGGCAGCAGTTGCAGGTCGTAGCGCAGCGGCAGGCTCGTGGGTGCGTCTAGCTCTAAAACGGTACGCTCAACAGGCACGGGCCGGCCAAAGTAATCACGCTCCGCGAGGCCCGCGCCCGGAAATGTCTGCGTACGCCGAAACGTCGCTTCTTCTTCGACTACCGAACCGGGAGCAATGGCCGGCAGCGGCGCGCGCAAGACCCGGCGGTCACTGAACACGCTTTCTTGGCTCTCTTTCGCGGGCGCGTCGGTAATGGTTTTCTGATCGAGCGGAAGCTCCACGCCATCCGGGGTGATCACGCGTGCGCGCAGATCAGGCCGCTCTTCCGCCCAGGGCTCCCAATTCATCTCAACGTCGCTCCAGCCGTCCACTCCCTTTTGGTTCAGCACCCGGTAAACTACGTATACGGTACGAGTGCACTTGCCGTCCGCGTCGAATCTCACACTCTCTTCATCGTCCACCACAACCACATCCGCGTCGGCCGGGGCCTCCGCCTGCGTGGCAAGCTGGTAGAGCACCTGGGCCGAGGTGGAGAAGTGGGCGGCGCTCGGCTGCTGACCGCCCGCAGTCCGGGCAGGCGCCGCAGACAGGCTGAGCAGTGCCAGGCCCATTGCGCAGGCGAGGGCATATCGATCTCTGAAGAACCGCAAAGTCTTACCTCTTGAGTTAAATTCTGTGCGCATAAACTCTCGAATACTGCTTCCGGCCCGCACACGTCAAGGGGAAATTCCTTAGCCCGCGCCGCAAGCTGCCAGTCGCAACTGCTCACCTGGCGGCGAAGCAGCGCAGACACTGCTCCAAACGGTCGTCGGTCAATTGTCTGATGGTAAGTATGGAGAGGGCGGCGGGAGTCGAACCCACGTCCGAAGCTTGGAAGGGTTCTATTCTGCCATTGAACTACGCCCGCTCAGGGCCGGCTGGAGGGATGACATTTGCAGATGGATGGTCACTCCCCGTAGGTATCGACGAGGGCCTCTTCCGGGATGGGCACATCCTCGGAGCGGGCATCGCTTCTGAAGGACACCTTGGGCAGCGCGGCCACCAGCCGCCGGGTATATTCATGCCGGGGCGATTCGAAAATCCTCTGCGGCGTCCCGCACTCCAGAATCCGAGAGTCATGCAGGATGGCGATGCGATGGCAGAGCGCAGCAACTGAGGGCAGGTCGTGGGAGATGTAAAGAATCGCCATGCCCAGTTTGCGGTTTAGCTCCGCAAACAAGCTCAGGATTTCCGACTGCGTGATCGTGTCCAGCGCGCTGGTGGGCTCGTCCGCAAGGAGCAGAGCGGGCCGGTGCAGGATGGCCATGGCGATCAGCACCCGCTGCCCCTGGCCCACGCTCAATTGCGAAGGCCGCCGGCGGAGAAATTCGTATTCCGCCGGCAGGCTGACGCTTTGAAGCGCCGTGCGCACGGCGGTCAGACATTCCTCGCGGCTCCCACCAGCGTGAGCCCGCCACGCTTCCTGCAATTGAGTCCCAACTCTCAGCGCAGGGTTCAGCGCGGTGAGCGGGCTTTGCAGCACGATGCTCATCCGGCGGCCGCGGATGGCCCGGAGCTGGGCCTCCGGCTTGCGCAGCAGATCTTCACCTTGAAACATCAACTCGCCCCGTACAGCCGCGCCCTTGTGCGGCAGCAGTCCCATAAGGGCGAGAGCCAGAGTGCTCTTCCCCGAGCCGCTTTGTCCCACCAGGCCGAGGATTTCGCCCGGCTGGAGGTCCAGCGAAATCTCCCGCAGTACGCCCGGCTTCCCGGGGTAGTCCACGGTGAGGTTGGCGGAGAGCAATGGGCTGGAAGCGCTCACCGCAATGCTCCCGATTCCGGAGCCGGCTTCAAGCGCAGCGTCTCCGCGTTCCAGAAGGCTTGTGGGTTCAGCACGGCCGGGGCCGCACCGACCACCGCCGGAGAAACCGCCGTGAGCACGTCTTTATTGACCAGATAAATGAAGGGCTGCTGCTCGGCCACAATCTGCTGGACGCGGTCGAATTTGGCCTTGCGCTGCTTTTCACTGAGCGAGGAGGCCTGCTCCCTCATCAGCTTGTCAATCTCCGCCTCCCAGGGCGTCGCCGGGGCTTTCTGACTTGGATTCCACTGATGGTTTTCTCCGGAACTGAGCCACACGGTCATCTGGCTGTTGGGGTCCAGGTCGGTATTGACCAGGCCCAGCAGGCAGGCGTCATAGTCCAGCGTGCGCGTCATGCGTTCGATCAGGGAAGGGAAGTCCAGGGTCACCACGGTCATCCTGACCCCAATCTGCGAGAGGTCCTGCTGGATCATGGCGGCCATCTTTTCCCGGACGGCATTGCCGGAATTCGTGACCAGAGTAAACGCCACCGTGTTTCCGGCGCGATCCTTCAGGACGCCATTTTGGAAGCGGAATCCGGCCTGTTCGAGCAGGCGCAGAGCGCCCTGAGGATCGTATTTTGGCGCGGGCAGCGCGGCGTTGAACCAGAATTGGTTGGAAGGAGAGACCGGTCCATAGGCCGGTTTCGCATATCCCAGGAAAACAACGCGGCAGAGGTCTTCCCGGTTAATGGCCAGAGAGACCGCGCGGCGGAACTCCGTGGTGCGAAACCATTCCTTCTTGATGTCCGCCAGCGGGGCCGCCGGGGACTGATTGAACCAGAACTCTTCCGCGTCCAGGCCCGTTCCGGCGTTGCGCGTCACCGCGGGGTTTTCGCGTCGCAGATGGTCGAATTGTTCCGCATCGAGGCGGTTAATCAGGTCCAGCTCGCCACGACGGAACCGCATCAACTCGATCTCGCGATTGCGCTGAATATCCAGGCGAATTACTTCGATGTACGGTAGCGGCCGGCCAGTGGAGTCGCGCTTCCAGTAATTGGGATTGCGGCGGAGAAGCAGGTAAGCGCCGGGTTTATAGTCCGAAACGTAGTAGGCGCCGAGCACAGCCATTTCCTTTTTCGGAGAATGGGCGGAGAGGATAGCCACCTGATCGAAGAGGCGTTCGAGTCCCGCGACCGGCGCGGGAAAAGTGATCACGGCACGATCCGTGGCGGGAGCCTCCACGCTGGCACTGCCTTCCCCGGAGCGGAATGCATCTCCCGTTGGGGAGTGCGTTTGCGGGTCCAGCAGGCGGCGCATGGTAAAGGCCACGTCTTCGGCAGTGAACGGAGTGCCGTCTGAAAAGTACAACCCCTTCCGGAGATGAAATGTGATGGCCCTGCCGTCCTTCGACAATTCCCAGGAAGTTGCCAGCGCCGGTTCCAGGGCCTGCGTCTGGCGGTTCAGGCGGATCAGGACTCCGCCGGTCAGGTAGCGGACATTTTCGGAAGCCTCATCGTCCACGAGAACCGGGTCAAAGGTCTTGGGCTCGCCATGCAGGCAGAAATGCAGCTCTTCCGCCGACTGCGCGGCGAGCGGAGCGGCGCAGAGCAGCAGGACCAGCCAAGCCAGCAAGTGGGAGCGGAGCGCTCTCACAGCGCCTCCTCCCGCGCCGGCAGGATGAGTTGCAACGAGATGACCACGGCGATCAGAACGAGAAGCGGGGAAAGCATCCAGGGATTCGCGCGCACCGCGGACAAATCTTCCAGTCCCTTCAGCAGCGTGCCCCAGGAAGGAAGCGGCTCCATCACACCGAGCCCAAGCATGCTGAGCGTGGCTTCCGTCAGGATGAAGAGCGGTATGGAAATCCAGAACTGCGCCAGCAGGACCGGGAGGAGATTGGGCATGACGTGCCGAAGCAGGATCCGGCGCGGGGGACATCCACCGGCCCGGGCCAGGAGCAGGAAATCCGAATCCCGGTAGCGGCGGGCCGCGGCCCACACCACGCGCAGGGACGCCGGCCATCCCAGGATTCCGAGGGTCAGAAATGTGGCCACCACCGAAACCAGCGGGGAGATGTCCAGCGGCAGCAAGGCGCGCAGCGCAATCAGAACGAACAGCAACGGCAATCCCAGAGAGAGATCCGCGGCGGCGAGGATGGCCTTTTCCATCCATCCCCCCCAGAGCCCGGCAATTCCTCCGAAAAGCCCGGCAATGAGTGTGGCCAGCAGGGCGGCGGCCGGAGCCAGCAGCAGGGACACGCGCGTTCCGTAGAGCAATCGCGCCAGGAGGTCCCGGCCGAGATGGTCGGTGCCCAGGGGATGCTGCGCGGAAGGAGCCGCGCTCGGAGCTTCCCGAAACTGCCGGGAATACGAATAGTGAGTCAGGATGCCCGCACACACCCCGGAGGCAAACACGGCGCAAAGCAGGGCCGCAGAGAAAGCGCGCAACAGTTTCTTTGCGCTCATCACGCCCTCTCGTGCAGCAATTCAGCGGCGGAGTTCGCGGCCACGGTAACCAGCGTGACCGCCAGAGTGAGCGTCATGATCAGGGGCAAATCGCGATTCAGAGCCGCCAGCCAGGCCAATTGGCCCAGACCCGGAGCATCGCAGAGCGCCTCGATGGGGATGGCGGCGCCGAATGCCATGCTGATTGACACTCCGAACAGCGCGGCCACCGGACCAGCGGCGAGTGGAATCACATGCCACAGGAGGAGGCGCGTGCGGCTGACGCCGCGTGCCCGGGCCGCCAGCACATGGGGCTGGTCATTCGCCTGCAGCAACAGGTTGCGCAGATAGCTGTACACCTTCGGGAAAATGACCGCGCCGATGGCCACGAACACCGGCACGCGCAGGTACACCGCGAAGATGGCCACCACCGCGACAGGCAGGGCAATCAAGAAGCCGCTGGCCAGAGTGCCGGCCAGATCCAGCAACCAGCCGCGATAAAACAGCGCCGCCACCGCGAGGAGGGAGGCGGCAGCCCAGGCCGAAATCACCCCCAGCACGACGGCGCGAAAGGTGAGCGGGAAACGCTGCTTCAACAGTTCTGAAATGGGCTGGTGCAGCCATGCGGAGCTGCCAAAATCGCCCCGCGCCGCTTTCGCCAGATAGGTACCGTAATAGGAGAGCAGGCTGGAATTCACGCGGTGCTCCCTGCGAATGGCCTCGCGGCTGGCCTGCGACAGACGGGGATCCAGCTCGCTTTCATCCATGCCATAACCGGGCGCAAAGCGCACCAAGGTGGCGCCCAACAGAGCGCCGAGCAGTGACAGGGCCACAAGCAGCGAGACTCGCTGCGCAATCCTGAACGCCCATACGGTCATAGGGCCGACTCGCGCGTCGGAACGTCTTCGGCCCACTGCAACGTCTTCTTGGAATCCAGAACCCAGGTGCGCGGCAGCTCTCCGGAGTTCCTATAGTGCAGTTCTTTGGTTTCATACATCCGGCGGTCCGCTTCCGAAAGCAGTTCCTCCGCCGTGGCGCCGTCCTCCGGATAGAACGCGCAACCAATGCTGGCGGTCACAACGGTCTGGCCGCACAGCGTGCTGCCGGATTCCTCGACGGCTTGTTCCAATCGGCGCTGGAGCTCCTGGACCGTGCTGGCGGTCATATCGGGAAGCACGAACACAAACTCATCGCCGCCCAGGCGGCCCACCTGGTCATATTCGCGGCAAGCGGCCTTCAACCGGCCGGCCAGGCTCTGCAACAGCTTGTTTCCCATCATGTGGCCAAAATTATCGTTTACCCGCTTGAAGCCGTTGAGGTCGCACATCAGTACGGTGAGCGGGCGCCCGGCGCGCCGGGACCGCGAGATTTCCCGCTCCATGTGCACGCAGATGGAGCGCGCGTTGGGCAAACCGGTGAGGTAGTCGGTGCTGGCGGTATCCTGGGCTTGCTCGTAGCGCATTGCGTTTTCGACGGAGGAGCCGAGCTTGGAGCACGCGGCCAACAGCAGACGCAAGTGGTCCTTGGTAAAGCCGTTTTTCTCGCGCAGATACAGGCAGAGCACGCCGGCGATTCCGTCGCGCCCACGGAGCGGAATGGCCAGCGCCGATTGCAGTATGGAGACGCGCTTGGGGTCCCCCAGGTATTGCGATTCCGCCGCCGGGTTGCCGTTGATGATGGGCTTTTCCATCACCGCCACCCAGCCGGCGATGCCCTGGCCCCGGGGAATCTCCAGGGCGCTGAAGAGGTCGTAATCCACGCCATGGAGGTATTTCGGGACCAGCTTGTTCCCCTGAACGACGTAGAAGACGATGGAATCGTAGGGGATCATCTGCTTCAGCCGGGCGCCCACGACGGAAAGCGTCTCGCGGAGACTCAGCGAGTTCCCGAGGGTCTGCGCCAGCTCAAAGAGCAGTTGGGCCTCCTGCCGCGCGGATACGATGGACGCCAGGAAGGACGCCGCGCGCACCTCCGCCTCGTCCGGCAAATCCGCAAACCCAGCGGAAGGAGCGACGGCCCGGTCTACGGAAACGACCTCGAATAGACTCTTTTCGGTGATGGTGCCGATCACCGCTTCTTCCATCTCGCGGTAGTGCCGCTCGATGATTTTTACTACCCGCGGGTCAAAGCTCCGGCCGCTCTCCACCTTGAGGTAATTCATGCCCTCCGCGGGCGACATGGCCTTTCGGTAAGGCCGCTCGGAGGTGAGCGCGTCAAAGCAATCCACAACCGAAAGGATCCTCGCTCCGATGGGAATCGTTTCCCCTGCTAGCCCGTCCGGGTAGCCGGTACCGTCCCACTTCTCATGATGCGAACGCACAATGGGAACCACCGGATAGGGGAAATGGACGCGGTTGAGGATCTCCGCGCCCACCACGGGATGGATCTTCATCCGGTCAAACTCTTCCGGAGTGAGACGTCCGGGCTTGGAAAGAATGTGTTCCGGAACCGCCAGCTTGCCGATATCGTGCAGCATGGCTGCGGCGCGTATGGCGTTGAGTTCGGATTCGCCCAGCCCCAAATCCTTGCCGATCTTCAACGCATAGGTCTGGACCCGCCGCAGGTGCGCGTGAGTATTGTGATCTTTCGCCTCGATCGCCAGAGACAGGGCTTCGATGGTGCGAAGGTGCAGGTCGGCGATTTCTTCCGAGTGTTTCTTCTCGGCCTCCAAGCGGTCCAGATAGGTCCGATAGGAGCGATACATCCAGTAAACGACGGGCAGGACCAGGATGGCGAGTTGCCAGCCCAAGGTCCGATTCAATACGCTGATCCCCCCTGCAAACATCGCGCCCAGCATGTAATACGGGAAAGACCAGAGGTAACACTCTTTCCACACCAGAATCGGATTGCGGCGTTCGGTGATGGCGATAATGCCGGAGACGGACATGGTATTCACGGCGAAATAGGTTGTGGAAGCCGCGGCAAGCAGCAGCGGCCATTGCAGCCCCAGGCGGGGAGCCAGACTGGTGTGGAAGACCAGGCTCGCGGCGGTCACGGAGATGGCCAGATTCGCAAAGGTAAAGAGAAGCTGGATCAGGCGCGGCCGCGGTTTTGCCTGCCACAGGGTCTGCGCCAAACCGCCCAGACATCCCATCACCAGGGTTTCGGGGTACGAAAGGTCCAGGATGCCTACCAGGATGAAGAGGAAATTCGCAGACATGGTGGCCTGAATCCCCGGCAGGCGAACCTTGAACAGAGAGGCGCCCAGAGCAACTCCCAGGAAGCAGGCGAAGCGTAGGGGATCTGCGGAGTGCCAGTGCAAGAGTGCGTATGGCAGGAGGGGCAGGCCAACGAGGAGCTGCAAAATGATGAAAGCTGCCCCCTGGTAATTCAGAGCCAGGCCTTCCTTTCCCGAAACCGAGAACTCCTTCTTCCACCATTCCGCCAATCCGCGAGCCCCAATGCGCTTGGAGTCTTTGCGGCTTTCTGACAGCGCGGTGTGCGGGAACGGAGCATCGCGAAGACCCCCGCAAGCGGGGCCGCTCGAAATGCCGTGGTCACTCTCCTGGAGGGCCTGATTCAACATTGCTCCTGCTCCGAGGGAGAATCGGGCGGGTGCCCGATGTACCGCAAGAGGATAGGGCGGCCACGGTCCGCCGCCCATAGTACTAAGGGTTCTAACTTCAGGCTGTGGTATCACCTGCGTCAAAAAAGCAAAGTACTCCAAGGCCCGGCAGTTCCAGAAAGGCGTGTCTAGCACTCACCATCCTCTCTTATACCGCTGAAGAAACTGAGGTGACCAAAAGTGTCAAAAGGACCTTGGTACCAGAAAAAACCCACCCTCGTACCATGGACCCCTTTCCTGGCCTGTCGTACAACTGTTCCATTCTCGAACTCGGAAGTTTTCAACGAGCGGCCGCAGACCCTCGGTGAACCCAGGAGAAGTCAACCATGGATGGCACCGAGAACGGCAATTCGAAGCATCGCGGCCTGGCATTGCGAACCACTACTTGGGGCAGCATTTTCGCCCTGTCGGTGTTCGCAGCGATTTGGGGATTCTCCGGCCACCTGCCGGGGTCCCAGGTCGGT
>Ga0335085_10008483_pt1 | contig 15668 bp, 11 predicted proteins | sample Lox_Sample_45_FD_206712 | JGI IMG/M metagenome (GOLD analysis project Ga0335085, IMG submission 206712) | Soil microbial communities from Loxahatchee National Wildlife Refuge, Florida, United States - Lox_Sample_4.5 | ecosystem: Environmental > Terrestrial > Soil > Wetlands | place: USA...
GGGTGGCGCGGGGGTAGATCTGCGAGGCGCTGTCGGCCAGCGATTGGGATTGTGTTTGATGCGCGTTGGGTGGGGTCGGGGCGAGTCGTGAGTTGTCAGTCTTGAGTGAACCGCAGTGAACTGATCAGTTTCAGGCTATCTCGCGTGGCGCTCCGTGGTCACGCGGTCGAGCCGGCGGGATCCAAGTCCAGGGTCGTCAGTGGTGGGTGGGACAGTTGACAGTGGCCGTGCGGTATGGCTGGCCGCTGGGGCGCGGAACGGCCCGCCCGCCGGGCTCATCTGGCGCCCGCGCACTTCGTTATTAGTATAGACAGAAGCCGGCGGGTCGCATCGACCCGCCGGGCGGACGGAGGAGGCTTCATGAAGGGCGACGATCTGGAACGGCGGCGCGAGTCCAAGCGCGTGGCGCTGGAGGTTGGGGGGCGGCTGGCGGCGCGCGGCATTCGTGTCGTGGGCAACGAGTCCTCCGACGAGCTCACCACGCTCGAGGAGGCGGTCGAGCGGTTCGAGGAGGTCGTCGAGTCGCACGGGGGCGACCTCATGGTCGACGAACCGCCGATCCCGGGCAGCGGACGTCCCGATGACCCGCGCTTCCTGCTTCCCACGCGAACGCCCGGGATGTCGGTCGCGCAGTACGTCGAGCTGCTCGCCGCGGCGGTGGACAACATGCGGGCGCGCCGGCACAAGCGCTGACCCCCGTTCCTCGACCCCGAGCCGCTACCGCACGCGTACCACGATGCGCGTGTGCCTGAGCGTCGCGGTGTCGCCGAGCAGGGAGTCGGGGCGCGGCGGCGCGTGATTGTTCGCCTGCAGCAGGTACGCGACCACGTCGAGATACTCGCCGTCCTTCATGCCGCCCGCGCTGTCCAACGGCATCGTCGCTCGAATGAGCGCGTAGAGATCGTACACCCGGCGGTTGTTCCACGACTGGACGAACCCCTCGCCCACGAGTTCCCCCTCGGCGTGGCAGCGGTCGCACGTTTGCTCGTAGATGGTCTTGCCCCGCGTCGCCTGCGACGCGAGAAACGACGCGGCCGGAAGCCCCGCGGTGTTGGTGAGGATGACCGTGGCGTTCGGGTCGACCCGGAGCGGAACGGGCGCGCCCGTCGTCGCCGACGGCGAGAGCATCGCGCCCAGCGGCGACCGGACGTCGGGCGCCGCATGGTAGGCGCACGCGCCCGACGCCAGAACGAGGACGATCGCCATCGCGCGCTTCAACCGCATCGAGCACCCTCCGCTCCCGGGGTCCGCAACACGCCCATGATCTAACGTCCCGCCGCGCGTTTCGCGAGCCGGCCGCGAGCCGGTTTCACCTGCCGCGAACCGGGTTTGATTTTGGCGCGGGCCGGCCACACTATAGGGGGTCCCGCGCCCCTCACGGTCATGTCGAACAGTCCGACGGTTCCGCCAGATCCCTCCGGCTCGGCCACGCCAGACTCCGAGTCGCCGGAGCCCGCGCCGCTTGCTCCACACGGGTCGCTGCCGCGCCGCGAGTTCCTCCGCGTCGCCGGGGCGAGCGCCGGGCTCGTGCTGGCCGGCCGCGGCACCTTGGGAAGCGGCGTCGTGGGAATCGCCGGGCCGGCCGCCGCCCCTGCCCCCGCGCCGGCGCCCGGCGGCTCGCGCCGCGCGACGGGTCCGTCGCCCGACGTCGTCGTGATCGGCGCCGGCGGGTGGGGGAGCTTCACGGCGTACAACCTCATCCAGCGCGGCATCAAGGTGACCCTTGTCGACGCCTACGGGCCGGGCAACGGACGGTCCACCTCGGGCGACGAGACGCGCGGCGTGCGGTCGTCATATGGCGATCGCACCGGCATCCAGGGCGAACAGTGGACGCTGTGGGCCCGGGAGGCGATGAAGAAGTGGATCGCGTTCGACGACGAGTGGGGCCGCACCACGCGTCTCAACCTCTTCCACCGCACCGGCGATCTCATCATGCGCACGGAGTGGGACAGCTTCCAACTGCGCACCAAGATCTGGTGGGAGAAGAACAACATTCCGTTCGAGGTGCTGAATCCGGACGATGTGCGGAAGGCGTTCCCCGTGATCTCGATGGATGACATCACGGCGGTGCTCTACGAGCCCGACGCCGGCGTGGTGCGCGCCCGTCGGGCCGCGCAGGCGGCGGCGGCCGCGTTCGAGACGCTGGGCGGAAAGATCGTGATCGGCCGGGCCAAACCGTCCAAGGTCGCGAACGGGCGGCTCGAGGAAATCACGCTCGACACCGGGCAGACGCTCCGCGCGGACACCTTTGTGTTCGCGGTCGGTCCGTGGATGAGCAAGAACTTTCCCGAACTGCTGGGCAAGAAGACGCGGACGCCCATGGGGTACGTCTGCTATTTCGCCACGCCGGTCAACGACGAGCGATTCACGTTTCCGAATTTGCCGAGCTATAACTTTCCGGGCGTGACGGGGTGGGCGGCGCTGCCGGTGGACAATCGCGGGTTCCGGGTGCGCGGGTCCGAGCGGGCGCCGGCGCCGCCGCCGGGGACGGCCGCGGACAGCGCGGCCAGGCGCGGCGCCGACTCGACCGCCGGGCGCGGCGGGGCCGGCGGACGCGGTGGGGGACGGGGCGGCGGGCGCGGTGGCGGCCGGGGGCGGGGCGCGGCGGCGGATTCGGGCAGGGCATCGGCGGGCGCGCGCGGGGCCGGCGACACGACGGCGGCCGCCGGTCGCGGGCGAGGCGGCACGGACACTACCGCGGCTGCCGGTCGGGGGCGAGGCGGCACCGACACTACCGCGGCCGCTGGTCGGGGCGGGGGTGGGCGCGGGGGCGGCGGCGGCCGGGGCGGCGGCGGCGGCCAGGGCGCGGACGTTCCGCCGGCGCAGCTCGACCCCGATACGAGCGATCGCTGGGCCGACGCCACGCGGGTGGACGGCTCGCGCCGGTTCGTCGCCCACCGGTTCCCGCTCATGAAGGATGCGCCGATCACGCAGACGCATGCGTGTCACTACGAGTCGACGTCGAGCGGCAACTTCATCATCGATCGGCACCCGGAGATGACCAACGCGTGGATCGTCGCGGGCGGGAATTCGGAGGGGTTCAAGTTCAGCCCCGTCATCGGCGAGTACGCGGCCAAGCGGATCGTCGGCATTTCGGGGGACCCGGATCTGGTGGACGCGTTCAAGATCCCGGCGAAGGAGTACCCGCCGCCCACGCCCGCGACGCCGGGGGACGAGGACTGATCCGGCGCGCGGGGCGACGAGGATTGATCCGGCGCGCGGGTGCGGCGCGCGGCCGGCGCGGCGACGGTCAGCGAATCCGCGCGCGCGCCAGCGTGTAGCGGGCTCCGTCGCGCGAAATGAGGTACGCGACCCCGGGCCCGAAGCCGATGAGGTGCGTGCCCCCCGGAATCTGGACGCGATCCACGAGCACGCCTTGCCGATTGACCACGTCGTAGACGAACCCGCCCTCCGGCCGCGCGGCGAGGTTCACGCGGATCCAGAGATTGCCCTCCGCATCGGGTCTCACCGGCTGCGCGCTCAACGTGTCGCTCGGCGGAAACGGCGCGTAGTAGTCGGGCGGGTCGACGTATTGCGGCGGCTGCCCCCCGGAGTACATGGTGGCGAGCCCGTTCGCTCCCCTGGTGACGAGCGTCATCGGCGGCATGCTCATGGTGAGGTGCCGAGCCTTCAGCATCGAGTCCGACTGGTTGCGGATGCGGGCGGTGGCCGCGGAATCCGAGGCGCGCACGGAATCGACGATCGCGGCCTTCGCGCTGTCCGTGATCCTGGACCACTCATGTGCGATCTTGGGCGTCGACCGGACCGATCCGTCCGGCGCGATCCAATCCACGTGGTAGTCGTGCTCGCGGAGCGCCGCGACGGTGCCGTCCGCGAGCATCGTCCACGCGTCGGACACCGGCATGGGGACGCCGAGCGGGATGCGTCCCGTCGCGGTCTGGACCGCCGCGGCCGGCGGCGCCATGAGCCACGCGAGCGTGTCCACCGTTCGGGTCTCGATGCCCACGCGGACGAGCAGGGTGGAGTCGTACTGGGCCGCCGTCGGCGCTTGGGTCGGCGGTGGTCGGTCGACCCCGGGCGGGGGGCCGGCGCCACCCGCCGCGCCGCCGCCGCTGACAACGACTCCGCCGGCGCCACCGCTCACGGCGAAGCCGCCGGCACCGCCGCCGCCACCGCCGCCGCCGGCACCGCCGCCGCCGGCACCGCCGCGGAAACCGCGGCTCTGCTGCGAGATCACGTACCCGCGCGGATCGACCTCCGCGTCCGAGAGGTACGACAACCCGCCGTCCGATCCTCGGGGCGCCGCCATCACGCGCGCGATCTTCCCGCCGGGATCGATCACCAGGAAGGACAGCGACGCATAATCGGCAAAGAGCGAGGAGTCGCCCAGGAAGGGAAACAGCGACCCGCCCCGCGCGCCGTACGCTTTGGTCGTCTGGCTGGTCGTGTCGGCGACCACGAGGAAGCTGCCCAGGGTGGAATCGAAGAGCACCACGCGCCTGGCGCGGGTGTCGTTCGCGAGCACGCGCCCGTCGCTCAGGACGCGGATCTGCTCGATGTAGGCGAGACTGTCCTTGGACACCCGGACGATCGGTCCAAGCGGCCGAATTCGCGGAACGGCGGCCTGCGCGCGGACCGCGACCGGACTCGTACCGAGGACGCCGGCGCCGACGAGCACCCCGAGCACGCGGGCTCGGCACGTCGGGGACGGCCGGATTGTACGTCGAGGACTGCGGGTTCTCGTCACCACGCCTTCCCTCGCGAAGGGGTTCGCCTCAGTCGTCGCCCGCGGCGGCGAGGTGTTCGTGCCGCGTGCGGCGCTCGTCGCGCGCGGCGGGCTCCAGGCGCGACACCGGTTCCAACCGGACCGCGCACGCCTTGAACTCGGCCGTTCCGGACTTGGGATCGGCCGCGTTGATCGTGAGCAGGTTGGTCGCGATGTCGTCGGGGAAATGCAACGTCATGAAGACCATCCCGGCGCGGAGTCCGGCGTCGATGTGCGCGGGCGCCACCACGGTGCCCCGCCGCGACGTCACGCGCACGGCGTCCCCCTCGTCGACGCCGAGCAGGCCAGCGTCTTCGGGAGAGATTTCGATCATCTCGCCGTTGTGAAGCGGGGACGCGTAACTCCGCGTCTGCACGCCGGTGTTGAACGACTCGAGCTTGCGGCCGGTCGTGAGCAGGAAGGGATACGCGTCGTCCGGCTGCTCGGTCGGGCCCTCGTGTTCGACGACGGAGAACGGCGCCAACCGCCCCCGTTTGGCGGGGTCCTCCTCCCAGAGGCGCGCGTGCAGAAACTGTGATCCCGGGTGCGTCTCGTCCCAACAGGGCCATTGGAGGCCGCCCAGCGCGTCGAGGCGCGCGTAGCTCATGCCGGCGAACGGCGGCGCCAGCGACCGCAGCTCGTTCCACGCCGACTCGGCCGTCGGGTCGCCGAACTCGCGGCCCATGCGCCGCGCGATCTGGGCGATGATCCAGAGCTCGTCCCGCGCGTCGGCCGGCGGATCGACCACCTTGTGCATGCGCTGCACGCGCCGCTCGCTGCTCACCACCGTGCCTTCGCCCTCGCACCAGGTGGCCGCGCACGGCAGCACCACGTGGGCCAGCTCCGCGGTTCTCGTGAGCACGATCTCTTGAACGACCAGGTGGTCCAGGTGCTGCAGGATGTGCTCGACGTGGTTGGTGTCCGCGTCCGACTGCGCCGGGTTCTCGCCGATGCAGTAGAGGGACGTCATCTCGCCGCGGTCCATGGCGTCGAGCATCTCGGTGAGGTTCCAGCCGGGCGCGGCGCCGATCGTCACGCCCCAGGCGCGCTCGAACTTCCGGCGCGCCGCGTCGTCGCCCAGGTCCTGCAGGCCCGGCAGCTTGTTGGGGATGGCGCCCATGTCGCCGCCGCCCTGCACGTTGTTCTGGCCGCGCATGGGGTTGCACCCGCAGCCGTAGCGGCCCACGTGGCCCGTGAGCAGCGCGAGGTTGATCAGCGCGAGGACGTTGTCCACCGCGTTGTGGTGCTCCGTGATGCCCAGCGTCCAGCAGATCATCGCCCGATCGGCGCGCGCGAACGCGTGCGCGGCGTCCCGAATGACGTCGGCCCGGATGCCGGTGACGCGCGCGCCAAACTCGAGCGTGTACGGCTCGACCGCGGCGCGATACGCCTCGAAGCCGGTGGTCGCCCGCTCGATGAAGTCGGTGGAGGCGAGCCCGGCGTGGATGATCTCGCGCGCCATGGTGTTGGCCAACGCGATGTCGGTCCCGATGTTGAGCCCGAGCCACACGTCGGCCCACTGGGCGGACGAGGTACGCCGGGGGTCCATGACGTAGAGTCTCGTCCCCTTGCGAATGCCCTTCAATAGATGGTGGAACCAGATCGGATGCGCCTCACGGGCGTTCGACCCCCACAAGAACACCAGATCGGTGTTCTCGGCCTCTTCATATGAGCTGGTGCTGCCGCCAGCACCAAGGACCGTCGTCAGACCGACGACGCTAGGTGCGTGTCACGTCCGGTTGCAACTATCGATATGGTTGCTGCCGAAGGCGACCCGGACCAGCTTCTCGGCGAGAAAATTGACCTCGTTGCTCGACTTGGAGCAGCTGAAGGTGCCGATCGCGTTGGGTCCATGGGCCGCGAGGTTCCGCTGGAACCCGGCGGCCGCGCGGTCGAGCGCTTCGTCCCAGGTGGCGGGACGGAGCACGCCGCGGTCGCGGACGAGCGGCTGGGTCAGGCGGGGGTAGCCGAGTGAGGAGCTGTGGCGCTTGGGCATGGGACGATTGGAGAGGGTATCGACGCCCTCGGAGGATGGGGCAAGGGCCGAGAATGTTCAATCCCCCGCGGGGCGCTAGGCCCGGCCCCGTGTCGCCGGGCGACCCGAGGCGCGCGGCACCCCCGGCGTCCCGTTCTCGAACCCTAACCCGGCTTTCATTGATTCTTAATCGCTAATTTATTGGACGTGCGCCGATGCGGCGTACCTTGGGTCGAGTTCTGGTGTGGTGGACCACTTAACCCGAGGGAGCCACATGTTCAGCACCTTGATCGAGTCCCGGGCCGCCCGGCAGCGGCATCCGGGCGGAACGGCCTTCAGCATCGGCTGCCATGCCGCGTTGATCGGCGCCGCGCTGTACCTCACGTACCACGCGGACCAGGCCTTCGCGAAACCCAAGGAAGAGCAGGTCAAGTTCGTGGCGGTGCACAAGGACGTGCCAAAGCCCGTCGACCGCCCCAAGCCGCCCGACGCCGTGGTCGCGCCGCCCCCGCCCAAGGGATTCAAGATCCTGACCGCTCCGATCGTGATCCCCGACGTCATTCCCAACATCGACCTCTCGGCGGCGGCGACCAACCCGAATGACTACAAGACGGTCGGCGTCCCCGGCGGCACGGCCGACGGGGTCGAGGGCGGGCAGCCGCGTCCGATCCAGTCGGATCAGGTCTACGCGGCCATGCAGGTCGAGCGCCAGGCGGCGCTGGCCGCGGGCAACATTCCGCCCGTGTACCCCAGCGCGCTGCGCTCGGGGAACATCGAGGGCAACGTGATGGCGAGCTTCGTCGTGGACACGCTGGGTCGAGCGGACATGCTGACCTTCACCGTCCTCAAGTCCACGCACGAGTTGTTCACGGACGCCGTCCGGGCGCAGCTTCCGCGCATGAAGTTCATCCCGGCCGAGGTGGGCGGGCACAAGGTGCGGCAGCTCGTGCAGATGCCCTTCATGTTCACGCTCAGCAAGCAGCCGTGAAACGCGCGCCGGCTATGGCCTCGGGCGGGGTTCCTGCGCATGTTGTGTCGTTCACCACCGACACCGCGCATGCACATCCCGACCCTGATCCGCCATCATCCGTTCGTGACCGCCGCGGTCGTCATCGTGGCCGCCCCCCTCCTCGTCTTCGCGCTGTGGGCGACGCTGACGCTCAACTACACCTACTCCACGGGTGAACGGGCCGGATTTCTGCAGAAGATTTCCAAGCGCGGGTGGCTCTGCAAGACGTGGGAAGGCGATCTGCAGTTGACCGCGATTCCCGGCGCGGCGCCCGAGATCTTTCAGTTCACGACGCGTTCGGACTCGATCGCCGAGGTGATGAATCAGCTTGCCGGCGATCGAGTCGTGGTCAGCTATCGGCAGCACAAAGGGCTGCCCGGCTCGTGCTTTGGCGAGACGGAATATTTCATCGACAGCGTGCGGCTGGTGAAGTGACACGGTGACCGCCTCGTGACCCGCCCACCCGTTCCGACCGGCGAGCTCCACCCGGGGCTCACGCGCCGCGAGTTCCTCGAGCGAGCGGTCGGCATTGGCGCGGGCCTGGCCTTGGTCGACGCCTGCGCGCCGCTCGGTCCGTTCGCGAGTGCCGGGGGCGGCGACCTCGGGGCCCGCTTTACCTCCGCGGGCGGCGACCTCACCCTTTCCAACGCGCGTATCTCGGCGACGTGGAGCCTGACGGACGGATTCCGGTTGCTGCGGGTGGCCGATGTGATGGGCGCGCAGCAGATCGCGGCGGGCGCCGCGCCGTTCTCGCTGGTGCTGGCCGACGGGACGACGCTCGGTGCCGACACGATGAAGGTCGTGAGCGGGCCGACGCCGGAGCGCCTGCCGGCGGTCGCGGGCGCCTCGCGCCTCGCCGAGCGGTTCGCGGGCCGGCAAATCACGCTGGTGCTCGAAGACCGGGCCGGACGCCTCCGCGTGACCTGGCACGGGATTCTGCGCGACGGATCGCCGTACATCCGGCAGGAGCTCGTGCTGCAGGCCGTGGGCGAGCCGGTGGCCGTGAGTCAGATCGTACTCGTCGACCTCGCGGCCGACGGCGCGGCGGTGAGCGGTACCGTGCGGGGGAGCCCGGTGGTCGCGGGCACCTGGTTCCTGGGGTTCGAGCACCCGCTCTCGGCGAGCACGGCGGCGGGCGGCCGCGCGCGGTGCGTGCTGGCGCGGACGCTGCCGCTCCGGGCTGGCGCCCCGTTCGCCGTGTCGTCGGTGATCGGCGCGACCCGGCCCGGGCAGCTCCGCCGCGACTTCCTCGCGTACGTCGAGCGGGAGCGGGCGCACCCGTATCGTACGTTCTTGCACTACAACTCATGGTATGACATCGGATACGGCGAGAAGTACAACGAATCCCAAGCGCTCGGCGTCATCGACGCGTTCGGCACGCAGTTGACGCGCGCGCGGGGCGTGGTGCTCAGCTCGTTCCTGTTCGACGACGGGTGGGACGACCCGACCACGCTGTGGGGATTCAACTCGGGCTTTCCCAACGGCTTCACGCCGCTCCGCGAGGCGGCCGCGCGCTATGGGGCCGCGCCCGGCGTGTGGATGTCGCCGTGGGGCGGCTACAGCAAGGCCAAGGAAGACCGGCTCGCCAACGGCAAGGCTCAGGGGTTCGAGACCAACGCGAGCGGGTTCGCGCTGTCCGGACCCAGGTACTATGCCAGGTTTCATGAGACCTGCTTCAACATGATCCGAAAGTACGGGATCAACCAGTTCAAGTTCGACGGCACGGGCAACGCCACGAACACGGTGCCGGGGAGCGCCTTCGACAGCGACTTCGACGCCGCGATCGCGCTCATCAGCGACCTCCGGGTCGAGAAGCCGGATCTCTTCGTCAACCTCACGACGGGCACGTACCCGTCGCCCTTCTGGCTGCGGTACGCCGACTCGATCTGGCGCGGCGGGTCCGATCACAGCTTCGCGGGCGTCGGCACCAACCGCCAGCAGTGGATCACGTACCGCGACGGCGACACGTTCCGGGGCATCGTGAGCCGGGGGCCGCTCTTTCCGTTGAATTCGCTCATGCTCTACGGGTTGATCTACGCGAAGCAGGCGGACCGCCTGATGACCGATCCGGGCGGCGACTTCACGTCCGAGATCCGCGCGTATTTCGGCACGGGCACGCAGTTGCAGGAGATGTACGTCACGCCGGCCCTGCTCACGCCCCGGAACTGGGACACGCTCGCGGAGGCCGCCACGTGGTCGCGCCGGAACGCGGCGACGCTCTCGGATACGCATTGGATCGGCGGGGACCCGCGGCAGCTCGCGGTGTATGGGCACGCGGCGTGGTCGCCGGCGCGCGGCATTCTCTCCCTCCGCAATCCGGGCGACCGCCCGCAGTCGATCGAGATCGACGTGGACCGCGCATTCGAGTTGCCGCCCGGGGCGGCGCGCGCGTACACGGCGAGGAGTCCGTGGGCCGAAGACGCGGGCAAGGCGCCGGTCGCGCTCCGGGCCGGCCAGCCGCACGTGTTCGATCTCGCGCCGTTCGAGGTGCTGACGCTGAACGCCGACCCCGCGGCATGACGCGTGTGAACGCCGCGTGACGCTGACGTCGCTCGACTGGACGATCGTCGCGGTCACGCTCGTCCTGTGCTACCTGCCGGCGATGTGGTTTCTGCGCCGCGCGGGGTCGAGCACGGCGGAGTTCTTCGCGTCGGGGCAATCGGCGCCGTGGTGGCTGGTGGGCACGTCCATGGTGGCGACGACCTTCAGCACCGACACGCCGAACCTCGTGACCGACTTCGTCCGCGGCCACGGCGTGTCGTACAACTGGGTCTGGTGGGCGTTCCTGCTGACCGGGATGGCGACCGTGTTCTTCTACGCGCGGCTGTGGCGCCGCTCGCGCGTCCTCACCGATCTCGAGTTCTACGAGCTCCGGTACTCCGGGCGTTCGGCGGCGATCGTCCGCGGATTCCGGGCGGTCTATCTCGGGCTCTTTTTCAATCTGATGATCATGTCGACGGTGACGCTCGCGGCCGTCAAGATCGCGAACGTCATGCTGGGGTGGGGCCGTCTCGAGACGATCGTCATTGCCGGCAGCGCGTGCGTGCTCTTCGCGTCGGTCTCCGGACTGTGGGGCGTGCTGGCGACGGACATCGTGCAATTCGTGCTCGCGATGGCGGGGGTGATTGGCGCGGCGTACGTCTCGCTCCACAACCCGGCGGTGGGCGGGCTGTCGGCGCTCCTGGCCAAGACCAACCCCAAGACGCTCTCGCTGCTGCCGGACTTCAGCGACACCGGGCTCACGGTGACGGTGTTGGTCATCCCGCTCACGATCCAGTGGTGGTCGGTCTGGTATCCGGGCGCCGAGCCGGGGGGCGGCAGCTACATCGCGCAGCGGATTCTCGCGTCCAAAAACGAACGGCATGCGCTGGGGGCGACGCTGTGGTTCAACGTGGCGCACTACGCGCTGCGTCCGTGGCCCTGGATCATCGTCGCGCTCTGCTCGATGCTCGTGTTTCCGACGCTGGCCGACATCCGGCACGCGCTGCCTCATGTGGATCCGGCGCTGATCGGCAACGACATGGCGTACCCCGCGATGCTCACGCTCTTGCCGCACGGCATGATCGGGTTGCTCGTGGCGTCGCTGTTCGCGGCGTATCGGTCGACGATGGAGACGCACCTCAACTGGGGTTCCTCGTACCTCATCATCGACTTCTACCAGCGCTTCGTGGCGCGCGGCAAGAGCCAGCGGCATTACCTGTGGGTCTCGCGCGCGACGACCGCGCTGTTGATGGTCGGGTGCGGCGCGTTCACGCTGGCCCTGTCGACGGCCAGCGAGGCGTTCCAGCTGCTGCTCTCGGTCGGGGCGGGCACGGGGTTGATCTATCTGCTGCGCTGGTTCTGGTGGCGGATCAACGCCTGGAGCGAGATCGCGGCCATGGCGGCGTCGTTCGCGATGTCGATCGGGTTTTTCGTCGCCAAGAAGAACGGAGCCGCGGTGCCCGATGACGTCGCGCTCATGATCACCGTGGCGGCGACGACGGCGGTCTGGGTGACGGTCACGCTGCTCACGAGGCCCACGGACCGGGTGACCCTCCGCCGGTTCTACGAGCTCACGCGCCCCGCCGGACCCGGTTGGGCGGCGATCCGCGCCGAATCGGGTCTGCCGCCGTCGCCGGACAGCATTCCACAGATGCTCATGGGGTGGACGGCCGGGGTCGCGTTCGTCTACGCGGGGCTCTTCGGGACCGGGAGCGTGATCTACGGGCGTTCGGGGGCGGCGGTCGTGTGGATCGCGGTCTTTGTGGCGAGCGGGCTCGCGCTCCTCCGGATCGTGCCGCGCGTGTTCGCCGGCGCGCCCGTCACCGCCGGGAGCGAAAGCTCGGCGGTGGCGGCGGCCCGTCCCGTGCGCCGCGCGGTGATTCTCGCGGCAGGGATGGGCACGCGGATGCGCGCGGCGGATGGCGGCGCACGCCTGGCGCCGGAGCAGTTGGCCGCCGCCGCCGCCGGCGCGAAGGCGATGATGCCGGTGGGGCGGCCGTTTCTGGACTTCGTGCTCGCCGGGTTGGCGGACGCGGGGTACACCGAAGTGTGCGTCGTGGTCGGGCCCGCGCACGGCGCCGTACGCGAGCACTACGCGAACGCGGGCGCGCCCACGCGCGTGCGGCTCGCGTTCGTCACGCAGGCGACGCCCATCGGGACGGCGGACGCGCTGCTGGCCGCCGAGGAGTGGGTGGCGGGCGAGCCGTTCGTCGTCCTCAACGCGGACAACCTCTATCCGACCGCCGGTCTCGAGGCGCTGCGCGCCGCGGACGGGCCGGCGACGCTGGCCTTTGCGCGCGATGGGTTGGTGCGGGGCGGCGCGATCCCGGCGGAGCGGATCGCGCGCTACGCGCTGCTGGAGGTGGGGGCGGACGGACTGGTCAAGGCGGTCACCGAGAAGCCGGACGCGGCCACGATGGGACGGGCCTCGGTGGATGTGCCGATCAGCATGAACGTCTGGCGGTTGAGCGCGGAGATCTTTCGCGCGTGCCGCGAGATCCGGCCGTCGCCGCGCGGCGAGCTCGAACTACCGCTGGCGGTCGACTACGCCGTCCGAGTGCTGGGCATGCGGGTTCACGCGATCCCGATCGACGCCGAGGTGCTCGATCTGTCGAGTCGCGGTGACGTCGCCCTCGTGACGGCTCGTCTCGAGGCGTACGACGTGCGCTTATGAGCGATGTCATGATCGAGCGGCTGGCGGCGGTGGGCATCCGGCCCGCCGCGGCGGAGCGGATCGCGGCGTTGTACCTCCAGGCGGAATCTGCCCTCGAACTGATTCGCGGGCGCACGCTGGACGAGTCCCGCCTCCTGCGTTTCTGGGTGCCGGGGCGCATCGAATTCCTCGGCAAGCACACGGACTACGCGGGCGGGCGAAGCCTGCTCTGCGCGGTCGAGCGCGGGTTCGCGGTCGCGGCGCTGCCGCGCGCGGATCGCCGGGTGCGTGTGGTGGATGCCCGGACCTGCGAGGTCGCGGACGGTGCGCTGGACCCGGATCTCGCGGTGACGGCGGGCGACTGGCGGACGTATCCGTTCACGGTCGCGCGGCGCGTCGCGCGGGATTTCGGCGCCGCGCCGCTGGTGGGCGCCGACATCGCGTTCATGAGCGATCTCCCGATCGCCTCGGGGATCAGCAGTTCCAGCGCGCTCGTGGTCGGAATCTTTCTCGCGTTGTCCGCGGTCAACGAGCTCCCGGAGCGGACGGAGTATCGACGGGCGATCGCGGGCCGCGAGGCGCTCGGGGAATACCTCGGCGCCGTCGAGAACGGGCTGAGCTTTGGTCCGCTCTCGGCGGACCGGGGCGTGGGCACCTTCGGCGGGAGCGAGGATCACACCGCGATTCTCTGCGCGCGGGCCGGCGCGCTCTCGCAGTATGCCTTTTGCCCGGTGCGGTTCGAGCGCACGGTGCCGGTCCCTTCCGACCACACGTTTCTGATCGCGTCGAGCGGCATCGCCGCGCACAAGACGAGCAACGCGCTGGACTCGTACAACCGCGTGGCCAGCCTGGCGCACGCGGCGTTCGCGCAATGGCGCGCGGTCTCCGGATGCGCGGAGACCACGCTCGGGGCGGCGGCGCGCGCCTTTCGCGGCGGATTCGACGACACGCAGGCGGCGCTCGGCGCCGCGATGGAACGCGCGCCGCGCGGGTCGTTCGATGCCGGGGAGATGACCGAGCGGTTGGTGCAGTTCGTGATGGAGAGCGAGGAGATCGTGCTCGCGGCGGGCGACGCGTTGGCCGAGGGAAGGCTTGGCGATCTTGGGGTGCTGGTGGATCGCTCGATGGCCAACGCCGAGCGCATGCTGCATAACCAGGTCAAGGAGACGGTGTTTCTGGCGCGCCGCGCCCGCGAGCTGGGCGCGACCGCGGCCTCGGCGTTTGGCGCCGGGTTCGGCGGCAGCGTGTGGGCCCTCGTTCCTCGGAGCGCCGCGGACGAATTCACGAGGCAATTGATGAGCGATTACGCGGCGTGGTCGGGCCGGCGTCCGACTGGCGCGGAGTTCTTCTTGACCGACGCCGGGCCGTCCGTGCGGCAGGTGTGATCGTTGCATGCCGTGGGAGGCGCCCAGAGGCGCCGTCTCCAGGCGCGTGCCACCGCGGTCGGCACCGCGCTCGGCACCGCGCTCGGCACCGCGCTCGGCACCGCGCTCGGCACCGCGGTCGGCGCCGCTCGGCGCCGCGGGTTGGCTTGCCCGGGGGATGGCGCTCCGGCATACTACCAGCGCGTTGAAGATCCTCCACCGGGTCCCTTCCCAAGCAGGTCGTGTATGAAGCAGCTCGCTCGTGTCCTCGTCGCCGCGTGCGCGACCGCGTTCGTCCCGCGCGCCATCCTCTTGGCTCAGGGCGGCGACGCCGCGCGATGGGCGAAGGAGGCCGCCGCCGTCACCATCACGCGCGACGACTGGGGCATCGCGCACGTGCACGGCAAGACGGACGCCGACGCGATTTTCGGCATGATCTACGCCCAGGCCGAAGACGACTTCAATCGGGTGGAGACGAACTACATCAATTCGATGGGCCGCCTGGCCGAGGCCGAAGGGGTGAGCCGGATCTGGCAAGATCTCCGCATGAAGCTCTTCATCAATCCGGACTCGCTCAAGGTCGAGTACGCGGCGAGCCCCAAGTGGCTCCAGACGGACATGAACGCGTGGGCGGACGGGCTCAACTACTACCTCGCGAAACATCCGGCGGTGACGCCGCGGGTGATCAAGCATTTTGAACCGTGGATGGCGCTGAGCTTCACCGAGGGCAGCATCGGCGGCGACATCGAGTCCAACATCACCCCCAACCAGCTGCAGGCGTTCTATGGAACGCAGCCGAACGGGGCGGCTCCGGGGGGCGCCGACCCGGCGTTGAACCCGCTTCCCGCGCCCGATGACGATCCGTCCATGGATCCGGGCGGGTCCAACGGCATGGCGATCTCGCCGGCGAACACGGTGGCGCACCACGCGCTCCTCCTGATCAACCCGCACACGTCGTTCTACTTCCGGTCGGAACTCCAGATGTCGAGCGACGACGGGCTCGACGCGTACGGCGCGGTGACCTGGGGCCAGTTCTTCATCTACCAGGGGTTCAACGCGCACGCCGGATGGATGCACACCTCGAGCGGCGTCAACGCCGTCAGCAAGTATCTCGAAACGATCGTGAAGAAAGGTGATCGCTATTATTACAAGTACGGCGCCGAGGAGCGGCCCTTCGCGACCGCCCAGGTGGCGCTCCCCTACAAGACGGACAAGGGAATGGCGGAGCGAACCGTCACCGTGTACTACTCGCAGCATGGCCCGGTCATCGCCGAATCGAACGGCAAGTGGGAGACCGTCGACCTGATGAAGGAACACGTCAAAGCGCTGACGCAGTCGTACACCCGGACCAAGGCGAAGGACTACAAGGAGTTTCGTCAGATCATGGAACTCCATACCAACTCCTCGAACAACACCATCTTCGCGGACGCCGAAGGCAACATCGCCTACTTCCACGGCAA
>Ga0335085_10008484_pt1 | contig 15665 bp, 12 predicted proteins | sample Lox_Sample_45_FD_206712 | JGI IMG/M metagenome (GOLD analysis project Ga0335085, IMG submission 206712) | Soil microbial communities from Loxahatchee National Wildlife Refuge, Florida, United States - Lox_Sample_4.5 | ecosystem: Environmental > Terrestrial > Soil > Wetlands | place: USA...
AGCGACCAGAGCGACCCATTGACCACCCCAACGCCTACGTCGCGAAAGAGTCCTGGATTGTACCCCTGACCGAGGGTAAGCTGGCCGAAGAACCAGGCAATATATGTGAGAGCGTGTGAGACGAAGGATCTCCATCCAAGTGCAAAAACCGTGACGGCGGCTCCTCCGAGAGTAACAACAATGAGGCCCGGGTAGAGTCGGAGGAATCGATTTTGAAAGTAGCGCGCGCCCGGAGAGTTGAGATATGAAGAGTAAATAAGGAAGCCGCTAACCAAGAAGAAGGCAGGCACGCCCGGGAACGAATTAATAAAGCGGGGAATCGCGAAACCCATGTAGAGTGACATATGGTGGACCACGACCTGCGTGGCAAATATTAGGCGCAGCCATTCGAGATTGTTCTTTCGGGGAAAGACGGGCGAGCGCGTTACGCTTTCGACGGGCATTGTCATGCAATTTGTGCTCATCTGGTGGTTCCTCTCGAACGTTCCTTGGCAAACTTCCTTTAAGTTCGCGGACCCGAGGTGTGCCAACGCTGGTTTTCCCCGGTCGCAGGCTTCAAAAAGTCTGTCACGTGAGCGGTTGCTCCTTTGTCGCCGGCTTGCAACTGACGAAGTCGATTGTTGTCGCCGCTAAATCGCTCTCCGAGAACCGTTGAAACTCTGGCGCAATTTGCAAGCTCGAAAGCGCTTCGAGCGTACCCGGACGAACATTGGTTCTCTTTTTGACCAACTGAAGCCCGGCTCCTGCAGCCAACTTGAGGAACTCAGGTGCGCGTAATCGGTTCTGGTATTGAAGAGAGTTGTTCCAGAAGCGCCATTCCTGCTCGTTGTACTGCAGGAAGTTAACAAATGAAATCGATTTGTCGAAGAACGCATAATGATCGTTGCAGCCTACATTGTGCATCGCGAGACCACCAGGTTTGAGCACCCGGAAGCCCTCCTCCATCAGGGCACGGATCGATTCCTTGGGCACATGTTCCAGGACGCTGTTGGAATAGACGAGGTCGATCGAGTTGGATTCGATTCCAGTGGCACGCCCATCCGCCGGGGCGAAGTAATCGATGTGGCTCTTCTTGAACAGTTCGCCGAGACTACCGGATCTGCGTAAATCAGCGATCCTTGCGCGGATAGTCTCCGGGGCTTCTTGCGCCGACCCTGCGATCGTCGCGGAATGATTTTGCAGACAGTCCAGAAGCTCAAAGACTGTTTTCTCCTCCAACAGCCGGACGATGTCGAAGGTCGCAACTGATCCTGCTCCCGAGAGAATGAAGCAAAATGGGAGTGCTGGGTGCCATCCGGTCCCGATTTCGAGAAGTCTCTTTCCGCGTACGCTGAAGTCAGCGTCCGCGAGGTATTCCATGCTCAGGGCCCAGTCGGATACTTTGGCCGCGACGTTGTCATCGAAGTTTCGCATTCCGCCGCAAAGCCTCTGGAGGCGCGTGTTCAACTTTGTGCCGCTCGGTGTCAGGCTGATGCACTTTTGAATTATCCCCTTAGTTTTCCAATGCAATTCTTCCTCCTTTCTCAGAGGCACTCCGAGTTAACCTCTCGCCGGGTGGATCCGCGTCCAACGATGCTATTTATTCAGCACGCATCCTTCGCCGGACGGGAAAGTCTTTCCTAAATCGACAACTTCAAAATCTGTCACCTTCAGCGGCCAAAGGCTGTGCGTGTCGAAACCGACGTCGGAGTACTTGGCGGTGGTGTCCTGATCGCTCTGCGCGGTGAGGGCGATGTTGCCGCCGTCGGAGAGGAACATGCCGTATTTCTGCATGGCGCGGGCAACGACGCGAGCGGCGGGCGAGAGCTGCGACATGTCGTACCCGGCCTTGAGACGAAAGTGGACGCCATAGGGAGGAGCGGTATCGGGCCCGCTGGGCGCGCCGACATGCGTGGCGGGGTGAACGTAGACACCCTTGCGCATGCGCGCATTGGGAAGAATGAAGCGAATCGCGTGGTTGATGCTTCCGCGGGCCAGCTCGTCGGCGTTGAAGAGCAGGGGCGCGATGGGAAATCCGGCGGCATCGGCGCTGGTGCAGCCCTCGCCGCGGCCGGAGGGCGGATAGACGCGGTTGAGGTCCCAGACGGCAAGGAAGGCCGCGTCGAGAGCGCCATTGGTGACGGTGGCCTGCCAGGCTTCATAGAGCTTGCCGTGGCTGCGGTCGACGACGATCAGGTGACAGTCTTCGTCGTAGGTGTCGCATTGATAGTCTGGGTGGCCTTCGATGCCGCCTCCGACAGGAAGCGGAACAGCGGGGACGATGTCGGAGTGCCAGAAGTAAAACCCGTGGGCATTGTGGATGGGAACGAGCGGAGTGTGAGCGTTGGCCTGGAGGACGCGGATGCTCCAGTCGACCTGCATTTTTCCGTGGCCCCATCCGCCGGCATCGGCGAGCCAGTTGATGATGGTGGAGGACTGCGGGTCGACCGGATCGTGGCTGATGTCCCGGGTCCAGATGGCGCCGGACGGGAAGTAGCGAGCAGGCGCGGGAACCTGGTCTAACCGTGCGGCCCTGACCTTGGCGATGTGGTCGTGGAGCGCGAAAGCGCCGATGGCCACGATACCGAGGATAGAGACGACCGACAGAAGCTTTTTGGTGTAGACCATAACGGTTCAATGTCCCTTCAAGGGTGCGAATCGGTGGATAGGGTCTTGCCGATGTCGATCATCGAGGCTGTGGTGGGGACCGAGGCGCTGAGCGGGACGGCAACCGTTGCGGGCGGCTTGCGCGGGATGAGGTTCCCGGTTTCGCGGGCTGTGCTCGCGGCTTCCGGCCGGCTGCGATTCCAGATTTCAAAGAGCGGGCGGCGCGTGAACAGGAATTTGTAGAGTGCGCAGACGGCGGCGGCATTGAGCATGAGCGATACGCTGGCCGGGGCGGCGATGCGATGGAGAAGCGGAATGCGAAAGCGCAGGCTGACGATGGCGGCGGACAAGATGGCAATTTGCAGCATGGCAAAGGCCGCGTAAAGCGGAGATCGGAGGCCGAGGATGAGCGAAGAGACGATGAGGAGAATGAAAAGCCAGGGCACGATGAGGCGCATGACTTTGTGCGAGACGAGCTGGAAGAGAACGCGATTGCGCGGAGTGAGCGTCCAGGGCGCGAGCTGAAAAAGCTGGAAGTTGCCGGCGAGGGTGCGGACTTTGCGGTGGAATTCGTTTTCGAATTTCTCTGGCCACGTGTCGTAGACGCGAGCCTGGGGATCGAGGACGGATCGATAGCCTTGACGGATGATGGAGAGCGGCTGAAACATGTCGTCGAGGATGATTCCGGCGGGAAGCGGAGTCGCAAGCCGGCGGCGAATTGCGTAAAACCCGCCGTAGACCCCAACCGGGGAGTCGAAGAGCGCCTCGGATTTGCGAATCCACTGCTCGTAGCGCCAGTAGATTGAACTCACCGCGGCGGAGGCGGCGTCGTGGCCGTCGTGCCGCAGCGAGAGCTCGCCGGCGACGCAGCCCACTTGCGGATCGGCAAAGTTGCTGACCATGTGGGCGATTGCCCCGGCTTCGATCTCAGGCCGGATGTCAACAAAGAGGATGATGTCGGCTGTGGCCCGGGCGATGCCGGCGTTCAGAGCGGCCGCCTTGCCGACGTGCTCTGGGAGGGAGATTGCTTTCAGGCGCGGATGCCGCTGGCGGGCGAGCAGTTCGGCCGTGCCGTCGGTTGAGCCATCGGAGACAACGATGATCTCATTGATGTGCGGATAATCAAGGTCAATGAGGTGCTGAATCTTTTGCTCCAGCAAGGAAACGCCATTATGGACGGCGAGAACGATGGTCACACTTGGTGTGATGGAAGCGACTCTTGGGGGCCGGGGGCGGAGGAGGGCAAGAATCCAGATCGCCAGGGGATATCCGGCGTAGGCGTAAAGAATGCCCGTGAATGCGAGCCAGAAGATGATCTTCACTGGGCACCTCTTCCCAGCACGATGGTCTTGATCGTTTCAAACATGATGAGAAGATCAAGGCCTACCGAGAGGTGCTTCACGTAATAGAGATCGTATTCGAGCTTGCGCTTTGTCTCCTCCAGGCTTGCGCCATATTTGTATCGAACCTGCGCCCAGCCGGTAATTCCCGGACGAACCATGTGACGAAGCTCATAGAAAGGGATCTCTCTGCTGAGCCACTCCACGAATTCGGGTCGTTCCGGGCGCGGACCGACAAATGACATGTCTCCGCGAAGAACGTTCCAGAGCTGCGGAATCTCATCGAGCCGAGTGGTGCGCATGAACCTGCCGAGCGGCGTCACACGTGGATCGTTTTTCGTTGCCCACACTGCGCCGTCCGCTTCGGCATCCTGCCGCATGGTGCGGAACTTAAGAATGTTGAAAGGGCGCCCACGCCGTCCTACACGAGTCTGCCGGAAGAAGATCGGACCCGGCGAAGAGAGTCGAACGGCCAGAATGATGAAGGGAATGAATGGCAAGCAGATGACCAGCCCGGTCAATGAGACGGCAATCGAAACCAGGCGTCGGGTAGCTTGCTTTGCAAACTTCACATTGAAGCCGTTTGTGAAAATAAGGCTGCTGGGGCTGAGCCCATCGAGCGGTAGCTTACCGGTGACCCGCTCCATGACCAGGCTCGCATCTTCAACGACGACGCCGCGCAGGCGAAGTTCGAGGAGTTCGCGAGTTGGCATCGATCCGCGCCGATCCTCCATGGCGACGATGACGCGGTCAATGCGGGCCTTCGACTTGGCGAATGCGCGAAGGTCCGCAGCGAAATGTTCCAGCTCCCCGTTGAATGAACCGGTGCCCTGTCCGCCAACGACCTCCATTCCTGCGTCGCGACGCGTGCGCAAAGTTTCAGAAACGGCGCGGGCTTGCTCGCCACTACCAAGCACATAGACCCGCTCGCGGAATAATGGAAGGCCGATGATCCATTCATACGCTGAGCGCCAGACGCCCAGGACAATGGCGAGAATAGCGGCACCTGCGAGAAGAACATTTGGCCCGATTTCTATCTGAGGGTAGAGGTAGAGAAGAGCCGCGAGAACAAAAGACAGGACGCTAAGAACCAGCAGGAGCCGGAAATAGATTTCCCAGCGCCCGGATATCCGCTGTGGCTCATAGAGGTCAAAGTAGTACGAGAGAAGCAAAGTAAAGACCGTGATGCCCGCGATTTTCAAGATGCCGTTTTCATAGACCAAAGCAAGGTCCGAATCCGGCCCAACAAGAAACGCGGTGGCGAGCAAGAATGATCCACCGACGAGGCCTGCTTCGCACAAAAGAAGCACCAGCGTTCGAGTCGGATAGTAGACATTGAAAAGCCTGATCATCTTTGCTTGTCCATCGCTTTGGCAGGTCGACCGGCGCCATCTAACCCGCTGTTGTAGTAGTAGTTGTAGTTGTACGAACCCTTATGTGGAGCGTTCTTGACATCGTTGAGAACAAAGCCGAGGATGCGCGACTTGCCGAATGCGGCTTGGGTGCGGCGAGCGACGTCGTATGGAGTGCTCGCGCCGCGCGCAACAAGCAGAACCGCGTCGGCGGCACGTGCAAGGTCGATCGCGTCGGTTACCGCGAGCGCCGGCGGAGAGTCGATCAGAATCCAATCGAATCGGGATGAAACTGCTGCGATCAGCTCTTCAATGCGGTGATTCGCCACCAACTCCGAGGAGTTGTCTTTGGACTTGCCGGAGGGAATGAAGGTGAGATTGGGGACGGTGCTCACGCTGCCGCCTTCCGGAGTCTCTTGGCCGCAATCGCGCTGCATGACATCGACTAAGTCAACGGATCCTTCCAGATAATCCGATAATCCCGGAGAATCGGGAGCACCCAGGAGGTTCTGAAGAGTCGGACGGCGCATATCGCCGTCAATGAGCAAAATGTTATTGACGCTGTTACGAGCCAGGCTCACAGCCAGGTTTGCCGCAACAAAGCTCTTCCCTTCTGAAGGCATACCGCTGGCGATAAGAATCGTCTTTAGCGGAATCTCGTAATGGGCTTGGTAGATGTGCGAGCGCAGACTTCGAAACTGCTCAACACCGGCGCCGCGATCTTCCAGAGTTGGAAGAGAAAGAATGGCCGGCTTCCACGGATGCCGCGCAACACTCTCAAGGCCGGACTCAGACGCGACGGGTCGAGGCTCCTCCAGCACGGATGCTGCGACCGGTTCGTGAAACCCATTGAGCTTTGAATCTGGCAGGCTCATTCGCTCGCGGTATGCCTTTTGAAGTGCTTCGTGGATGCGGCTCATAGCTCACCGTCCGTTAGTAATTCAGTGGGATCCTCAATCGAGCCGGCGGTACTGGATATTCCGTCCGGCAATGAATTCGAATGCAACTCGGATTTAGCGATTGGCGTGATGACGAACGGCCGCGGCGTCAATTCGAGCTCAGCGCTAACCGACTCAACAATTCGCGCCGGAACGGGCTTTGTCTCCTCCACGTACGCGCTGACCAGGGCATGCTCGCAAATCAGATTGATCACGCGAGGAATTCCCTTTGAATAGCGATGTACAAGCTGCATGGCATCGGTCAAAAAGATCGGTTGGCTCGCGCCAGCCACTTCGAGCCTTCTTGCGATGTATGCCATCGTTTCCTCGCCGCTCAACGGCCGCGTTTTGCACCATAGCGCAATGCGTTGTCGAAGTTGCCGAACGGCCGAGTTGCGCAGTTTCTGCTCGAGTTCTGGTTGCCCGGAAAGGACGATCTGCAAGAGCTTCTCCGAAGCGGTCTCGAGATTTGTTAATAGCCGAATCTCTTCAAGAAGATCCCATGAAAGGTTTTGCGCATCATCGATGACAATGGCGCAGAGCTCCCCGTTGCGGAAGCGCTCGATGAGCCAGCGATTGAGCTGCAGCAACATTCCGGACTTCGTGCGCGTGGTCGGCGGAATGCCGAAGTCAGCCAGCACAAACTCGAGAAAGTCGAGCACATCGAGACGTGGATTAAACACGAAGGCAGTCGAGATGCGCTGGCCCTCAAAAGAATTCAGAACGCTGTTAAGGAGGGTCGTTTTCCCCGTTCCCACCTCGCCGGTCAACACGACAAAGCCCTTGCGAGCTGCGACGCCGTATTGCAGGCACGACAGAACTTCCTGGCTCTGCGGCATCAGGTAAAGAAACCGCGGATCGGAGCAGGCTCCGAATGGTGGGTCGTTTAGGCCGAAGAAGTTTCTGTACATGGCTATCCAATCACGCTTTCGATGGGCTTATTGGCTCGCGAAAACGGGTTCCAGCGGCCGCGAGTTTTCGCGGGCTGGGGAAGGCCGTCGATTCGCGAGATTGTGGCCAGTGTCGGTAGCTTGGTGAATGCCCAAATGTCTCTTTCATTGCGCAGAGAAGTATCGCGATACTCAAGCAACGCCGCGATCAGCAGACCTAGTATCAGACCACCCGCAAAGCCGCCGCCGGCAAAGACAAACCGATTCGGAAATGTCGGAGCGTCCGGAAGATTCGGAGGATCCATCACCCGGAACTGCTCGCCCTGCTGGCGCTGCTCGAGCGCGGTTGCCATGGAAGATTCGTTCATCTTGGTAAGCAACGAGTTGTAGAACGCTAAAGCGGTTTCATGGTCGCGAGTCAGCTGCTTGTACTCTTCATCGACTTCAGGGCTGGATTGAAGCTTCGACTCGTAAGCGCGAACCTGTTGCGCAATCCGAGCTTGCTCCTGTTTTGCCGCATTCAAGGCCACCTGGGCACCGTTGAGTTGCGCTTTTAGTTGGAGGAGTTGCGGCGAATCGGGATGGTTGGCTGTGGGAGCCGCCGGGGCCGGGTTTGGCTCAGCAGGAGCGTGAGCGATCTCAGCTTGCAAATCGGCAATCTTGCGCGAAATTGCGACCACGTCGGGATTGTCAGGTGTTTCGACCGCCACCAATGCCTGCTTTTGCTCAATGAGATTCTTGAGTTCCGTTCTGCGATCGTCCACAGAAACGCCGCCAGCGCTCGGTTCGGCGTTCTGCAGTTCGTGGGTCTGCTGCGTAACCATGGACTGCAGAAATGTCACCTCTTGCTGTGCCCGGCTCAGCGATTGATTGGCCGCATCAAGCTGAACTGTCAGAGCCTGCAGCGTGTTCATGTTGGACGGTTCCTGCTCGGGGAGCATGCCGAAGTACTTTTGCTGGAATGCCGCCAGCTTGGCGTCCTGGTCGTCAAGCTTTGCCTTCGCATCTGCAAGCTGCTGCTTCAGAAAGTCGGTTGTGCCTTCGGCGGATTGCTCGCGGGCATTCAGGTTTTCGCTGACAAAAAGAGAGGTGATCTCCCCGCAGACCTGTTGAGCGGTGCGTGGATCCTCTGCCTTGAATGTGACGAAAAAGCCCGGCATTCCATGCGAGTTCTGGCTGGAAGGGATCGGCTTCACTCCAATGGCTTTCTGCGTCAATTCCACGCGGTCGTCCATGGTGGCGCCGTGGCCGGCGTACAGATTGAATTGCTCGATGATCGGCTCAATGCGGGACCGGCTCAGGATCTGCTCCCTCATCGAGGCGAGCCGTTCGCCCAGGTCTTGAGTGACAACGGGCGTGACATAATCTGTGGGAACCTGCTGCTGCTCGATGAGTACGAGTGTTTGCGACACGAACTGGGGTGGGATGACGTAAGTGACGCCAATGCCTACGCCGAGGAAGGCAATTGCGCAGATCAGAATCAGCCAGACTCGCCGTTTCAAGATCGCGCTGTAATCTTCCATGGTTAGTTCGCGATGCCCGAGCATGTTTCTCCCTTCAGAATCTATTGACTCTCGAGGTGTTTCTCCCGCGGTGAAAACCCAATGCCGAAGCTGATCACCTGCAGGGTCTGGTTGAGCGCATTGCTCGGCAGCGAGGAACTCGATTCCTGATCGTCTGCCGTATAGCTGGCAAAGGCCGTGAAGAACCGGCTCATTCGCCAGGTAAACATTGCCGCACCAAACTTGCCGTCGATGGTCCCCTGCGTGCCCAGTCCAACTGTGCGCATATAGCCGCCCGAGAATGCGGTGGTAACTTTCTTTGAGAATTCCTTTGAGAAGCCCGCATTGACGGAATCGACTTCGCCGCCAACCAGGAAGCCTCCGCCACCGCTCGTTGTATGGCGATAATTCAGGCTGGCTGAGCCAAACCGAAACTGGTCTTGGAAGGACGCATTGCCAGAAATTCTGGTTGAGAACGGGATAATCGCGCTGTTGGCACCGACTACCCACTCCGGTCCCACAGAGCCGTCTGTCGTGATCTGGCGCGTCCAGTGCCGCTGATAATCAAAAAGTGCAGAGTTGGTGATGAGTGTGGTCGTTAAAAGACCGAGACTGTTACCCGGGTAGCTGAATTGCGTAAACAAGTAGCGGGCTGAGAGAGAGTTCCGTGCATCAAGACGCCAGGTCAGCCCGCCATTTGCCGTCTGAGAATCTGTATCGATGCCGTTGCCATCCGGGTAGCGCAACAACTCAGAAGTGCCTCCGAGATTGAGGCTCGTGTTGAAGTTGAGCGTGCGGTCGAATTCTCCATTCGCCGAGTTTGCGACAGTCTTGGTGTTTACCGTCAGAATCGTTTGACTGGTTGAGGGCGGCGGAGTCGACCCGCCGATGGGTTCTCCGGTACCCGCCACTCCCGAGAAGCCTGTGGTCGGCGCCCCCTGCCGATAACTCGCGTCGTCGCTTAGTTGGAGATTCCATTTGCGACGAACAGTTCCCTGCGAGAGAGACAGGTTGTCAAATGGCCCGACTTCGTAGGGTGTCCCAGTTACAGCCCAACTGTAGCCGCCTGCATCTTTCAAGCTGAATGGAAGGCGTTCGCTGAAATTCGCATATGCAACATCTCCGGAAAAAACGGCGCTCTGCGAATCGTTAAAACTTCCGCCGAGATATTCGATCTCGGAATAATGCAGGTCATAGTGAGCACTACCGCTGATCGGCACCCTCGGACCAGTCGCGTCGGGCACGACTTGCGCAAGCGCCGCGTTGACCACGGTCACCACGAAAACCAGAAGTTTGAGCGCCGTTTTCATCGAAAACACCTCAGGGAACAACGATCGTATCTCCGGGATCCAGAATCAGATTGCATTCGCTGATGCCCTTGAGCGCATCCTTATAACGCACCGGAATCTTCTGCTGTTTTCCGTTCTCGCCGCGCAGGATGTACATCTTTTTCGTGTTCGCGTAGTCGGTAAGTCCGCCGGCATAGGCAATTGCATTGAGCAAGGTCATGCCAGGGGTCATCTCTACTGGCCCCTTCTTTTCAACTTCGCCGAGCAGGTAAACGAGCTTGCTGTGGATTTGGCTGATCACGACCGAAACATTTGGGTCGGTGTAGTACTTTTTAAGTTTGCTTGCGATCTGATTTGCCAACTGCAGCGGTGTCAACCCGGAAGCTTGAACATCGCCGATAAGGGCCACCGTGATCATGCCGTCGGGCCGGACAAGGATGGTGCCCGAGAGAGCCGCCTGATTCCAGACCGTCACAGTAAGCACGTCCGACGCCCCGATGACATAGCTGTCGGAGTTAGTCGCTGCAGCGGGGATAGGTGTCCCCTGAAGCGAAGCGGGTGCGGGGGAGGCGCCGACGCCAGAAGCGCCGCTCTGCGAATAGCAGCAAACAGCTGACAAAAGCAGCGCCGGAATGCAGAGCTTCCCGAGATTCATAGCACGACTCCGTTCCGGACGGGAGCAGGCTGGTATTCCGCTCCGACCTGCTTCAGCTTGTAGAGGAGAGCCTTATAACTGATTCCGAGTTCGTCAGCAGCGCGTTTACGATTGCCGCCGGTGGCAATCAGGACCTCGGAGATCAACTGTCGTTCGACCTGCGCGGATGCGGCCCGGGTCAGGTCCTTCAGCGACTGAGGCCTGCGACGGCCATTCGACTTTGCCGTCGAGGCCGCCGCTTTCAACGCCGCGAGAGAAACTGACTGGTCCCCGATGGCTACGAATGTTTTGATCGCCGTTTGTAGTTCCGGCAAATTTTCGGGCCAGGTGTGCTCCATCAGAAACTCGACGATCTCCGCTCGAAGTTCGGGCTTGGGACGATCAAACTGCTTCGAGTACTGCGTCAATAACGCGTCTGTGATGGAGAGAATTTCGGATTTCCTGCAGCGCAAAGGAGAAATCCTGAGCGTAACAGTCGAAATCAGATAGTAGAAATCTTCTCTAACGTGGGAGGATTTGACATCCTCGAAGAGCTCGCGGCTCGTGCCACAGAGGAGACGGCTGTTCGGTGCCTCTTCGCAGTGAAAGTAATGGTTGATGATCAGCTCCTGCAGGTCGAGACTCAAGTCGCCAATCTCCGTCAGATATACCGTTCCTCTGGTAGAGAAAGCCGACAATAGATTCTCTGCATCAGCATCGGTACTGGCGATTTCGGTATAGTCGCTTCTCGACCGGCGCGACTGGGCGTGGATTTGTGCAGCAACGGAACGCTTTCCGACCCCCCGCTCGCCTACGATCAGGACCGGGCAATCGCTCTCGGCAATGCGGGCAATGGCGCGCTGGATCTGTGCCTCGATGGGGGCAAACTGCCTTGAGGGGAAAAAGGGTTTCGCCTGCCGCCGCGTGCTTTGGATGACTGCGCTCTCCGCCATAAAGGGTCCTGGGGCAACACTCATGCCTTAGCAATGCGGCTTCCAAACCTTTCGAGCAGGGTGTGGAATGGACATTCCGCGCCATAACGTGCCGTTTGAAAGGTTCTCGGCGACGGATCGTCACCGAAGAAAAGGAAAATCCTTTCCCATTCATCGGAAGGAATTGTGACATTGGTTTCCCCGGAAAGTGGAAAGTGTTTTCCCCTCGCAGGAGAAGGCGAGTGGCCTAGCCCGGCAAATTCTCGAAGATTCTGCTGGGATTGAGCGATTCCACTTTCGGCAGTCCGATTGCTAAGGAAAGGGCACCGGATGGGATTGCCGCATGCTCCTTTTCGGGAGAATATGGCCCAAGGCACACTTACGCCACCAATTCCGAAGAACCCCTGGTCGATCCAGAACGCTCATTTCCTATGGGGTTCTGCGCTCATCGGCGCATTCACACTGGCTGTGTACTACCGCGTGCTGGCAAAGCTTGTTACCGACTGGTGGCAGATACCCGATTTCTCGCATGGCTTTTTAGTCCCCATCTTCGCCGGATACCTGGTATGGACGAAAAGACAGGCGCTGCTCAATACGAGACTCGCTCCCTCCTGGATCGGGGTCGCGGTGGTTGCCTTGGGGCTCGCAGTCCTTGTCCTCGGGGTGTATGGGGCGGAACTCTTTCTGGCGAGGGTTTCGCTGGTGATCCTGTTGGCGGGGTTGGTGCTGAGTTTTGGCGGTCGGCCGCTCTTGAAAGAACTCCGCTTTCCGCTGTTGGTACTGCTCCTGGCCATTCCGATTCCCGCGATTATCTTCAATCAGATCACCTTCCCGCTGCAGATCCTGGCTTCGAAACTCGCCAGTGCTCTGCTTCCTCTGGTTGGCGTGCCGGTTCTGCGCGACGGAAATGTCATTGAACTCCCCGCCATGAAGCTCGAAGTGGCGGAGGCGTGCAGTGGGATCCGCTCACTCATGAGCCTGTTCACGCTGGCGATCTTCTACGGATACTTTCTGGAAAAATCCTTTGTGCGGCGGGTGGTCCTGGCAACCGCCAGTATTCCCATCGCGATCGCAGCCAACGCGGTGCGCATCTTCGGCACGGGGGTCTGCGTCCAGTACTGGGATCCTGACAAAGCAGAAGGCTTCTTTCACGAGTTTTCGGGCTGGGTGATGTTTGTGGTGTCTCTTGCGTGCCTGTTTATCGTCCATCGCACCATGATGTTGATTCCGGAGCGAAGGAGCCAGGCATGAAAAACTTCCGTTTCTGGACGATTCTCGTTTTGCTCGCGGGGACGGCATTGCTGCTCCATGCTCGCGGAGATACCGATCTGATTCCGGCGAGCGAGCCGTTGTCGCAGGTCCCGGACACGGTTGCAGGATGGTCAGGACATGATGTGCAGATCGACCAGGAGACACTTGATGTGCTTGGGGCGGGAAAGTTCCTGTCGCGCGTTTACACCCAAAGTGGAGAGCAGCAGCCAATCGGACTGTTTATCGGCTATTTCCCGACTCAGCGGACAGGAGTCACCATTCACTCACCGAAGAACTGCCTGCCCGGCGCGGGCTGGGCATTCGAATCTTCGCGATACGTGAAGTTGAACGATGTGGATGGCAAAAGCCACCGGGTTGGCGAATACATCATCAGCAACGGCGAAGATCGTCAGTTCGTTATCTATTGGTACCAGGCGCACGGACGAAGTATCGCTAATGAATACATGGCCAAGGTCTATCTGGTTACAGACGCAATAAGGATGAATCGCACCGACGGCGCCCTGGTGAGAGTGATTACACCCATTGGCAGCGCCGAAGAGACATCAGTGGCGAGAGCCAGAGCAGAGGCGTTCACTGCAAAGCTTGCACCGATACTTCCTCGTTTCATTCCGAACTGATGCGATGAAGCGAGTAACAGAGCACGGCACTTAGACGAAGTTCAACAACCGGCCTTCTGGGATTTAGCAATTGGCACGATTGAAGAGAATGCCAGACTTTTCGGGATTATTCAATAGGTGTAACGAAAGGTGGGGATCTATGAATCGGCGAGGAGCTTTTTGGTTCATGCTGTTCTTTGCCGCGGCCGCCTTGTTGGCTGGTTGCCACGGCGATCCGAATGTGCGCAAGCAGAAGTACCTGGAGAGCGGGCAACGGTATAGCGCCGAAGGTAAGTACAGAGAAGCTGCCATCCAGTTTTCGAACGCCCTGAAGATCGACAAAGGCTATGCCGACGCACACTATGCGCTTGCCCAAACTTATGTGCATCTGGGTCAATTCGGTGGGGCTTATGCCGAGCTTGCGCGCACTGTGCAATTGCAGCCGGCAAACTACAAGGCTCGAATCGACTTGGGAAATCTGTTGATCGCCGCCGGCAAGATCGATGAAGCCCAGGTGCAGGCCGACGCCGTGATGGCGGCACAACCCGGCAATCCGGACGCACATGCTCTGCTTTCCGCCATCGCAGCCAGGCGGGGCCAAAAGGATAAGGCTCTGACTGAGGTTCAGCGTGCCATACAACTCGATCCCAATCGAGCGGCCTTCCACGAAGATCTCGCACTGCTGCAAGCTGGCGATCCGAGCCAGACAACTTCGGTAGAAGATGAATTGAAGAAGGCTGTCGCTCTCGATCCAAAATCGGTGAACGCCAAGATATTCCTCGCGGAATTTTATGCAAGGAACAACCGCTGGCAGGAAGCCGAAAAGATCGGCTGGTCGGCCATCGCCACAGACCCCAAGAGTCTCGCAGCCAGAGAAAATGTGGCCAGCATCATTATCAAAGAGGGCGATCAGCCGAGAGCAGAGGAAGTGCTCCGGCAGGCGTCGAAGGATCTGGCCGCCGATCCCCGCGGAGTGCGCATTCTTGCTGACTATTACGTAGGCTCCGGCCAGATGGACAAGGCCAGGGCAGAGTTTTCCAGTCTCGCCGCGAAGTATCCCAAGAACATCTCCGTGAAAAAGGGATACATTCGAGTTCTTCTTGAGACCAAAGACTACGGAACTGCGCAAACAGTGGTTGCAAGCCTGATGAAGACCGAGAGCAAGGATCCTGAGGTTGCAGGGTTAAATGGCATCGTGCTTCTCAATAGCGGCAAGGCGAACGAGGCCGTCGACGCACTTCAAAATGCTGTCAGGGATTCCCCGAAGGACGCCTTCCTGCAATACTGGCTCGGCAGGGCAGCGCTGGCAAAGGGCGATATCAATTTGGCCGAAAGCAGTTTTCGCCAGGCTGCAAACCTGAATCCGTCCAGGCTGGATTCAGAAGCGGAACTGGCGCGAATTGCAGGGCAACGTGGCGATATGGATCTGCTTGCCGACGTCGCAGGCAAGACAATCGCAGCGGCGCCGCATCTGCCTGAGGGTTATGTGTGGCGCGCCGCGGTCGAGTTAAGCCACAACGCAGCCGATAAAGCTGAGGCAGACCTCAACACTGCAATCAGTATTGCCCCGAATAGCCCGCAGGCGTATCTCGAACTTGGCAAGCTTCGCTTTGCGCAGAAGAGATTCCCTGAAGGCGTCGTGCTGCTCCAAAAGGCGTTGCAAAATGATCCTAATTCCTTCGAATCTCTGCGATTGCTGGTGAGCTACGACCTCTATCAGAAACAACCAGACAAGGCATTGGCCCTCTTGAACGCGCAAATAGCGAAGAGTCCCAGCAACAGCAGCTTCTACGATCTGCTTGCGCAGTTGCAGATTCAGAACAAGAAACTTGACGATGCGGCTGCCACCGCTCAGAAGGCAATCGAGCTGAACTCCGGAGACGGCGAAGCCGTGATGTTGTTTGCTCAGATTGAGATTCAGCGCGGGCAAACGGCGAATGCAATCGGCGCCTGGCAGCAATGGTCAGCAGCGCATCCTAACGATGCCGGAGCATTGGCAATCTTGGGAACTCTTGAGGAATCGCGCGGAGATTTGAGTAAGGCAGAAGCCGACTACAGGAGATCGCTACAGATCCAGCCGCAGCAACCGATCGCGGCCAACAACCTTGCCTATCGCATGCTATTGAACGGCGAAAATCCGGATGTGGCCCTTACGCTCGCGCAAACGGCACGAAGAGGCATGCCAAATTCTCCCACCTCTGCGGACACGCTGGCTTGGGCCTACTACTACACGGGGGCTTACTCGTTTGCGCGCGACCTGCTCGAAGACGCAGTCAAGACCGAACCGAATGATCCTGCGATGCAGTACCACCTGGGGATGGTTTACAGCAAACT
>Ga0335085_10008485_pt1 | contig 15664 bp, 13 predicted proteins | sample Lox_Sample_45_FD_206712 | JGI IMG/M metagenome (GOLD analysis project Ga0335085, IMG submission 206712) | Soil microbial communities from Loxahatchee National Wildlife Refuge, Florida, United States - Lox_Sample_4.5 | ecosystem: Environmental > Terrestrial > Soil > Wetlands | place: USA...
GACAGTTTCGGGCATGTTTATAAAGGCCGCTCCCTTTACAAAGGCAGAACCTCCTTCCAGTCCATGGAGATTTTCAAGGACAAGACCTTCGGCACCATGCTCTTCCTGGATGGCAAGATCCAGATTTCCAATGGGGACGAGAACCGCTACCACCAGTACCTGGTCTCGGCGCCGCTCCTGGCCCACAAGGACCCCAAGAGCATCTGCATCATCGGCGGGGGGGATTGCTTCGCCATTGAGGAGGCCGTGAAGTTCAAGGGACTCAAGCGCATCCTGATGGTGGAGATCGACAAGGGCGTGGTGGACTTCTGCCGCAAGAACTACCCGGTCATCGACAAATGCCTGAAAGACAAGCGGGTTGAGATCATCTACAAGGACGCCCGCAAGTGGCTGCAGGACCACGCCGAAGCTTTCGACGTGCTGATCATCGACCTGACCGAACCCCACGGGCCCTCGAAAATGCTTTATACCCAGGAATTCTACCGGCTTTGCAAGAAGCGCTTGAACGCCCAGGGGCTTATCGCCATCCACACGGACAATTACTACCTTTTCCCGGAATCCTTCGCGACGATCTATAGGACTTTCCGTTCGGTCTTCCCGAATATCCTTACCGCCCGGGTGGACATGCCTTGTTTCGGCATGGGCTGGACCTACCGGATCGCTTCGTCCTCGCCTATTTCCTTGAGGTTGATGGAAGCCAATATCCGGAAGATGAAGAAGCAGGGGATTTCCTTCGACTATTTCACCCCATCGACCTACCTGGTTCAGCCCACCAACGAGGAGTTGAAGGTCCTCAAGACCCAAGGACGCATTTCGACGGACAAAAAACCCTACGATAAGTTTGAGAAGATGGAGAATTACGTTACGAGGTAGGGCCGGCTGGATTTAAACGGAAACCGGAGCTTTTAAGGTGCCTAGGTGTTTTTGAATGTCCGAAGCAATGCTTTCCACGTCCAACCTCTCGTAGCACCTCACCTTTTGGCAGGTCTTGGCCATCTTGTTCACGCAGGTAATGTTCCGGCAGGGGCTCTCCGAAACGTAGGTTTTTGACCAGACGTCCTGGTTGGCGGGCGGAAAGAGGGGGTTGGTGGAATCGTAGCCCGACATCCGGGCCGGTGTGGCGCCGAAAACCGAGATGACGAAGGTTCGGTTCCTGAACTTCACATTACCGGTCTTGGAGCATTTGCGGGCCGCCGCGATATGCAGGGGCCCCGTATCCCCCGAAACGAAGACGTCGGCAAAGTCCACCAGGGCCGCATAGGCGTCGATGGGCAGGGTGGCTGGGACCACGAAGACCTTCTTTTTTTCGCCTTCCTCCAGGCTTTCCAGCAGCCTTTTTTCCATTCCCTTGTGGGTGAAAGCCGTCCCCAACAATACGGCACAATCCATGGCGAGGAACCTTTTCAGGAGATCGGCCTGGTATTCGAAGGGTATCAGGGTGTAGGGGGAGGCCGTGTCGGGGTTCAGGAAGACCACGGGTTTGCCATCAGGGACGCCCGCTTCCTTCAAAAGGGCCCGAGCTTTTTCAAAGGCATCATCCGACAAGTAAACCGGTACTCCCACGAAAGGCTTCTGTGGAAGCGATGAAACCGTCCCTTTCAGCAGGTTCCGCGCAAATAGGTAGGATTGGAAAAGAAAGTGGTTGATACCTGTTTGGTCGATGTCGTTGCGCACCAATTGGGGAGCCACCGTCATAAAATCCAGGAATTTCTGGCTTTTGTGGAAAAGACGGCCGTCTTCAAAGAAAGGGGAACAATTGAAGCAGAGGTCGTATTGGTTTTCCGCCACCAGCTTTTGGATGTTCTCGACGTCGCTCTTTTCGGGAAAGACAGTGCCGGTGAAGACCGGGTAGAGGTTGGAAATGGCGGGGTTGCCTTCGATGAGGCAAGCTATGGACTTCTTAATGACATAATCCACCCGGGCTTCGGGGAAAAAATCCCGGAAGGCGTGGACCGCACCCTGCAGCATAACCGCGTCGCCGATATGGATGTCAGGGATGACCAGGATCTTCCTGAACTGGGGAACGGACCGGATGTTCCTGAGATTTTTCCGGCTGATATAACGCACCAGGAGCTTGTTGCCCAGGATCGGCGGGATAGTGTGGTCAAAAAACCAGGCCCCGGCACGGGGAAACCAGGTGGTGACAACGCTGGTAAGGTGGAAAATAATTTTTTGCAATTTGTTATCGAGCATAGAGCCCCGTTACTTTAGGCAACCCCGGCGGCAGGGTCAATACTTGCCTGCAAGTTAGGGAGGGCTAAAATTGCCTGTAATCGCATTTTTAGCGGTGTTAACCTAATAGGCCATGAGCCAGCGCCTCGTCATTTTTTCCAAATATATCCTCACGATGGACCGCCCGCAACCGATTGAAGACGGGTTCGTCCTCATCCAGGGGCACCGCATCCTCCAAGTGGGGAAGCGTAAGGACCTCTTCTTTCTCCCCTCGGCGCGAATGCTGGACTTGGGCGACACTATCCTGCTGCCGGGCTTCATCAACGCCCATTGCCACTTGGATTTCACCGGTTTCAAGGGCCGGGTGCGTTACCAAGGCGGCTTCCGGGAATGGCTCCGGAAAATGGCGGTCAAGACCCGCGCCACCAGCGCCGCCGAATTCCGCCGGGCTATCCAGAAAGGAATCAAGGAAAGCCTGGATTACGGCACCACTTCGGTTTGCGACATTTCCACCAGCTGGGAAAGCTACACCTTGCTGCGCCAGTCGGCTTTGCGGTCTTTTGTTTTCCTGGAAATGATCGACCTGGCGCAACCCTCCACACCGGCCTATTACCGGCAGTTCCAGGAAAGGCTGAAGGCCGTCACCCATGCCCAGCCGCCGACCGCCACTTTCCGGTGGGGCTTGAGCCCGCACACGCCTTTTACCGTCTCCAAGGAACTGCTGGAATGGGCCGGAAAATACGTGAACGAACACCGCGATGTCCCCACGACCATCCACGTGGGTGAGAGCCGGGAGGAAGCGAATTACTTCAAGAAGGGCACCGGGCCCATGGCTGACCGGATCAAATTGCTCAACCCGGATTGGAATATCCCCCGGCATACCACCCCCCTTCAACATTTGAACGAGGCGGGTTGGCTGCCCAAACTGGACCTGGCGGTCCATTGCAACATTGCGGATGCAAAGGACATGAAGCTGTTGGCCAAGAATCGGATCACGGTGGTCCACTGCCCCGGGAGCCACGCTTACTTCAGCCATTCCCCCTTCAAATACCAGGCCTTTAAGCGGCACCACATCCCCGTTTGCCTGGGAACGGACAGCCTGGCCAGCAACCGGTCCCTTTCACTCTTCCGCGAAATGCGGCTTTTTCGGGAGAGCCAGCCCCAGGTCTCGGCGGAGGAAATCCTGTCGATGGTGACGGTCAAACCCGCCCAGGCTTTGGGCCTGGGGCACCAATTGGGTCGTATCAAACCCGGCTACCTGGCCGATTTGATCGGTGTCCCTCTTGCCCCCCGGAAAAGGGCTCCCAGCCTTTTTGAGCAGATCCTACGGTACCGGGGTACGGTTTCCTTTGCCATGGTTCATGGAGAGTCCCGGTTTCGATTGGCCAGATAAAACCCCGATTCAGGCCCTTTTTTAGCCTTTCCATCCTTGACACACTAATGAAAACCCTTATAATTCAGGCCCTTGTCCCTCTTGGGGCCATCTTGTTTTAAGGAAAGTGTAGGATTCGCTGAAATGCAAAAGACAATTCTCGCAACGACCAAGGACATCCGCCGCCAATGGTGGATCGTCGACGCCAAGGACCAGGTTTTGGGACGGCTGACTTCGCAAGTGGCCGCTATCCTCCGGGGCAAACACAAGCGTAACTTCACGCCGCACGTGGAGAACGGCGACCATGTGGTCATCATTAACGCCGAGAAGATCGTCCTGACCGGCAACAAATGGGAAACCAAGGCCCACCACCGCACCTCGGGCCGCCCGGGTGGACTTTCCACTGAGGAGTACAAGCATATCCGCCACACCCGCCCCGAGCGGATTTTGGAATACGCCATCAAGGGCATGCTTCCCAAGACTTCCCAAGGTGACAAGATGTTTGGCCGCGTGAACATCTACAAGGGCGAGACCCATCCCCATGCCGCCCAGAAACCCCAGCCGCTCAACCTGCCCCATAACGCCAAAAGAGGAGACGCTTAATGCCCGCCACGAAGGAACAATTCGCCGCCACCGGCCGCCGCAAAACTTCCGTCGCCCGGGTCATCTTGAGGCCCGGCAAGGGGCAGTTCATGGTCAATGGAAAGCCCGTCGAGAAATTCTTCCCCGAATTCAAACTGGCCGTGGTCCGCTCCCCGCTGGAGACGGTCTCGGCCCTGAACAAGTACGACGTATTCGCCAACCTCACCGGAGGCGGGATCACCGGCCAGGCCGAGGCGCTCCGCCACGGCATCGCCCGCGCCCTGCTGAAAGTTGATGCTGAGATGCGCAAGCCCCTGAAGGTGGCCGGGTTCCTGACCCGCGACCCCCGCATGGTGGAAAGAAAGAAGTACGGGCGCAAGAAGGCCCGCCGGCGCTTCCAGTTCTCGAAGCGTTAATTTCCGGAACGTTTTTTCACCCATCCCGCGCATCCACCGGATGCGCGGGATTTTTTGTTTAATGGCCTGAAATGGATAAAAAAAAGCACAAGCCCCAGGCAACCCCCAAGATCGCGGTCAATGCCGTGGTCTTCAATGAGAAGCGCGAAGTGCTTCTGGCCAAGCGCACGGACAATGGCCTGTGGTGCATCCCCGGTGGCCATGTGGACCTGGGGGAGACCCTGGCCCAGGCCTGCGCAAGGGAACTTAACGAGGAGACCGGGCTCAAGGCCGAGGTGGTCAAACTGGTCGGGGTCTATTCCGACACCCGGGGCTCCCTTCATATCGCCCAGGGGCCCGAATGGCACACGGTGAGGGTTTCCTTCCTGTGTAAGGTGACGGGCGGGGAAATAAAACCCAGCGATGAAACCAGCGAAATCCGTTATTTCAGCGCGGCGGAACTGCCGCCCCTGATTACCGACCACGCGCGTCGAATCCAGGACGCCCTGGAAAACCAACCCGGGGCCGTCATCGCTTAAATTCTCTACAAAGGAAAATCAAAATGCCTAAAGCCAAGTCCAAGGTGAAAGCCAAACCCTTCGTGGAAAGGCGCGTTGTCGCCCGCCCCAAGAACGGCTCCTCCCCGAACCCCTATATCGCCAACGACTTCAAGGAACAGGACACCTGGCGGATGTTCCGCATCATGTCCGAGTTCGTGGAAGGCTTCGAGGCCCTGCGCAATATCCGGCCCGCCGTCACCCTATTCGGCTCGGCCCGCACCCTGCAAAACGCCGAGGACTACCAGCTGGCCCGCCTGATCGCCTATAGCCTGTCCAAGAAGGGCTTTTCCATCATCACGGGCGGGGGGCCTGGCGTCATGGAAGCCGCCAACCTGGGCGCCCATGAGGCGGGGGGGCGGTCCATTGGCTGCAATATCGAGCTGCCCTTCGAGCAAAAGCCCAACCCCTATATCAACCTGCCGGTGAACTTCCACTACTTCTTCATCCGCAAGGTCATGTTCCTGCGCTACACCTCGGCGGTCATCGTGATGCCGGGCGGGTTCGGCACCATGGACGAGTTGTTCGAGGTCCTGACCCTGGTCCAAACCCATAAGATCGATCCGGTCCCCATCATCCTGGTCGATAAGGATTACTGGAAAGGCATGATCGATTGGATCAAGGGCACCATCCTGGGCAACCGCCGCTATATCGACGCGGGCGACACGGACATCTTTCACGTGGTGGATGAACCCGACGAGGTGGTTAAGATCATCACCCAGTACTACAAGTACAAGAAGCTGTAAAATCCGCCCATGCGCCGATCGCTGCCGGTCCCTTTCCTGACCCTGGTCTTACTCGCCGCCACCCTGCCGGCCTGGGCGGGCATTTCCTTTATCGACCTTTCCAAAGCCGCCAATATGGGCCCGGGCCAGTCCCTGGATGAAACTGTCCCCGGCGGGGAAGACCTCAAGGAAAAGGAGGGATTCGCCAATATCCCACAAGGGCCCCAAACCTTGCGGGGCATCCCTTTCCAAATGTTGGAAGCCTCGGTGAACCAAGGGCATTCCTTCGTGGTTTTGAAGGGGCGCCGGAAAACCGGGTTCCCCGAAGCGGTCGCCATCAATGCCGGGGGAACCAAGGCAGGGAACCTTTATTTCCTTCATACCTGCCGGTGGGGGGGCACTTCTTCCAATATCACCGTGGCCGAGTACGACATCCTCTATGCCGACGGCCAAGTAGCCGTCATTCCCTTGAGGGTGGGGGTGGAACTGACCAATTTTTCCGGTTCGGACGACACGGGTTCCAGCTTCCTGGCCTGGTGGCATAAGTACAAGAACATCGACATGGGCCTGAATTTGTTCGCTTGGAAGAACCCCCGGCCCGAGGCCCCGATCCAGACCATCCTTTTCAAATCCCTCGGCAAGGTTCCCGTGCCGATCCTGTTCGCCATCACCGCTTCGGATGCGGAGCTTCCCATCTCTTCCACCTCACCGAAACCTGAAAAAACATTTCAGACCGATACCAATGGCTGGGCTCCCTTCCAACCCCCTCCTGATTCGCCTGCTGGAACGGTTATTGATATGAGTCCTTTCCTGGATGCCCCCGCTGGGAAACACGGGGCTTTGGGAACCATCGATGGAAAACCGGTTTTTGGGGACGGGACCGAAGCCCGCTTTTGGGGAACCCGCTTGACCGGCGATTGGGTGAACCTGACGGAGGAGCAACTTTCCAAGCTCGCCGGCCGCCTGGGAGCCGCCGGGTGCAACCTGCTGGCGGTGGACGGCGCGATGGGGGCCGCCGTGACCGGGCGATTGCAAACCCTCGCGGGAGTTTTGAAACCCAAGGGCATCTATCTGGACCTGACGGAATGGGACAAGGCTCAAATCCCGGCGGAGCTAGCGGCCGACCCGGCCGTCCTTACCCAACAGGCCCCCTGGTCTTCCGGGAAGGCCTATCGAAACGATCTCTCCGAATCCAAAGCCGTTACCCTGGAGTTCCAGGATGTTCCCATGGTTCTCCAACCCGAGAACAGCATTCCCTGCCAATTGGTTTTTAGTCGCGGTCTTGGCCTGCCCTACCACGCCGAATGGCGCGACGGTTGGCCCAATGAATACCAGGCGGAAGCCCCCCTCCTGATGGCGGCTTACGGCGGTTTGGAGCATTGGGAGGCCTGCCTGGGCATGGGATTGGGCGGGGCGGATTGGGGAAGCACCATTCAACCCGACACCGACCTTTCGAATAAACCTGGGTTGTTGATCCAATGGCCAGTGGCGGCCCTGGCTTTTTTGAGGGGGGACGTCAAGCCGGGCCGGTATTTCGAACTGGAAGGCCGGGACTCAAAACCCGATATCACCACTACGTTGAAGGCCCTGGCCCATTGGTCCGGGTTGGACGAAAACAACCCCCGGTACAAAACGGACGCGGCGGGGGGGCTTAAGGCGAAGATTCAGGCCAAGACCAAGTCGTTGTACAGCGACACCAGCCAAGTCAGTTGGCAGGGCAATGTGGGCCTATTCCAGGTTTCCAGCCCGCGGTTCCAGGCGGCGGTGGGATTCCTAGGCCACCGCAAAATCACAAGTCCCATCTGGCAGGTGGAGTCACCCAATTTCTTCGCTTCCTTGTCCCTCATCTCGCTGACCAAGACCAATCTTTGGGCCTCGGACCATATGCTGTTAACCGGCGTGGCCCGCATGGAAAATACCGGCCAGGTCTATAACGCGGCCAAAACCAAACTGTTGTCGCCGGGCCAAGCCCCCATCCTGGTGGAACCGTTCCAGGCCAAGATCACTCTCTTCCGTTATCAAAAGGACCCCAAACTCAAAGTTAGGGCCTTGGATGCCAACGGCCATCCTCTTTCCCAGAAGGTTCCATTCAAATGGGCCAAAAACAACCTGGTTCTCACCTGGGTTCCTTCGGCCTTTTACCTGGAAATTTATAAAAACGCCCCAAAATAAGTCTCTCAAAAAAATCCAATGAAAAGCGGTTTCAATCTTTTAGGCGAAAATATTGTTTTTGCCAAAGTGGAATCGATTTAATATCCGATCCACCGTAAGGTATTATTCGTTTACCGTGTTAATGAACACGTAAACGCTTTAACGTATTGAGGTTGGAACCGATGAGCCAGACCCCCCAGTTCAAATCCGAGCGCCGTAAGTACCCTCGGGCCAAATTCCAGCAAACCGTCATGGTCCATAACGTGATCGAGTCCAAATCCGGCAACGTCTTCGAGGTCCAAGGAAACCCCATCGTGGCCCAAGCCCGGGATTTAAGCGAGGGCGGCATCCGCCTGGACGCCGGCAGCGGTAACCCGCAAGGCAAGATCTTTAAGCTGAACTTCCAGATCCAAAAGGACAAGACGGTGGATATTTATTCCAAGCTGGCCTGGGCCGAAGGCAGCTTGTTCGGTCTCCAATTCATCGTGGCCGATGAGCAAATCCGGCGTTATATCCGCAGTTTCGTGGAAAAAAGCAAGTAGCTTTTACCCAGAGTTTATAAGACAATTCCGAATCCCGCCCCGAAAGGGAGAGCGGGATTTTTTATTTCTCCAAACCATCCTAATATCCCATTGTGAGAGCGATGAAGCGGACCTACCAGGACCTGAACGAAGAACAGCGCGAGGCGGTCGTCCATAACGCCGGGCCGGCCCTTATCTTGGCCGGGGCGGGATCCGGCAAGACCCGAGTCATTACCTACCGAATCATCCGCCTGATCGAAGAAATGAAGGTTTCCCCCTTCCGCATCCTGGCCGTCACCTTCACCAACAAGGCCGCCCAGGAAATGAAGGACCGGGTGGCCAACCTGGCGGGGTTCCAGCAGTCCCGGGAAATCTTCATCGGCACCTTCCACCGGCTCTGCCTGACCATCCTCAAGCTGCACGCCGACAAGCTAGGCTATCAGCCGGGGTTCACTATTTACGACGACTCGGACCAAAAGGCGGTCATCAAGGAGTGCCTCTGGGACCTGAAGTGGGATGAGAAACAGGTCCACCCCTACGCCGTGCATTCCCACATCAGCGCCGCCAAGAACGAACTGAAAGACCCGAAAGAGTACGAAGAGCTGGTGGCGGGTGTCTTCCAGGAGAAGGTGGCCCAGCTTTACCCCCGCTACCAGCAGAAGCTGCGCGAGAACAACGCCATGGATTTCGACGATCTGCTGTTCAACGCCGTGCTCCTGATGAAAAAGCACCCGGAGGTCCTGGAGGGCTATCGGAAACGGTTCGAGTACGTCCAGGTGGACGAGTACCAGGACATCAACACCGCCCAGTACCAGCTGGTCTCCGCCATTGCCCACCCCCTGAATAACCTCTATGTGGTCGGGGACCCGGACCAGTCCATCTACGGCTGGCGCGGGGCGGACATCCGCAACATCCTGCGCTTCGAGCACGACTTTCCCGGCGCGCGTATTTTCAAGCTCCAGCAAAACTACCGCTCCACCAAGTCCATCATCCAGGCGGCCCAAGCCGTTATCCGCAACAACTCCCAGCGCAAGGAAAAGGAATTGTTCTCCCTTAGGGAAATGGGGGAAACCCCCACCTATTACCAGGCGGAGGACGACAAGGACGAGGCGGAATTCGTCCTCAAAACCATCTACGAAAGGTTGGGCCAGCCGGGACGGTCTTTCCGGCATGTGGCCATCCTTTACCGCACCAACGCCCAGTCCCGCGTGCTGGAAGACGCCTGCCGCCGGCACAACATCCCCTACATCATCGTGGGGGGCCTCAAGTTCTACGACCGTAAGGAAGTCAAGGACATGCTGGCTTACCTGCATGTGCTGGTGAACCCTAAGGATTCGGTATCCCTGCGCCGCATGATCAACACGCCCATCCGCGGCATCGGCAGCGGCACGGTGGCCAAGTTGGAGGAAAACGCCAAGCGGCAGGATCTTTCGATGCTGGAGGCCGCCCGGCAAGCTTCTACCAGCGGGGAATTCCCCAAAAAGGCCACCCAGGCCCTGGCCAACTTCGTAGCCATGATGGACAGCCTGATCGCCGAAAGGGATCTCATCCCTCCCTCCGAATTCGTGAAGCACGTGCTGGAGAGGTCGGGTTACCTGACCGATCTAGCCACGGACGATACCCTTGAATCCAAGATGCGGGCGGAGAACCTGAAGGAATTAGTTAATTCGGTGTTGGACTACGAGAAAAGCGTCGAGAAGAGCGCCGAGGAGGGCGCCAAGAAGCCGACCCTGGAAGGCTACCTGGACCAGGTTTCCCTGGTGGCTGACGTGGACAAGCTGGAGGATAAGAAGAACTGCGTGACCCTGATGACCATGCACAACGCCAAGGGGCTGGAATTCCCCATCGTGTTCATCACGGGCATGGAAGAGGGGCTTTTTCCCCATAACAACTCCATGGAAGCGGATGACGAAGTCCAGGAGGAACGACGGCTTTGCTACGTGGGCATGACCCGGGCCATGGATATCCTTTATTTAACGGGGGCGGCCTGTCGCTATGTCTATGGAACCCCCCAATGGCGGGCTCCCTCCCGCTTTCTATCCGAAATCCCCAAGGATATGATCCAGGTGACCGGCAAGGCGGCCTCCATCGTAGCCACCCAGGGAGGGCTTTACGAGGTCAAGGACGTCAAAAAGAAGGAGTTCGACGAGCTCAAAGACCCCGAATGGGACGACGAGCCGGCGGTGACCCCCTATCACCTGGGGGATACGGTCAAACACAAGAAATTCGGGAAGGGCATGGTGATCGGGGTGATCGGCTCGGGAGAGGATTTGAAGGTGACTGTTTCCTTCCCCAACCACGGCAAGAAGCAGCTGCTGGCCAAGATCGCCCAACTGGAGAAAGTTGAATAAGAATTTGGAGGCAATCATGACGAAATTATCCGAAAGCACAGTACAACTCAAAGTTTCCGATGGCACCCAGATGCAGGCCTTCGTGGCCAAGCCCGAAGGAGCCCCCCAGGCCGGCATCCTGGTCTTCCAGGAAGCCTTCGGCGTCAACGGCCACATCAAGAAGGTCACCCGGAAAATAGCACAGGAAGGCTACCTGGCCGTCGCTCCCGAGCTTTTCCACCGTACCCTGGCCCCGGGCGGCGAGTTGGCCTATCCCACCAACAACGATTGGTCCTACATCCTGCCCCACATCAATGGAATCTCCCGGGAGGCTGCCCTGGCGGACTACCAGGCCGCCTATGATTGGCTGAAAGAAGAATTGAAGAGCGATGCCATCGGCTGCGTGGGTTTTTGCATGGGAGGTTCTTCATCTTTTGTGGCCAACAGCGGCCTGCCCCTGAAAGCCGCCGTTTCCTATTACGGAACCCGCATCCTTCAAAACATGGATTTGGTGCCAGAGCAAAAGGCGCCTCTGCTTCTTTATTGGGGTGGCAAAGACCAGGGAACCCCGGCGGAAAAGCTGGCTGAACTGGCGAATGCCTTAAAAGCCGCGGGGAAGGATTTTGTCCAGACGGTATTCTCCGAAGCGGGGCACGCCTTCAACTGCGACGAGCGGCCATCCTATCATCCCGCTTCCGCCGCCGTGGCCTGGGGCATGACCCTGGCCTTTTTCAAAACCCATTTGAAGTAACCGTCTCCGGCGGCCTTCACCAAGTCACATTCAACTGCGCATCCCCGTCCAGGGCCACTTGGGCCTGGATGCCCTGCTTGTCCGCGAAGGAATTTAAAATCGTGAAGGTCTTCACCTGGGTCGAGACGCTGGTATAGGGGTTCAAGCTCCGGTTCAAGACCACGTCCATCCGGCTTTTGAGGAAATCCAGCTTGGGGCCCACGGGGATGCGGGCCTTGCGACGAAGCTCCTTGCGGATATCGGATTTCAAAATCCAATCCGCCACCTGCACCAGGAAGTCGGTGGTCTTGACGTCGAAATCCAGGTCGGGCATCTCAAACAGCCGCTTCTTCAGGTTGTACCGGGGCGTCCCGCGGAAATAAATGGTCATGTGGGCCGGCTTTCCCGCGAAGTTGATGAGAAAAGGGTTGTAGCTCAACCGGACCTCGGCGACGACCTTGCCCTCCGCGCCGTAAAGCCGTATTCCCCGGACCGTCAGCTTCTGGGCGCCCGTGCCGGGAATGACATAATCGATGAGGCCTGTCTTGGGGTCGCAGAGGAAACGGTTGGCTTCCTTGAAACTGATGGAAACGTTGCTGATGGCACGGAATCCCGGGCGGCCCTGTTCGAACGGTGACAGCGGGGGAAGGGGTTTCTTCTCTACCTGGGGATTGTCCCCAAAGTAAATGGTCGGGTGGGCCCACAATTCCAAGACCGTCTCTAACTTGAGGGGGTCCTTCCGGTCGGCCATCATGATCCCGGTACTGATGTTTTCGGGCCGGATCAGGAGCCAGATGCCTTTGTCCAAATAAATGGGTTCCTGCATCAGGGCCCAGATATCCTGGGCTTTCGGCTTCAGATTCGTGATGCCCTCCAGGACTTTATTGAGTTGGTCCACCTGCATCTTGGTGTAAAAGGTCTGGAGTTTTACGATGGTTTCCGCCGTTTGAAGGGGCAGGGGTTTTCCGGAATGGGAGACCACCGGGGTCAGGCTGGGAATCTGGAGTTTCCAATCTTTGTTCCAGGCCAGCGGCAGTCCCATTTGGAAACTGACCGGCCCTACCTTGTCCGGGGTCCCGGGTGTTGCTTGTGGGGTAGCTTCCACTGTGGCGATGGGTTTCCGCAAAAAGAAGGTGGCGCCCCAGAGCAACTTCCCCCCTTCGATGTTCCATAGGGCCACTTGTTTAGTGATCTGAAGTCCCTTGGCCTCCGCTTCGCGGGCCAGGTCCGGCAGGTTTTGGTAGGCCTTGCCGTGCAACAGGCCGAAAAGACCGTACCCCCATCCGGTGTCCTTCGGCAGGATGATGGTCACGGGAAGGCGGATGACCGCCGCCGGGGCCGGGGGAAAGGCTTTGGGGGGCGGATTGGAAGAAGGAATATAAAGCGGCGAAACGGAGGCACAGCCCGACATGACAAGTCCGGAGGCCAGCAGAAGGGCGGGGAAGAGCAATCGGCGGTAGGGCATAACCTTACTATAATTCTCCTTGATTCCGGTTCTGGCTGAAATTATTGAGGTTTTAGGTGTCTTCTGGCAAGATAAGCGGCCCCAAACCTTAAAAGGAAATGAACGAATGGCTCTCTCCGAAAAAGACGTCCAATATGTGGCCAAGTTGGCCCGCCTGGAAGTAACCGACCAGGAAGTGGCCAAGTACACCCAGCAATTGGCCAATATCCTCGAGTATGTCGAGCAATTGAACAAGCTCGATACCGCCCATGTGGAACCCCTGACCCATCCCCTGGACGTGAAGAACGTGTTCCGCCCGGACGAATTGAAGCCGTCCCTTACCCAGGCGGAGGTGCTTTCCAACGCGCCGGAACCCCAAAGCGGGCACTTTAAAGTGCCCAAGATTATGTAAAACAATTTCACCACAGAGGCACAGAGACTCAGCTAAGACGATTTTTGATAAAGGCTTTAACTGTGTCCCCGTGTCTCTGTGGTAATGACAGGTTTAAAATGAAAAACGAACTGCTTGAAAAAACCATCCACGAGGTTGCGGCGGACCTGAGGGCCAAAAGGGTTTCCTCGGCCGAGCTCACCAAGGCCGCGATGGATTACCTGGAAGAGGTCGAGCCCAAGGTCCAATCCTTCATCACTGTCACCCGGGACGAGGCCCTGAAACAGGCCGCCGAGGCCGACAAGCGCCTGGCATCGGGTAAGGATATAACTCCCTTGACCGGCGTTCCCGTCGCCATCAAGGACCTGCTTTGCACCAAGGGTATCCGCACCACCTGCGCTTCGCGGATGTTGGAAACCTTCAAGCCCCCCTATAACGCGACGGTGGTGGAGAAACTCTATGCGGCGGGCGCGGTTTCCGTAGGGAAGACCAACATGGATGAATTCGCCATGGGTTCCTCCACCGAGACCTCCTTCTATAAGAAGACCAAGAACCCCTGGAACCTGAACTGCGTGCCAGGCGGCTCCTCGGGCGGCTCGGCTGCCTGTGTTGCCGCCGACCAGGCCTTCGCCTCCCTGGGGTCCGATACCGGCGGCTCCATCCGCCAACCGGCGGCCCTTTGTGGCATCGTGGGACTCAAGCCCACCTATGGCCGGGTATCCCGCTACGGGCTGATCGCCTTCGCTTCCTCCCTCGACCAGGTCGGGCCCTTCGGCAAGGATGTGGAGGATTGCGCCATCATGATGGGCGCCATCGCGGGCCATGACCCGATGGATTCCACCTCCGCCGATATGCCCGTGCCCGATTACGTGGCCGAGGCGAAGAAGGGCGTGAAGGGCCTCCGGGTCGGAGTTCCCAAGGAATTTTTCCCGGAAGGCATGAACCGGGAAGTGTCGGTGGCGGTGAAAGACGCCATCTCCAAGCTGAAAAGCCTGGGTGCCGAGATCGTGGAAGTCTCCCTGCCGGCTTCCCCCTACGGTTTGGCGGCTTATTACGTGCTGGCCCCCTCGGAAGCTTCCTCCAACCTTGCCCGTTACGACGGCGTGCGCTACGGCCTAAGGGTTCCGGGCGAAAATATCGTCGAAATGTATTCGAAAACCCGCGCCGCGGGCTTCGGCAACGAGGTCAAGCGCCGCATCATGCTGGGCACCTACGCCCTTTCCTCCGGCTATTACGACGCCTATTACCTCAAGGCCCTCAAAGTCCGCCGCCTCATCAAGCAGGATTACGATAAGGCCTTCGAGAAGGTGGATGTCATTGCCACGCCGACCGCCCCCAACCCGGCCTTCCGTTTCGGCGAAAAAACCGGCGATCCGCTTTCCATGTACCTGGAGGACGTCTTCACCGTTTCCATCAACATCACCGGCCTGCCGGGGTTATCGGTGCCCTGCGGCATGTCCAAATCGGGTCTTCCCATCGGACTGCAGCTCATCGGCAAGGCCTTCGACGAGGCCACCCTATTGCGTGCGGCTTACGCTTATGAGCAGGCCACCGAATGGCATAAACAGAAACCCACTCTGAAAGAAGATTGAATATAAAACTTCCAATTTTTTAGCTTGGAATATGGGGCGCTATGGCGAGTTTTTCAAAATTTTTGCTTTGTCTGTTTCTTGATGCAATTGTTTTTTATTTGATTTTTTTAATTTTAAAAAAGATTGTTCATTCGCAAATGGGCGAAGGTTGGTTGACTTCTAAAAGACACGCTATGGCAATGAAGACTGGTTTTGTGGCATTTGTAAGTGCTTTTATGGCGTTTTGGGGATGTGCGCTTAGTTTTTGGCTAAACCAAAAATGGTCGGGGATAATTTGGGTTTTAATATTTATGTTTAGTTTATGTTTAGGTTTTTTTTCGGCTTTGGGCGGATGGTTTAATATTTTGACTGGTAGAACAAAAAAAGATATTGAAGTTAAAAGCGATTGGGATTTCTGGAAATTTTTGAGGTAGCAAAAGACTAGATCTGTTAGAGGTTGAGATGACAACTGAATACGAACCAGTCATCGGACTTGAAGTCCACTGCGAATTAAAAACCACCACAAAGCTTTTCTGTGGCTGCGCGACAACCTTCGGTAATGACGCCAATACCCAAGTCTGCCCCATTTGCTTAGGGCTGCCCGGAACCCTGCCCGTCATGAACCAGAAGGCCGTGGAATTCGCGGTCAAGATCGGCCATGCCCTCAACTGCACCATTTCCAAATACGCCAAGATGGACCGCAAAAACTATTACTATCCCGAC
>Ga0335085_10008486_pt1 | contig 15661 bp, 8 predicted proteins | sample Lox_Sample_45_FD_206712 | JGI IMG/M metagenome (GOLD analysis project Ga0335085, IMG submission 206712) | Soil microbial communities from Loxahatchee National Wildlife Refuge, Florida, United States - Lox_Sample_4.5 | ecosystem: Environmental > Terrestrial > Soil > Wetlands | place: USA: Florida...
CTTTGCTCAGGTAATCCTTCAACCACGGCCTTTCTGAGTTGCCATGCGGGCCGGTCCCCGGCACCGTTGCGCCCTTGATCATGAACCTCAGCGCCGTTGCCGTGTCGAAGTCGCGCGCGCCGAATGCGTACGCGTCGGAAATGAGAATTGAGGGTGAGTCGCCGCCCATCACATAACTGACGTCGTTCGCCACCGGCCACTTTGGCAGCCAGCCGCTCTGCTCGGCATCGCGCACCAGAGACTGCATCATCTGGCTCTCCTGCCTCGGCATCAGCAGGGATTGAAGTTGCACCAGGCTGCGATACGTGTCCCAGTCGGAAAAATTCGCGTACTGTTCCTCGCCGGCCTTCAGCCGCCGCACCTTACCGTCAAATCCGACGTAATCGCCGTTGACGTCGCTGAACGTGTTAGGTGCCAGAAGCATGTGATACAGGCCCGTGTAGAATCGCGCTCGATCTACAGGTGTGCCGCCATCCACCCGCACGCCATCCAGCGTTCGCGACCACACCGCCCCGGCTGCAACGCGCACCTGATCGAAATCCCAATGCGGAATCTCCGCGTCGAGATTCGCAATGGCATTCTCTACGCTGACGAAGGACACGCCGACCTTCATCAGGATCGGCTTCGTTCCAGCGGGAAAAGTCACGTATGCGCCCGACAGGTGCCCGCTCGCGTTTCGTTCGCCCGTACGTACACCGTTCGCCCACGTCCCAAACGATGAGAACGGTTCGGCGAATCTCGCAGCAAAATACAGTACGTAGTCTCCGGGCACGAAGCAGAATCCGCCACTATGCACCACGCCGGTCACGGTGTTGTCGCCGCGGATCTCGACCGTGCTCGAATCGGCGGTCCGCTCCTTGTCGTGCGCCATTGCGCTGTCTCCGGCCTTCAGGAGCAGAGTGCGCTCCGCGCCCGCCGGGAAGCTGAACCGTCCAATGCCGGCGCGCATAGTTACGGCGAGCTCCGCCTTCACGCCGCTATCGAATTGCACCTCGTAGTACCCCGGCTGAGCGCGCTCATTCTTGTGGGAAAACGCCAGGACTGCCCCAGTCGGGTCGGCGCCTGGAGTGCCGATCCACGGCAGCACCGGCACATCGGCGTAAATCGGACAACCCGCGCCGCTGATGTGCGTCAGACTGAACCCGCGAATGGTGTGGTCCTCGTACCGATACCATCCGTCATCGCGTGTATCGGGGCCCCACTGCATCATCCCCAGTGGCAGGGTGGCGCCGGGAAACGTGTTGCCGTCATTCGAGGTGCCGACAAACGGATTCACCGACTCATAGGCGCTCGTGTCCGCGGCTCTCCCACTGAGAGCGAAGAGCAGGGCGCATCCGGCGAAGGCGCTCGCCCACCTGTTCCATAACGTGTTCATCTGGCATCAAGTATATGCGCGCAGCATAGTCGGTTTTCACTATTGTGAAGACCACCTCGCCTCCGTACACTGGACAGCAACAGTCTCGGGAGGAATGTCACTCACATGCTCAGGATTGCCTTGCTCTTTGTGTGTCTGTGCGCGGCACTCGGTGCGCAAACCCCGATTGGAACGCTGGAGGGACAGATCAGCGACCCAGCCGGTGCCCTGGTGGCCAACGCGGAAGTCAGCGTCCACAATGCGCGGATCGGCATCACACGGACAATCCACCCCGCCAACGACGGCTCGTTTCATTTCTCGGATCTTCCTGTCGGCACTTACCAGCTCACGGTAAGAGCCGAGGGTTTCGCCCCGTACACCGTGGACGCGATCCGTGTCGACATCGGTCACGTTGTCAGATGGCCTGTGCAACTGCAGATCGCCAGCGAACACACCGAGGTGAATGTCACCGAGCAGGCCGTCATGGTGGATACCAGCCCGACCATCGGCAACGTCGTCTCCGAGAAACAGGCTTCCGATCTCCCGCTGAACGGACGCGATCTGACGCAGCTCGGCTTGCTGCAGCCCGGAGTCGCACCAATGACCACCGGACTTGCCGAGGCGGGCGGCATCGCGCGCCGCGGCCAGGCATATGCGGTCAACGGGCAGCGTCCTGAGTCGAACAATTACCTGCTCGACGGCGCCAGCAACGTGGACAGCGTGAATGGCGGCTATGCGCTGCGCACGCCCGTCGATGCCGTCGATGAATTCCGCATCCTGACCCTGAACGCACCGGCAGAGTATGGCAGTACCAGCGGCGCAACAACGTCTGTCGTCACCAGATCGGGCAGCAACGGATTTCACGGCGACCTCTATGAATTCCTGCGCAACGACAAGATGGACGCCCGCAACTTCTTCGCTGCCGAAACTGAGCCTCTGCATCGCAACCAGTACGGCGCGACGCTGGGCGGGCCGATTCGTAAAGACAAGGATTTCTTTTTCCTCTACTACGAGGGCCAGCGTGACACTGAAGGCAAGACACAAGCTGCCATCGTGCCGACCGACGCCGAACGCCGTGGTGACTTCTCCGGCCTTACCGATCCGGCCACCGGACGGCCGGAGCCGCTCATCAATTACTTCACCGGCCAGCCCATCCCGGGCAACCAGATCCCCGACTTCATGCAGAATCCCGTCGCGGTCGCGGCAGCGAAGCTATATCCGACGCCGAACATCGGCACCAACGTGTTCGAATCCACGCAAATCGGCTCCACCGACTACGATCAGGGCGGCATCCGGCTCGATCACAACTTCAGCGAGCGCGATCAGCTTTTCGGGCGCTATGCGGTCTCAACCCTGCACCAGTTCGATCCGCTGCCTATCTCCGGCGCCGGCGTGCCGGGGTTCCCCGTAACTGACGACATTTTCACCAACTCCAGCACCATCTCCTGGGTGCACCTTCTGTCGCCTCAGACGGTACAGACGGCGCGGGCTTCCTTCTTCCGTAATCAGTTCCTCAAGGGACAGGCGGCGAACCACACGCCGGGCAGCGATCTGGGCTTCCAGTATCAGCCCACGCTCGGCCTGAATGAGGGAGTGCCCTATCTCATCGTGAGCGGCTACGCTTCGCTCGGAAATCCGATTGTTGGCCCGCAGAACACGTATCAAAACGACTTTCAGGGCTCTTACTCGGTCGCGATGACGCGCGGCCGGCACAGCCTGAAGTTCGGGGCCGATCTCGACCGCCAGCAGATTAACGTCGTTTTCGGTATCGCAACAAGCGGGTTCTTCGTCTTCGCGCCGTTCCCCATAAGCGATTCATTTGCCAGCTTCCTCGTCGGCCAGTCGGTACAGTTCTTCCAGGGCGGCGGACAGTTCGACCGCGGCTTGCGCAAATGGGTTGGCGCCGGCTATGCACAGGACGAGTTTCGCGTCAGCCCGCACCTGACCTTGAATTTCGGATTGCGCTACGAAGTGAACACTCCGTACACAGAGATCCGGGATCGGCTGAACGCATGGGCCCCGGGGCAGAAGTCGTCGGTTTATCCGAACGCCCCCGCCGGGCTGCTTTTCCCCGCCGATCCCGGCGTGCCGGATGGGATCGCGCCAGTCGATTACAAGCAGTTCATGCCGCGCGTCGGTCTGGCATGGAGCCCTTTCGGCGACGAAAAGACCGTAGTTCGCGCCGGCTATGGCATCTTTTACGATGGCTTCACCAACGGCGCGGGCGGCCCGCTGCAAGCGGCGATCAGCGCCCTACCCTGGACCCAGGCTTATCAGCTCCCTGGGCCGGGATTCGATATCGCGAATCCGTACGGCAACGGCCCGACGCCGTTTGGCACCGGGAATTTCGTTGCGCCAGCCACGGTGTTAACGGTGCAGTCGGGTATGCGCCCGCCATACTCGCAGAACTGGGACCTTTCCATCGAGCGAACCCTCGGCCACGACTACCTCTTCGACGTCCGTTATGTCGGCAACAAAGGCACACACCTGCCGCGCTTCATAGAAGCGAACCCGACGGTCGGCGGAACCGGGAACAGCAATCGCATCAACACGACGTGCGACGGTTCAGGTCTCTGCAATTACGGTTCGGTGGGCCTGCTGGCTGACGATTCCAGTTCCACTTATCACGCTCTGGAGGTCGCCCTCTCGCGCCAGTTCTCGCGCGGCGTCAGTTTTCTGGCCTCCTACTGGTATTCGAAGAGCCTCGACTACATCTCCACGCTGAACGTCGCGGGTTCGGCGCCGACGCTCGTGGCCGGCGAGAACGATCTGGCCCAGAACCCGTTTAACCTGGCGGCCGAGCATGGGCCGTCGCTGTTCGACGCCCGTCACCGCTTCGTGTTCAGTGGAAGCTGGGCTTTGCCGAAGTGGAAGGACGCATCCCGCGGCGCGGCGCTGCTGACCAACGGATGGCAGCTCAACGCTATCGCCAGTGTCTCTTCCGGCACCCCGTTCACGGTCTACGACAGCGCGAATGTCTCAATGCAGGGAAGCGCTCCCGAGATCAGCGGCTTCTACTCAAGCCGTCCGGATCTCATCTCCGACCCGAATTCCGGCCAGCCGCACACGCCCAGCCAGTGGATCACGCGTGCGCCATTCCTGCAGCTCGATCCCATCTCTCAGGCCGGTCAGTTCGGAAACGAAGGCCGTAATGTGGTGCGCGGGCCGGGAATCGCCGACGTCGATCTCTCGCTGTTCAAGTACTTCAATATCGATGAAACGCGCCGCGTGCAATTCCGCGCAGAGTGTTTCAATCTGTTGAATCATCCGAACTTCGGGCTTCCGGAGAACGATCTGCAGTCACCCGCCTTCGGCCAGATTCTGCAGGCCGGCCCGCCGCGCCTGCTGCAACTCGCTCTGAAGTTCGTCTTTTAGGAGAAAAGCGACTGGAAGTCTGTGCCACAAGGAGCCGGAGACTTGCCGGTCATGGGTGGCACAGGCTTCGGGCGGCATCGCCAGCATTCTAAGAGGGTCCTAAAGTGAATACCCTGGCCCGTCGAATAACCGGGCGTGAGGGATATCCTCCTGACTGCAATGAACCGCGTTGAGGACGCGGTCCTGGGCCACCGGAACCCCGAGGAGATCGGTCCGCTCCTGGACGACCTCGCACGCTTCTGCAGCGAACACTTCGCCACGGAAGAACGCGTGTTGCGACGTTACGGATATGCAAACACGCGTATTCGACTGGCCCGGCGGATGCGACTGCTTGCGAGGATTCCGGCAGTACAGCAGCAACTTCGGCCCGACCAGGAAAGAGATATTGCCGTGCACCGTTTGTTGCACAGCCTGAAACGGCAGGCAGGGTATGTCCGAAGGGTGATTCACCCTGGGAACAAGTACCATGACTCCAACGGTCCGTTACTACCCTCCTATTGATGTGCTTCGATTGGGGCTGCAAAATCATCCTGACAGTTACTCCGGAAGGAGAACCATATGCCAGAAGCAAGCGAACGCCGCGCCGAGCCGAGGGTCGAATTTGCAGGGCCCTGCCTGCTGAGCCGTTTGAGTGACAACGACCCGCCGCAGCCCGGCACCATTAGCAACGCCTCCGAACACGGGGCCAGCGTCTCCGTGAAGGCCGCTTTACCACTCGGCGATCTCGTCAGTCTGGAAGTCGGGGACGACCTGTTTGTAGCCACTGTCGCTCACTGCGAAGCGGGTTCGGACGGACACTCAATCGGTCTGGAACTGCTTTCCGGTACAGCACGGCCAAAACTGCGCGCGGACCTTACGTACTTCACAGTCACTTCGCCCGGCATCTCACTGGCAAGCTAGGCCCCCGCGGGACCAGCGTCCGGCACGCGAGCCAAAGCGGATAGAATTGTGTACGGTTATGCCGTACAACCGACGTTCGTTTCTTCGGGCGTTTTCCGCTTCTGTCGCTGCCGCTGTTCCCGCCATGTCCCAAACCAATCGATTTCGCAAGCCGCTGGGCGCGGAGCTCTACACCGTTCGCCAGATTCTGCCGCACAAAGCCGACATCACCATTAAGCGAATTGAGGACATCGGCTATTCGGAAGTGGAATGCGGCCGCCACGACCTTGCGATGCTCGCGCCCATCCTGAAGAAGTACGGGATGACCGTGCCGAGTGTCCACCTGGAAACCGGGCTCATCACCGGACAGCGCGCCGAATGGAAGCTGCCGGCCAGGCTTACCTGGGAAAACGCACTGGACGAAGCGAGATCGCACGGCGCGGCCTTCGCTGTGATCCCCTACGTGCACCCGCATGAACGTGGCAATCTGGATGACTGGCGCGCCCTCTGCGAAAAACTGAACAAGGCGGGAGAGACGGCGCGCGCCGCCGGCCTCACGCTGTGCTATCACAATCACGCCTTCGAGTTGGCCGGCGAACCCGGGAAGCGGCCCATCGACATCCTGATCGAGCATACCGACCAGGATTTGGTCGGTCTGGAGATAGATGTGTTCTGGCTGAGCGTCGCGGGCCAGGATCCGGCGGAGTTTGTGGAGCACCACGCGGCACGGGTGCGTCTGATTCACCTCAAAGACAAGGTGAAGTCGATGCCCGTGCTCTTCGACGAAGCCAAAGCGAAGGCCTCCGACTTCAAGGAGGTTGGCAACGGCTCGCTTGATTTCCCGTCAATTCTCCGCGCCGCTGACAAGGCCGGGGTTGCACACTATTTCGTGGAACAGGATCACACGACGCACGATCCTGTCGACAGCCTGCAGGTGAGCTATCAGCACCTGCGTGCGCTCACGCTGTAAGGGAGTTGGACATGCCAAGCCTGTTCTCGTATCGCGTTTTGCCCGCCATTCCGCCGATGCTCGCTCCGCTCGGCGAGCTGGCCATGAATCTGCGCTGGTCCTGGGATCACGACACCATCGGCCTATTCCGCCGCATGGACCGCGACGCATGGGAGAAGAGCGGTCATAATCCGCGTCTGATGCTCGGCACGATGGATCAGGTGCGTCTGGAGGAACTGGAGGCCGATGAGGCGTTTCTCGCGCACATGCGCCGCGTGCACACTTCGCTGCAGGAATACCTGCAGATGCCAGGGTGGTGCGCGCGGCGTCATCCAGAGGCGGCGGCGATCCGCATTGCCTATTTTTCCGCCGAGTTTGGGCTCACCGAATGCGTTCCGAACTACGCGGGCGGGCTCGGCATTCTGGCCGGCGATCACCTGAAATCTGCCAGCGACCTCGGGCTGCCGCTGGTGGGGGTGGGACTCGCTTATCAGACTGGCTATTTCCAGCAGTACTTGAATGCTGACGGCTGGCAGCAGGAGACCTATCCGCTGAATGACTTCTACAACCTGCCGATGGAACCGGTGAACGGCGACGACGGCGCACAACTAAGCGTCGCTGTGGAGTTTCCGGGCCGTCAGGTGCACGCACGCATCTGGGTGGTACGCGTCGGACGCGTACCACTCTACCTGCTCGACACGAATGTCGACAGGAACTCGCCTGCGGACCGCGGCATTACCGGAGCGCTCTATGGCGGCGACAATGAGACACGCATTCAGCAGGAGGTTGTGCTTGGCATCGGCGGAATGCGCGCCCTGACAGCGATGGGTCTTCAGCCGACGGTCTGTCACATGAATGAGGGTCACTCGGCGTTTCTTGGTGTCGAACGTGCCCGTATGTTCATGCAAACCAATGGCATGGATTATCACGTGGCGCGGCAGGCAACCGCGGCCGGCAACACCTTCACCACCCACACCCCGGTGGAAGCCGGGTTCGATCGCTTCGACGCTGGTCTGGTGCAGCGCTATCTGGGCGAGTACTCCGGGCGGCTGGGGCTGAACTTCGACCAGTTCATGGCGCTCGGGCGTAACAACGCCGGCGATCACAGCGAGCCGTTCAACATGGCCGTGCTGGCCGCCCGGCACAGCGCCGCCTGCAACGGCGTCAGCAAGCTGCACGGCGATGTCACGCGACGCATGGCGCGGCGTTCGTGGCCGGGTTTCCCGGAGAACGAGATTCCCATCGGCTATGTCACCAACGGCGTGCACACACGCTCGTGGATCTCGCAGGAGATGAGCGCGCTGCTGGACCGCTACCTGGGGCCGCGCTGGGCTGAGGATCCCACCGACATTTCGGTTTGGACGCGCGTCCACGACATCCCCGACGAAGAGCTCTGGAGCGTGCGGCAGCGGCGTCGCGAACGGCTGATCTCCTGGGCGCGGCGGCGGCTGGCCGATCAGATGCGCGCGCGCGGAGCGTCCGAGGAAGAAGCCACCGTCGCGCGTGGCGTCCTGAACTCCGAGGTACTGACCATCGGTTTCGCCCGGCGCTTCGCGACCTACAAGCGTGCCACGTTGATTCTGCGCGAGCAGGCGCGGTTGAAGAAGCTGCTGAACGACTCGAAACGGCCGGTGCAGCTCGTTGTCGCCGGGAAAGCTCACCCGCACGATCAGGAAGGCAAGGAGCTGATCCGCCAGTTGCTGCAGTTCATCCACGATCCGGAGGTGCGGCGGCGCGTGGTTTTCATCGAGAACTACGACATGTCGGTGGCGCGCTATCTGGTGCAGGGCGTGGATCTCTGGCTGAACACTCCGCGACGGCCGATGGAGGCCAGCGGCACCAGCGGCATGAAGCTCCTGGCAAACGGCGGTCTGAATTTCTCGATACTCGATGGCTGGTGGAATGAAGCCTACGATCCCGAGGTTGGGTGGGCAATTGGCAAGGGCGAGGACTACACCGATTTCGAATATCAGGACCGCATCGAGGCTGACATGCTCTACCACGTGCTGGAGAGCGACATCGTGCCATTGTTCTACGAGCGCGACGCCGAGGATCTGCCCCGACGCTGGATCAGTCGCATGAAGTTCTCGATGGCCATGCTGACACCCATCTTCAACACGAACCGGATGGTGGCCCAGTATGCCGAACGTTTCTATCTGCCGTCGGCGAAGCGGCACTGCGAACTCGCCGCCGGTCATGCTGCGCGTGCGAAGGCCCTCATGGAGTGGCGCTGGCGCGTGCGCGGAAGCTGGCAGCAGATCAAAGTGGAGCGCATTCACGCTGCGGTACCGAAGGAACTTAAGGTCGGCGCCTCGCTTGACGTCACCGCGGATGTCAAACTGGGCGGTCTGACTCCTGACGACGTGCGCGTCGAGTTGTACTACGGCCAGATGGACCCGGCGGGCAGCCTGCCGACCGCTTCGAAAGCTTCAATGACCGCCGGCCGCAGGCAGGGCGATGTTTGCACCTTCAACGGGCGCGTCGCCTGCGGGGACAGCGGGATGTGCGGGTTCACAGTGCGCGTGCTCCCGTACCATCCCGACGCGGTGATCCCCTATGAAGTGCCTCTGATCGCCTGGGCCGACGCGGCGGTTGAGCAGGCACGTCGCGAAGCCGCCAGCCCGGTGCTGACCGCGCGCTGATGCTGACGCGTCGCGGGTTCCTGGTTAGCTCGGCCGCGGCCTTCGCGGCGCGGGTCAGCGCTGAAAACCCAGAACCTTCCGCGCGCGTGGCGGTGTTCCAGGAAGCGGGATTTCCTCCGGTGGACATCGCGCTCCTGTCTCGCGATGCGCTGGGCAGCGCGCTGCGGGGGTTCGACGTCTCATGGCTGGGCTCGGCGGATCTGCGCGATCTCGATCGCTTCGATCTGCTTGTGATGCCGTATGGCTCGGCGTTCCCGGTAGCCGCGTGGCCTCAGATTTTCGAATTCCTGAAGCGCGGCGGAAACTGGGTCAACCTCGGCGGCGTGCCCTTCGCAGTGCCGGTGGTACGCGACGGCGCGGGCTGGCGCGAAGAGATCCGGCAGACCGCGTATCACAAAGAGTTGTTCATCACCCAGGCCTTCCCCGTGGTAGCTGAGCGCATTGCATCGTGGCGGGACGGCGCCGTAGCCTCCGCGTCGTTTCGCGCCGAAGAGGTCTTCGAGCTGTACATCCGCCTGGCACAGATACACGAATTCGCCGATGAGGTCGGCTCGGCAGGCATGCGTGACGCAACCATGCGCGCGCTGGTTTACGGGCTCGACCAGAAAGGCTTGCGCATCGCCGCGCCCTTCGTGCAGATCGACCGGCTGGAAGGAGCGTTTGCCGGCGGACGATGGGTACTGGCGAATCTGCGCGGCACGATTTCGCCGGACGCTATACGCACGGTGGCCATCACTGCCGTCGAGGGCGCGACCGAGTTCGATATTCAGCCCGGTTTTGCCTGTTACTACGGTGACGAGCGGCCCTCGTTCAACATCGTCCTGAAGGGACACCCCCGCGAGGGGCGCTACCTGGTCAAGGTGCTTGGCGAGGACGGGTCTGGCACGGTGATGTCTGGCAACTCTCCCGAAGTGCTCATGCCGGGCCCACCGCTCGCCCCGGGGTTCTATCGCGTGGAGGCGTCGCTGGGCACGTTGCGCGCGGAAACCGGGTTTTTGGTGACCGCAGGCCCGGGCGCGCCCGGGGGCACGCCGCTCACCTGCAATCGCGACTACTTCCTGCGCTACGGCAAGCCCTTCGTTGTCACCGGCACCACCTACATGGCCAGCGACGCGCAGCGGAAGTTTCTGCTGGAGCCGAATCCGGCCGTCTGGGATCGCGACTTCGCCGAGATGCGCCGCGCGGACGTCAATGTGATTCGCACCGGCATCTGGACCGGTTGGAAGCAGATCATGCCGGAGATCGGCCGCGTGCAGGAGGGCTGTCTGCGCGCGCTCGACGCGTTCCTCACGATTGCGCACCGGCACGAGATCGCGGTCATCTTCAATCTCTTCGCGTTTCTGCCGGAGGCGTGGGGTGGACGCAATCCGTATCTCGATCCGCGGTCGGTGCGCGCACAGAAGGAGTTCGTCGGTCAACTCGCCGAACGGTGCCGCGCTGCGAGCGATTTCACCTGGGACCTCATCAACGAGCCATCGTTTAGCTCCCCCGCCCACCTGTTCAGTTGCCGGCCCAACTACGACGAATTCGAGCGTGCGGCGTGGCAGGAGTGGCTGAAGGCGCGGTATCCGGATGAGACGAAGCTGCGCGAGATGTGGGGCATCGCCGCTACGGACGCCATCGATCTGCCGGCGCTCGAGGACTTCAACGACCAGAACATCTTCGACCGCACGCATCCGCTGCCTGTTCTCGAATACCGTCTCTTCGCGCAGGATATGTTCAACCGGTGGGTTCGCGAGATGTCGGCCGCGATCCGCTCCAACGGCAATCCGCAGCAGCTCATCACTGTCGGCCAGGACGAAGGCGGGCTGTCGTATCAGCCCACGCCCCTGTTCCACGATCAGGTGGTGGATTTCACCTGCGTGCACAACTGGTGGCTGAACGACGACCTGCTCTGGGACAGCCTGCTGACGAAATCGCCGTCGAAGCCCAACCTGGTGGAAGAGTCGGGCATCATGTTCTACGAGACGATGCGGCGCACGCCCGGCCGCACGGAAGAACAGGCGCGCGATCTGCTGGAGCGCAAGATTGCGTTTGCCATGGGCGCTAATGGTGCGGGGTTCATCCAGTGGCTGTGGAACACCAACGCTTATATCGCCGACGACAACGAGGCGAGCATCGGCTTCTTCCGCGCCGATAGCACTGCTAAACCGGAGATTGAACCGTTCCTGGCCATGGCGGCGTTCTGGCGCGAGCATGGCGCGCTGTTGGTGGACAAGGAGCTCGAAGACGTGGTGATGGTACTGCCACACTCTGATCAGTTCTCTGTACGCGACTTCGCCTCCGCGGCGACGAAACGCACCGTGCGGGTGATGCATTACGACTGCCTGACGCCGATGCGCGTCGCGGGCGAGTATGCGCTCACACGCGAGTTCCAGCCGGCCCGTTTGATTGTGCTGCCGTGCCTGCAGGTGTTCGCCGAGGCCGCCTGGAACGTGCTGCTCGAGGCTGTGCGCAATGGCTCAACCCTGCTGGTAACCGGTGTGATCGACCGCGACGAGCACTGGATGCCGATCGACCGCTCGCGCGCGTTCGCCCTGCACGCAACCATCGCCCCGATTGCGCAGTCTGAAACCATGCGGCTGGAAGGCGAGGATTTGCGAGCCGCCTTCCACGGCGATGCTTTCCAGCGGGTCGAAAAGGCCGTGATGGGTGGCGAGGAAGCCGCCGTGGTGCGAACCGTGCCGCTCGGAGCGGGCAGGATCATCTGGTGCCCGCTGCCCCTGGAAGTCTCAACCGGCACCGAGCCGCTTGCTGCCCTTTATCGTTATGCTCTCAAGCAGGCCGGCGTGCGCCCACTCTTTGTAGTCGATCACGCGAATCCCGCGGTATTGATCCGCCCGAGCGTGTTCGCGAGCTGCATACTGTACACGGTGATCTCGGAATCCGGACGGCGCGAACGAATCTCCTTCACGGATTCCTCGACATCGGCACGGATCGAACTGACTCTGCCGCCACAGCGTGCTGGGCACGTCCTGCTGGATCGTCCAGGCGGCCACGTTCTGGCAAAGCTCCTGCCCTGACGCTTTCAGGCGCGAGGCAGCGCGAACTGCCTTCCCGGAAGCCGGAAAACAACCTCTGTCGCCACGATCTCGACTTCTATCGCATCGCGCCGCTCACCAAGGTGAATCGCGGTCGCGAGGACCGCGGGCAACACTGTCTTGCGCCGGACAACCAGAGCGGGCGCACCCGTCTTCACGCCAAACACCCTGGAGCGCTGCGATTCAATCAAATCCGCCACATCGCTCGTAATGAAGCGATCACGATCGCGCGTGGAAGCAAGATGCCAGAACTGCTCGATCATATGCTCGCCAAGAGGTCCTGAGACATCGTCAACAACGAGAAGCAGATCGGGCTTCACGAATCGCACACGCCGCCGGTGAGTAATGCTGAATGAGACGCACTCGGCATCGAGGAGGTCCTCCGCTTCGGAACTCGCCCACTCGCGTAAGCGCGCCGCAGGCTGATGGCTCCACCGGAACGGCCCCACAGGGATTGCCTGATCTTGGCCATCTACGCGGATCGTGTTGTGGGCCCCCGACCCGCGGAACCAGTCGCGCTCATCCGGGTGGCTGACGTAAGTAAATGCGCCAGGATCGACAAGAATTTCGCGGTCGCCCGCGCGCGCCACGATACTCAGCGTGTCCGAGTGGCTGTGCCCGGAACCCCAGGGTCCGAACGGTCCCGCATCGATTAGGACATGGCGATCGCCCGAGGCCATCACGGCGAGGCCGCTGTCCCGGAAGAGATTCGATTCAGTCGTGGCCTCCGCCGACCCTTCAACAGGTCCCAACCACCACGCCGCTTGTGGAAACCGGTCCTCGCGCGCGAAAGACCAGCGGCGCATATCGAGCCAGACTGCGCACGTCGCCAGTGTGGCGCGGCCGAAATGATCGCGTGGACCGAAGGGATGAAAGAACCGCCCGCCGTCGTCGTCGCCAATAAACGGCAGAGTGCGCGACGGCCCCTGTACCGCCGCCAGGTAGTCGGCCATCGCGGCCATCCGTGTGCGATATGCCTCGCCGGCCCCCGCCAGAATCCCGTGAAACAGAAACATGTCCAGCGCGTAAACGTGATAATACGTCGACTGCTCAAAATGCGCGCCGTCGGGTCGAACCTGCTTCTGCAGTTGCTCGTTCACTACTCTTGCGCCGAGTTCGCGCCAACGTGCCGCGTCTGGGAATTTCGGAAACAGTGTGCCCAGCGCGTGCAGCGCCACCGCTTCGCCCAGCAGATGCGTGTTCGGCGAAAAGTAGAACGAGAGATTCACTTCAAGGTGGCGCCCGTGCTGCATCAGAGATTCCAGAAACCGAGCGCGTAAGCCGGCTGGCATCTCACCGCCGGCGAGATGAAAAATCCAAATCCAGGAGAGCGCGCGAAAAGCCGCCTCCAGGGCGCTGGCCCAGTTAATCCCTTGCTGAAACGGATTCGCATCCATCCAACTCCCCAGCTCCGACCAGATCTCGTTTAACAGCGCGGGGTCGTGGTCGAATTGATGGAGTTGCGCCAGCAGCACCAGATGTTGATGGCGGTTCAGCTCCCAGATGATTTTGTGATCGCCCGCGCGAGTCGGATCCAGGTACGGAATCCTGCGAAGGTACTCCGGCCTCGTTTCCAGCCCGTTCACGTAATCGCGGCGCCAGCGGATCTCCGGGCCCGTTTCGATGGTCAGCCCCAGCACAGGGAATCGATGGGCCAGAACCTCGCGCGCGTAACCGCGCAATTCGTCCGGGTACGACGTCCCAGCCAGCGATTCCGTCACCGTTCGGGGATTAGGCAGCCCCGGCAGTGGCGACTGAGAAGCGCAATCGGCAGGCAGGCGCGGCGGGAACTTCCACAGCAGAAGGTTGCGGATCTCCTGACGCAGACGGTCTGCAATCTCTCGTGAGCTACGCATGCGCCGTCCGCAACCAGGGGAGCTTTTGCACCATCCACGACCGCAACAGCCGGCGATGATCTGGCGGCACACACAGGAACAGAGCCACGCCGAGGTAGGTCACGCCGATAATCGCCATCACCGCGAAAATCTGTATCCACGTCTGGCCGGGCAATATGGTCCTTTTCAGGAGAAGCGCAAACGCAAATGCGGGAATCGAAGAAACGAACGGCAGGAAATAGATGGAGGCGACAAACCGTGGAAACGAGAACTTCATCTCGCGGCTCACCAGCCATGGAGTCAGCAGACCGCGGTTGACGCTCATCAGAATCGTCAACGCCCACGCAACCCCATTGATCCCGTAACGCGGAATCACCCAGATCAGCGCCGCGATGCAAATGATCGCCTCCGCCATAACCCCGCGGGCGTAGTTCTGGTGTCGCCCCAAACCCTGCAACAGCATCGACGAACTGAATTGCCCCGCCACGGCGATCACGTAGCCGATCAGCAGGATCCGCAACAGTGGCGTGCTGAACCGCGCAATGGACGGAATCCACAAATTGAAGATCGCGTCGCCGAAAACCCAGAGAGAGATCGCCATCGACATGAACAACACCACCGAGTAGCGATTGGTGAATATGGCCAGCTTTGGCAGCGCGCTTCTGTCGTTGCGCGCCTGCAACTCTGCGGCGTTGGCATTAGTGATGATTCCGGCCCGCCCCACTGCTTCGCCTGAATACTGCAGCAGACGATTCGGCGCACTGAAATATCCCGCGAACGAGGCTGGCAGAAAATGTCCGATCAGCAGCGGTGGGCTCTGGGTCAGTATCAGGTTCGCGATGTTGAGAACGAACGTGTGTATGCCGAAGCTGCCCATCTTCTTCAGCGTCGCCAGACTCGCATGGCGCACCGAGAGGTGGAGCTGCGGAAAGATGTGACGGAACGCGAGGAAATAGATGGCGTAGCCGAGGATTTGACTGCTCACCACCAGAATGCCGATCTGTACCAGATCGCGGCCGAGATACAAAAGCATCGCGGTGCCGATCACGCGAAAGACGGTGACCGTGACGCCCGCCTTTGCAAACAGGTCGAATCTTTGTATCGCCTCCAGCGAAGCCGCGAAATTGTTGAACACAAACCCGAGGCACCAGCTCAGCGAGACAATCACCACCAGCATGCGGAACGAATGCACGTATCCGGGCGGCACCCGGAAGAAACGATCAACGTAGGCCGAGCCGCCCAGAACAACGGCGAACAATGCCAGTGAGACGATGCCCGCGTACGCGATCACCGTGTTCAGAACTTCGTTCACGCGCGTGGATTCTCCCGTGGCCCAATAGTGCGCGACATACTTGACCGTCGCCGACCGGAACCCCAGGTCGAGCAGAGCGTAGTTATCGACGAGCGAAAACGAAATCACCCAGACCCCGTACCCGTCCGGCCCGAGCTTGCGGATGAGGTAAGGCGAGATTAACAGCCCGCTGACCAGCGTTGCGGCGACACCCAGCCAGTTCCACAGCAGATTGACGACGAAACGAATGCCCCGGCGGGCCGAATGGTCCTGGTCTACTGCGGGCATGGGGTCA
>Ga0335085_10008487_pt1 | contig 15660 bp, 15 predicted proteins | sample Lox_Sample_45_FD_206712 | JGI IMG/M metagenome (GOLD analysis project Ga0335085, IMG submission 206712) | Soil microbial communities from Loxahatchee National Wildlife Refuge, Florida, United States - Lox_Sample_4.5 | ecosystem: Environmental > Terrestrial > Soil > Wetlands | place: USA...
GGATCCGGCCCGGGCATCGCTGGGACGCACCCAGCTGATCCGCGCCATCGAGGTCGCGGTGTTGGGTGGTATTCGCATCAGCGCTGTGTTTGCGGCCGACGTTCAACGGCCTCCGTGGCGACCCGACTATCTTGTGGTCGATCGGGGTGCGGTACTCGCAGCGCGGAACATCGAACGAACCGATGCCATGATAGCGGCGGGATGGGCGGATGAGGTGGCAGGTCTGATGGAAACGGTCCCGGCCGAGGCGCCGGCCTGGACGAGCACCGGGTACGGGCAGGTTCGGCGATATGTCTCGGGCTCGCTTGCGCTCGCCGATGCGCGCGACGCGATCATCATCGAGACCCGCCAGTATGCGAAACGACAGCGGACCTGGTTCAGGCACCAACTCGCCCCCGAGCGAGTGACGCTGGTGAACGTCGAGAATGAGGGTTGGCGGGAGCGCGTGGATCAATGGTGGACCTCTCTTGCGGCCGTCGGCGAATGAAGGTCGGGATCACGTGTTACCCGACGTATGGCGGTTCGGGCGCGGTGGCGACGGAACTCGGGATCGCGCTCGCCCGGCGGGGCCATGAAGTGCATTTCATCACCTATCAGCAGCCGTTCCGGCTCCCCTCCTTCATGCCGCGCGTGTACTTCCACGAGGTCGATGTCGGTCGGTATCCGCTGTTCGAGTACCCCCCGTATGACCTGGCGCTTGCCGTCCGCATGCACGAGGTCGTGCTGAGCCATCAGCTCGACCTGCTGCACGTCCACTACGCGATTCCGCACGCGACCAGCGCGTGGATCGCCCGCGAGATGCTCGAACGCGGCGGTGTGTACGTGCCGGTCGTGACGACGTTGCACGGGACCGATATCACGATCGTCGGCCAGGATCCCAGTTTTCACGCCATTACGAAGTTCTCGATCGAAAAATCCGACGGCCTGACCGCAGTCTCGCGCTTTCTGCAGGAGGAAACGCTGACCGCGTTCGGGTGCACCGCCTGCCGGATCGAAACGATCCCCAACTTCATCGATCCGGATGTCTACGACCGCAGTCGGTACACCTCCGTGCTGGACGCCGAGCTCGGATCTGCCCGCCATGTGCTCATGCACGTGTCCAATTTTCGACCGGTCAAACGCGTCCGCGACGTGATCCGCGTCTTTGCCCGGGTGGCGGGGGCGCTGCCGGCCGTGTTGCTGATGGTGGGGGACGGCCCCGATCGGATCGACGCGGAGCAGGAGGCGCGAGCGCTGGGGGTCGACGATCGCGTGTTCTTTCTCGGGAAGATCGACGCGGTCGCTCCCTTGTTGGCGGGTGCCGACGTGTTCTTGCTGCCCTCGGACATGGAATCGTTCGGCTTGAGCGCGCTGGAGGCCCTGGCCTCCGGAGTGCCCGTTATCGGGACGCGCGCCGGCGGTCTGCCGGAGGTGGTGCGCGACGGCGAGACGGGCTTCCTGCACCCGGTCGGCGACGTGGACGCCATGGCGGCGTCCGCGATTGCGATCCTGTCCGACCGGGCTCGCTGGGAGCGCATGGGGCGGGCCGCCGCCGCGGATGCGCGCGCGCGGTTCGGTCTCGATGCAACGGTCGCCGCGTACGAAGCCTTCTATGCCTATACGTTGCAGCGCGTCCGGACGCCCGCGCGCGTGGCCGCGGAATGACCGGCGCGGCCGCGCTCGCGCGCCCGGCGCAGACCTACGACGGCGAGGGCGCGGCGGCGCTCGCGCGTCGACTCGCAGTTCCGGATGTCGCCTTGTTCGACACGATCGGGTCGACCCAGGACGTCGCGCATGCGCTCGCGGCCCGCGGGGCGCCGTCACACACGCTCGTGCTGGCCGACGCACAGACGGCGGGACGCGGGCGCTTCGGGAGGTCGTGGCGGTCGGAGGCGGGCAAGGGAATCTGGCTGACCATGATCGAGCGCCCGACCGATCGCCTGGCCGTGGACGTGCTGTCGATTCGGGTCGGTCTGGCGGCGGCGACGGCGCTCGACGGGTGCGCCGATCTGCCGATTCGATTGAAATGGCCGAATGACCTCTACCGGGGTGCGGGCAAGGTTGGCGGCATTCTGCTCGAAGCCCGTTGGCGGGCGGGATGCCTCGACTGGGCGGCGATCGGATTTGGGTTGAACCTCGTCCAACCGGATGCCGTTCCCGGCGGGACCGATCTCGGTTCCCGGATTTCGCGACTCGAGCTGTTGGAGCGGATCGTGTCGGCGATCCGCGGGGCGGCGCTGGCCACCGGGCATCTCGACGCCTCCGAGCAACGGGCGTTTGCCGCGCGGGATTGGGCCGTCGGGCGTCGCGCGCGTACGCCGGTTGCCGGTGTGATCGCGGGGATCGACGCGAGTGGAGCCCTGCTGGTGGACACGGCGAACGGTCGGCTTGCCGTGCGATCGGGGTCGCTGACCGTGGAGGAGGATACATGATTCTCGTGTTCGATGTTGGCAATACGGAGACAACCGTCGGGCTGTTCACGGGCGAGCAACTCCGAGGGCATTGGCGGCTGGTCACCGAGGTCGCGCGCACGCCGGACGAGTTTGGCGTGCTCCTGCTCGCGCTCCTCGAGCGCGCAGGATTCGATGCGCAGGCGGTCGAGGGCATCGCGATCGGCTCGGTCGTTCCGCCGGTGACGGGGCCGCTGAGTCAAGCCTGCGCGCTCTACTTCCGAGTCCCGCCGTTGGTGGTGGACGCGCGATCCCGTCTTCCGGTCCGTCTCGAGGTGGACGAACCGCTCACGGTCGGCGCCGATCGGCTCATCAACACGTTGGCGGCAAGTCAACTGTTTGGACGCGATGCCATCGTCGTCGATTTGGGAACGGCAACGACCTTTGACTGCATCACGGCGGACGGAGCGTTCCTCGGCGGAATCATCGCTCCGGGTGTGCGCACGTCCGCGGAGACGCTCACCCGCCGGACGTCCAAGCTGCCCGCGACGGAGCTGAGTCTCCCGACCCAGGTGATTGGAACGCGAACGGAGGAGTGCATTCGCGCGGGGGTGATGTACGGCGCAGCCGACGCGATCGACGGACTGGTGCGCCGGCTCAAGGGCGCCTGGCCGCGGGCGGAGGTTCCGCTCGTCATTGGCACCGGCGGGTTGGCGGAGACCTTTGGCAAGGTGTGCCGCGAGTTCACCCATATTGAACCGTATCTCACGCTGCGCGGCCTGCAGATGGCGCATGCGATTCTGAGTGGCGGCGTTGCTGATACGCTCGCGACGTCACCTTTCGCGACCGGTGAATACGAGCCATAAGTAGCGATGTTGTAACAGTTTATGGTCTAGCGTGTGATTGGCGCCGCCCTTGACTGAGTCTCCAGGGGTACCTATCATTCTGCCGTTAGCACTCTGGAACATTGAGTGCTAACGGCGATTCTGTTTCAACTACCACACCGAAGCAACAGGACGGAGGGCAAACAGTATGGCAATGAAAACCACAGTAAAGGTCGGACCACTGGCCGACCGGGTCGTCGTGAAGGCGCTCGAGGAATCGGAACAGATGCGGGGCGGCCTCTATATCCCCGACACGGCCAAGGAAAAGCCGCAACAGGGCGAGATCGTGGCCGTTGGCCCGGGGCGCTTCGAGAAGGACAAGCGCGTGCCGATGGACGTCAAGGTGGGCGACAAGGTGCTGTACGGGAAGTACAGCGGCACCGAAGTGACGCTCGACGGCGAACAGTATTTGATCCTCCGCGAGTCGGACGTGCTCGCGGTGCTGGGCTAAAGCGACACCGCGTCATTCACTGACCTGTACATCACTTCTATCAACGAGAACGCACGCATATGGCTGCCAAAGAACTGCATTTCAACGTCGAGGCACGCGCGGCACTCAAGCGCGGCGTCGATCAGCTGGCCGAAGCGGTCAAGGTGACCCTCGGCCCCAAAGGACGAAACGTCGTCATCGACAAGAAGTTCGGCGCTCCGACGGTGACCAAGGACGGGGTCACGGTCGCGAAGGAGATCGAGCTCGCGGATCCGCTCGAGAACATGGGCGCGCAGATGGTGAAGGAAGTCGCCACCAAGACGTCCGATAACGCGGGCGACGGGACGACGACCGCCACGGTCCTCGCCCAGGCCATCTTCCGCGAAGGGCTCAAGAACGTCACGGCGGGCGCCAACCCCATGGCGATCAAGCGCGGGATCGACAAGGCGGTCAGCGCCGTCGTCGAAGAGCTGAAGCGCATCAGCGTCCCGACGAGCGGCAAGAAGGAGATCGCGCAGGTCGGCAGCATTTCGGCCAACAACGACGCGGAGATCGGCAACCTGATCGCCGAGGCGATGGAGAAGGTCGGCAAAGACGGCGTGATCACGGTCGAGGAGGCCAAGGGCCTCGAGACGACGCTGGAGACGGTCGAGGGCATGCAGTTCGACCGCGGCTACGTCTCACCGTATTTCGTGACCGATCCGGAGAAGATGGAAGCCGTGCTGGAGGATGCGTATATCCTCATTCACGACAAGAAGGTTTCGTCGATGAAGGACCTGCTGCCCTCGCTGGAGAAGGTGGCACAGACCGGGAAGCCCCTGCTCATCATCGCCGAGGACATCGAGGGCGAGGCACTCGCGACCCTCGTGGTGAACAAGCTTCGCGGCACCCTCAAGGTCTGCGCCGTCAAGGCGCCCGGCTTTGGCGATCGCCGCAAGGCGATGCTCCAGGACGTCGCCGTCCTGACCAACGGTCAGGTGATCAGCGAGGAAGTCGGCTTCAAGCTCGAGAACGTGGTGCTCTCCGACCTCGGACGCGCCAAGCGCATTGTGGTCGATAAGGACAACACCACGCTCATCGACGGGTCGGGCGACGAGGCCAAGATTCAGGGCCGCATCAAGGAAATCAAGGTCGCGATCGATACCAGTACGTCGGACTACGACAAGGAAAAGCTCCAGGAGCGTCTCGCGAAGCTGGCTGGTGGTGTGGCGGTGATCAATGTCGGCGCCGCGACCGAGACCGAGATGAAGGAGAAGAAGGCCCGGGTCGAAGACGCCCTCCACGCGACCCGCGCGGCGGTGGAAGAGGGGATCGTTCCCGGTGGCGGGGTCGCGTTGCTCCGCGCCCAACGGGTTCTCAAGCAGCTGAAGCTGACGGAACAGGATGAGCAGATCGGCGTCGAGATCGTCAAGCGCGCCGTCGAGGAGCCCATCCGTATGATCGTCTACAACGCGGGGGGCGAACCGTCGCTGGTGGTCGAGAAGGTGCGCGGCTCCAAGGACGACTCGTTCGGCTACAACGCGCTTTCGGACACGTATGAAAACCTGGTGCAGGCCGGGGTCATCGATCCGACCAAGGTCACGCGGACGGCGCTGCAGAATGCGGCGTCGATCGCGGGCCTCCTGCTCACGACCGAGGCACTGGTCGTGGAGAAGAAGGAAGAGAAGCCTCCGATGCCGGCGCCTGGCGGCGGCGGCATGGGCGGGATGTACTAGGCACACCTTCGCGCACGCGCGCACGTTGGCGCTGCGTCGAAAACGGGGGACAACGCTGCCCGGTCGAGAAACTCTCGACCGGGCAGCGTCGTCATCGCGACGGTGAAACGGCGATTTACAGAAGCGACAGCTGCAGCGGACGATCCGCATGGGAGCGCCCAGCTTGGAATGGCCCGTCCACCGCGTCCGGCCGCGCCGCGGTGAGCGACCCTCGATACCGCGCGCGTCGGAGGACCGCACCGGCGGCCGAGAGGGCCACCTTGGGTGTGTTGCACTGTTGGCTGAGGTGCGCCAGCACCACGTGGGCCACGTCCGGTGACACCGTTTGGGTCAGGAGCGCGGCCGCGGAGCGGTTGCTGAGGTGGCCGACGTTGCTGGCGATCCGGGCCTGCAGCCAACGCGGATAGGGACCAACGCGAAGCATCGCGTCGTCGTGGTTCGACTCGATCACGAGGACGTCGACCCCTCGACAGGCGTCGCGGATCGCGTCGGTGACATGGCCGAGATCGTTGAAGATCGCGATTCGGGCACCCGTTCGGATTTCGGTGAAGACCACGCCGATCGATTCGGCGGCATCGTGGGGCGTGGCGATGGTCCGGACGCTCATGCGCTCGAACTCGATTGTCGCCCCGGTCGCCACACGCCGGATCGGAGTTCGCGCAAGCGGAGTGGTCGCCGCCGTCCCAGCCGTCGCGAACAGCGGCCATCGCCAGCGAACCGCGACCCGAGCCGCTCCGCGCACATGGTCGCTATGCTCGTGCGTCAGGACGCAGGCCGCGACGGCGGCCGGCGGCACTCCGGCGGCCCGGAGGCGTGACGCGAGCGTTCGGGATCCGAAGCCCGCATCGACGACGACGTGCTCCCCGTCGCATGACACGACGGCCGAGTTCCCGCCGCTTCCGCTGCCCAGCATCCAGAGTCTCATCGCCCCGGATTCGGCGCCCATCTCAGGCGATGGGAGGCAGCGAGCTGACGGCGCATCCGGTCCGTGAGCACGACGCTTCGGCGCCCCATCATCCGCTCGGCGGCCTCGAGGAACTTGTCCAACCCGTACTCGCGATAGGGCTCGCCCTCTCCCCAGGCGAACGGCGGAACCACCCGCGGCGGCATCCGTCCGCCGAACACGTTGGCACCCGCTCCGACGACCGTGCCTGTCGACAACAGCGTCCCGATCCCGGTCTTGGCGTGATCGCCGAAGAGCGTACCGAGAAACTGCATGCCCGTCGACCGCACTCCGTCCGGCGTCCACAAGCTCACATGGCCATACGTATTTTTCAGGTTGCTCGTTGTCGTGCCGGCCCCGAGGTTGACCCACTGTCCGATGTAGGAATGGCCCACGAAGCCCTCGTGCCCCTTGTTGGCGAATCCGTGCACGATCGTGCTGCTCATCTCGCCGCGGACTTTGCACCAAGGACCGATGCTGCAGTTGCTGATCTCGCCACCCGCCACGATCGAGTGGGGTCCCACGTAGCAGGGGCCGTTCAGCCGCGAGAACGCGCGAATGCGTGCGCCCGGGGCAAGGTAGATCGGGCCAGCGGTTGCATCGAGAACCACATGCGGCTCCACGAGCGCCGCCTGATCGTGAGTCTCCCCCGGGAATCCACCGCGCACCACGATCCGATGGGCCCCGAGTACCGTCACGTTTCGTGAAATCGCTCCCTCCGGCGCCGCGCCCCCCGTCGCATCCTCGGCGGTTGCCAGGCGCTCGATGTCGTCCGTCAATACGGCTGTGAGCGAGCGCAGATAGTCCCAAACCGCATCTTGCCACCAGCCCGTGATGTCGATCGAACGGTCGGCTGTGGTGACCAAGGCGTCGAGTGCAAAGCTGCCGTCGCTCAACGCGTCGACCTCGAGGTCTTCACGCAATCGGACGGCAGCGATTCTGCCGTCGGCTCGCCAGTAGTCCGGGCCACTGTCATTTTGCCCGGTTGCGACGACGGGGCCTCGATCCGCGGGCGCTCGGGTCGGCGAGAACCGGGAGTTGGCGACCACCGTACCGCGGCGAATCACATCCGACAGGACGCGCGGCGGTTCGTCGAAATCAGCCAGGTGCGGGGCGGCCACCACGCCGATGACGTCCATCTGGAGCGCCGTGGCCCACCGAGCCCACGTCTCGGTCGTGCCGGCGACGAGCGTGGCGATCGGCCGCGCGAGCGCGAAGGGCTCGAAGCGGCGGGCAACGCGATCGTCGTACAGGACCAGCTTCCGCGGCGCGACGTGCGGCCCGTCGGTCATTCGCGCTCCACCACCTCGGGCGGCAAGGCGTCAATCAGGTCCTTGAGGTCCAGAGAGCGCTCGGTCGTCGTCACGAGGACGAGTCCGTCCCGAACCACGATCACGAGATCGCTGACGCCATACAGGACAACGGGGATATCCTCGCTATGAACGACGTTATCTCGCGCGGCAACGGGGTAGATCTCACCGTGGCCGACGTTGCCGAGGGCGTCATGGGTGCGCACGCGGCGGAGGGCTGCCCACGCGCCCACGTCGTCCCATCCAAAATCGCCCGCCAGGACCATAACGCGTTGGCTGCGCTCGAGCACACCCACGTCGACTGAGATTGGTGTGACCGCGTTGAAGAACCCACGAAGGTCGTCCGCGTACACGTGCAAGGCGGGCGCGATCTCCGGCGTGAGGCGACGGATGTCGTCGAGGAAATCACCGGTTCTCCAGACAAAAATGCCGGAATTCCAGAGGTCGCCCGCCTTCACCATCTGGGCCGCCCGTTCGCGATCCGGTTTTTCGATGAAACGCGCAACGCGTCGGATGCCCGTCGCGACCTCGGTGCCGGGCTGGATGTACCCGAAGCCGGGATCCGGTCGAGTCGGCACGACCCCAACCGTGACGAGGGCATGGTGATTCTCGGCCACGCCGACGGCTTTGGTCAGGGCCCGCCGAAACGCCTCCGGGTCCGCGACGGCCCAGTCCGCGTGGACCGAAATCATGACGGCGGCCGGACCGTCGCGCCGCGTGATTTCCTGCGCGGCCCACGCGAGCGCCGCCGCGGTACCCCGCGGGCGCGGTTCGGCGATGATGTGAGACCTCGGGAGCTCCGGAAACAGTCCGGCGATCGCGTCCACCAGGAGTGCGTTTGTGAGAATGAGCATCCGTGCCGGATCGGCCAGCGGGCGCAGGCGTTCCACCGCGTCGACCAGCAGCGGCCGATCCGTCACCAGGGGGAGGAGCTGTTTCGGTCGCGTTGGAGTGCTGAGCGGCCAGAATCGCGAACCGACGCCACCGGCGAGAATCACGACCCAGGTGCTCATGCAGCGGGATCCGTTTCCGACTCCGCCGCCGCAAGGCCGGTCAATTCCATCGCCCGTCCGAACAGGCGCTTCGGGCTGAACGGCTTGGTGAGGAAATCCGTCGCCCCAAACTCGAGCGCGCGCGTATGCTGCTGCTCCTGGCCGGCCGCCGTGAGGATGATGCAGGGGATCCGCTCCCAGCGCGGGTCCTTGCGCATGGCCGCGAGCACGTCGAGGCCGCTCAAGTGCGGCATCATCAGGTCCAGGATGACGAGCGATAGGTCGTCATGGCGTTGCAGCATTTCCAACGCCTCGCGTCCATCGTAGGCAAGGGTGACGTGGAACGGCCCCTGCTCCAACTTCATCTTGATGATGCGACCGATGTGCGGCTCATCGTCCGCGACGAGCACGTGTCGCTTCTCGAGTGTCGACACCGACTCAAATGAGCGCTGCGATGTGGTCTCGATTGCGCCGCAACTCGTAGACAAGCTGGCCGATGTTGACCCGCGGCGTCGCGAGCACGAGCAGGGTGGCGTCCGATGAGAGCGCGGAAACGATTGCCAGGCCGCCTGCGTGCTCGATGACCGCCGTGACGAATTCGCCTCGCATCGCCGCACGCCCAAGTTCATCCGCGGCGGCGATGATCGGGGGAACCCTGGCTGCCAGATCCTCGGCGTCCATCCCCGCAGCGGACTGGCTATCGATCAGGAGCCCGTCGCTCCCCAACACCACCGCGGCATCGACCCCTTCGCGCTGTCGAATCGCCGCGACGAGATCCCGAATGCTCGCCATGCCAGCTCCGCGGAAAATGTGGAGGCGAAGCTAGAGCTGCCCAACAGGGAAGTCAAGCGAAGTCAATCGCTTGAAGTACCTCGGGCCGCTGCCTATCGTTCGCGTTCGCCCCTCTTTTCTCGGTCCAATTTCGAGGCATGACGACGAGACTCTCTGCCGCGTTCATCCTGGCGCCATTCATCGTCGGCGGGCTGTTGGCGACCGGCGCGTGCGCGCCCGGAGTGACCGCCGACTCGTCGCTTCCGAACTTTACCGATACGACGCAGGGTTCGAATCTCCTGTACGCGATCAACCCGAACCCGCCGGCGGGCGCTCCCACGGCGGTCGCGTTGTTTGATGGCGCGTCGGTTCGAGCGGATCAAGCCTTCGCCTACGACTTTGCGGTCGACATCGACTCGGTGGGGCAGGCGGTCATTTACCCGGTGTCCAAACTGGCGACGAGTATTTCAAATGTGCGCCGGATCGGCATGCAGATCATGGCTGGCCCGTACAGCGTCGTCGAGACGGCGCCGCGCAACGGCTATGCGTACGACTCGACGTTTCACGTGCCCGTCGGGACGATTCTTGCCATCGAGAGCAGTGACCCGATCAACTGCGGCACCTCGATCACCGGCAGCGGCTTTTACAGCAAACTGCAAGTGGACAGCGTGAACACGATCCAACGGACGGTCCGCCTCATCTTTACGGTTGACCGGAATTGTGGATTTCGTTCGCTGATTCCGACGGGCGTCCCTGGTAGCTGACGCGGAGCGCGATGCACGACACGCGGCTGCTGCGGGACCAGATCGATGTGCTACGCGAAGCCATGCGACGCCGCGGGGTGTTGGACGCCCTCGCCGCGACGATCGATCGCGCCGAGTCGCTCGATCGCGACCGGCGCACGCTCGTGCAGGCGGTGGATGAACAGAAGGCGCTTCGCAATGCCAACGCTCAGGAGGTCGCTCGCCGCAAACGCGCGCGTGAAGATGCCGACGCTTTGATCTCCGATGGACGGTCGCTTGGCATCGAGATCGGTCGGCTCGAAGACGAACTCCGCATCGTGGAAGAAGAGCTCCGACGGGTCGTGCTCTACATTCCGAACGTCACCCTCGACGGCGTGCCGGAAGGGGATGAGTCGTGCAACCGGATCATGCGCGAGTGGGGAACGCCCAGGCCCGCCCAAACGGTTCGTCCGCATTGGGAGGTCGCGGAGCGTCTGGGCCTGATCGATCTCGCGCGTGCCGCCAAGATCAGCGGATCCGGATTCGTCGTCTATCGCGGGCTTGGCGCCCGACTCATTCGGTCCCTCCTGAATTTCTTCATGGACCTCCACTGCGGCGAGCATGGATACGCCGAAGTATGGCCCCCGCAACTGGTGACGCGCGCGTCGATGACGGCGACGGGTCAACTTCCGAAGTTGGAAGACGATGCGTACAAGACCGATGGCGACGATGTCTTCCTGATTCCCACGGCGGAAGTCCCGGTGACGAATCTGTATCGCGATGAAATCATCGACGGTGCGGACCTCCCAATGGCGTTTGTCGCCTACAGCAAATGCTTTCGACGTGAGGCGGGAGCGGCAGGAAAGGACACTCGCGGAGTGCTCCGGACACACGAGTTCGATAAAGTCGAGTTGGTGCGGTACTGCGTGCCGGAGCAGTCCGGCGAGGAGCTCGAGCGTCTGACGCGGCACGCGGAAACGGCGCTCGAGCGCTTGGGCCTTCCCTACCGACGAAAGCTCCTGGCCGCGGGAGATACAGGGTTCAGTTCGGCCATGACGTACGACCTCGAGGCGTGGTCGCCGGGCATCGGTGCGTGGTTGGAGGTGTCGTCGTGCAGCTGCTTCACCGATTTTCAGTCGCGCCGCGGCAGCATTCGGTTTCGTTCGGCCAAGGGTGAGAAGCCGCGTCTGGTCCACACGCTGAACGGGTCCGGGCTTGCCTTTCCCCGAACGATTGCGTGCATCCTCGAGCACTATCAGGAGCCGGATGGGTCGGTCCTGGTCCCGGAGGCGCTCCGACCGTTTATGCGCGTCGATCGCATTGGATAAGGGCGGGGGACCCTTCACGCGGTGAATCGTCCGAGGTTGGCGCGAAGTTGAGCCGGCAGCCGCGTCGATCGAGTATGCTTCACCGATGGAAACAGCTGCTCCCGACCATCGCGCACTGGTCGGCCTGAACGCCGCACAGCGCGACGCGGTGCTGCACGTTGACGGCCCGTTGTTGGTGCTCGCCGGGGCCGGTTCGGGCAAGACCCGGGTCCTGACCTCGCGAATCGCGCGCCTGATCGAAGTCCATGGCGTCGATCCGCGTCAGATCCTCGCGGTCACGTTCACGAACAAGGCCGCCGGCGAAATGCGGGACCGAATCGCGCGATTGCTCGGAGCCGAACCGCGGGGCATGTGGATGGGCACGTTCCATGCGATCGGCGCGCGCATGCTGCGGCGCGCCCCGCAGGCCGTGAATCGTACCGCGTCGTTCACCATCTACGATCAGGACGATACGTTATCCGTGGTCAAGCGCTTGATGGAGCGCCACCGCGTCTCACCCAAGCAGTTCGCGCCGCGCGCCATTCACGGTGCGATCTCGGACGCGAAGAATGCGCTCGTGACCCCGGCTGAGTTCGAAGCCGCCGCCGCCGACCCCTTTGCCCGCACCGTCGTTCCGATCTACCGCGATCTGGGCCCCGCGCTCCAGACGGCGAACGCGGTCGATTTTGATGATCTGCTGCTGATGCCGGTGGCTCTGTTACGGAACAACCCGGACGAACGCGCCCGCTATCGCGATCGATTTCAGTACATTCTGGTCGACGAATACCAGGATACGAACCGGGCGCAATATGCCCTGATCCGGTTGCTCGGTGCGGCGCACGGGAACGTGTGCGTTGTCGGAGACGACGATCAGGCGATTTACGGCTGGCGCGGAGCCGATATTCGGAACATTCAGGATTTCGGCAAGGATTTCCCGACCGCCCGGACGGTGCGTCTGGAGGAGAACTACCGGTCAACGCCGCAGATCCTGGATCTGGCGAACGCGGCCATCCTCCCCAACGCGGGGCGATTGGGGAAGACGCTGCGCGCGACGCGCCCGGCGGGCGAACGGGTCATCGCCGTACGCGCTCTCGATGAGCGGGACGAGGCGGACTGGCTGGCCACTGAAATCGCGAGGCGTCGCGGCAAGGAGCGACTGCGCCTGGCGGAGTTCACGGTTCTGTATCGCACGAACGCACAAAGCCGGGCTTTGGAGGACGCGCTTCGGCGGCATGCGACCCCCTATCGCATCATCGGCTCCGTGCGATTCTACGACCGGCGCGAGATCCGTGACCTGATGAGCTATCTGAAGTTGATCGCCAATCCGGCCGACGACGAGGCATTTCGCCGCGCGGTCGGCGTGCCGCGCCGCGGCCTGGGTGAAGCCACCATCGATCGGGTGGCCGCGGTCGCTCAGGATGCCGGGACACCGATGCTCGAGATCGCCTCGCGTCCCGATCGCCTCACCGACGTTCGACCCGCGGCGCGAACCGCGCTCGAAGCGTTTGCCACGCTCATTCACGGCCTTCGCGCGCAGGCGGCGGATGCCGCCGTGGACGAGCTGCTCCAGGAGGTGATCGATGCGATCCACTACGCTGAACATTTGCGGGCCGAGGGGCCGGAATCAGCGGAACGTCTGGAGAATGTACGCGAGTTGGTCACGAGCGCGGCGGAGATTGTCGTCGAGGACCACGGTGAGGTCGGGCTTCGACCCCTCGACCACTTCCTCCAACATGCGTCGCTGATCGCGGATGTGGACACGCTCGACCCCAACGCGGATGCGGTCACGCTCATGACGCTTCACAACGCCAAGGGGCTCGAGTTCCCGGTGGTGTTCATCACCGGCCTGGAGGACGGACTGTTCCCGTTGGCGCGGGCATTCGACGACCCTCGGATGCTGGAGGAGGAGCGGCGCCTCTTCTATGTGGGAGTGACCCGCGCCGAGCGGGTGCTATATCTGAGCTACGTCGACGAGCGACGGCGGAACGGAGAATTGACGGCGGCAAAACGCTCCAGCTTCCTCGACGTCATCCCGTCGCCGTTGGTGGAGCACCGGAGCACGGTCAAGGTGCGGAGCTCCGGCCGCTCCGCGATGCGTGGCGCCTCGTGGGGTGAGCGCGGGGGGTGGACCTCGGACATCGGCGACGACGCGCATTGGAGTCGACCGGCGCGCGGGGCGCTCGCCGTCGACGCACTCGGGGACACGCTGACCAACGCGGGCGGAACGCGGTTCTCGCGACGCCCCGGCCTCCCGGTAACCATTCCGACCGGCGGTGAGGAAGAGCTGTCGCAGGACGCCGCCCGCATCGCGCTGGGCGCGCGCGTCCGGCACCGTAAGTTCGGCAGTGGCACGATCGCCGAGCTGATGGGTGCGGGCCGGGAGGCGAAGGCGCGAATCGACTTCGACGATCCGGACATCGGGCGAAAGACGGTCGTGCTCGCGCAAGCGAACCTCGAACGCGGCGACGACTAGCGCTCCGCTCCGGACGGCGGGACGAACAACGGAAGCGCCAGCTGGCGCGCGAACGCGAGGCGGGTCGCGGGCAGTCCGAAATGTTGTTCGGCCTCCTCCCGGAGCAAGTCTTCGCCCGCGCTCCGAAGAACCGAGCGACGTACGCGCTTGGCAAGTCGGAGCTGGCGATCACCGGACGGATCGAGCAGAAAGGGCTCCGAGGCGTCCATGCGGCGCAGAAGGTCGACGATGAAGTCGAATGAGCGATCCACGTAAAGGCCGACATCGTGCTCTCCCAGGTCCCAGCGGCTGTTTTCCATCATGACCTGGAAGATGCGTTGCCACGATTCGCTGTCGGCGACCACGACCATGCCGCGAAAGATGCGGCGGTTGGTCGGCGTGCTGAAGATCGTCGGGCTCAGGATCCGGTCCAACAGCGCGTCGGCCGGGCTGTGATCGAGGAGGATCAAATCCCGCGCGGTCCGGCTGTGGCCGTCGCCCAAATGCGTTTCAAATCGGCTTTCCCAGTAGCTGTGCCCGAGCGCCGACGTGCTGGACGTGATTGCAAGCTGCTTGGGGACAAAGAAATTGTGCGCGACGGAATCGGCCGCGAGATGCGCCAGATACCCGAAGGCAAACGCGCGCAATGAGTCGTCGGTCGCGCCGTTCAGAATGTCGAAGCCAACGGTCCACGAGTGGCAGTGCCGACCGGCGGGCGCGTATTTCTTCGCGATGCTGGTGTCGGCGGCGATCGAGCCATAGAGAAACTCGTGGGGAAAAGCGCGGAGCAGGTCGGCGATCGGCTCCGGCACGAGCGTCAACGATCGGATGACGGCCTCGCCCAGAAACACGTGCGTGCCAGGCGTCCAGGCATACGCAGCCGTGGGGTGGGCGATGATCAGGACCAGGGCCAGGAGCACCAGCGTGGCGATGCCGCCGAAGCGCTTCCCGCGCACGATCACCGGTGGCGCCGCGAGCGGGGGTGTCGAATTCGGGGAGCTGCCGCGCCATCAGTCGCGCCCGAGGCCGCTGGGAAATCCTCGGCCCCGTTTCGGCCATCGAGTCCGGACCGCCGCTCGGGCGGTCCTGCGTCGTCGCTCGTTTCGTGATCCGGCGGGGTGTCCCGCCGACGTACCTGAGCCAAGGCCGCGGCACCCGCGCGGAGACCTTGCAGAACGGCCGACGACGAAACGACCACCTGTTCCGTTTCTCGCTGCACGAGGTCGAGCACGGCGCCGAACTCCCGCACCTGGCGCTCGGTGGCATCCACCGCCTGACGGACGCGCGCTGTGGTCGAGGTCACAGTGTCGTTCAGGTCCTCGACGCCTTCCCGGATCAATGCACTCGCCTCTCCAAGATTGGTTGCGATCGTGGCCGCATCGCGCAGCAACGGGGTGAGATTGGCGTGCAGCGAATCGAGGATGTCAACCGCGTTCCGAATCGCCCGCCGAAGGCGAATCAGCGCGACACTTATCCCGATAATCAGACCGAGCAGCGCGAGGGTCAACAAGCCGCCCGCCACCCGGACGAGTTGATCGAACCAGGATCCCATATCATCAACAATACCGCCTGGCAAACGATTGCGCAGGACGGCGCCTTTCCAGCAGTACCGGCCCCGTCGCGTGCCTTGACGCTGCGAGCGTGGCCCGGGCATTCTTCGCACGCCCGTTGGCGGCGTGCGATCGCCAACGAGTACGGAGCACCACGTCCACTTCTCTCGATCAGGCCGACATGCAGTCGTTGCAGTTCGTGGTGCAAGGGGGAC
>Ga0335085_10008488_pt1 | contig 15659 bp, 14 predicted proteins | sample Lox_Sample_45_FD_206712 | JGI IMG/M metagenome (GOLD analysis project Ga0335085, IMG submission 206712) | Soil microbial communities from Loxahatchee National Wildlife Refuge, Florida, United States - Lox_Sample_4.5 | ecosystem: Environmental > Terrestrial > Soil > Wetlands | place: USA...
ACCTCCGCGACTTCCTGGCCCAGCCCCCCAAGGGGCCCGACGCGCAGAAGTGGATCGAGCACGCCAAAGAGCAGCTGCGGGAGATGGGCGACACGCCCACGCTCCGGGAGGCGCACTGAGCGGGCGCTGGCGCACGGGCGTGCTCCTCGCCGGCTTCGCCCTCGCGTGCGGCAGCATCACCGGCGACCTCAACGAGGTGATCGCCATCGACGTGACCCTGCCCGACTCGGGCCGGATGGAGCTCGGCGACACGCTGGTCCCCCACGCGCGGGCCCTCGACGGGGGGGGCGACTCGGTGGCGGCGACGGTGTACTGGGACGACCTCGACACCCTGCTTCAGATCATCGACAGCACGACCGGCGCCCTGGTGGGACGCACGGTGGGCACCGGGCTCATCCAGGCCCGCGTCGGCAACCTGCGCTCGAACCCCCAGGCCGTCACGGTGCTCTTCCGCGCCGACACGGCGTTCGCCGATTCCACCCCCGCGCCGGACTCGGTGAGCCTCGCCGCGAAGCCCGATTCCCTTTCCGACTCCCTCCGGGTGCGCCTCGAGACCTTCACCGATTCGACCCCGGCGAACCTGTCGGGGCGGCTGGTCACGTTCCAGCTGCTCTATCCGACCGACGGTACGTCGTTCGCGCTCACCCCGGGCGACTCGCTGTTCACCGACGCCTCGGGGCTCGCGGTGGTCCAGGTCCGGCTCCGGGCGCGCGCCCTGCCGGATTCGGCCGTGGTCCAGGCCACGGCGCGGCGGGTCACCGGGGCCACGGTCCACGGCGCGCCCATCACCTTCGTGGTGAAGTTCACCCCATGACCAAGGGCACCCTCACCCAGCTCTATTTCGACGGCCTCGACCGGTTCCTCGCGCGGGAGCAGCCGGCGTTCCGGGCCAAGCGGGACGGCGCCTACCGGCCGGTGACCCACCGCGCGGCCGCGGAACGCGTCCGCGCCATCTCCCACGGCCTCCGGGAGCTGGGGATCGCGCCGGGCGAGCGGGTGGCCATCCTCTCCGAAACCCGGCTGGAATGGGCGCTGGTGGACTACGCCTGCCTGTGCGCCCACGCCACGGACGTGCCCATCTACCCCACGCTCCTGGTCAAGCAGGTCGAGTACATCCTGCGGGACTCGGGCGCCGTCGCCGTGTTCTGCTCGACGCCCGAGCAGGTGGCCAAGGTGGCGGAAGTCCGCCGCGGCCTTCCCATCCGGCACGTGATCGTGTTCGACGGCCCGGCCTCGGACGGCGTGATGACGCTCGCCGACCTGGAGCAGCGCGGCGCCTCGGTGGACGGCAAGTATCCGGATTTCCGCTCCCGGGCCCTCGAGGTCTCGCCGGACTCCCTGGCGACCCTGATCTACACGTCGGGCACCACGGGCGACCCGAAGGGCGTGATGCTGACCCACGACAACCTCTACAGCAACGTCCAGGCGTGCGTCCACATCCTGCCGATCAACGATTCGGACGAATGCCTCGCGATGCTGCCGCTCTCGCACGTCTACGAGCGGATGGTGGACTACACGATGTGGGCCGCCGGCGTCGTGATCTCGTACGCCGAGTCGTTCGACAAGGTGGCCCAGAACCTCCGGGAGACCCGCCCCACGATCGTGCTCTCGGTCCCGCGGCTCTACGAGAAGGTCTACGCCAAGGTGCTGGAGGGCGCGTCCAAGAGCCCGCTCAAGCACGCGATCTTCAGCTGGTCGAAGCGGGCGGGCGACCGCTGGGCGACGTTTCTCCTGTCGGGCGTGAAGATCCCGCCCGGCATCGCGCTGGCCCACGCGGTGGCGGACCGCCTGGTGTTCAAGAAGATCCGCGCGGCCACCGGGGGCCGGATCAAGACGTTCATCTCGGGCAGCGCTCCGCTCTCCGCCGACGTGGGCCTGTTTTTCTTCGCGGCGGGGCTTCCCATCCTCGAGGGCTACGGCCTGACCGAGACCTCGCCGGTGCTCACCCTCAATCCCCCGCAGAAGCCGAAGCTCGGCACCGTGGGCGCCCCCATCCCGGGCGTGACCCTCAAGATCGCGGCGGACGGCGAGATCCTGGCCCGGGGCCCCAACATCATGCAGGGGTACTACAACCTCCCCAAGGAAACGGCGGAGGCGCTGGACGCGGACGGCTGGTTCCACACGGGGGACATCGGCGAGCTGGACGCCGACGGGTATCTCAAGATCACCGACCGCAAGAAAGACATGATCAAGACGGCGGGCGGCAAGTGGGTGGCCCCCCAGCCGATCGAGAACGCGGTCAAGGCCAACAAATACGTCGCCAACGTCGTGCTGCTCGGTGACAAGCGGAAATTCCCGCTCCTGCTCGTGGTGCCGAACTTCGACCAGCTCGAAGCCTGGGCGAAGTACCGGCGCATCGCCTTCAAGTCCCGCATCGAGCTGATCAACCTGCCGGACGTCAAGGCCAAGATGGAGCGGGAGTGCATCGGGATGCTGCGGGACCTGCCGAAGTACGAAATGCCGAAGAAAGTGGCGCTCCTCGAGCACGACTTCACCATCGAGTCGGGGGAGCTCACGCCCACGCTGAAGGTGAAGCGGCGCGTGGTGGAGCAGCATTACGAGACCCAGATCGGCGCCGCCTACGCCGAGGCCGACCCGCTGGCGGCGGCCGTCGAAGGCTAGCGGCTACACCGCCTCTCCCACCCAGAGGCCCTGGCCCTCGGCCAGCCGCCGGAGCCCCGGCACGTCCGGCACCACCTCGCTCTCCACCACCAGCCGCCGGCCCCGCAGAAGGATCCGCCGGCCCTCGGCCAGCCACTTCGAGGTCACGACGTCGGCCCCCAGCACCACGCCCCGCGCCATCGCCGACTTGAGTGGCACCGCGTGCTCCGAACGGACCAGGGAGAGGATGGGAAGCTCCTTCGCGTCGAGCGGCGGGTTCACGCCCACGAAATGGACGCCCCCCATCAGCGCGGCGAGGCCCACCGCGTAGCGGGACGCGGAACCGAGCAGGACCACGAAGCCGCCGGGACCGGAGAGATCGAGGAGCGCCTGCACGGTCAGGGAGTCGGGGTCGGAGAACGGAGGCGCGTGGTGCGTGGAGACGCCGCCGAACTCGACGATCCCCTGCACGATGTCGTATTCCTTGTGGCACACCGGGCAGCCGAGCAGGCCCGCCGCGACCATCCGCCCCGACATCTCGGAAGTCGAGAGCACCAGGAACTCCTCCCGGTGGTTCTCGGGACAGCGGAGCATTTCGGTCAGCTCAATGTGCATCGGGACGGAACTCCACCCAGGTGAGCTTGCCGGGTTCGACCCTGACGGTACGATAGACTTTCTTTCCCGCGATTTCGACCCCCAGCACGTAGGTGCCGGCCGGGACGTCCCCGATCGCGAAGTGCTCGTGATACGCGGGATCTTCATGATTCCGGGGACCGTACGTTTCGACGTAGGAGAGGGGCGTCTCCTGGGGCTCCGGCTTCACGAGTCCGTAGATCCGCGCCTGCTGGACCGGCCGGCCCGCCGAGTCCCAGACCTGCCCCGCCACCACACCGGTGCCGGGCAGGGGCTCGATCCACAGCTCGGGATTCACGTTGAAGGGCGGGTAGCGGACCTCGGGGTCCACGATCTTCTCGGAGTCCGTGGTCGGCGCCACGTGGACTTCGAGGTGCAGGTGATCGTTGGTCGCCCGGCCGGTGTTGCCCACGAGCGAGATGATGTCCCCCGCCCTGACCCGGTCTCCCACCTTCACCAGCAGCTTCGAATTGTGATAGTAGACCGAGTAGAGATAGAGCCCGTTATCCCCGGGGCCATGCCCCGGGGATTCCCGGGCCTGCCCCGGGGAGAGCCGGCGATCATGCCTGATCGCCACGGTATTGGCCCCGGCCTCGGCCTTCCCCGAGTAGATCACCACCCCGTCGCCGATCGCGTGCACCGGCGTGCCGTCCGGGTTGTTGAACTCCACGCCCTGATGGGCCTGGAAGTTCCCGCCCATGGTCGAGCCGAACCGGTAGGTCTGGTCGATGTACGGCTGGTCGGCGAGGGCGATGGGGCGGCGGAACCAGGTGTGACGTAGATCCGCTGGCTGAACGATTGGCCGAACGTAGGAGAGGTCTGCGACCGTCGGTGGAAGGATCGTGGAGCGCCAAAGAACCCCCTGCGGTCCGGACCAGATCACACCAGGCGCACCAGCAATCGCTGCGGTTACGAACTGTGCCCGGGGCTCCCCGACAATGGCCGCCAGATATTCGTGTCCCGAGACCACGGCCAGCCCTGCCGCAGACGCGGCCACGATCCGTGCCGAGTCCAGCTCTGCGAGCTCGTTCACAGCGATCCGCGACGAGAGCGCGCCGGAGTCCCCCTTCCATCCGCCGAACTCCGGCCCGAACCGGTACACTCCTTCTTCCGTCCCCACCCAGAACCGCTTCTCGGAGTCCACCAGGAAGGCCCGCGCCCGGTTTGCGCACCCCGGCTCGGCGCAGGGCGGCCTGGCGAACCGCTCGTGCCACGTCCGCCCGCCATCGGGCGAGTGCGCGATCCCAGTCAGCTCGCTGATCCACATATTGGCGTCGGCGCCCACCCAGATCGCGAGGACATACTGGTTCCGGATCCGGCCGAGCACGGGGTCCTTCGCCGTCGTAGCGCCGAGGGAGTCCGTGATCACCGCCCAAGTGGCGCCGTCGTCCCCGGTGACCTTGATCCCATCGGCCGTCGCGATGTAGGTCGTGTCCCCCCGGGTGGCGATGCCGTTCGGCGCCACGTACTGCCATTCGGGGCCCAGCTCCCGGTATTGCCAGTTCTTCCAGGTCTTGCCGTTGTCGAGCGACACGCCCCATCCGTTCCCCACGGTTCCGTACCAGACCTCGCCCCTCGGCCCGAAGGCGAAGGCGTGCACGAAGTCCCAGGAGATGGAGTGCCGGGCGGTGTCGTCGCTCTCGGCGATCTGCTCCCAGACCGCCCGATGCGGCCGGAGCACGAAGATTCCCCGCCCGTAGGTGCCCGCCCAGATCGCGGAATCGGGCGCCCGGGCGAGCGCGAGAACGTGCACGCCCCAGCCGGTCGAGTCCGGCAGCGGGGGCATGGACTGGGCCGCCAGGGGAGCGGCCAGCCAGACCAGGAGGGGAAGCGGGAGGCGGGACACGGTCAACCGCGGGGCGAGTACCCGGCGGGGAGCAGGCGGATCTCCGTGACGGCGGCGCGCGCAGGCCTCGTCACCGCGAACAGCACGGCCTCGGCCACGTCCTCGGGCCGGAGCATGTCCTTCCGCTTGGTGAACCCGGGCTTCGCGTCGGGGTCGATGGGGTCCCAGATCCCGGTGTCCACCGGGCCCGGCGAAACCAGGGTGGTGCGCACGCCGTGCTTCGACACTTCGGCCGTGATCATCTCGTGCATCCCGCGGACGCCGAACTTGCTCGCGCCGTAGGCCGCCGAGTACGCGAATCCCATGTGGTCCGACACCGAGCCGATGGTCACGAGGTGCCCGCGCCGCCGCTGGACCAGGTGCGGGACCAGGGCGCGGGCCACGAGAAAGGGGCCGACGAGATTGACGTCGATGGCCCGCGCGAAGTCCGCCGGCGTCGTGTCCTCGAGGCGCTTGATGAAGAATACGCCGGCGTTGTTCACCACGACGTCCGGCACGCCCAGCTCGGCGGTCACGCGGCCCACCACGCGGTCGACCTGCGCGGGATCGGTCACGTCGCACCGGAAATCGGTCCGCCGGTCCCCCGCGCCGTCGGTGAGGCTCCGGGCGAGGCGCACCACGTGGGCGCCGGCCGCCCGCAGCTCGTCCGCCACCGCCAGCCCGATCCCCCGGGACGCGCCGGTGACCAGGCCGATCGTGCCGGTGAGCGGCGCGGTCACCGGACCAGCCCCAGGAACTCCTCGCGCGTCTTGGCATCGTCCCGGAACGCTCCGCGCAGCGCGCTCGTGACGGTCTTGGAGTTCTGCTTTTCGACGCCGCGCATCATCATGCACAGGTGAAACGCCTCGATCACCACGCCGACGCCGTGCGGCTCGAGCACGCGCATCAGCGCGTCCGCGATCTGGTCGGTGAGCCGTTCCTGGACCTGGAGCCGGCGGGCGTACACGTCCACGACGCGGGGGATCTTCGAGAGGCCCACGATCTTGCCGTTCGGGAGGTAGGCCACGTGCGCCCGGCCGTAGAAGGGCAGCATGTGGTGCTCGCACAGGGAATAGAGCTCGATGTCCCGGACCAGGATCATCGACTCGTGCTTCTCGTCGAACAGGGCTCCGTTGATGACGTCTTCGACGCAGGTCGAGTACCCCCGGGTCAGGAACTTCAGGGACTCCGTGACCCGCTTGGGCGTCTGCAGGAGGCCTTCCCGCCGGGGATCCTCGCCGAGCTGGGAGAGCATTTCGCTCACCAGCGACTCGAACGGGATCCGGGCGATGCTGGGCTCCGTGTGCGACTCGTGGAAGCTGTGGTGCGAGGACGATTTCATCTGGTCGCGCGCCATACATTCCTTTCCCTCACCCGGGGCGTTCGGTATCTTCGGCCCCGGTGCGAGTCCTAAAGCTACTCCGGCTCGTCCAAGGCGCGGGAGGCACGGCGCTCTCCGCCCTCTGGACCTTCCCCGGCATCCTGCTGTCCGCGTTCCTCGTGACCTGGGGCGCGGAAGCGGCGCAGTTCCTCATCTCTCAGGGGCTGGCGCTGGCCATCCTGGCCTGGCTCCAGACCCTCCCGGAGTTCGCGGTCGAGGCGGTCGTGGCGTGGGAGGCGGGCCGCGACCCGGCCCGCGCCCACCTCGCCATCGCCAACCTCACCGGCGCCATCCGGCTCCTCCTCGGGCTCGGCTGGCCGATGGTCTACGGCGTGTACGCCTGGTACGGGCGCCACCGGTCCGCGCGTCTCCCCGCCATCGTGCTCGGGCCCGAGCACGCCGTCGAAATCGCCGGCCTGATTCCCGGCCTCCTGTACTTCGCGGTGATCCTGCTGAAGGGGACGATCGGCTGGATCGACGCGGGTGTCCTCCTCGCGATCTACGGCTGCTACCTCGCCGCCCTGCTCCGCCACCCGCCGCAGGCCGTCGAGCGCGCGGCCGACGCGCCGCGCGTGGCCCGCTGGGCGCTCCGCCAGCCCGGCTGGCGGCGCCCGGCCGCGATCGCCGGCCTGTTCCTCGTGGGGGGCGCGCTGCTCTTTCTCACGGCGCACCCCTTCCTCGAGTCGATTCTCGCGGTGGCGGGCACGCTGGGGGTGAGCCAGTTCGTGCTGGTGCAGTGGGTGGCGCCGTTCCTTTCGGAATTCCCCGAGAAGGTGTCGGCGTTCGCCTGGGCCCGCCGCGTGTCGCACGCGCCGCTGGCCCTGATGAACCTGGTGTCGAGCAACATCAACCAGTGGACCGTGCTGGCCCCGACCATTCCCCTGATCTACGGCTACTCGCACTGGCGGACGACCGGCGTGTGGAGCGATTTTCACTTCGACGGGGAGCAGCGGCTCGAGATCCTGATCACCCTGCTGCAGAGCACGGTGGCGGTGCTGGTCCTCCTGACGCTCGAGTTCCGGTGGTACGAGGCGGCGGGCATCTTCGCGCTGTGGCTGGCCCAGTTCCTCGTTCCCGGATGGCGGGAGCCGGTGGCCTGGGGGTACGGGGCGTGGATCGTCGTGCTGGCCGGGCTCTACGTCCTCAGGCGGCGGCGGCCCGCCGCGCTCGCGGCGGCCTGGCGGAGCGTCCGGTCCTAGAACGGCCGATCGGCCGTCAGCGCGAAGCGCCGGCGGCCGATCGGGTACGGAAGGAACGGAGAGGAATATTGAAGCCCGAAAGTAATGACTGGTCCCTCACCGTAGCGTCTGTCTTCCCCCGCGAAGGGGCGTGACATTGGTCACAGTATCCGGGTCCACGATCGAGCTGTTGGCTCAATAGTGAAGCTCCCCGTCCCCACGACTACGATAGTGCGCGGCGGGCAATCGTCAAGGAAGGAACGATGAATCTGACACTCGCGTTCGCCATGGTCGCGGTCCTCGCCTGGGCCGTCCTCCTGTTCGGCCTGCACGTGCAGAGCGGCGCCGTCAACGTGCTTTACGCCCTCGGCGCCATCGCGGCCGCCCGCCGCATCATGGTGGGCGCCCCGAAGTTCCTGTCCTGACGGCTCCCCCGGAGCCATTTGCGTCCCGCGCGGGCCGCCCGTAGGTTGGCGCCATGGCCGCCGTGACGCGCTGGAAGCCGGAACAGGGCCCGGTTCAGATGTCCACGCTCCGCGCGCTGCTCCAGCGCGAGGGCAAGGCTACGGCCTGGTGGTCCGACGTCCCGGGCGCGAAGAGCGGCGAGCGGGCCCGGCACTGGCCCGAGACCCGCTGGATGGTGTCCGGGTATCTCCGGGTGAAAGTGGGCGGGCAGACCATCGACCTGGGACCCGGCGACCGGCTCGACCTCCCGGCCGACACGCCCCACACCACCGAAGTCGTCGGCCTGGGAACGGCCATCTACCTGATCGGCACGACCGACTCCTCGCTCGTGTCGATCAGCGCGTAAGCACCAGCGCCACCACCCCCCACCCGAGCGTCAGTGCGGTCACGGGAACGCCCACCCGGGCGTATTCCCAGAAGCCGATCCGGACCCCGCGCGCCTCCGCCCGCTCCGCCACGATCAGATTCGCCATCGAGCCGATCAGGAGCAGATTGCCGGCGAACGTGGAGCTCATCGCCACCACCCGCCAGGCGAGGGCCGGGTCGGGCAGCTGGGGAACCGTGGTCCGCCAGAGCAGCACCGCCGGCACGTTGGAGATGAGGTTGGACAGCACCGTGAGCACCGCTGTCACCGCGCCGGCCATGGTCCAGGGTGAGCCGCCGGTCACGAGCCCCAGGGCCCGGGCGTCGAGCCAGTCCACGGCGCCGGTGCGCTCGAAGCCCCGCATCACCACGAACAGCGACGCGAAGAACAGCAGCAGCGGCCACTCCACGCGGTCGATGGCGTAGCCCGGGTCGCGCCGGGCCACCAGCACCATCAGGGCGCCCGCCGTGATCGCCACGAGCGGCAGGGACCCGCCGGCGAGCCACGCCACGGCGGCGACGGCGAAGACGAGGAGCGCGCGGGTCACGAGGGGCCGGTCCACCGCGACCGGGACGCCGGACGGCGGATCGGGGAACGGCGCCGCGAGCTCCCGGCGGAACGCCCAGCGGAGCCAGGCGTAAGTGATGGCGAGGCCGCCCAGGGCGACCGGCGCCTGGTGCAGCGCGAAGCTCCCGAAGGTCGCGCCGCTCCAGATCCCCACCAGCATGTTCTGCGGATTCCCGGTCACGGACAAGACGCTGCCCACGTTCGCCCCCATCGCGAGGCCCAGGAGGTACGGCGTGGGACGGACGCCGAGCGGGGCGAGGGCCGCCAGCAGCACCGGGGTCACGACGAGGCACACGGTGTCGTTGACGAACAGCGCCGAGAGCAGGCCGCCGCCCACGACCACGCCGCACAGGAGTCCGGCCGGGGTCGTGACGCGGCGGAGCAGCGCGCCCGCGGCCCACTCGAAGAAGTTCCCGACCTCGAGATAGCCCACGATCAGCATCAGGCCGAGCAGGAAGACCAGGACGTCGAGGTCCACGGCGGCGTAGGCCTCGCGCAGGGTCAGCACGCCGGACACCACCATGGCGACCGCGCCCAGGAGGCTGGCCGCGGGCCGGTTCACGTGGACGCCGGGGAGCCGCTGGACCGCGATGAGGGCGTAGGTGCAGGCGAAGATGACGAGCCCCGCCGTCATCTCAGATCTCCCAGTTCGAGAACAGCACCCCCGCCCCGGGCGCCGGCTCGGGGTATCCGCTGAGGCACATCCGGAGATCGGTCCAGCGCACCTGATAGCCCCGGTCGATCAGGGTGCGGTAGGCGCCGGCGTACGCCGTCTGCGCGCGGATGGCGACCCGGCGGGCCCCGGCGCCGGCCGCGGCCCCCTCGACGGCGCCGATGACGGCGGCGAAGGCCTCGGCGGTCCGCGCCCCGAGCTTCAGCACCCGGACTTCGTCCCCGTCGCGTCCCTCCGCCAGGGGCGCCGAGTGCCACAGGGCGAAGCCGTCGAGCCCCGCGTCGCCCCAGAGCAGCACGGTGTCCCCGAGCGCCAGCTCGGCGGTGAGAAGGATTTCGCGCGAGCAATCGTACCCCGGCGCCAGATCGGCCACGAGCGCACCGACGCCGGCCAGCGCCTCCCGCTGCCCCTCGCCGCGCTCGGCGGACAGGAGCTCCGGCGCGGGAAGCCGGCGGGCCCCGGTGTCGAGGGTGACGGTGACGGTCAGGTGGCCGGGCAGGAAGCCCAGGGTGGAGTAGAACCCGATGTTGTCCACGGTCCGGGGCATCGTCTCGAGCCCCACGGTCCGGGCGCCGTGATCGATCAGCCAGTCGGCCGCCGCCCCCACCACCGTCTTGCCCACCCCGGCGCCCTGCCGGTCGGTGCGGACGGCGAGGGGACCCATCCATCCTTCGCGCCCGCACAGGTGGGCGAGGTTGAAGGCGGCGATCTCGTCCCGCTCGTCGCGCCAGAGCATCGCGCCCTCCCCCGCGTCCAGGAGCGCGTAGCGCCAGATCGCGGGATTGAGCCGCGGCACCCGGACCCCCACGAGGCCGTCGCGGCGGTACCGGTCGGTGAAGGCCTCGGCGAAGAGCCGGTTCAGGGGCTCGATGTCCCCTTCGCCGGCGCGCTCGGGGCCGCGCACGTCCCGTTCAGGCAGCCACGCCCGCATCGGCCCCCCCGAGCGTCGCGGTGTCGTCCCGGACCACGCTGGTGCCGCGGCCCGCGTCGTACTCCACGCGGATCACCCGGTCGAGCCCGTCCCGGACCTGCTCCACGTGGGTGATGAGAATGACCTGCGGGAACCGGTCCCCCAGGCGCCGCAGGAGGGCGAGCACGTGCCGGCGCCGGGTCTCGTCCAGGGAGCCGAAGATCTCGTCCAGGACGAGCAGCGACAGGGGCTGTCCCGCGCGCTCCGCGATCATCTGCGAAATGGCGAGCCGGAGCACGAGGTTGGCGAGATCCTCCTCCCCGCCCGACAGCACGGGCTTGGGCAGCTCTTCGTCGAGGACGATCACGCGGTAGTCCTCGGACAGCTCCACGTCGGCGTAGCGGCCGTCGGTGAGGTCGGCGAGGAACCCCGACGCCAGCGTGGCGATCTCGGGGCGCATCGCCGCGTTGAGGCTGGTCCGCAGGTCGCCGAGGGCGCGGTCCAGCTCGTTGTGGAGCCGGAGCCGGAGCCGGAGATCCGTGACCTGCCGCTCCTTCTCCCCGCGCTCCGCCTCGCGGCGCCGGGCCTCGGCGAGGGCGGTCTCCGCCCCCGTCAGCTCGCCGCGCATCTGCGCCACCTGCACCTCCGCGGCGTTGACCTGCGCCACGGCCTTCTCGTGGCGCTGGCGCGCCCCGTCGTACTCGGCGTCCGAGAACCCGAGCGCGCGGACCGCCTCGCCCAGCTCCCGTGCCCGCACCTCCCGGGCCGACAGCGCCTTCTCCGCCAGCTCCGCTTCCTTCACCAGGATCTCCCCGCGGCCGGCCCGGTCGCGCAGGGCCGTGGCCTCGAGCAGGACGGGGCGCAAGGCCGCGAGCTGGGCCCGCACCGCGTCGTGCCGCGCCGCGTCATAGCCGGTGGCACGCGTGGTGAGGCGCAGCTCCAGCTCTCCCGACCGCCGCGACGCCGTCTCCCGCTCCCCGGCCGCGCGCCGGCGCTCCGCGGCCTCCGCCCGGAGCTTGCCGGCCCGCTCGCTCACCGCGCGGCTGCCGCGCACCGCCTGGTCCCGCGCCTTCTCGGCCTCCGTCACGGCGGCGGGCTCGGCCTCGAGCTGGTCCACCCGCCGGGCGAAGAACTCCCCGTTGTCCTTGATGCTCGTGAGCTGGGCGTCCAGGACCGTCAGGACGTTCGCGTATTCCGCCCCCAGCGGCCGCTTGCAGGTGGGGCACACGCCCTCGGGGCCGAGCGCCACGATCCGGTCCCGCTCCTGCTTCACGTCTTTCCACTGCTCCCGCAGCTCGTTTCGCTTGGTCTCGGCGTACTGCCGCTCCCGCACCCAGACCGAGCGGGCCTCTTCGGCGGCCCGCTCCGCGACGGCGAGCGCCTCGCCCACGAGCGTCGCCTCGCGCTCGGCCGCGGCCAGCGCCTCTTCGGCGGGCAGGAGCTCGGCGAGCCGCTGGTCGAGCCGCGTGGTGGCGCGCCGCAGCTCCGAGAGCTGCGCCTCGTCCGCCTTGCGCGCGACTTCCTCCTTCTGGAGCGCCTCGAGCTGCTCCTGTTCCCGTTCCAGGGCGTGGATGGGCGCCAGGGAGGGCTCCAGCTGGTCGAGCTGGCGCCGGGCGTCCCGCGCCGCGGCCAGCTCGCGGTCCAGCCGCTGGAACTCCTGGCGCGCGCTCTCGACCTCCTTCTCCGCGATGCGCCGGTCCCCGTCCAGGGACAGGGTACGCTCCCGCCGGGCCTGCCAGTCCTTCCAGCGCGGGGCCTCGTCGGCGAGCCGCTGCTGGGCGCTCTCCCGGGCGCGCTCCGCGGCACGCACGGCGCCCCGCGCCTCGGTGAGCCGCGCCTCGGCGTCGCGCCGGGCCTGCTCGAGCGTCGCGCGGTCCACGAGGCCGGCCTCGAGGCCCTTGAGCTCCCCGTTGAGCGCGTTCCGCGTCTCGCGGACGTCCACGCGGGCCAGATCGAGCCGCTCGTAGCCCAGCACCCGGGAGAGGAACGCGTGCCGCTCCTCGCGCTTGAGCGCGCCCATCACCGCCAGGTCCTTCTGCCCGGTGAAGTAGGTGTTGAAGAACTCCTCGTGCGTCATGCCCAGCGCCTTCTGGGCCTGCTCGGTGACTTCCCGCAGCGAGTTGGCGAGCAGGACGCCGTCCCGGTACAGCTCCGCCGAGTGCAGCCCGCGGACGATCCGGAACTCGTGGCGGCCCAGCGCCAGCTCGAGCTCGACCTTCACGGAGGAGCGGGCCTTGGCGCGCAGGTTGCGGACCGAGTCCTTGTCGCCCCGCGCGGCCTGCGAGCCGTAGATGGCCCAGGAGATCGCCTCGAGCAGCGTGGTCTTTCCCGCGCCGTTGGGGCCCACGATGCCCGTGATGCCCTGGCCGAACTCGATCTCGGTGTCGGCGTGCTGGCGGAAGTTCACGAGGCGGAGGCGGCGCAGCTCCATCAGTCCGCCGTCCCTTCGCGCGTCCCCGCCCCCGCCTTCTCGACGTACTCGACGCCGGCCCGCACGAAGGCCTCGCGGTCCAGGTCCGCGTCGAGGGGCCGGCGGGTCAGGAACTCCTTCACGGTTTCGGGCAAGGTCAGCGCCTTCCCGCCCGGGGTGGCCATGCCCACCTCGCGCTCGGGCGGCGGCGGCCGCCGGAGGTCGAGATGGAAGTTCAGGGCCCGGGCCTTCACCGCGCGGATGGCTTCGTGGTCCAGGTCCCGCGAGATGCCGCGGGACACGTTGTTCACCACGAGCCGGATCACCAGATCGTCCACCCCGGGCTTGATCTTGGCCAGCCGGGCGGCGATCTCGGCGTCGAGCTCCGCCGCGGTCCGGTCGGCGGCGTCGATGGCGGGGAGGTCCACGAACCGCCGGGGCGCCTCGATGGGCCGGAAGGTGACGTGGGCCCCCGGAAGCTCCACGAGGAGGTAGCCCTTCCCCGACCGCTTCTGGCGGCGCTCGTCCACCAGCTCGCCCCAGGGGTTGTGGCTGACGTAGTCGAGGCTTCCCGAATACCAGAGGTTCGGCTCGAGCTCGCGGGCCACGTGGTACGCGCCGAGCGCCACGTAGTCCCAGTGCGCCGCGCCGAGCTCGGCCCGGGTGACCACCCCCGAGCCGTATTCCACCGCTCCCTTGTCGAAGGCGAAGATCCCGTCCACCTCGGCGTGGACCACGAGGATGTTGTGCGCCACGCCCGGGTCGGGCCGGAGGGCGGGCCGCTCGGCCTGGGCGATGGCCTGGTGGGGCACCGCCAGCACCGCGGCGTCGAGGCCCGGCAGCGGGATGCGCCGGGGGACGTCGAGCACGATCTGGATCCCGAGGGTCTCGTAGAGCCGGAGGATGCTGCCCGCCTCCACGGAGCGCGGCGTGTCGTGATTGCCCGCGACGACGATGACCGCGGTGTCGGGCAGCGCGCTCCGGACCCGCTGGAGCTGCAGGAAGAAGTGGACGATGGCGGCGTTGGTGGGCCGCACCGAGTTGAACACGTCGCCCGCGATCACCACGCAGTCGGGGCGCTGGGCCAGGAGGTCGTCCACCGCGCGCTTGAACGCCTCGGCCACGTCCGCCTCGCGCTGGTTGGAGCCGCGCGGCGTCAGCCGCTCGAACTGGCGGAACCCGAGGTGGAGGTCGGACAGGTGGGCGAGCTTCATGCCGTCAGGGGGTACGCCAGCGGAGGAGGCTGACGCTGGTGGGCAGACTCGAGCGTCCGGCGCCTCCGAGGTCGAATTCGGTGGACAGCGTCCCCGAGAGGGCCAGCGAGTCGGTCAGGCCCCGGGTGAGGGAGAAACGCTCGACGCCCTCCAGGGTTCCCGAGATCTGCTGGGTTTGAGGCGGATTCATGTCCCGAAAGAACACCGACGGCCCCTCGACCTTGAACCTGAGCTGCAGGAGCACGGTGGTGTCGGGCCCGTCCGCCATGATGGACTTGAGCTTCACCTCGATCCGTGCCCGGAGCGCGCCGAGCGAGTCGATCTGGGTAATGAAGAACATCGCCTCACCCTTCCAGGAATCGCCCGGACCCACCGGCGCATCCGGAAGCGGGGCGGTCCCGCCGACGAGGTCGGGGATGACATGGTAGATGACGAAGGGCGACGGGCCCGGTGCGAGACGGCGCTCGATGCGGCGGTCGGTCCACACCGTCCCGAAGCCAAACAGAGCCCGCCCGGCGCCCAGCTCCCCGGTCGAGTAGCCCGCGTCGGTGCGGGTCATCGAGTCCACGACGATCACCCGCACCACGCTGTCACCCTCGACCACGGCGACGGAATCGGTGGCGGCCAGGCGCAGGGCCCGGTCGGGCCGGACGCCGGAGATCACCTGGCCGCTGACGGAGAAATGCGATTCGGCGTGGAAGCGGGTGACCGTGCCCGCCCGGGGACGGTAGCGCAGCAGCACCTTGTCGGGCCCGCGGGTGGAGGCCCCGAGAGCCCCGGCCAGCACGACGGCGGCCGCGAGCCCTCGCGTCAAGCGGAGTGCGGAGAGGGGGAGGTCGAACAGGTGGGCGAGCTTCATCGCGCGGTCAGGGCAGGAGGGTCCGCTCGGACTGGCTGTGCACGGTCATGCTGACGCTGCGGAGACCCGCCGGCTCCATCACGTCCGTCGACCATTCCAGGCTTCCCTGAAGCGCCAGATGCAGCGTGATCCCGCGCGTGACGGAAAACGTCTCCTCCCCACGCTCCCGGCCGTGGACCTCGACGTCGTGCCCGCCGAGCCGCGGCGTGAGCTTCTCCTTCACGTCCAGAGTGATGCCGAGCAGCGCGACCGTGTCTCCATCCACCACGCGCAGGCCCTCGACCACCCCGTGCACCGACGCGCGCAGCCGGCTGTCGGGCAGATGGAACTGCGTGACCTGCGGCCGCGGGCCCGTATTCCACACCTCTCCGGCGGCGAGGGGGCCGTCGGGCAGGGGAATCGAGCCGTCGAACACGATGGCCCGGTACGCCTCGACCCCCGGGTCCGAGGCGAGGGTGTCCAGGCGGTTGCGCCGGTCGTCGAACCAGGCCTTGAATCCCGGATAGGGGCCGAGCGAGACCGCGCCGCTCTCGCCCGTCCGCGCCGAGTCGATGCGGACCCGGACCAGATGCGCGTCGA
>Ga0335085_10008489_pt1 | contig 15658 bp, 11 predicted proteins | sample Lox_Sample_45_FD_206712 | JGI IMG/M metagenome (GOLD analysis project Ga0335085, IMG submission 206712) | Soil microbial communities from Loxahatchee National Wildlife Refuge, Florida, United States - Lox_Sample_4.5 | ecosystem: Environmental > Terrestrial > Soil > Wetlands | place: USA...
CGACGCTCGGCGAGATGACTCCGATGATCGGTGAGACACCTTCGACGCTCGGCGAGATGACTCCGATGTTCGGTGAGACACCTGCGACGCTCGTGACGTGTTCTCGCATCCGGCGCCCCTCCGCGCGCGGTGATCGCCGCTAATATCCCTCGCCGTCGGCGGCCGCCACGGCCGTGCCTCGATGAATGCGAAAGAGTACGCCGACATACACGAGCGCGATCGGGAATCCGATCCCCCACCACCCAAGGGCGGTGCGGAGTCCCGCGCCGGTGTTCCCGGATTGGAGTGCCGTGATCGACCGGGTCGCGTCGGGCACCGCTCGCAGCATCACCGGGAACATGCACGCGGCGGTCGCGACGAGCATGCCGGTGATCCAGGCGCAGGAGCCGAGAAACGCCGCCAAGGACCGGTCGCGGCCAAGTCCGAGGAAGACGACCGCCAGGCCGCCCAGCGCCGAGAGGATGCCGAGCCAGGCGAAGGGCCGGCTGGGGAGGGCGGGGAGGAGCGCGGGGTTGACGATGTGCGTGGCCAGGGTCACCAGGGGCCACATCACCGCGAGGACGATGAACACCCTCTTGGCAGTGGCGCGCGCCCGGTCGTGGACGGGGCCGTCGGTCCGCCACGCGAGGAACAGGGCACCGTGTCCCGCGAGGGCCACGAGGGCAAAGACGCCGGTCAGCACGGTGTACCAATCCAGGATGCCGACGGGTGCCGTCGCCCGGAAGTTCGTGAACAGGGTCAGCGCGAACCAGCCGTCGGCGCCCAGGGGCAGGCCGCGGATGACGTTGCCGATCGCGGCTCCCCAGAGGATGGCCAGGAGCGTGCTCGCCCCGGCGAAGACGACGTCCCAGAAGCGACGCCACAGGGGATCGGCGACGTGGCTCCGGAACTCGATCGCGACGGCGCGGAGGATCAGGGTCCAGATGACGAGAAAGATCGCGAGATAGAATCCTGAGATGCCGACCGCGAGCACGCGCGGAAACCCGACGAACAGCGCGCCGCCCGCGGCGAGGAGCCACACTTCGTTGGCGTCCCAGAAGGGGCCGACCGCGGCCAGCACCTGCCGGCGTTCGTCGCTCGACCGGGCGACGAGGAACTGGAGCGCGCCCGCGCCCAGGTCGTACCCGTCGAGGACGACGTAGCCGGTGAACATCACGGCGACGATACCGAACCAGAGTTCAAACATGCGCGGTGTCTCCTGGCGTCGCCGGGCCATGCGCGATCTCGCGGGCGATCAGAAACAGGTACAGGAGGCCCAGGACGAGATAGAGTCCGGTGAACCCGATGGTCGTGAAGAGGACGGTGCCCGAATTGACCATCGGACTCGCGCCCTGGATTGTCCGGAACATGCCGTAGACCAGCCAGGGCTGGCGGCCCAATTCGGCGGTCAGCCACCCGGCGGTGTTCGCGATGTAGGGGAACGGAAAGGCGAGCATCAGGGCCCAGAGCAGCGGGCGCGATCCGTCGAGTCGGCCGCGCGCGAGTTGGATCGCGGAGAGGCCCATGAGCAGAATGAACAGCGTTCCGAGCCCGGCCATGATGTGAAACGCGTAGTAGAGGAGTTCGATATTGTCCGGCCATTCGGTGGTCGGGAACGCGTTCAGGCCGGGCACGGTGCTGTGCCACGTTCCGTATGCGAGGACGCTCAGGATCCCGCTGACCTCGACGGGGTTATCCATGCGCCGCGCGGCGACGTCCGGCTGTCCGATGAACGTGATCGCCGCCTGGGGACCGCTTGCGAAGCGTCCCTCCATCGCGGCCAGCGAGACGGGCTGCCATTTGGCGACGTCCTTGGCCTGCCGGTCACCGGTGGGGAACGCGGCGGCGAGGCTGGCGACGAGGCCGGCGATGACGCCCACGCGGAGGAACGCGCGGGCCGGTTCGGCATGGTCGCCGCGCAGGACGTAATAGGCGCCGACGGCCGAGACCACGAAACTCGCGGTCACGACGGAGCCGATCATGGTATGCGCGTACTGGACCACCGCCCACGGGTTGAGCAGGAACGTCCAGAAGCTCGCGAGCTGGAGGGTGCCGTCGGCCGCGATCCGTTGGCCGACCGGGTGCTGGAGGAACGCGTCGGTCGCGACGATGAAATAGCCGGACAGCCAACTGCCGGCGAACAGGGCCAGCGAGGCCCACCAATGCGCCATGCGTCCGACGCGGCGTTCGCCCCACACCAGGACGGCGAGGAAGCTCGATTCGAGGAAGAAGGCGAACAGCCCTTCCATGCCGAGCGTGTTGCCGATGACGCTCCCGGCGTAGTTGGAGAATCCGGCCCAGTTCGTGCCGAACTGGAATTCCATGGGGATGCCGGTGACGACGCCGACCGCGAAGTTGATTCCAAAAATGCGAATCCAGAATCGTGCGGCGGCGTTCCAGCGGGCACCGCCCGGCCGCAGTCCCAGCGTCTTCATCACGAGGATGAGGAGCGCCAGCCCCATCGTGAGCTGGGGGAACAGGTAATGAAAGGTCGCGGTGAACGCGAACTGAAATCGATGCCAGAACGTGGGATCCACGAGGACCTCGGCCGAAAGCGCTCGGGCGCGGAACGCGGGCAACGAGAATGTAGCAGAAACGTAGCGGTCTTGGGGCCGAAGGCGGACGGTGACCGGCGTGTTGGCGGGGGGTGTGGGGAGCGGGTTACTATTGCCCAAGACCCCGGGAGGAATCAGCCAATGCCGTTGCCGTTTTCACGCGGATTTCGCGGACGAAGGCCGGCGCCCGGCACGGCCGACCGCCTGCCGCCGGGCCAGTACGAGACTCGCGACTTTCCCGAGCTTTCCGCCGGACCGACGCCGCGCGTTTCGCTCGCCGCGTGGACGTTCACCCTTCGCGGGGCGGACGGGGCGTCCGCGGTCTGGACCTGGGCCGAGTTTCAGGCGTTGCCGCGCGACCACGTCACCACGGATCTCCATTGCGTGACGAAGTGGTCCAAGTTCGACACGGTCTGGGAGGGCGTCGCGATCGACACCTTGCTCGCGGCCGCGGCAGACCGCGGGGTGCGTCCGTCGCCGTTCGCGCTCGCGATGTGCGACGGCGGGTACACGACCAACGTGCCGCTCGCCGATCTGACCGGGGGAAAGGCCTGGGTCGCGTTCGGCTACGACAACGCTCCGCTGGATCCCGAACACGGCGGTCCCGCGCGTCTCCTGGTGCCGCATCTCTATTTCTGGAAGAGCGCCAAGTGGGTGCGACAGCTGCGCCTGCTCGCGCGCGACGAGGCCGGGTTCTGGGAAGTGAACGGGTATCACATGCGAGGCGACCCCTGGCGGGAGCAGCGCTACACCGGGGACCCGTGACGTCTCCCGGGGCGACGGCGCCGCGCCTCGCGTGGCGATTCGCGACCGTGGTGGACAGCCGGTGGGAAACGCCGACGACGCGCACCCTCGTCCTCGATCTTCCCGAGTGGCCCGGACACCGGCCCGGGCAGCACGTCGACGTACGGTTGACCGCTGAAGATGGGTATCAGGCGGAGAGAAGTTATTCAATCGCGTCCGCTCCCGAAGAGGCACGACTCGCGCTCACGGTCGAGCGCCTGGCCGACGGCGAAGTGTCGCCCTATCTCGCGGACGTGCTGCGGGCCGGCGACCCGCTCGAACTGCGGGGTCCGATCGGCGGCTCCTTCGTGTGGGACGTCGCGATCGGCGGTCCGCTGCTGCTGGTCGCCGGCGGGTCGGGCATCGTTCCCCTGATGGCCATGCTCCGGCACCGGGCGTCCGCCGGCGCGGCGGCTGTGGCAGCGGCGGCTCCGCGCGATGGGCGGGCCGCGCTGCTGTATTCCGCCCGCGAGTGGGGCGATGTGATCTACCGCGACGAGCTCGCGGGGCTGGCCGCGTCCGATCCGTCGCTGCGGGTCGCGTACAGCCTGACGCGCCGGGTGCCGACGGAGTGGGCGGGGTATCGCCGCCGGATCGATCGCGCGATGCTCGAGGAGGTCGGCTGGCGGGCGTCGGAGCGCCCGCACGTCTTCGTCTGCGGCCCGACGACAATGGTCGAGGCCGCGGCGACCGCGCTCGTCGACCTGGGGCACGATCCGCTGCGGGTCAAGACGGAGCGTTTTGGCCCGTCGGGTGCTTCAGGAGCGGCGTCGCGGGGGCCGCCGCCGATCGAATGAGCGGATGGGGTTCGGCGTCGTGTCCTCAGCGCATCGCGACCCCATGGGCGGGGGCCGCGTGGCGGTTTGGCGGGCGCTCGCGGGCGGGGGCCGCGTGCCGTTTGGCCGGGTGCCGCGTGCCGTTTGGCCAGGCGCCGCGTGCCGTTTGGCCGGGCGCCGCGTGCCGTTTGGCCGTGCGCTCACGGGCGGGCTTGAACGGGGATGCGGAGATCGCCGAGTCCGTCCGGCACGCGACGGTCCGCGGGCGGTCTAGCGTTCGCTGTCGAGCGCTTTCATCTGATGCTCATCATATCGTGTTCCCGCCACGGCGGCCGGCGACACCAGGCGTTCGAGACGCGCCACATCCTCCGGGGTCAACGTGACGTCGAGCGCGCCGAGGGTTTCGGCGAGCTGTGTTCTGGTCCGGGCGCCGATCACGGGGACGATGTGGGTGCCCTTGGCCAGGACCCACGCGATGGCGAGCTGTGTCGGGGTGCAGCCGAGGTCCGCCGCCGCCGAGGCGAGGGCGTCGATGACGGCTTGATTGTGCCGGCGGTTCGCGCCCGCGAAGCGCGGGAGGCGGCCGCGCGAATCCCCCGCCGCGGCCGGGATCGATCCGGACAGCAGGCCGCGGGAGAGGACGCCGTAGGCGGTCACGCCGACTCCCAGCTCCGCCAGCGCCGGGAAGATCCGGTCCTCCGGGCTTCGGCTAATGAGCGAATATTCAATCTGGAGATCGGCGATCGGGTGCGCGGCATGGGCGCGGCGGACGGTGTCCGCGCCGACTTCGGAGAGGCCCGCTGCCCGGACATAGCCCGCGGTGATCAGCTCGCCGATCGCGCCGATGGTCGCTTCGATCGGGACAAACGGATCGATGCGGCCCGGGCGGTAGATGTCGATGTGGTCGACGCCCAGGCGGGTGAGGCTGTAGGCGACGGCATTCTTGACGGCGACGGGCCGGAGGTCGATGTCGAGCCACATGCCGTCCGGCCCGCGGAGCGCGCCGAACTTGACGGAGAGGAGCGCGCGTCCCGGGCGATCCTTGAGCGCGCGCGATGAGCAGCTCATTGTGACCCGCGGCGTAGTAGTCGCCCGTGTCGAGCAGGGTGACGCCATGGTCGAGCGCGGCGTGGATCGTGGCGATGCTCTCGCGTTCGTCGGCGTGGCCGTACACGCCGGACATTCCCATGCAGCCCAGGGCGATGGGAAAGACGCGCGGGCCCGCGCCGAGCTGGCGGGAGTCGGCATCGCGAGGGAGGGGTGTCGTCATGGACGCGGACAGATCGGAGATGGACCCGCGCGCGGGTGGCGTTCCGGACCGCTGCCCCGCAGCCGTCACTTTTTGTTGAGGTCGCGCGAAAGAATCAACTTGAACGTCAATTTGTCCGTCGGGTTGGTGAGCGCGAAGCCGGCGCCGGCCTCGACATCGACGGCGCCGCCGGTGCGATCGACGACCGCGAAGAATTGCTGCACCTCGCGGTTCCACGGTTGCAGCTGTCCGATGGGTCCCATGTCGGCGTAGTCCTCGCCGGCGATGGCCCACCCATCGCTCACGTTGTAGGCGATCCGCGCAGCCGGCACGGCCTCGAGACCTTTGATTCCGCCGAGGTACTTGGTGTCCACGATCGGGTTCACGATGATGTCCCACGGTTTCAGGTGCCAGCCCAGGATCGGGCGGATTTCCTGGGTGATCCGTCGGTCGTCCCACCGCTTGGCATTGTAGCTGAACTCGAAGTTGATCCCGTAACAGAACGTGCGGTCGTCGGCGTGCGGCGACACGAACAGGGTGCGCAGCTTGAAGCCGTTGAACCCGAACCCGCCGACCCGGTCGTGGCTATACAGCGGCATGTACAGTCCGGCCTCGAACCACGGCGCCACGCCGTAGGCCCATTCCGGCACGCCGTTCCATGATTTGTCGGCCACGGCCGCGCCCGGAAATGCCTGCACGTTGGATCCGTTGGCGACGTAATTGTTGTGCCACGTCAGGTTGAAGACCCCGACCGCGGCGATGCTCGCGTCGTAGACCTGGATCTCGTCGGTTTGCGCGACGGCGGCCGTCGATACGGCCGTCGCGATGAGGGATGCCAGGGCTATCGCGCGACCGCACCGTTTCATGGTGTGCATGAGTTCGTGATTGGCAGTTGGATGAAGAGTCCACCGACGCGACGTCGCGAGGATCGGATTCACCGATCGGGTGCGTCTCCGTGGATGTGGTCGGTTTCGGCCGGAAAGAATACGGGGAATGGGTCGGCTTCGCCAGGCGATCGCACGGGCCCGGGCGGCGTCGGCCTGGCGACCGGCCGTCGCGCCGGCGTACGTTTTTCGCAGCCGGCTGATCGATCTTCCGAACGGGCTCGCGATGGTCCCGGCTTGCGGGCCGGCTTTCGACCGCTGATGAGGATACCAGTATGCGTCGGTTCAACAGCACGCGCGGGTGGATGGCGTGGGGCGGTGCGGTTCTCCTGGGTGCGGCGCCGGCGCTCGCGGCGCAGCGGGGCGGCGCTCAAGGGCAGTGCGACATCACCCTGTCGTCGTGGCTGGTGGCGGCGCCCTTTCCCGCGGCGGCGGGCCAGGAGCGCCAGGATGTCGGAGACCCGGCCACGGTGGCGCCCCGCACCGGACAGTCCGTCGCCGGCCGCGTGTGGCAGCGGATTCCACTGAACACTCAGGGCCGTCTCGATCTCGGCACGGCCTACACGAACGCCGCCCTCGAGAACGCCGCGATCTACGCGGTCACCTATCTCCGGAGTCCGTCAGCACGCACCGTCGATCTCGGGCTCGAGGGCGCCGGCACGATCGAGGTCTGGCTCAACGGCGCTCCGCTCACCGCGCGGCCGCCCGCGGCCAACGGGCGCGGTCGCGGCGGCGGCCGAGGAGGGGCGGCGCAAACCGTGATGACCCTCTCGCTCAGGAGCGGGTGGAACCGATTGCTCCTCAAGCTGACCAACCGCACGGGCGCGCCGGCCATGTCGGCGCGGTTGATGGCGTCCAGCGCCGATTCCTATGGCGACATCGTCGACGACGTGACGGCGGGCGAAGCGGTCGCGTGGGCAACTCCTGCTTCGAATGCGCCGTCGCCGGGGGCGGCGCGGTCCGGCGCCCTCAGGATCGGACTGGTCACGGTCGGCGAGACGGTGACGCTGCTCGGTGGTTCGAACGGGTCGCTCGTCGTCCCGCTCACGGTGTGCGCCGCGCGCTCGGAACAGTCGCCCAACCGCGCGGTCTTTCAAGTCGGTGGCAGCCGTGCCGCGCTCGAAGTCGACTCCACGACGGTGCGACGTGTGGGCACGATCGCCGTCCAATGGAGCGATCTCATGGGCTCGGCGGTGCGCAACCCGCCGTTGACGCTCGAGGGTGCGTTGGTCGCGGGTCCCTCCGTCGCCGCGGCTCCCGATCAGGCGCCGGCGGAACTCCGCGGCGCGGGTCCGATCGCGACCTCCGTGGGCGCGTTGCTCGACATGCTCTCGAAGCCGATCGCGACGTCCGGGTGGATGCAGTCGGCCGCGGTACCGAGGGCGGCGGTCGGCGCGGCGGGGTGGACGCCGTTGGACACGGCGCTTGCCGATTCGATGGCGCGCCGCTCGCTCGTGGCGATCGGATTCACGACGCGCGTGCCGGCCGCGCTCGCCGGGTTGACGCTCACGTTCAGCGTGGCCGAGTTCATGCCGAAGAGCCAGGTGCTCGTGAACGGGAAGGCGCTCAAGGCGGATTCCCTGGGTCAGGTCACGGCGTGTCGCGCCTGCGCCGCGGGGAGCGCGATCGAGGTCGTGGTGCGCCTCAACGGCACGCGGTGGTGGGACCCGCCGGTGCTTCGCGTCGCCGACCTGGGCTGGCACGAGATCCACGACGGGGCGATGTGGGCGCGGTATTTCACGCAGGACTCGTCGCTGGCGATCCCGGGCGACAGCGTGGCGAACCAGCTGGGGGCAGCGGCCCTGGCGCCTGATAAGAGACAGTATCAGGCGATCATGAAGAAATGGCTCACCCTGCTCGCGCCCGCCGCGGCCAAGATCCGGCGGGACACGATCGACGTCGTCGGCAACTCGCACATCGACGCGGCCTGGCAGTGGCGCTGGCGCGAAACGCAGGACGTGGTCGATCGCACGTGGTCGACGGCGACCAAGCTGATGGACAAATACCCCGATATGCACTTCGCGGCGTCGGCCGCCGTGTACTATGACTGGGTGGAGGAGCAGCGGCCGGATTTGCTCCAGACGATTCAGGATTTCGAGAAATCGGGCCGGTGGGATCTCGTCGGCGGATGGTGGCTCGAGCCCGACGTCGAAATGCCGGCGGGCGAGTCGCTGGTGCGCCAGGCGCTGTACGGGCAGCGCGACTTCATCCGGCTGTTCGGGCATCCGGCGCGTGTGGCGTGGATCCCGGATTCGTTCGGGTTCCCCGCGTCACTGCCGCAGATCATGATGAAGAGCGGAACTGACTTCTTCGTCACGCAGAAGATGCGGTGGAACACGACCGACAAATGGCCGGCGACGCTCAACCAGTTCTGGTGGGAAGGGGTGGATGGGACGCGGATCTTCACGTACATCCCGTACGGGTACGACCAACGGCTCGACCCTCAAGTCATGGCGCCGCAGCTGCGGGCGACGATCGATTCGAGCGCGATCCCGAACATGCTCGTGCTGTATGGCGTCGGCGATCATGGCGGCGGCCCGACCATGCAGATGTTGGAGAGTTCGCACGACCTCAAGCGGATTCCGACGTTTCCGGTGATCCGGGACGCGAGTCCGGTGGACGCGCTGTCGCGCATGCGCGCCGCGATGCCGGCGGGAAACGCCTTCGTGCTCAAGGACGAGCTCTATCCGGAGTTTCATCGCGGCGTCTGGGTGTCGCAGGCGGACATGAAGATGTGGAACCGCTACATGGAAGGTCTGCTGCAGGCGACCGACGCGGCGGCCACGCTGTCGTCGGCGCCCTATCCGCGGGCGGCAATCACCAAGGCGTGGGAGGGAACGCTCTTTAATCAATTCCACGACCTGCTCCCCGGCTCGGGGATCGGCCCGATCTACGTGGATGCCAAGGCGGACTACTACCGGCCGGCGGAGGCGCTGGCCAAGGGCGTGCTGGATTCCTCCCTTCGGTCCATCGCGGCCACGCTGAATACCCGACCCGATCGCGCGGGCGATTTTTCCGTTGCCGTTTTCAATCCGAGCCCGTTCACGCGGAGCGACGTCGTTGAACTCGCCCCTCCAGCCGGGCCGGCGGGTTCGAAGGCGTGGTTGGCGTTCGACTCCGCCGGGCGCGCGCTCCCGGTTGTCCCGGCCGACTCCCTTGGCCGCATCGAGGTGCGGGTCGACCGGGTTCCCGCGCTCGGAGAGGCGATCATCTTCCTGCGGCCGGACGCCGCGATCGCGGGCGTGGACGCCGGGACGCGGGCTTCTGCGAACCGCACCATGGAGAATCCATACCTCCGGGTGGAGATCGACGCCAAGACGGGGAGCATCGCGCGCCTGTTCGACAAGGCGCACAACCTCGAGGTGCTCGATCGAGCGCCCGGCACGAGCGACCTCGTCCTGTTGTATGACAACCCGCGGCGCCAGGACGCGTGGGAAATCGACGACGTGAACGGCGAGCGCACCTGGCTCAACACCCTGCCCGCGGCGGTGCCGCTCGTGTACGCGCGCGACGCGCTCGGCCAGACGGTCACCGTTCGCCGCGGTCGTGACAGTTCCATCATTACGCAGCGATACATCCTCGCCGACAGCGCCCGTCGACTCGACGTCGAAACCACGGTCGAGTGGAGTCAGGCCCATCACATGCTGGAGGCGGTCTTTCCGCTCGCGTTCCACATCGACAGCACGCACGCGGAGATTCCCTACGCGGTGATCGCGCGCCCGACCCGGCCGGCGAGCCGGGTGGATACCGCGCGGTTCGAGGCCCCGATGCTTCGGTTCGTGGACGGCTCGTCGCTGACGTACGGCGTCGCGCTCGAGAACGACGGCAAATACGGCTACAACGCGCATGGCGATACCATTTTTCTTTCGTTGTTGCGCGCACCCAAATCGCCGGACGCGACGGCCGACATGGAGACGCATCACTTCACCTACAGCATCGTGCCGCACGCCGGCGATTGGCGCGCGCCCGAGGTGCTGCAGGCCGCGCGTTCGCTGAACGAACCGCTGCGCGGCGTGGTGGTCCCCTCCCATGGCGGCACCGGCCGGGCGACGGCGCCGGCATTGCGAATCGACGCCGCCGACGGCGTGGACCTTGGCGCGCTCAAGCGCGCCGAGGATAGCAACGCATGGGTGATTCGTCTGGTGGAAACGGCGGGGCGAGGAACCACGGCGCACGTGCATTTCGCGCGTCCGATCGGCGCCGCGACCGAGACCGATCTCCTCGAACGCCCTCTTGGGACCGCGAGCTATCGTCCGAGCGGCGAGACGCTCTCGATTCCCATGCGCCCGTGGGAGATCAAGACGATCACGATCGCGCCGCCGAAGTAGCGTCGGCGCGCGGTCGCGCGCGGCCCGCGAGCACGGTGATGTTGTCCCGACCGCCGCGCTCGAGGGCAAGGTCGAGCAGCGCCCGGCACAACTGCTCCGACGAGTCCATCGCCCTGATGTGCTCGGCGATCTCGTCGTCCGCCACGTGCTTGGTCAGGCCGTCGCTGCAGAGGAGCGCCACGGAGCCGCGACGGCGGACGTCGAGCCGCGTCACCTCCGGGGTCGCCACGTCGCTCCCGATCGCACGCGCGAGCACGTTGTAGTAGGGCGACTGGCGCGCCCGGTCCGCCGGCAGTACGCCGAGGTCCACGAGGTCCTGCGCGACCGTCTGATCGCGGGTGACTTGCGTGATCGCGCCGTCCCAGTAGTAGTAGCAGCGACTGTCGCCGACTTGCACAACGTACATCCAGGGCCACACGACAATGCCAAGGGTCAGTGTGGTCGCCATCACCCTGCCACCGATTGGCGCGCTTCGCGCTTTCACCGCTGCATGCGCCTCGCTCGCGGCCGCACGCAGCTCTTCGAGAAATTCATCGTCTTTGTGGGAACCGGCCGCGTGGTAGCAACGGAGCGTGGACGAGACGTACCGCGCGATCGCTTCGACCGTCACCTGACTGGCCTCGCCCCCGCCGGTTCCACCACCGACGCCGTCCGCCACGAGGAGGATGGTGGCGAGGCGTTGGCCCATCAGCGGCAGTTCCTCGGGCGCGGGAAGGCTCGTGCCGTGCACGACGACGCGGGGGTGGACGGTCGCGAGGAGGAAGTGATCCTGGTTTTCCTTGCGGACCTTGCCCCGGTGGGTGAGACCGAAGAGGTCGAGTTCGTCGTCGCGCGGACGCTCGCCGGGTATCGGAACGATCGTGGTGGTCAGCAGGTCCGCGAGCGCCATGGGCACCTCCCGCCCCAAGCCTGCCTTCTCGGGGTGGCGAACGCAAGGGCAACGCAGCCCGCGTGTCATGGCGCCCCGCGGCGTCCGGGATCCACGCCTCGCCCACGCGCATCTCCTCCACTCGCAGATCCGAATTCACGTTCTCGCGGAGCGGCCAGGTCTCACCGCGACGGATCCGCGTTCTTCGTCCCGCTCGCGTCCGTGCTCGAGATTGATCCTGTCATCGAAACCGCTCGAGGTCCCAGGTATCCCCGTCGGAACTCCTCGTGGCGGCGAGCGACTTCCGGCGCGCCGAGTTCGTACGTGGTCCCCGCGGTACACCATGTCACATGGGTCGCGGCATCCAGGAGCGTTGGCACCTCGTGCCCGGTGACGACGACGGCGCATCCGCCCGCGGCGAGTTGCCGGAACGCCTCGGTCAGCGCGGCGGCGTCCCGGGGCGCGATGCCGCGATACGGCTCGTCGGCCAGAAGACAGCGCGGTCGTCGGCAGAACACCGCGGCGAGCTCCGCGCGGCGCCGCTCGCCGCCCGAGAGCGTGTGCGGGCGACGATCGATCAACGCCGCGATGTCCATGCGGTCCGCGGCATCGGCCGGGTCGTCCCCGCGAAACCGTCCGGCGAACATCGTGAGCTGCGCGCGGACGGTGAAGGCGGACGAGAGGAGGTCATGATCGGGGAGGTAGAACACGCCTTGGGCCGCGAGCGCGGGCAGCCGGACGCTCAGATAGGCCCGGCCGTCGTAGTGCACGCATCCGCTGTCGGGCTGGATCCAGCCGGCGGCGATCTTGATCAAGGTCGATTTGCCGACGCCGTTTCGTCCGAGGACCACGCGGATCTCACCGGGCACCGCGCGGAGGGTTCCGGCAGTCAAGACGCGTCGCCCGGTGAACGATTTCGAGACACAGTCGGCCGCGAGGAGCACACTCATCTGGACGCGGCGATGAGGCGCGCATTCATCCGGACGCGGCCGTGAGGCGAACACTCATCTGGACGCGTCGATGATCATGCGCAGTCCCACCTCGCCGATCACGGCCGGCAGCGCCGATATCGCGAGCACGGCTCCGAGCGGAATGCCGAGATTGCCGAGCAGGGCTCGCTCGTGTCGCCGCGCGATGTCGACCGCGCCGAGGGCGGTGGCCATCACGGCGATCAGCGCCGCGGTGCCGACCGAGACCGCGGGAGGAATGCGCGCGAGCAGAAGGAGGGCGCGGAGTCCCAGCCAGACGAGGGCGGCGCGCCGAAAATACGCCAGGATGAGAGGTCCCGTGAAACGCATGGAACGGTGATACACCTCTCGGACCAAATCCGCCACTGTCGCGCGGAAATCGGGCGGCCGGGCGTTGCTCCCGCGAGGGGCGGTGGTGCATACTGCGCCGCCCATGATCGCGTCCTCGTTTGCCTACCTGCTCTGGCACAGCGTGTGGAATCGCGTCGTCGCGAGGATTCGCCGCGCGCGCAATCCTCGCTACCTGGTCGCCTCGTTGGCCGGGGCCGCCTACATGGCTTATTTCTGGCTGCGACCTCTCCTGCAGACGTCGGCGGGGACGTCTTCGCCGGAAACGGCTCGTCTCGTCGCCTCGATCGGCCAGGGGGTCGCCGTCGGACTGATCCTCGCGCAAGCGTTGTACTGGTGGGTGTTCGGCGGAAATCGGCTGACGCTCGCGTTCACGGAGGCGGAGGTCGCCTTTCTCTTCACGGCCCCCATCTCGCGGCGGGCGCTGATCGGCTACAAGCTCGTTCGCACGCAGATCGCCTCCATTTTTTCTGTTGCGCTCGGCGTGCTGCTTCTGCGCCGCGGGTCACCGACGCTTCCGATTCCGCTTCGCGCCATCGGGTTGTGGCTCTTCTTCACCACGCCGGGCCTGCACAGCATCGGGTCCGCGCTGGTGCGAGCGTCGTGGGCCGAACACGGATTGCAAGGCGTGCGGCGACAGCGGCTGGCGATCGCGGTGATGGTGGTCGTGATGGTACTCGTTGTGGTCGGCGTGCTGCAGAACCTCCCGACGCTGCGGACGGCCAGCGACGCCACCGAGCTGGGCGCATCGCTGACAACGATGCTCACGTCGGGCGCCCTCGGCGTGGTCCTGTGGCCTGTTCGCGCCACCGTCGCTCCGATGCTCTCCGCGACCGCGTCGGCGTGGGCCCGCGCCATGCCGGCCGCGCTTGCGATCCTCGCCCTGCACGTCGTCTGGGTATTTCGCAGCGACGCCGCGTTCCAGGAGGCGGCGCTCGCGGCATCGGCTGCCCGCGCGGCGCGGGTCGAGGCATTTCGCGCGCGCCGGGCCGGGGGCGCGATCCCGTCCGCTGCCCGCGTCGCGAAGGGGACGATCCGTCTCGCGCCGACGGGGCATCCGGCGGTCGCCGTCGTGTGGAAGAACGTGTTGGCGCTTCGCCGCCGGAGCGGTTTCGGCACGCTCGTGTTCTTTGGGTTGGCGCCGCTCGCCTGGGGCGCGATCGCGGGATGGATGGGCCAGAGCGCGGCGAGCGCGGTCGCGACCTCGGCCCTCGTGTTGGCCGCCGGGATCATGCTCATTGGACCGATGCTCATGCGAAACGACCTGCGTCAGGACATGCTCAATATCGTTTCGCTCAAGGTGTTGCCCCTCAGCGGGCGGACGATCGTGGCCAGCGAGGTCCTCTCGGTGGTTGTCCCGGTCGCGCTGGTGGAACTCGCGTTGCTGGGCTCGGCCGCGATCGCCGCGCCGCTCGATCCGAGCCTCGGCGTGACGCCGGCAGAATCGCTGTGGATTCTGGCGACGGGATTCCCGATGGTCCTCGGTCTCGAGGGTGCCCTCGTGACGATCCTGAATGCGGCCCCCGTGTTGTTCCCCGGCTGGGCACGCCTCGGCATGGGCACCGATGCGAGGATGGAGCGGATCGGGGGACAAATGGTGTCGATGAGTCTCGTCGCGCTCCTGCTGGCGGTCATGCTGGCGCTCCCCGCCGGGCTTGGCGCCGTCATCGTGTTCCTCGGGAAGGCGCACATCCAACTCGCGGTCGTCGGGGCTCTCCTCACCGGCGGCGCCGTCTTGGGCGCCGAGCTTTACGGAGCGCTCGGCCTGTTGGGCGGCGCGTTCGAGCGCGCGGAGCCCTCCGAGATCGGGTAGTCCGGCGTGCTGCCTCGCGCATGTTGAATGAGACGCGCGCCCCGCTCGTAGGTGAAGAACGAATAGCCCCACTGCACGAGGACGCTCAAGCGGTTGCGGAAGCCGGCCAGATAGAGAATGTGCACGAAGAGCCAGGTCCACCACGCGAACGGGCCGCTCAACTCGACTCCGCCGATGACGGCGATGGCCCGGTAGCGGCCGATCGTCGCCAAGTCTCCCTTGTTGCGATACCGGAACGGGCGGCGCGATTGTCGGCGAACCGTCCGCAGGATGTTCGCCGCGGCAGACCGCCCACTCTGCATGGCCGCGGGCGCGACGCCAGGCACCGGCTTTCCGTCGGTGGTCATGACCGCCAAGTCGCCGACGACAAACAGCTCCGGGTGACCCGGAACGCTCAAATCGGGCTCGACGAGGACGCGCCCCACCGCGTCGAGTGGCGTGCCGAGGGTTCGCGCGATGGGTGACGCCTCGTTTCCGGCGGCCCAGAGGATCGTATGCGCTCTAATCCGCTCAGCGCCAATGTCGACCCGTCCGTCGGCGACGCCGGTCACGCGGGCGTTCACACGTACCTCAACGCCGAGGTGCTCCAGATCGGTACGCGCCCGTTCCGCCAGATCGGCCGGGAACGTCGGGAGGATGCGTGGGCCTCCTTCGAGGAGAATCACGCGCGTTTTGGCGGTGTCGATGTGGTGAAAGTCGCGCGGGAGCGCGCGGCGGGCGACGGTGGGCAGCATGCCAGCGAGTTCGACCCCGGTCGGTCCGGCGCCGATCACGACCATGGTCAGCCATTCGTCTCGCTCGTCGGGGGTCGTCGCGGCGTCCGCGCGCTCGAACGCGAGGAGGAAGCGACGTCGAATCTCGATGGCGTCGTCGATGCTCTTGAGGCCGGGCGCCACGGCCTCCCACTGGGGATGTCCGAAGTACGAATGGCGCGCGCCCAACGCCAGGATCGCGTAGTTGTAGGGAATCGTTCGGCCGTCGGTCAAATGGACTTGCTTGCCGGCGCTGTCTACCGCCCTGACTTCACCGAACACGACGTCGGTGTTGGATTGCTTGCGCACCAGCCAGCGCAGCGGCGCGACGATATCCGTCGGGGCCAGAGTGGCG
>Ga0335085_10008490_pt1 | contig 15655 bp, 16 predicted proteins | sample Lox_Sample_45_FD_206712 | JGI IMG/M metagenome (GOLD analysis project Ga0335085, IMG submission 206712) | Soil microbial communities from Loxahatchee National Wildlife Refuge, Florida, United States - Lox_Sample_4.5 | ecosystem: Environmental > Terrestrial > Soil > Wetlands | place: USA...
CGCTCGTCCTGCCTGCCGCGCCGCTTCCCCCTGACTCCAAGGAGCGTACGGTAACCGTTCCTGTGCTGCTGCTCGATGGGGGTCGGAAGCTTGTGTACCAAGGGAGCTTCAGCGGTGAGCGCGACGTAAAGTCGAAGCGCGGCTTCTGGAAGAAAATGCTGGACGTGGTAGTGGGCGCCCCCGACGTCCACTTTCTAGTCCGTCCGTTCAGTGTGGTCGCGGACTCGCGGGGGAGAATTATCGTCACGGACCCGGGGGCGGGCGGTGTGCACATTTTTGATTTCAAGGAGCGAAAGTACAAGTTCCTCACGCGAAAGGACAAGAGCAAGGAAGCGATGACCACGCCGCAGTGCGTGGCAGTGGACGCGCAGGACAATATCTACGTGACGGACTCGGACCTGGGAAAGATTTTCGTGTTCGAGCCGGGCGGCAAATTCAGCAGGGTGATCGGAAGCCTGAAACACGGCGAAGGCTTCTTCAAACATCCCACCGGCATCGCAGTGGATTCCGCGGGACAGCGAATCTATGTGAGCGACACCTGGCGGAACCAGATTTTCGTAATGGACATGCAGGGAAACGTGGTCCAGAAGATCGGCCAGGGCGGGACAGCCGACGGCGACTTCAATTTTCCAACGGAACTGCGGCTGGATGGGCCAAACCTGCTGGTTCTGGACACGATGAATTTCCGGGTTCAGGTGCTGGACCGCTCGGGCGCTTTTCAATCGGCCATCGGAAAACTTGGCGACGGACAGGGAGATTTTTTCCGGCCGAAAGGGCTGGGCGTCGACTCGGAGGGGCACCTGTACGTCGTGGAGGGCCTCACCGGGATCGTGCAGGTGTTCGATCGCCAGGGACAGTTGCTCTATTACTTCGGCAAACGCGGGACTGGGTTTGGAGATTTTCAACTGCCGACCGATTTGTTCATCGATCACGGAGATCACGTGTACGTGGTGGATTCCTACAACCACCGCGTGCAGACGTTCCAGTATTTCGCATTGGGAAAGCAGGCCGCGGGAGCAGGGCAATGAATGTTCGCGGGCTGATCGCCGTACTGGTGCTGGCCTGCAGTTCGGCGCACGGGCAGCAAATCAGCGGCGATGTGCTGGGCCAGCACAATCTGGGCCCGGCAGGCACTTCGCCGACAAGAGGAGGGCTAAGCGCTCCCTGTTTGTATTGTCATGCACCCCACTCCGGCGCCGGCGGGAATACGCCGCTGTGGAATCAGAAACTGACCATGCAGACGTACACGGTCTATGAGAGCAGCACGTACCATGAGATGGGAACGCCAAGGCCGCTGTTGGGAAGCGACAGCAACTTGTGCCTGAGCTGTCACGACGGAAGCATCGCCCCCGGCCAGACGATTGCCTACGGAGTGTTTCCGATGACCGGGAGCATGAGCCCCGGAGACAATTTTGGAACCGACCTTTCCAGCTCGCATCCCTTCAGCCTGGCGTTGCCGCTCAAAGATTCTCCGGATTTGGTGCCTTCACTTTACAACTCGAGCGCGACGGCCGATCCCACCGGTGCGGTGAAACTGATCAACGGCAACATCGAGTGCACCACATGCCACAACGCGCATGTGGAGGGAACGGACCCGGCAGCGCACAATTTCCTGGTTCGGGACGGGTCGAGCGGACAGCTGTGCCTGGCCTGCCATGAGCCGGGGAATCGTACGGTCAACAATCAGACGAACTACCTGGCGGGATGGACGAATAGCGCGCACGCGACAGCGGGGAACCAGGTGGCTGTGCAGCCGGGAGTAAACCTGGGACCCTACGGAACCGTGGCACTCGATGCGTGCGCAGCCTGCCACATGGAACACAACGCGCCGGGAGCGGGACGTCTGTTGCGCGGCAAGAATGAAAATGATTGTGCGGCGTGCCACAGCGGAGGAGGCAATATTTCTCCGGCAGCCCTGAATGTGTTTGCCGAATTTGCAAAGGCCGGACATCTGTTTTCCACCGCTGGCGGGACTCATGATGGAGGAGAGAGTGTGCTGCTGAATCAAAACCGGCATGCCACCTGCGTGGATTGCCATAATCCTCACTCGGCCGGACGTGTGGCGGCGTTCCTGCCGCCGCCGGCCATACGGAATTCGCAGGGCGGCGTGGAAGGGATAAGCGCCACGGATGGCACCACCGTGCTGAATCCCGCGGTCAACCAGTACGAGAACTGCCTGCGGTGCCACGGAACCAGCACCGGGAAGGCGCAGGTTCCCGCGACATACGGTTACCTGCCGGTGTGGGCGGTGTCGTTCGGCGATCCGCTGAATATCATTCCGGAATTCGCACTGTCGGCCACTTCGAGCCATCCCGTGATGCACGACCGGTCGAGTCCTTATGCTCAGCCGAGCTTGCGGGCGTTTATGATGAACGAAGACGGGGTGACGCCGGGGCGGACGATGGGCACGCGAGTTTTCTGCACCGACTGCCACAACAGCGACGACAACCGCGAATTCGGCGGCACGGGGCCTAACGGACCGCATGGATCGAAGTGGATGCACATTCTCGAGAGGCGGTATGAATTCAGCCAGGCAGCTGCTCCTGGCCAGCTGGTTACCAACCTTTTCCCCTTGCCGGATCTGAGTGTCAACGGGCCTTATGCGCTGTGCGGGAAATGCCACGACTTGTCGAATGTAATGTCCAATGCCAGCTTCAGCGACCACGCGCGGCACATCAACGACGGGTTCTCCTGCTCCGTATGCCACACGGCGCACGGAATGGGAAGCGCGAGCGCGAGCATCTCCGGGGAGCGACTGGTGAATTTCGACCTCAATGTGGTGGCGCCAAACGGCGGAGCGCCGATCTCCTATTCGCGAGCCACTAACTCGTGCACGTTGGCTTGCCACAACCACCCTCATGGGCAGGCGGGCGCGGCTGCAAAAGTCAAACGGTAAGTGGCGCCGAGTGCGAGCCGCGTAGACCGGCGGAAATCCCGAGGGGGAGGCAATGTGTCCAGGCAAGTCCGTTCCTCGCGAGTCAAAACTCACCATTTTGTCGCGGTGATCTACAAAGTGGGGATCAACCGTTGCGTCAGCGTGCCGGAGGAGGTCTGTTCGCGGCTCAGGAGCCGCAAGGGGCGAGCGCTCGCGGTGGTGGCGACAGTGGCGGGGCAAGCCACTCGGACATCATTGCTTCCGGCCGCGGGAGGGACTTACCGGCTGTTTCTGGGCAGGGCGATGAGAAAAGCGTCTGGCGCGGACGCGGGGGATCCTGTAGGGGTGGCGCTGCGGCTGGACCGTGCCACGAGGGAGATGCCAGTGCCCGAAGATTTTGCCGCGGCGCTGGCTCGCGCACCTGAGGCGCGAGGGTATTTCCTCGAAAAAAGCACGGCACTGCGGCGTGAGGTGCTGCGGTACATCGAGCAAGCGAAGGCAGCGGAGACGCGGGCGCGTAGGATCCGGAATTGCGTGAAGGTGCTGACCGATCGAGCCAGAAAGAAGAAGCGGACGCGCGGCTGAGGCAGCCGGCGGGTGGCTAAGGCAGGCGGATGTAGGTGAGGGTATGGTGGGCGAGGAGTCCGTGTCCCACAGCGTAGCACTCGGCGGTACCGTAGACGAGCCGGCGACCGAGTTTGATGACGCGTGCGCGGCAGTAGAAGGGCGCCTTGCGAAGGCTGCGCAGAAAGTTCGTTTTCATCTCCACTGTGACCGCAGTTTCCTTCAATTCAATGCGGGTATAGATGGCGAGCCACATGGCCACGTCCGCGGCGGTAATGAGAATCGGGCCGCCGACAATGCCATCGGGCCGTTCGAACCCGGGACGACGGGGGACGCGGATGGTGCACCAGCCCGGGCGGAGGGAATGAACGCGAAAACCGTAGCCTCTGAGGAAAGGTGTCCGGTCGAGCAGATTTTGGAGGTCTTTGCGGGATGCGGCCATGGGGGATTCGATGCCGCTCAGGCCAAAAAGAAATCCAGTGAACTGGCAATGTAGGTTTTCAGCTGCGTGCGCGGCACGACTGCGTCGAGAAAACCGTGCTGGAGGAGGAATTCGGCGCGCTGGAATCCTTCCGGTAACTTCTGCCGAATCGTCTGTTCGATTACCCGCGGTCCTGCGAAACCAATGAGTGCACCGGGTTCGGCGATGTTCAAATCGCCGAGCATGGCATAGCTGGCGGTGACGCCACCGGTCGTGGGGTCGGTGAGGACGGAAATGTAGGGCAGACCGGCGCCGTCGAGGCGGGCAAGCGCCCCGGACACTTTGGCCAGCTGCATGAGGCTGATAGTGCCCTCCATCATGCGGGCGCCTCCGGAGCAGGACACGATGATGAGCGGGAAGCGGCGCCCGATAGCCAGCTCAATGGCGCGCGTGACCTTCTCGCCCACCACGGCGCCCATCGAGCCGCCAATAAAACTGAACTCCATCGCGCAGCAGATTACCTTGCGGCCGGAGAGCGCGCCCTCCGCAGTGACAATGGCATCGTTCATGCCCAGTTTCTGCCGGGCTTCGCGGAGGCGCTGCTTATAGGGACGGGTGTCGGTGAAATGCAGCGGGTCGCTGGAGGCCAACTCCGAATCGTGTTCGGTCCAGCGGGCGTCGTCGAGCAGGAGTTCCAGCCGCTTGGAAGCGCCGAGCTTGAAGTGATGTTCGCACTTCGGGCAGACCTGCCAGTTGGATTCCAGGTCCTTGCGCCAGATGATCTTGCGGCAGGAGGGACACTTCTCCCACATGCCCTCGGTGCGGACGCGCCGCTCCTCGGGGGGGACGGGCGACTGGATCGAGTCTTTGTCGCGCTTAAACCACGTCATAGGAAGACCCAAGAACGAAAATCGAATTTCACATCTGGAACATCAGCAAACGAGACTTGACCTCAGCGGATCGAAGTCCTCGTTCACCCTATCCGCCTACGGCGGAACCGGGCTAGTAGTCTATACCACGCTGGGCCAGTATGCCCTTTGTGTATGGATGCTTTACCTCTTTCATTTCGGTGACCATGTCTGCCAGTTCGACAAGTTTGGGATGAGCATTTCGGCCGGTGCAGATCACGTGAACCTGCTCAGGGCGCGCGGCCAGCGCGGCGACAACCTTCTCGGCCTCGAGCATGCCGTAGCCGATGACGTAGTTGATTTCGTCCAGAATCACGAGTTCGTAGCGGCCGCTGTTGATTTGCTCCAGGGCAAATTGCCAGGCCTGCTCGCAGAGGCGCACGTCTTCCGGATCAGTTTCCGCGCCTCCGATTTTGACGAAACCGCGGCCCATGGGGCGGATTTCGATTTTGTCGTCGCCCAGCATCTTGGCGGTGTCCAGCTCGCCGTAATGCCACGAGCCTTTGATGAATTGGACCATGAGGACGCGCAAGCCCTGGCCCACGGCGCGGAAGGCGGTGCCAAGCGCGCAGGTGGTCTTGCCCTTGCCGGGACCGGTGTAGACGATGAGCAGGCCTTTGCCTTCGGGCATGCAACGAGAGTAGCACGGGACAACCGCGAGCGAACGACACCGGGAATCAGAACGGAATCACAGGAAGAACATAGAGACACTCGGAGCTTGGAAAAGAAGAGGGTCGAAGAAGGCGTTGCTATTCGGAGAGGCCAAATCGGCCACGGATTAACTCGGCGAGCTGCACGACACGCTCGCGCGCAGCATCGGACATTGGGGAACCAGCTTCGCCGCTCGCTTCCCGAAGAACAATCCACAAACCCGGGCGAAAGACGCCTTCGGCCGGGCAGATGGCCCCAGTGAACTGGACGATGGAGAGGCCGAAATCCGCAACGGCAAGGCTGAGTTCGGCGCGGGCATCGTCCACCAGGTCGCGGAAGCCCTGGGAGACAAGGATTTCATCAATCTGGCGCGGCGTGGATTTTTCCACCTCATCGAGGTCGTAGTCCGGCAGCGACAAAGTGATGGGAAGTTCGACCGATGCGGTCGGGGTGTTCGTGTCGGGGGTGATGCGAACGCTCATGTGCAGAGGGTCCCGCGGGATATTCTGCCACGCTTCGGGAAGAGAAAGGTCACGGTCAGGAACGCACGGACCGGAGCTGCCCAAACAGGCTTACTTGGCGTAGGGATGATGGGAGAGGATGCAAAAGGCGCGGTAGAGCTGCTCGGCCAGGACGACACGGGCGAGTTCGTGTGGCATGGTGAGCGAGGAAAGTGAAAGGGATTCGTGCGCCCGCCTGCGGAAGGATTCAGGGAAACCGGCATCGCCGCCGCAGAGAAAAATGAGCTCCCGCGTGCCTCGATCGCGCAGCCGGGCGAGCCAGCCGGAGAATTCCTTCGAGGTGTACTGCCGGCCGGCTGCGTCCAGGAGAATCCAACGGGCCGCGGGATCGGACTTGACGCGTGCGAGTGCTGCGTCTGTGGGTTCGCGGAGATCCGTGACACGGACATCGACGGAACGGCGGATGCGCGAAGCATAATCGTCGAACAGCGCACGGCATTCGGGGCGGCGAATGCGGCCTAGAAAAACAAAATGCAGGGTGAGGCTCACAGCAGCCCGTACTTTTTGCGTTTTTCGAGGAGGGTCTTGCGGCTGATACCGAGGATTTCTGCCGTGCGTGAGATTTTGTATCGCGTGGCTTCGAGCGTGGCGGCAATGGCTTCTTTTTCGAGCTGCTCCAGGGAGCGGAGGTTGCCGGGAGGCGCGCCCGGGCGCGCCGCGGAGCGAACGGACTCTGGAAGGTCGGACACGCCGAGAACGTCGTGCTGGGCAAATACGAGGGCGCGTTCGAGCGCATTCTTCAATTCGCGCACGTTGCCGGGCCACGGATAGGCGGCCAGAGCGGCCTGCGCGTCCGCATCGAGGCGTGCTTCGGGCCTGCCGTGAACGGCGCCCAGGCGGCGGAGGAGATGATCGGCTAGCGGCAGGATGTCCGCGGGGCGGTCGCGAAGCGGCGGCACTTCGATGGCGAGCACGTTCAGACGGAAAAAAACGTCCTCGCGGAAGCGGTGTTCAGCCACGGCGCGCTCCAGGTTCGAATTGGTGAGGGCCACAATACGCGCTTCCATGCGCAGTGATTCCGTGCCGCCCAGGTGTTCAAAACGACGCTCTTCGAGGACGCGAAGGAGTTTTGCCTGAACGGGAAGACCGAGCGCGGCAACCTCATCGAGGACGAGAGTGCCGCGGCCGGCGAGCTCCATACGGCCGCGCTTGGATTCCACGGCGCCGGTGAAGGCTCCGCGCTCGTGGCCGAAGAGCTCCGATTCGACGAGCTCCGGCGGAAGGCTGGCACAGTCGATTTTTTGGTAGGGGGCGTCGCGTCGCGGTCCGTGTTCGTGGATAAACCGCGCGAGCTGGTCCTTGCCCGTGCCGCTCTCGCCGGTGATAAGCAGGATCGTGGTGGCGGGAGCGACGCGTTCCGCCAGTTCGAGCACACGGCGTGAGACGGCGTCCACGGCAATCCATTCGACGCGGGCGTCGTTCATGCGGAAGCGGCCCCATCGCGAAGCGAGGAATCGTCGCGCCCGGCAGGCAGGTCGGGAACGTCGACCCGGGGCGCTTTCCGCCACAGGCGTTCGATGTCGTAGAACAACCGGGCGCGCTCGGAGAACACGTGGACGACAAAGCGTCCGTAGTCGAGCAGAACCCATTCCGCGGAATCGTAGCCTTCGCGATGGAGCAGGCGTGCACCGGCGCGGGCGAGCGTCTCCTCGACGCCGTCGGAAATCGCCTGCACCTGCCGCTGGCTGAATCCCGTGCAGATGACGAAGGCCCCGGTAAACGCGCCGAGCCCGGAGAGATCAAGCACGGTTATCCCGGCAGCCTTTTTCTCCTGCGCCGCAGCCACGACGCTGCGAATTTCCGCGCTGCGTTCCATCAATGGTAGAGGGCCTGGTTGCAAATGTATTCCTCCACAGCGGCCGGGACGAACGAGCGGATCGAAAGCCCGCGAGCGGCACGGCTCCGAATCTCGGTCGAAGAAACGTCCACGTGGACGCTGGATATCAGATGCACGGTCGAACGGCGGAGGCGCAGTATTCCATGCGACGCGGCGCGACGTGCGCCGGCGCCCGAGGCCAGCAGGCCAGGGGGCAGCGCCTCACGGAGCGTCTCCAAGCGGAAGCCCGGGCGGCTGACGACGATAAAGTCGCAGGAGTCGAGCAGTGCTTCAGGCTTGCGCCACTTGCCGACGTCCAGGAAGGCGTCCGCGCCAATCAAAAAATAAAGATGCGCGGAGCGGGGCAGGCGTTTCCGGTATGCGCGCACGAGATCCACGGAATACATCGTAGTATGTCCCGAAAAATCAGGGCCCGCTTCCGCCAGGGACATGCTGAGGCGCGGCTGTCCCGCACACGCCAGCGCCACCATGGCGCAGCGATGGGGATAGGGGCTGAGCGGCGCGCGCGACTTGTGCGGCGGGCACCCCGCAACCACGAAATGCACGGCTTCGACATGGAAACGGTCGCGGGCCGCGCAGGCCGCGGCCAGATGGCCTCGGTGCACCGGGTCGAAGGTCCCGCCAAAGATGGCGAGCGAGCGGACGCGGAGCGGAGGGGAGGAAAACGCAAGGGTCACGCGCTCGTCCCTCCAGTGCGCAGGGTGCGCGCATCCTGACTCTCCACCGGAGAGGCGGAGACGGGCTCGTCTTGCCGCGGGAGCGATTCGAGCGCAGTGGCCATGGCCCGAACCAACATCTGAACACCTTCGCCCGTGGCCGCTGAAATGGCGTGGAACGGGTAGGCATGCGACTGGGCGTACGCTCGGAGCGCGTCGAGGGCCGTGCGATCTGTGGCCGCGTCAAGTTTCGTGGCTACCACAAGAAAGGGTTTCTCCGCCAGCGACGTGCTGGAAGCGGCCAGTTCGTGGCGCACGACTTCGAAATCGTGCACGGGATCGCCGGGAGTTGCGCCGCTGACGTCCACCAAGTGCGCGAGCAAGCGGGTGCGTTCAATGTGGCGCAGGAAGCGGATGCCCAGGCCGGCGCCTTCGTGCGCGCCTTCAATCAGCCCGGGAAGGTCTGCCACGACGAAACTGCGGCCAGTGCCGGGCCGCGGACCGTCCACGGAAACCACGCCGAGATGCGGCTCCAGAGTGGTGAATGGATAGTCCGCGATTTTCGGGCGCGCGGCGGAAATGCGCGAGATGAGCGTGGATTTCCCGGCGTTCGGCAGGCCGATGAGGCCAACATCGGCGAGCAGGCGCAACTCCAGGCGCAGATGGCGTTCCTGGCCGGGTTCGCCATCCTCGAATTCGCGCGGAGCCTGGTGCCAGGGTTTTGCGAAATGCTGGTTGCCTCGGCCGCCGCGTCCGCCGCGCGCGGCCACAAAGCGCTGGCCTGGCGCGTTGAAATCGAACAGAAGCTCGCCTGATTCGTCGTCGTAGACAAGCGTGCCGACAGGAACATCGAGAGCCGTGCCGTCTCCGGACTTGCCGTGGCAGTTCGAGCCTTGGCCATGACGGCCGGATTCGGCCCGGAACTCGCGGTTGAAGCGGAAGCGGAGCAGCGTGTTTTCGTTGGGAGTGGAGACCAGCGTGATGCTGCCGCCCGCGCCGCCGTCTCCGCCCGAGGGTCCGCCGCGGGGGACGAACTTCTCGCGTCGAAACGCGACGCAGCCACGGCCGCCGTCCCCGGCCTTCACGTAGATGCGGGCTTCGTCAACAAACACGGAAGATGGTCTGCCGTTCCAGGAAGAGAATATGACACGCCAGGGGGAAAACCGGAAGCGCCGGTGGCTGGAGCAATTGCCAGCTAACCGGCAGGAGCCTCGGCCGGATCCACGCTGATAAACCGGCCCATGCGGCCCTTATCCTCGAACTTGACGATGCCGGTGATTTTGGCGAAAAGCGTATCGTCCTTGCCGCGACCGACATTCCTGCCGGGCTTATAGCGGGTGCCGCGCTGGCGGACGAGGATGGAACCGCCGCTAACCAGTTGGCCGCCGAACCGTTTCAAGCCCAGTCGCTGCCCCTGCGAGTCGCGCCCGTTTGTTGAGGAACCGCCGCCTTTTTTGTGCGCCATGGGATCCGCCTCAGAGATGAATATCGCCGACCACGACGGCGGTGAGATTCTGCCGGTGGCCACGCTGGATTTTGTACTGCCTGTTTTTCTTGTACTTCAGTACGGTGAGCTTGGGGCCGCGCGTCTTCGCCACGATCTTGCCGGACACGGTGGCTTGGGCGGCGGCTTTGCCGGTGACCATCTTGTCGCCGGTGCGCACGGCCAGAACTTCGTTGAACTCAACCGCATCCCCCACCTTGCCGGGGAGCGTCTCGACTTCTATACGGTCGCCGGGGGACACACGATACTGCTTCCCGCCGGTGCGAATCAGGGCATACATGGAGCCTCCAGGGGAGAATGCGAAACCAATATTATAAAAGGCAGGCCGGAGCGCCGTCAATGCGGACTTCGTGGCTGATGTGCGCTCACGAGGCTGGGATTGACAATCCGCGCAGCCCGGAATCAACGACTCGGAGTGCGCTGGATGCGCAACTCAGGAGTGGTAGGGAAGTCAGACCATCACTGGAATCAGAAAGAGAGCGGGCGGGCAGCTGTACCGGAACGGTACGACTAGGAAACCTCTTCGAAACTCCGTTCGGATATGGTCTTGACAGGATTCAGAACGACTCGCAGACTCAATGCCGGTGTGGTATTTTCTTTTCGAGGGACCCTGACGCGACACGAGTTCGTTTTCGGGCGCGTTTCCCTTCGGCCTGTGTGTCTGGTGGCTAGCCGAACCCCCACGATTGTCTCTGCGCTTCTCTTTGCCGCGATTTTGGCCTTTGCAGCCAATGCGGCGGCGCAATCGGCAGAGGGGAACGGGGGACAAGGCACTGCCACGCAGTCCACGCGAACCAGCCAAACCACCACAATTCTTTCCTCGGGTGCTGGCGATGGTTTGGGCGAATACCTGATCGGGCCAAACGACCTGCTTTCCATATCAGTTCTCGAATCTCCGGACTTGACGCGCGACGTGCGCGTGGATGCGGATGGCAATGTGGGACTGCCGTTGCTCGCCGATCACCCGCACGTGGCGGGGCTATCCCTCACTCAGGCGGAAGCGCTCTTGAAGAAGAAGTATCAAGAGGCGGGGATTCTGAACGACCCCAATATTACGGTCACCTTGAAGGAGTTGGAGAGCAAGCCGGTGACGGTTTCGGGGGCCGTGCGGCAGCCTGGGGTATTCCAGGTGAGCGGCAGTGTTCGCCTGCTCCGGCTCCTGACCATGGCCGGCGGTCTTGCAGAAAATTCCGGCACGGTGGTGCAGTTGATCCGTGAAGAAGCTACGGGGCCGGAGCACATTACCGAAGTGAAAGTGGCGGACGTGCGCCTGGGCCTGGACGATGCGAACATTGTGGTAAAGGGAGGGGACATCGTCAATGTTCCCCCCGCAGGGGCGGTATATGTACTCGGCGCGGTAAACCGGCCGGGGCGTTATCTGCTCCCCTCAGACTCCGAACAGACAACGGTCCTGAACATCCTGGCCATGGCGGAGGACGCGAAACGGACCGCAAAGCTGTCGCATTCCGTGCTGATTCGAAAGAAAGGAAATTCGGGGGAAGTCGAACAGATACCCCTGGATTTGAAGAAGATCGTGGCGCAGCAACAAGCCGACATCGTTGTGCGGCCGAATGACGTTTTATTTGTGCCCGAAAGTACGGCGAAGCGAGCGTTTACGCGGGGGCTTGAGGCTGCGGTGCAAATCGCCACAGCGACGGCGATCTACGGCGCTATCCCGTAGGATTTTGAGCGTCAGGCCGGCGCTCCCGGGAAGCGGAGCGGCCGGTGGGGAGTGGGGTGGATGGACCCGCAAAGACCAAACGGGTCGTTACGAGGGGGCGGGGACGGAGGAGAGCGCAAGCCTGGCAGCGCGCTGGAACGCACAGTGCGCATCGGCCCGGGCGCTCTTGTCTCGGACTCGGGGAGTTGGCGGTCTACGCTGCCCGCAGCGATTCCAGACCAACTGACGGCCGCGCTGCCCCTGCGAGACCTGCTCCGGATTCTGCATAAGCACCGGCTGATGATCGCCGCGGTTGTGGGGGTGATGGTGGCGGTCGTGGCGGTGGTGACGTATCGGATCAAGCCTGTGTTTGAGGCCGCGGCGCGGATCGAGATCAACGGCGAGACGCCGGATCTGACCAACCTTCGCGAGCTATTCCTGCAGATGCCAACCACTGAGGACTACGTGCAAACGCAGGTGCGCATCCTGCAAGGCGACGATCTGGCTATGCAGACGGTGCGCGCGCTGCGCCTGTATGAAGACCCGCAGTTTGCGGTGCGGCCTACGGGCAGTGATACGAACGCTCCATTCACCTCTGCGGAGGAACTGCGGCTGATTGAGGCATTTCACCGGCATCTCAACGTAGGCGTGCTGCGGTCGAGCCGGCTGGTGGAGGTGCGGTTCGACAGTACAAACCCGAAACAGGCCGCGGACGTAGTGAACACGCTGTCGGACCTGTATGTGGAGAACAATTTCCGCAAGAAATACGAATCGGCGATGCAGGCCTCCGACTGGATGGCCGAGCAGATGCGCGAACTGAAAGTGAAGATGGAACAGTCGCACGAAGCGCTAATCAATTACGAGCGCGACAACCAGATCTTCGCCTTGGACCAGGGCCAGAACGTGACCGTGACCAAACTGGGGGACCTGAACAAGGATTTGACAGAAGCGGAAGCGGACCGCATCGCGAAGGAATCGCAATACCAGCTGGTGAAAACGCACCGGCTGGGGGATTTGAACGCGGTGGTGCAAAATTCCGTGCTTCAAAACCTGCAGCAGCAGCGCCTGCAGGCCGCCAACGCGCTCGCGGAGGCGCGGGTGAGCCTCGGCCCGAAACATCCCCGTGTGGTGCAGCTCGAGCGGCAACTGCAGGAGCTGGATTCGCAGATTCAGAGCCAGGAGCAGGTGGCGGCGAGCCGGATTGAGAGCGATTACCAGGCGGCGATGAACAAGGAGCAATTGCTGCGGAAGGCGTTTGACCAGCAGAAGAACGAGGCGAACTCCCTGAATGCAAAACTGGTGGAATACAGCCTTCTGCGGAGGGATTACGAGACGAACCAGCAGCTGTATGAAGGGCTGCTGCAAAGGTTGAAGGAAGCCGGAATCTCGTCCGGCCTGCGCTCGAGCAACATCCACGTGGTGGACCGCGCGCGTCCTCCGATCAATCCCATCCGCCCGCGGAAATCGCTGAACCTGATGCTGAGTCTCATCGTAGGCGTCGCGCTGGGGTGCGCGTTGGCGCTTTTCAACGAGTATTTGGACAATTCCGTAAAAATTCCCGAGGACGTGGAACAGCTTGTCAATCTTCCGGTACTGGGAATTATCCCGGCCGTTGCCAGCGTGATGTCGTACGCGGCCAGACGGAGGTCGCTGCCGCAAGCGGCGGCGACTTCGGGATCAACGAGCGAGCTGGCCACGGTATCGCAGCCGCAGTCCGTGGTGTCGGAAGCGTACCGCGCGCTGCGGACCTCGATTTTGCTGTCGACTTCGCGACACGCGCCTCAGTTGATCCTGATATCGAGCGGGCAGCCGCGCGAAGGGAAGACAACCACGGCGTTGAACCTGGCGATCACGCTGGCGCAGCGCGGTGACCGCGTTGCGCTGATCGACACGGACTTGAGGCGTCCCCGGATTCACAGGTCGTTCCAGATGTCGAACGACCGGGGGTTGAGCTCATTCCTTACCGGCCAGGCGGCCCCGGACGAACTGGCGCGTCCTGTGCGGCAAGTGCCGAACCTCTATGTGATTACGTCAGGGCCGACGCCTCCAAACCCCGCAGAACTGCTGAGCTCGGAACCGCTGGAAGCGCTGTTTGCCGAGCTGCGGCGTCACTTCGATTTTATCGTGCTGGATTCTCCGCCGGCCATCAGTGTGGCGGACAGCATGATCCTGGCGGCACACGCAGACGGCGTGATGCTGGTGGTGCACGGCGGAGTGACCACACGCGAGACGTTGAAGCACACCACGAAACTGATGAACAGCGTGAACGCTCGAATCCTGGGAATCGTGCTGAACAACGTGGACGTGCGCTCCGTGGATTACAAGTATTACTACACGAATTACTACGGCGACTACTACCGCCACCTGCTCGATGGCCATGGCTATGGGTATGGGCACGAGGAGCAGGCGGAAGGCCGTGGGGAGTCTCGGGCAAGATCGTAACGCGGGGAGCTGCGGGCCGCGGAGAAGACTGCAGTGGTCGAAGTCCCGAAGAGGGTGCAGACCGGGCGGCGGCCCGGAGTACCCTGGTGCTCGCGGAGCCAGATGCATAGTAGGTTCGCCGTTTCCCGCCCGGGGCGGCCGGAGAACTCGCTGACGATTCATGGAACTGGTCCTGGAAGGCTGGCCGGGCAGAATCCTGGCCGCGGCAATCGCCGTGGCTGCCACGGTAGCCTTGTCGGCCGAACTATGGAAACACGCAGAGGCGCAACGACTGGCACAGGAAGGAAGTGTAACGAGCCTGGAGCGGGCCCTGAAGTTGGAACCCCGGAACGCGGATCTCTACTGGCAGCTGGGTCGGACGGAACTGTTCTCGGAGACCGGCAACTCGGCGGCAGCTGTGGCAGCGCTGGAGCAGGCAACGGCAATGGATCCGCATTCGGGGACGTACTGGGTAGACCTTTCCGAGGCGCGTGAAAACGCCGGCGACATGGCTGGCGCGGCACGCGCGCTGGATTCGGCTCGGGCTGCGGAACCCCGCACGCCGCGGATGTTGTGGCAGTCAATGAATTTTGCACTGCGGAGCAACCAGACGGGGCACGCGCTGGAGCTGGGTCGCGAATTACTGGCCGAGGCGCCGCCCTACACGGCGCGAGTGCTGCCGCAGCTTTCGGAGGTAACGGACCTGAGCTCGTTGATCGCCACGATCCTGCCGGCAGACCGCCAGGCCATTGACGATATTTCGTCCTATTTGAGTGTCCGCAGGGACACCAATTCCGTCTCGGCACTCTGGAACCGCGTGACCGCCACAGGAATAGCGCCTTCCAATTTTAATTTGCAGCGGCTTTTGGACTCTCTCATCGGACAGGGCGAAGGAGAACTTGCGCAACGCATGTGGGCGGATTCCATCCATCGCGGGTGGATTGCCGGTGATGAAGAAAGGCTAAAAGATCCGCTCTACAACAGCGATTTTCGGCGGCCGATGCTGGGTTTTGGTTTTGACTGGAAAGTGGTCCCTCAGGAAGAGGTCTCGGTTTGGGTGAGCGATGAAGGTCCGATGCCCGGTGAAGCGTGTCTGTGCGCGGATTTTACCGGGCGGTCGCGGGGAGGATACTCCCACGTTTCTCACCCCGTGGCCGTGCAGCCTGGCGTCGATTATCTGCTTACGGCAAAAATGCGTGTTCGCCACATGGGTACCCGTGAAGGTGCATTTCTCACGGTCTTGGGAGTGGGGGCGGCGGGGCAACCTTCGGTCTCGACAAACCATGTGACGGGAAGCACAGGGTGGGAGGACATCTCCGCTGAGTTTGTGGCCGGTCCGGAAACGAGCCTCGCGCAGGTGGTTCTGGTGCGACCGGGAGTGAGCGCAGACGAGCCGCCCGCCAGCGGGCAAGTGTGCTTGGCAGAAGTGCAGTGGAGGCAAACGCAGTCGGGTGTGCACAAGATGGGGACGGATGCAACGGCACCGGCCGGCGCGGGAGGCCCGCGATGAGCGTGCTCATCAGTCGCGCCGACGCATGGGCTCTGCACGAGGAAACCACGGCGATGACTCTGGCCGGACGGCTGGCAGCCGGAGGGGTGTGCGCGGTTCTCATCGCCGCACCGCTGGCATTCGGGGC
>Ga0335085_10008491_pt1 | contig 15655 bp, 11 predicted proteins | sample Lox_Sample_45_FD_206712 | JGI IMG/M metagenome (GOLD analysis project Ga0335085, IMG submission 206712) | Soil microbial communities from Loxahatchee National Wildlife Refuge, Florida, United States - Lox_Sample_4.5 | ecosystem: Environmental > Terrestrial > Soil > Wetlands | place: USA...
ACCGGTGTTTTCCCGGCATGACGTCAACCCTGGTTTTCGACCTCGAGACGGTTCCGGATATTTCAGGACTGCGCAAAATTCATGCGCTTGACCAGACGGTCGACGATGAGCAGGTAGCGGCAATGGCGATGCAAAAGCGGCGGCAGGTCACCGGCAATGATTTTCTGCCGCTATATCTGCATCGCATCATAGCGATTTCATGTGTACTGCGCGATCGCGACAGCCTGCGCATCTGGTCGCTGGGAGAAGCCAATGATGATGAGGGCGAGTTGATCCGGCGGTTTTTCGAAGGCGTGGAGAAATATACGCCGCAACTGGTGTCGTGGAATGGCGGCGGTTTCGATCTTCCGGTGCTGCACTACCGCGGCATGCTGCATAACGTGCGCGCTGCGCGCTACTGGGACCAGGGTGATGGTGACTACAACGACAGTCGCGACTTCAAATGGAATAACTATATTGGCCGTTATCATGCGCGGCATCTCGATCTGATGGATTTGCTTTCCTTGTATCAATTGCGCGCGGTCGCCCCGCTTGATGATATTGCGCGCCTGTTCGGGTTTCCGGGGAAAATCGGTCTTGACGGTTCGCAAGTGTGGCAAGCCTGGCGGGATGGAAAGATTTCCACGATACGCAGCTATTGCGAATCCGATGTGGCGAATACCTATCTCGTTTTCCTGCGGTTCCAATTGATGCGCGGCGCATTGTCGCCGGAGGCCCATCGACGCGAGATCGATATGATGCTTGCGACGCTCGAAAAGATGGCGGATCCTCACTGGCGTCAATTTCTGGAGCGTTGGCAACGCTGATTCCATTCCGTGTCCATGATCCGGGTTGAATCGCTTGATCAGGCGGGGCGCGGCATTGCGCACGCTGCCGGCAAAGTGATTTTCATTGAAGGCGCGCTGCCGGGAGAGACGGTTACTTACACGTCGATCCACGACAAGAGGAGCTTCGAAATTGCCCGGGTGGAGGCTATCGTCGAACCTTCGGCATCGCGTGTCGTGCCGCGCTGCCGTCATTTCGGAATGTGTGGCGGTTGTAGCCTCCAACATCTTGATATCAGTGCGCAGGTCGCGGTAAAGCAGCGTGTGCTTGAAGACAATCTGTGGCATATCGGCAAGGTACGTCCTGGCACGATCCTGCCTGCAATTTACGGCCAGTCATGGGGCTACCGGCACCGTGCGCGCTTTTCAGCGCGCTACGTTGCCAAGAAAAACGGGGTATTGATCGGGTTTCGCGAGAAGCGAAGTAGCCACGTTGCCGAGATGACCGGCTGCGAAGTCGTGCCGCGAAGAATTTCTGCGCTGCTGACGCCGCTCCGTAAATTGATTGGCGCCCTTTCCATTCGTGATCGTGTGCCGCAGCTAGAGCTTGCGATTGGCGAAGGCGTAGACCTATTGGTTCTGCGCGCTCTGCAGCCACCGACTATGGAGGACGCACAACTGTTGCAACAATTTTCTGATCAATATCACGTACAATTTTTCCTGCAATTGCACGGGCCGGAGTCGGCCACTCCTTTTTATCCATTAAAAAATAAGGCTCTCTATTACCGATTGCCGGAATTCGGGCTGACGATCGATTTTTCGCCAACCGACTTTACGCAGGTCAACCACACGGTGAATACGGTATTGGTCAGGTGTGCGCTGGCACTGCTGGATCCATTGCCTGGGGAGTGCATTGCCGACATGTTTTGCGGTCTCGGCAATTTCTCATTGGCAATTGCGCGCCGGGGCAGTCGGGTATTAGGTCTCGAAGGCAATAAGCGCTTAGTTGCGTCGGCACAGTCAAATGCCGAAATCAACGGATTGGACGGGGTGGCCGACTTTCTGGCGGTCGATCTTTTTAAGATGGATAGTCAGCAGCTTTCTCAACTGGGAAAATTCGACCGCATGTTGATTGATCCGCCACGCGATGGAGCAATGGAACTCATCAAGGCATTGACGGAAGAAACTGCGCCGTCTCGCATCGTCTACGTATCGTGCAGTCCGGCAACGCTGGCCCGCGACGCGGGGGTGCTGGTACACACCAAGCATTACGCATTGTCCGCTGCGGGTGTGATCAATATGTTTCCGCACACTTCACATATTGAATCGATTGCCGTATTTGATCGGCAATAGACATCTGCCAATAAAAAAGGCGTCCGCAGACGCCCTTTTTAAGACGCGGCAGTTTTTCTCAGTCGCGGTTTCCGCCAAAAGCCATTAACAACTGCAGCAGATTGGCGAAGATGTTAAACAGGCTCATGTAAACACCGGTCGTCGCAATGATGTAATTAGTTTCGCCGCCATTGATGATACGGCTAACATCGTGCAACAGAAACAGGGAAAATACTACAACGACTAGGGAAGAGATGGTCAGTGCCAGGGCCGGGATCTGCAGGAATAGATTGGCAATCATCGCCAGCAGTAACACGATCATGCCGACAAACAAGAACTTGCCCATGAAGCTGAAATCTTTCTTGGTCGTGGTTGCAATACCGGCCATGATGAAGAAGATGATGCCAGTTCCGCCTGCTGCGAGTCCGATCAACTGCGGACCGTTTTTCAATGCTAGCGCAATAGCGAGCAATGGCCCTAACCACCAGCCAAGCAGGAAAGTCATGCCGAGCAACAGTGCGACGCCGATGCCGCTATTGCGATTGGCGACGATGGCGAACTGCAGGCCGATTACGGTTGCGAGCAGCAAAAGCGAGCTGACAATCGGATGCTGCATGACAATTCCGCCGGTGGCGATGCCAATGGAGGCTCCGATGACGGTGGGCACCATAGTCAAAGCCAGCAATAGATAAGTATTGCGCAATACGCGTTGCTGCGTCGGCGAAAGTTGCTCGATAGTTACCGGACGATGCGTACTGGTTGGTTGCATTTCAGGTTGCATAAACTCTTTTCTCCTATGACTGCCCAAGCGGCAATTTGCGTATGATAAGGCTATCCGATGCCAAGGGAAGGTTCAATCGGACGTGCCGTGCTGCTATCCTGTAACCGATTGATAGCAGATGTTATTATATTTTCGTATTGTCGAAATCCAATGGGAAGGTTGGCAGAGCGGTTGAATGCACCGGTCTTGAAAACCGGCAGGGCCGCAAGGTCCTCGTGAGTTCGAATCTCACACCTTCCGCCACATCCTCAAGCAAAAGAACTATTGGCGAGAAGATTTACGGTGCAGTTCGCGTATTTCTTGTCGCAGACGTTGATAGAGCGAGGGATGGGTTGTCCGCAAATGAGCGGCGATTGCCAACTGCTCGCGTTTGACACGTGCTGGATCAACGCCTTCGATGTGTACCAGCCGCAATAGCTCGCGTACCGGCTTGGGCATCGCACGCCCCGTCTCATAACGAGATCCGCCACTCTGGGTGACACCGACTTTCGACCAGAATTGCTGCTGGTTCAGCCCGAGCCGACGACGGATGTCCCGCAGCTTGAATTTTTTGGCGATTTTTCTCAATCTCTGCTCCAAACCGTAATTGGTTATCCGATTGACATAAAAGTTCCGCTCGGAGTTCCGTTGTAAGCCATTATTTCGGTTCGTGTTATTAACCGAAATACGATAAAATTCAAGGCTTTTGAACGAGCTGTTCCCATAATGATGGCTTTGATCGTCCAAAAATACGGTGGCACCTCGGTGGGCAGCGTCGAGCGCATTAAGAATGTCGCGCGGCGCGTCGCGCGCTGGAAACATGCGGGCCATCAGCTTGTGGTGGTGGTTTCAGCCATGAGCGGTGAGACCAATCGCCTGATTGCCCTTGCCAAGGAAATCCAACCGCATCCGCTGGCGCGTGAGCTTGACGTCGTGATGGCCACCGGCGAGCAGGTATCGATCGCGCTTGTGGCAATGGCGCTGAGTGCGCTGGGCGTTAAAGCGAAAAGCTACACGGGGGCGCAAGTCAAAATATTGACGGACAGCGTTTTCACTAAAGCGCGCATTATGAACGTCGAGGAAAAAAATATCCGGCGCGATCTCGCTGATGGTTATGTTATCGTCGTCGCCGGCTTTCAGGGCATGGACGGTGCGGGCAATATCACTACCCTGGGACGTGGCGGATCGGATACCACGGGCGTTGCGCTTGCCGCAGCGCTGAATGCAGAGGAATGCCAGATTTATACGGATGTGGATGGCGTTTACACTACAGATCCTCGCATCGTCCCGGAAGCGCGCCGGTTGCAGACCATCACTTTCGAGGAAATGCTCGAGATGGCAAGCCTCGGCTCGAAGGTGCTACAAATACGTTCGGTCGAATTTGCTGGCCGCTACGGCGTTAAGCTACGTGTATTGTCGAGTTTTGAAGAGGAAGGTGAAGGTACTCTGATCACGCTGGAGGAAGACAGGAAAATGGAACAAGCGACCATTTCAGGCATCGCATTCAATCGTGACGAGGCGAAGATTACCGTTCTGGGGGTGCCGGATCGCCCCGGGATCGCCTATCAAATCCTAGGCCCGATTGGCGATGCCAATATCGACGTGGACATGATCGTGCAGAACGTCGGACATGACGGAATGACCGATTTTTCTTTCACCGTGCATCGTAACGATTATCACAAGGCTTTGGAGGTATTGAAGCCTGTCAAACAACACACCAAGGCGCGCGAAATCATCGGAGGCGACAATATCGCAAAGGTATCCTTGGTGGGTGTCGGTATGCGTTCGCACGCCGGTATTGCGAGTTCGGCATTCCGTGCGCTTGCCGAAGAAGGCATCAATATTCAGATGATTTCGACTTCCGAAATCAAGGTTTCGATCGTGATTGATGAAAAATACACGGAACTGGCTGTGCGCGTATTGCACAAAGCATTTAACCTCGATCAAGCGGCGTAATGCCGCTCGGCCAGTGGCCGATTGTGATATTTTTGTTTTGCGACTAAGGAGAGGTGGCCGAGTGGTCGAAGGCGCGCCCCTGCTAAGGGCGTATAGGATCAAAAATCCTATCGTGGGTTCGAATCCCACCCTCTCCGCCAAGCAGTTGGGATTCGAGTGATAAAAGTGTTGCGTTTGCTACAATGCCGTTTTCCCAGGGCGCCCGTAGCTCAGTTGGATAGAGTACCTGGCTACGAACCAGGGGGTCGTGGGTTCAAATCCTGCCGGGCGCGCCATTCCAACACAAAGGTAAGGGGTTGTTTGTCGACCCATTACATATGCTAATGGGCTGGCAGTAGCCACTGTTTTTCCAAGCTTGACCCGTAATATCTCGGCTGTTCCGAGTTATTCATTTAACGAATAACTCTTCTTGCAAGTTCTCTTTTAGTCAATTTTTGTTTCCTTTTTAGTTAAGAATATAATTCTTTATTGTTTAAAAATGCACACGTTTGCGTAAATGATGCACTTTTGTAAAAAACACAACAAGTATTAACCCTGACTCTGCAGAGAGTTGGGCGAATAAGAAGTAGAAGAGAGGAGAGGGGTAGATGCGGAGGAGTGGGGTCGGTATTCCGAAGCCGGGTTCCGCGCAGTGTCAGCACTGCGGGCACAGGGGGCCTGTTTTTTTCTGTACGGATTCAGCAAAGGTGAGACGCGCGCCGGGCGAGAGCTTAGGCGCGCGTTTCGTTTGTACGGTTTGAGTTGGAGCAATTGACGATGCACAAGGAACTTCGACAAGGGGGGAGCATGAAGATACAAGGGTTTTCCTGGGCGGGACGCGGCGCGCTGTTAGTGGCGTCGCTGGTGTTGGGGGTGGGGTTGATGCAAGCGCCGCAGGCGCGGGCGGATGCCAACACGATGAACGATACGACGGTGACGGGCATCAACGAAGGCGCGACCTATGTAGGCATGCAGACCTGTCAGCAATGCCACAGTTCGGAAGACGCGCACTTCGCGGGCACCACGCACATGAAGGTGTTCCAGAATCCGAAGAACGATCTGGAAGCCAAGGTATGCGAAGCCTGCCACGGTCCAGGTTCGAAGCACGTTGAGAACGCGACCGACCGCAATGCGCTGGTCGGATTTACGCGCGAATGGGGCACGCCGGTTACTAAGCAGGCGGCTCAATGTCTGCAATGCCACCAAGGCGGTCAACGTGTCAACTGGAAAGGGTCGGTACATCAGAAGAACAAGCTGTCCTGCAGCGACTGCCATAACCCGATGGCGAAGTTCTCGCAGACCGGGTTGTTGAAGAAGCCGTCAATTGTCGAGACCTGTTTCACCTGTCACCAGGAGAAGCGCGCCGAATTCAGCCGTCGCTCGCACATGCCGGTGCTGGAAGGCAAGATGTCGTGCGACGACTGCCACAACCCGCACGGATCGACCACGATGCGCCTGCTCAAGGGCAACTCGGTGGCCGAGACCTGTTTCGACTGCCACGCCGAGAAGCGCGGCCCATTCCTGTTCGAGCATCCGCCGGTGCGCCAAGGCGATCAATGCCTGAATTGCCACCTGCCGCACGGCTCGAACCAGGAAAAACTGCTGATGATTGCGCGGCCGATGCTGTGCCAGCAATGCCACGACCCGGGCGCGCCGCATGACCGCATTCCTAATACCACGCAGCAAGCCTTGCTGGTGAATGGGGCAGGGGTTCCGGGCAGCACGAGCCCAAATGCGCAGTACAACTCGAACGAACGCTTCGTGGGTCGCAGTTGCGTGGAATGCCACACCGAAATCCATGGCAGCAATTCACCGGTGGGCGCGCGGTGGCACCGTTAACGCGGTCTGACACGGCTACTACGACTGAATAATCATGAGAATGAAGAAAAGGATAGAGGGGAGATCTAAAATGACATTTCGTCCTCGTTTACAAGCAGTACTGTATGGGGTGGTGGCGGCACTAGCGTCGACGGCAGCAGTCGCCGGTGGCGGCTGGGGGTCGCCGACCCTGGGTGATAGCGGGCAATCGCCGAACACGGTGATGGCCAATCAAATGAATCCGCGTGGCCTGGATCCAAGCTTGATTCCGGATTCCAACGGGCTAGGGCCGTATCGTTCGCCGGTGTCGCATACGCCGACCGGACAGCTCTACAGTGTGCCGTGGGAAGAGCCGCGCGACCATAACGGCCTGTCCGGAAGCATTGAGGTCGGCATCATCGAATCGTTTGCGGATGAAGATGCAGCCAAGTTCAAGGAATATCGCGACATGAGCGATGGTCTCCTGCTCAACCATTTCAATCTATCAGCCAGTGGCAGTGACGGGACATTCTTTAACGTGGAAGGTGGCAGCGTTGGAAGGGAGGACCAGTATTACTTCGGCAATGCCGGCCGTTACAACGATTGGAAGGTGCGCGGTTTCTACAACGAGATCCCACACGTCTTCTCGACAACAGCAAAAGTTCTCTGGAGCGGCGGTGGCACCAACAATCTGACACTGTTACCGCAGTTCGGGTACAGCCGGACAGCCAATGCCGCGCTCAACGGTTCTATTGTGCCGATGACAACGTTCCGGAGCCTTGTCAGTGCTTTGCCTGATACCGACATTGAGCTGACGCGCAAGAAGGGCGGCTTCCGACTCGACAAAACCCTTCCCAAGGGCTGGAACTTCTATGCCGAGTATTCGCTCGAGAAACGCCAGGGTGACCGCACTTTCGGTCAGACCGGCGGCGGCTTCCCGGATAATGCCAACGGCGGTCCGATCGAAGTGCTTGAGCCGATCAACTACAACACGCATGAAGCGGCGGCCGGTTTAAGTTGGGCAGACAAGCTCAACGCGCTCAATATCCGCTTCGAAGCGTCGATTTTCCAGGACGCCAATAAGGAAGTGCAGTGGGAGAACCCGTTCGTCAATCCGACGCTGACCGGCAATGGCCACATCATGCAATTCTCGACGCCACCGGACAATCAGGAATATGGTCTGAAGGTCGACTATGCGCGCCAACTGCCGCAGTTGTGGGACAGCAGCCTGAATGTCACGCTGTCGTTTGCGACCCAGTCCAACGATGATGACTTGGCGCCGGAAACTTCGCACCAGGGGCTCGATTGCAACACGGTGACCGACTGCTCGTATGTCAATCAGTTGTACAAGAATGGCATACCGACGTTGTCGCAAATGACCTCGGATTTGCGTAATGACATTAGCCTGGCGTATGCCAAATGGTCATTGCATCCGGCGGACAATCTGGCGCTGAATGCCAACGTGCGCTGGTACAATCAAGCGACCCACAACGAATATCTCGCCTACAACCCGGCGATTGCAGCAGCATGCGGTGCCAGTTTCACGGCAGGGTCCTGCGCTGCTCTTGGTGCCGGCAATACTGCGAGCGGGCCATACGGTTATTCGGGTGAAGATACAGTCGCGGGCGGTGCATCTTCTGCTACTAATAGCACCAACACTGCCAATCGTCGTCGTTCGACGGGCGCTTCCTATCGGCAGATCAATGCCGGTGTCGGCGCGGACTGGGACTTCGCGGATCGCCAATCGCTCAACTTCACCTACGATCACGAAGACGTCTATCGCGCGTTGCGTGAACGCGACTGGACCGACGAGAACAAGCTCAAATTCGGTTACGTCAATCGCGGATTGGGTGCGGGTACCTTGCGTGCTTCGTACGAGTGGGGTCGTCGTCGCGGCAGTGATTGGAAGGTGGACGGCGAACTGATCCCGTTCTGCGGCGTCAGCCCGACCGATCCGGCATTCGGTGGTTGCCAACAGACTTTCATCACAACTAACGGCGCAGGATTCGGTGTTTTCGCCAATACCGCGCGCGCGCCGCTGGGTCAGAAGCACGACCTGAACGATCGCGATTCGCACACCCTGATCGCGCGCTATAACTACATGTTCACCAATACGCTGGACGGCATGGTGACGGCGAAGGAACAGATCCAGTTCTTCCCGGATCTGCTGGGCCGCGATACGCGTCGCGAGCACAACCTGAGCTTTGATTTGAACTACCAGCCGACCACCACCACGCAGATCGGTGCGTATTACACCTATCAGGCGGCCTATCAATCGCAGATGTCGCTTAACGACGATTCGGGCACGGCAGGCGACCAATGTACCGCCGCGCAATACTCGTCGTCGGGTAATTGCAGTCTCGCGATCAATGTGCCGGGCAGCGGTTATTACAACCCGAACCAGTTCTTCCGCTACGACACCGACGATATCAATCACGTATTTGGACTGACCTTTGGGCACCTGTTTGCGAACAAGGTCAAGCTGGATTCGACCATGCAGTACACGCGCACCCGTTCGCCGATGGATTATGCGACGGTCTGCGGTCTGGCTGCCCCTGCGGTTGCACCGAATGGCGGACTGGCGCAGGCGTGCACGGGAGCGGGCGCGCTGGCAGTTGCGGGAGTTGGTACTCCGACCATCTATGTGGCTGCGAACGGTGCTCCGGTAGGTACGGGCGTCATCGTGCCGAGCGCATTCTCGTTCCCAGACATGGTCTACAACCGGTGGCAGTTCAATCTGGGGGTGCAAGTCCCGATAAGCCAACAACTCGGAGTGCGATTCATATATATGTTTGACCATGCTTCCATTTCCGACTGGCATTACGACGGATTGGCCGCAGCAGGCGACGCGCCGACCAACGGTGCCGGAACTGCCCGCGATTACTATCTGGATTCCGGTCCGGCGCAGCCGTATACCACGCATACCGTGGGTGCTTTCCTGCAATGGAAGATGTAAACGGGAAATCGCGACGGACGTTATGGCTAGTCAATCAAAAATGGAGAATGCGATTGTGAAAGTGACGGTAAAACTTGTAACCGCGGGCTTATTGGCGGCCGCCCCTTTGGCCGCCTCCGCGGTGGGTGATCTGCCGGACTGGATCAAGCCGCCGACCTATGACTGCGCTTCGTGTCATCGGGTGGCGACCAAGCTGGTCGGACCGGCGTGGAAGGACGTTGCCGAGAAATACAAAGGCGACAAGGGTGCCGAGAAGATGCTGATGGAGAAGGTCCGGAAGGGCGGCAAGGGCAATTGGGACAAAGTGACCGGCGGGGTGCCGATGTCGCCGCACCCGAATATCAGCGACGAGGACTTGAAGAAGGTGCTTGACTTCGAACTGTCGACAGCCAAGTAAAAACAACGTAGTAAAGGTTAGCAGTATTTGGTGCCCGTCCGTGCTTAGCGCAGACGGGCACCGTTGTTTCGGCTACAGGACTTGTTGTTGTTGGTTATTTCTCTCCATGGTGACCGGAATTAATCCTCGTGGGGGGATGTCATAAGGCAGGTTTCCCGTTATCATCGCGCACTCAGCTATTTTAGGCTTTCATATGGTTCCAGAACTGGGGCACTTTGCATTGATTTTGGCGCTGCTGCTGGCGCTGGTACAAGGGAGTTTGCCGCTGATAGGGGCGGCCCGCGGGATAGCCGGTTTGACGGCGATTGCACGCCCGGTGGCGCAGGGGCAATTCGTATTTGTCGTAATCGCATTCGGCTGTCTTGCCTACTCATTCCTCAATAACGATTTCTCGGTGGCTTATGTTGCCGAGAATTCCAATTCAGCGCTGCCTTGGTATTACCGCTTCACTGCGGTGTGGGGCGGTCATGAGGGTTCGTTGTTGCTATGGGTGACGATCCTCAATATATGGATGGTGGCGGTGACGGTATTCAGCCGCCGGCTGCCGGAAGCGATCCTCGCGCGCGTGCTCGGCGTGATGGGACTGATCAGCGTCGGGTTTCTGCTGTTCATGCTGCTGACCTCCGATCCGTTCGATCGCCTGAGTCCGGTTCCGCCGAACGGACGCGATTTGAACCCATTGCTGCAGGATCCCGGCATGACCAGTCATCCGCCGATGCTGTACATGGGGTACGTCGGATTTTCGGTGGCGTTTGCGTTTTCGATCGCAGCGCTGTTATCGGGCCGTCTTGATGCCGCATGGGCGCGCTGGACGCGGCCATGGACCACGGTCGCCTGGATGTTTCTGACGATTGGCATCATGCTCGGCAGCGGCTGGGCGTATTACGTATTGGGCTGGGGCGGCTGGTGGTTCTGGGATTCAGTCGAAAACGCTTCTTTCATGCCGTGGCTGGTCGGTACCGCCCTGATGCATTCGCTTGTGGTCACCGAGAAACGCGGCGCGTTCAAGAGCTGGACCGTGTTGCTGGCGATTTTCGCCTTTTCACTGTCGCTGCTCGGGACTTTTCTGGTGCGTTCGGGAGTGTTGACCTCGGTACATGCATTTGCGACCGATCCCAAGCGCGGCCTTTTCATCCTGGTATTTCTGGCTATCGTGATCGGTACGTCGCTGACATTATTTGCGTGGCGAGCGCCCAAAGTCGGTTTGGGCGGAAGCTTTAAACTGATATCGCGCGAAGCGTTTCTGCTGTCCAATAATGTGTTATTGACGGTTGCCGCGGCCACAGTGCTGCTCGGCACGCTTTATCCGCTGTTGCTTGATGCGCTCAATCTGGGCAAGATTTCGGTCGGGCCGCCATACTTCAACAGCGTGTTCGTACCGTTGATGGCGCCGGCGTTATTTCTGATGGGCATCGGGCCACTCGCGCGCTGGAAAGAGGCCAAGCTTCCCGATCTTAAGGTGCGATTGCGGTGGGCGTTTGGGGTCAGTGTTGTCGTGGCGCTGGTGCTGCCATTCGTGGCCGGCGAATGGACACCGCTAATTGCCTTGGGATTTTTGCTCGCGGCCTGGATAGTATCCACGACAGTGGTCAATTTGCGCTATCGCCTGCGGCAGTTCGACGGATCACTGTGGTCCAGACTCAAGCGTCAGCCGCGTTCTTATTATGGGATGCTGCTCGCGCACTTCGGCGTTGCGGTGTTTGTCGTTGGCGTGACGATGGTCAAAAGTTTTGAGTCCGAGAAAGACGTCAAAATGAATGTCGGCGATGTTGCCACCATCGGCGGCTACGTTTTCCGTTTCGACGGCGTAAGCGAAGTGCAGGGGCCGAATTACCAGGCGCTGCGCGGCACCATAACCGTCAGCAAAAACGGCGCCCCCGTCGCCGTCATGCATCCGGAAAAACGCGCTTATACTGCGCGCGACGACAGCCCCACTACCGAAGCCGCGATCAGGGGTAGTATCACGCGTGATCTATATGTCGCGATGGGCGAGCCGATCGATTCGACCAATCTGATGGGTGCGTGGGCGATCCGCATTCACATCAAGCCATTCGTGCGCTGGATTTGGGCCGGCTGCATCATCATGGCCATTGGCGGTTTGCTGGCGGTCTTCGACCGTCGTTATCGCCTGCCATTACGGGTTTCCGAGAACGAGGCTGCGGCTGACACTGCGTCCATCATGGCCACACGCCCGATTGCCGCGCCAACCGCTGCTCAGCCCGGCGCGCTCAAATCCCCCCACCCATGAAGTATCGTTGGTTGATCGTTGCCGTATTGTTCGCGGCATCGGTGGCTGCCTTCGGGAAGGAGGCGGAGCCGCTGGCCGATGATCCGGCATTGGAGGCGCGCACGACGGAGGTTGCTTCCGAATACCGTTGCCCGGTCTGTCAAAACATGACGATTGCCGACTCGCAGGCGGGAGTATCGGTCGATTTAAAAAATGAAATTCGCAAGCAATTGCAGCAGGGGGCCAGCGAAGATCAAATCAAACAATATATGCTGCAGCGTTACGGCGATTTCGTGCTTTATAATCCGCCCGTCAAAATGACCACCTGGCTGTTGTGGTTCGGGCCGTTTTTGTTGATGCTGTCGGGGCTGGTCGTATTGTTTTATACACTGGCCAAACGCAACCGCATCATGCGTTCCCCTCCGATTGAAAGCCCATCTGCCTTGAATCCGGAAACTTTTTCTTCAGACCCGAACCCGCGCTTATGAGTCTATTCTTTTTATTTGCGATACTGATGCTGGCGCTGGCATTGTTGTTCATGCTGTTGCCGTTACTCAAGGCAGCGAGCGGCACTCATATTTCTGAACGACGCCTGGTTGATGCCGCCTATCGCACTCAATTTGAGGAACTGAAAGCGGACCTTGCCAGCGGTACGCTTGACGCCGAGCAATACGAAACGTCAATACGCGAACTTGAAACACGCCGGCAGGAAGATCTTGCGGAAGCGGCCACCAGCGCGGCACCGGCCGCAGATGGCCGTCTGTTAGTTCGCACCGCGCTGGTGCTCGGTATTGCCGTGCCGGTTGCAGCTGCCGGACTCTATGCGTGGCTGGGCAAGCCTGAGGCAATGTTAACGGCTGTCGTCGCCGCCGACGCTGGTGCAAGCCCAGATGCACCGCATGGCGTCACCAATGCGCAGATTGAAGCAATGGTGCAGAAACTGGCCAACCGGCTCAAGGATAATCCGGACGATCTCCAGGGCTGGTACATGCTGGCGCGTTCGCTGGCGAGCCTGGGGCGTTTTGATGAATCGCTGAAAGCACTTGATCAAGCGCGCCGGATTGCGCCGAACGAACCGCAGTTGATGGCAGACTATGCGGATGTGCTGGCGACTACCCGTGGCGGCAGTCTCAATGGTGAGCCGGCCAAATTGATTCAACAAGCGTTGCGATTGGACCCGACCAATGCCAAAGCGCTGGCGCTGGCCGGCGAAATGGAATTTCGCAACAAGAATTATCAGAACGCTGCTGATTACTGGGTGCGGATGAAAAATGCCTTGCCTCCAGACACCCCTCAACAGCAAATCGCAACCGTGGAGGCAAATATCAATCAGGCGCGTGAAAAGTTGGGACAGCCGCCGTTGCCGTCCTCAATGCCGCCGGCAGCCACGTCCATGCCAACTGCGTCCGCCTCGACATCTTCTCCTGCTGCAGCATCACCGCGTGCGATTTCAGGCGTCGTCACGCTCAGCCCCCAATTTGCCGGCAAAGTGAATCCCGGCGATACCCTGTTTATCTTCGCTCGCGCTGCCAGTGGGCCGCGCATGCCGCTCGCCATCCTGCGCGCTTCCGCAGCGGAATTTCCGAAAACATTTACCTTGGATGATTCAATGGCTATGTCGCCGGCCATGAAGCTTTCCGATTTTGAGCAGGTTGTTGTCAGCGCGCGTGTCTCGAAATCAGGCACCGCGATGCCACAAAGCGGCGACCTCACTGCCACTGCCGTCGGCCCGGTGGCCCCCGGCGCCAAAGGTCTCAAGTTGACCATCGACACCGTCGTCCAATAGCGGATAAATACTGCGGGCCGGTTTTTAGCGCGCTATGGTCATTCCGGTGCGCGCCGGGAATGACGGTTCAGGGCGACTACCGTAGCGCCGCCGTCGGCGGTCGGGACAGTGATCGCGATTGAACGCCGCGCTTGCTGGCGATGATCACTCGGAGACCGTCCGAAACGATTGCGAAATGCACGGCTGAAATGCGCCGGGTTGTTGAATCCCCAATAAAACGCGATTTCACTTACCGAGCGGTTGCGCAATGAATGAAGGCTCAGATCACGGCAACATTGGTCGAGCCGTTCCAGCCATACCCATTTCATCAATGGCATGGCTTCGGTTGCAAACAGGCGATGCACATAACGTGTTGACAGCCCCACCTCGCGCGCGACCGATTCGATGCTTAAATTCGGATCCCGCAAGTGCGCATTGACGAAATTCCTGATCCGTTCCTTGTGATAGGTTTCCATCTGCGAAGATGGCGTTGCATGGAACTGCGGCAACGAACGTAGAGTTGCCGCCAGCGCGGAGAGGATGGCGTTGCCGGCCTCAGCAGCAGCTTCTTCGCCAAGATCATTGCGATGACGACATGATGCGACGATCAGTTCATAGAAGATAGCGGGGGCTCCCTGTTTTCCGGAGATTTCTGTCGCGATTATTTGCGGCCAATCGGTAAAAGTCTCCCGCAACCGTTTGCCAGGCGCTATCAGCATGACACTGCGCGTGTGTTGGGTGAAATGGATGGCCCGGGGGCGGGCGCCATCGCAGATGCAAAACGACCCGGCATCGAGTGTGGTCTCTTGTTCTTCCTGAATGACGCGCTGTCTTCCTTCGAGGGTGATCAGGACGAATATCGAGTCCTGGTCCGGTCCTGCCGCCATCTTTATTGTGTGTGGTGTGGCGGTCATTTCGACTAATTGCACCGGGCCCCAGATACAACGAACTGTCTTTGCATCCAGCGATTCAGTCGGCCGTGCTTCGATTTGCACGGTGGTGTTGAAGATGCCCGCCATCACATCGCGCCAATATCCAAGGCGTTGTGGCAGCGCTGTGGATTCAGTCGTTGCCACCGAAATACTTTCTAGGCGGTCAGTCAGAAATTTATGTGAATGACGCATGATTTAACGCGATATCGCCGTGGGAATTCGTGTTTGCCTTGAAGATTTATGTTTGAGGAAAACCCGCGCCAGGCAATTAAGGAGATGCGTTTTCTTATCGTTGGGTTTTCAGTATATCGCACTTTTAAACAACATATAACGCGTTTAAAAACAAGAATAAAGAAAGCCGTTCCCCTACACTTCCGTCCACATTGTTGCAACACGTTGCGTAAAAGTTGCAATCAATAAGAAATAGAAGAGAGGAGAGGGGTGTATGCGGAGGAGTGGGGGCAGTATTCCGAAGCCGGGTTCCGCGCAGTGTCAGCACTGCGGGCATAAGGGGCCTGTTTTTTTCTGTACGGATTCAGCAAAGGTGAGACGCGCGCCGGGCGAGAGCTTGGGCGCGCGTTTCGTTTGTACTTGTACGGTTTGAGTTGGGGTAATTGACGATGCAAAAGGAACTTCGACAAGGGGGGAGCATGAAGATGCATCTGTTTTCCTGGGTAGGACGTGGCGCGGCTTTAGTGGCGTCGGTGTTGTTGGGAGCGCTGTTGTTGCAAGCGCAGGTGGTGCGGGCGGATGCCAACACGGCGACAGACAGAATGGTCACGGGCATCAA
>Ga0335085_10008492_pt1 | contig 15655 bp, 10 predicted proteins | sample Lox_Sample_45_FD_206712 | JGI IMG/M metagenome (GOLD analysis project Ga0335085, IMG submission 206712) | Soil microbial communities from Loxahatchee National Wildlife Refuge, Florida, United States - Lox_Sample_4.5 | ecosystem: Environmental > Terrestrial > Soil > Wetlands | place: USA...
GATTCGCCGCACTAGTTCCGGCATTCCCGCCGCCACATTATTTGCGAGCCCCACCTGGGCCACGGCGCGATAGAGTTCGTTCAACGGCGTCGGCGGAAGCGGCTTGGGATAATACGGCACCACCTCGCCGCGATACTCCTCCGCGCGCTTTTCGGCGAATTCCGCTAGCGCGTTCGGCGGCACGCGGCGCCCGATCTTGTGATCCGTCATGATGACGTGCGGAGCGTCTTCCACCCGCCGCTTGGGCATGTGGCAGGTGATGCAGTCCGCCGCCGTCGCCGTAATACCCGCCGGATGCTCCGCCGACGCGTGGCACTTCAAACAGGCCGCTGAGTATTCGCGCAGCGCCTCAGCGCCTCGCGGAATGCGGTGCGGATCGTGGCACGTGGCGCACTCCAGCTTGCCGCCGCTTTCCAAATAGCATCGCGATTGCCGCAGCCGATACACCGAGCTCACCGCTTCGAACTTCTCGTCGTGACCCGTCCCCGGCGCGTGGTCGAATTCCAGCGCGAACTCTGCCAGCGGCTGTCCGGGGATATACGAAAAGGTCGTGCGATCGAAGCGTTGCAGCACTGCCGGGAGGCGTCCGCTGGTGGTTTCCAGGTGGCACTGCATGCACACCTCCATGCGACGCTCGGCACTGAGCTTGGCCGGATTAACCATCGGCGCGCGCCCTGACGTCCGCACATGCTCCGCTCCAGGACCGTGGCATCGCTGGCAATCGATGCCCCCCGGCAACTCTCCGGTAAATATCGGCTCACTCCCTGGCATCCGGTTCGCCGCCGGTATCGCCGGGTAGCCGTTATGACAGAACATACATTTGTAGGAGACGAACCGCCGAGTCTGTGGATGTTCTGTGTCCGATCCCGGCACCATGCCCCACTCGCCGCCCTTGTCCGGATACCACCCCAGCGGCAACTCGATCAGCATTCCGCGCTCAGTGCGGTGCAGGTACGACCGGGCGTGGTTGCCCGACCCCATCACATAGTCAATGCGCACCTCCTCGACGTTGATCTCTCGCCCCGCGGCGTCGGTCTGCCAGCGCCGCTGGAAGTAATGGCCGTCGCGAACCGTCATGGCATAGTGGCTGTCGGAAAGCGCGTGGTAGTACTCGCGCTTCGAGTAGTCTTCGATTGTGCGACTGTTTGCCGGGACAAAGAACGACCGCGCCATTCCCGTACGCGCGTAGTCGGCGGCAATTTGCCGGTGACAAGTCGCGCAAGCGCTCGAATCAGCATATCCATTTTGTGGAAGCGTTGATGCGTTTTGCGCGGCGACACCTGACGCAAAAGTCACCACTACGACCGCGATCCACCCCAACCGAAGCATCAGACCTTGATTCTACGCCGGTTCCAAACGTCTATGGAGAAACGCTTTTGCGCGCGAACCGCCCTTCCAAATTTCATAGGGTACGCGCACCTCCGTTTACATCTGAAACCAGCCACGCAAGCGTTTACTTTTTTACCCGCAAACTATTGCTTCGCACAGTTGTTAGTGATAATATTCCGTCCCAGTATGTCCCGTCCGGAGAGGCGGGAGATCTCCTGCCCAGATGCAGGAAGAGGAGGGGATGTAATGTTTCGCGACCTCACGGGGCTCAAGATTGCCTCGATTGTTCTGCTTTCCGCGAGCGCACTTTTGGCGCAACGCGATCTTGCCACTTTAGCCGGCACAGTCACCGATTCCTCGGGCGGCGTCGTCCCGAATGCCAAGGTGACCATCACCGAAGTCGCCACCGGCGAAGTTTATTCGATTCTCACCAACACCGTCGGAGAGTTCGTTCGCCCGGCGTTAAAAGCTGCCACCTACAACGTCAGCGTCAGCGCGCCCGGGTTTAAAACGTCCGAGCAGAAAGACGTTTTACTGAACGCCGGCGAGCGTACCGCCGTCAACATTACCCTCACCATCGGCGACGTCGGCCAGACCGTCGAAGTGGCCGCAGCCGCGCCCCTGCTCCAGACGGAGAGCACGCAAGTGGGTGCGGCGCTCGACACCAAAACCGTCACCGATGTGCCTCTGGGCGGCACACGCAATCTGACCTACCTGGCGCGCCTCTCGCCTGGCGTCGTGCCCGCCGAACCAGGCGCCCGCGACTCCGCCAACGGTGGCTTCTCCGCCAACGGCGTGCGCTCCAACGGCCAGAACAACTTCCTCCTTAATGGTGTGGACAACAACATCAACACCATCGACTTCCTCAACCAGACCTCCTACGCCATCGGGCCGGCCATCGACGCGGTGAGCGAAGTCAACATTCAGACCAACGGCTACAGCGCCGAGTATGGTCGCGCGGCGGGCGGCGTCATCAACGTGGTACTCAAATCCGGCACCAACTCCCTGCACGGCAGTGTATTCGAATACCTGGCCAACCGCGACCTCGACGCCAACACGTGGACCAACGACCGCGCCGGCCAGAAAATCGGCCCGTTCGTCCAGAACCAGTTCGGCGCTACCGCCGGCGGGCCCATTCGCAAGAACAAGCTCTTCATGTTCGGCGATTACCAGGGCACCCGCATCGCCGACTCCGGCGGTTCGGTTCCCAACCTCGGCTACTCGGGATACACCACCATCCCTACCGCCGCGATGAAGAACGGCGACTTTTCGAGGCTGATGAGCAACAACCCGAACCTGACCGGCACCGACGTGAACGGCCAGCCGATCACTTTCGTCAAGGGCATGATCTACGATCCGGCCTCCACGACTTACCAGACCAACTCCGCCGGATTCCAGATCCCCGTTTCGCGCACGCCCTTCCCCGGAAACATCATCCCGCAGAACCGCTTCGATTCCGCCTGGTCCAAAGTCATCCAGCTCTATCCCGATCCTAACCAGAACGTGATCGCCGGCAACGCGCCGACCAACGACTACTACTACAACACCAAAGGTGGCCTCACCACGGATCAGGGCGATGGCCGCGTGGATTACCGCCTCAGCGAAAAAGACAGTCTGTTCGGATCATTGAGCTGGTCGAATACCTCCAAAACCGATGGCGCTCCGCTGCCCGGCGCACTGGACGATACCGGCTTCAACGGCGCCGGTGAGATCGACCTCAGCCGCAACGGCCAGATCAGCTACACCCGCGTGTGGGGACCCCGCCTGGTCACCGAAAGCCGTATCGGCTTCACCCGACTGGTGACTTCGCGCATCGGCGCCAACCCCTCCACCGACCTCTTTAAGCAGTTCGGCATCGGCGGCTATGACCCGACAACCGCGACCGCTAATAACGGCGGTTTGCCGCAAATCGGCTTCGGCAACGGCTATCCCACCGTCGGAGCAACCGACTGGGTGCCCACCAAGGAATACAACAACGTCTGGGACCTGGTGCAGAACGTCGCGCTCAGCAAAGGCACCCACGCCTACAAGTTCGGTTTCGAGTTCCGCTCCGTGAAGTTCCCCTTCTTCCAGGTGCCCGATCCGCACGGCAACATCGGCTTCAGCAACAACGAAACCGCCTTCCCCTCCGGCAACGCTTCGTCCAACGGATCGAGCGTCAGCAGCTTGACCGGCGATTCGATGGCCTCGGCCTTGCTCGGTTATGTTGATAGCGGCGCCATCTCCACCACCAACTTCGTTTCCTCGCAGAAGGTGGCCTACGCCGCGTACGCGCAAGACGACTGGAAGCTCAGTTCCAAATTGACCCTGAACCTGGGCGTCCGCTACGAACTGTGGTCGCCGATCGGTGAGCAGTGGGGCCGCCAGGCGAATTTCAACCTGCAGACCAACACGCTCTATGTCCCGCAGGGCGGCAATTGCAACGACCCTCTACCGCCGAACTTCGGTACCCTCTTCCCCACCGTGACCGTGGATCGCTGCCACGTGTCGAACTACCTCACACCGTGGGATAAGTACGATTTCGGCCCGCGCATCGGCATCGCGTATAACTTCATGAACAAGACCGTACTGCGCATCGGCTACGGCATCTTTTACGGCGGTGAAGAAAACCAGGGCGGCAGCCCCAACCGCGGGGAAGGCGTGCCGTTCAACGAAACCGTCAACCTGTCGCGCTATCAGGGAAACAGCAGTTACGTCGGCATCAGCCAGTCCCAATGCTTCAACTGCGATTTCATGCCGGGTGGCTTTTCCGGCGGCTATCCGCTGAGTCCCTTCACCCTGAACGCGGGCGTTTCGATGCGCGGCGTGCAGCCGGATTTCCGCAATCCGCTGGTGCACAAGTGGAACGTCATCGTGCAGCGCGAACTGCCGGGCAACATCTCCCTTGAACTCGGCTGGGAAGGCAACCACCAGGCGCACCAGTTGATCCTGTGGAACTCGGATACTTACCCGAACCTCGGCACCTTCAACACCGCCATCAGCTCGGCAACCCTGCAGGAGATTCAGCCAGCCTGCTCCACCTGCCAGTCGGTCGGCAACGGCCTTTCGATGACCTCGTCGTTCAGCTTCGGCAATTACGACGCCGGTTCCGTGAAGGTCGAGAAGCGCTTCAGCCACGGTCTGCAGTTCCTGACCTCTTACGTCTGGAGCCACGCACTGGCGGTTGGCAACACTCCGCTGAGCGGCGACACTTCGATTCTGGACCAGACCAGCTACAGCACCTCGTACTCCAGCGCCTCGTGGGATATCCGGCATAGCTTTACCACCGCCTTCAACTACGACTTGCCCTTCGGCCGCGGCAAACGGTTCGGCGGCAGCATGAATCGGGTGACGGATCTCGTGGCTGGTGGCTGGCAACTGAACGGCATAGTGACGCTCCGCACCGGCGATGCCTTCACCATGTCGGGCACAAGCTGCCACGGCGTGTGGAGCAAGTGCATGCCCGATTACGTGTCCGGCTTCAGCGGCAGCGGCAACGAAGCGCCTTCAGGAGGCCGCACTCCCAACCAGTGGTTCAATACCGCGAACTACACGGTGGCTTTCTCCAACCAGGCTGCCGGGCTCGCCACGGGCGGCAATGTCGGCCTGCAGACCCTCACCGGTCCGCCCACCAAGACGCTGGACTTCTCAATGTTCAAGGAGTTCAATTTCAGCGAGCGCTTCCACATGCAGTTCCGCGCCGAGGCGCTCAATCTGTTCAACCACCCGGTGCTCAATAACCCCGACGCCAGTCTGGGCGATTCCAGAGCCTTTGGCGGGAACGGCAACTTCGGCGTGATCACCAGCAGCGTGGCCGGAAGCGAACGCCACATCCAGTTCGCGCTCCGTTTGCGCTTCTAACTCCGCTCTTCCATACCGCGCACACTGAAACGGCCCGCTTCGGCGGGCCGTTTTTCATTTGGCGGCGGGTCCTGCAGCATATTGACGAATGTATACAACCGCCCGCGGCATATCATTCTAACGTGCTATCGTCTTACCGATTGCCGCGTGACATGCCCCTCCGATTCGCCATGCTCAGCGCACTCCTCTCGTTCCTGGCCGGATGTGCCGCGAAACCGAAAGCGGCGCCGGACCCGCCACCGACGGGGCCCGGAACGTCGATCCCGCTCGTCTACCCCGTTGTGCTCGCGGCCGACCGAAGGCTTATGGTCCGCAACGATGAAGAGAGCCTCACAACTACCACGGTGTCCTCGGGCCTGTACTATACCGAGTTCCTCTACATCGATTCGGCGGGCATGCAGTATTCCGTCACCCGCGTTACCGAATTCGGCCGCAAGCCCGCTTGGCGCGACATGGGCACTTCGCCCTTTCGCGTGTTCCTGCAGATGCAAGCCAAGGGCAAAATCCCGTTGGAAAAAGCCAAGCCCATCGTTCTGGAATCGGCTACCAAGCCCGACGAACTCGTCGACGCCCAAAGCAAAGCCATCGCCAGCCGCCGCATCGGCAATGCCCGATCTTTTGCCGAACTGATCGAAGTCTGCCGTGACCCACTGCACGACCGATAACCCGGTCCAGCCTCTACGCAATGAGTAATCAGCACTCACATCCTACGCCGGACGATGAAGAACACTTGCGCGCCCACACCATCGGCGACCTGAAGCCGTTGTCCGCACCGATCGCGATCGTAGATTACGACCCGCAATGGCCGGCCGCCTTCCGCGCCGCAGCTGAGAAAATCCGCGCCGCCCTCGGCGAACGCGCCCTGCGCATCGAACACGTCGGCTCTACCTCCGTGCCCGACTTGCCCGCCAAGCCCGTGATCGACATCCTTCTCGTTGTGGCCGACTCCGCCGACGAACCGGCCTACGCGCCGCCACTCGATAGCGCCGGCTATACGTTGCGCATCCGCGAGCCTGCATGGTTCGAGCACCGCCTGTTCAAGGGTCCCGAGAACCGCGTCAATGTGCATGTGTTCTCCGCAGGCTGCCCCGAAATCGCCCGCATGCTGGCCTTCCGCGACTGGCTCGGTATCCAGCAGTCCGATCGCGAACTGTATGCCCGCACGAAACGCGCCCTCGCGCAGCAGGACTGGAAATACACTCAGAACTACGCCGATGCCAAAACCGCGGTGATTTCGGAAATCCTCTCCCGCGCGCTTCTGCGATGAACCTTACGTTTCCTCCCAAAATCTCTTGACGTGACCATCTAATCACGTTACTATATAGTCACGTATTAGGAATATGAACAACGAAGATCTCACACTCGATACCATTCAAAGCATCGACATCCAAGCCGACATCGGAGACGTCTACCGCAGCGTGCTGCATCGTCTCGGCGACGGCTTCGTCAACCAGCAGGGCGAATCGATGCAGATCATTATGGAGCAGTGGCCGGGCGGCCGCTGGTTCCGCGACCGCGGCAACGGCATCGGCCACCTCTGGGGGCACGTCCAGGTGATCAAGCCGCCCGTCCTGCTGGAATTGAGCGGCCCTCTGTTCATGTCATACCCGGCGCTGAACCACATCGAAGTGAAGCTCGAACAGCGGGCCGGCGGAACCCACGTGGATCTCCGCCACCGCGCCATGGGCTTCATCGACCCGGTCCACCGCCAAGGCGTAACGACCGGCTGGAAACACGTGCTGGACACCATCGCCGGCGATTGTTCCGCCAAGGCCGTCAGCCAGCGGAGTTGATGTGCCCGAAGACGAACTCGACGGTGTGTGGAAGGCGCTCTCCGACCCCACCAGGCGCTCGATACTCGACCTGTTGCGCCAGGGTCCCCGAACTACCACGCAAATCGTCGAGGCCTTCCCGCACCTCACCCGCTTCGGCGTGATGAAGCACATCGAGGTGCTCCGCGAGGCCGGCCTCATTCATACGCGCGAAGAAAGCCGCCAGAGGATCAACTCGCTGAACGTCGTACCCATCCGGCAGATCTACGAGCGCTGGGTAGGCCGCTTCGAAGAGTTATGGAGCAGCCACCTCTTGCGCATCAAAGAGGACGCCGAAACCAAAGCAACTAAGAAACGCCCGTAACCGGGCCAACGGAAACCACCGCGCAGGCCGCACAGGACAAGTGTGTCCGCGCACAACCAAACAAGCGAAGGAGACAAAACATGACGACACACAAAACCGGAACACGCGAAGAATGGCTCGCCGCTCGCCTCGACCTGCTCGAAGCCGAAAAGGAGTTGACGCGCCGCAGCGACGAAGTGGCACTCCGCCGCCAGGAACTGCCGTGGGTCCGCATGGACAAGCCGTACCGCTTCGATACCGACGACGGCGCTGCCTCGCTCGCGGACCTATTCCGCGGGCGCTCGCAGCTTCTCGTCTACCACTTCATGTTCGGCCCCGACTACGCCGCCGGATGCCCCTCCTGCTCGTCGATTGCCGACAGCTTCAACGGGTTCGCCGTCCACCTGGCGAACCACGATGTCATGCTGTGGGCCGTCTCGCGCGCGCCGCTCGCCAGGTTGCAGGCATACAAACGCCGCCTGGGCTGGACATTCCCCTGGGCCTCTGCCAATAGCACGGATTTCAACTCCGACTTCGCCGTTTCGTTCACCCCGGAGCAACAGAGCCAGGGCATCCGGTACAACTACCGCGCGGAAAAGCAATTCCAGTGGCGCCCGAATCTGGAAGGCGGCGGCCAGGCAGCCGAGAATCAATTCGCTTCGATGTGCGGAACCGACACCGCCACCTACCATCGCGAACGGCCGGGCGTGAGCGCGTTCGCCCTCGAGGACGGCGTCGTCTACCACACTTACTCCGCTTATGCCCGCGGACTCGACGGCCTCTGGGGCATGTACCAGTGGCTCGACCGCGCACCTAAGGGACGCAACGAAACGCGCCCGTGGTGGCGCCGTCACGACGAATACGGCCAGCCGGCCCAAACGGCCGGGTGCTGCGAGCACCAGGAGCATGCGTCATGACTGCGCAGTGCTGCAACAGGGGGCGGGCATCGTCCCGCCCCGCCCGACGGTTCTCGACGCTGGCGGCTTCAGTCATGCCGGCCGCGCTGTTTGTGCTTCTGCCGAAATGCCCGTTGTGCCTCGCAGCCTGGCTGACACTCGCCACCGGCATCAGTTTCTCCGCAACCGGCGCCGCCTGGGTGCGCGCGGCAGTCCTGCTGTTTTGGATCGTGGCGCTCGGCTGGGGCATCCGTTCCCTGACGGTCGCGGCTCCGCTTCAGATCGATGGGCGCCGTCCAAACCGCGATGAATCCGACCGCCCCCGTTTTGGCGCTCGCGCCGCCGCGTTAAGCCTTACGCCACGGTAATCACTCTGGATTCGCGCCCTGCGTAGATCTCCCAGAACCTCTGCGCAATCGTGCTCGGCTCGATGGTGGCGTTACCCGTGTCCCACGCGGTACCTTTCACCAGGCCGAGCACGAGCACCTCGCCGACAGTGATTCCATCCGCACGCAGCTTCTCGCTCAGCAAACCGACGAGCTTATGCTTGGCGGAGTTGGCGATCGCCAGACCCATGGCATTCCACTGCACCGCCGCCGCGTCCACCTTGGGATCGAACAGGCCCAAGCCGCCGTTGGTCACCAGCACCGCTCCCTTGGCGGCTTTCAAATCCGCATGCGCCGCCTGCACGGTCAAGACCAGGCTGGTCACGCTCACGTCGAAGAGCGTGCGTAGCGCAGCAGCGTCCGCGGCCATCACGTCGCCCGCGGCATTGGCATAGGCGTTCCAATGAATCGCGGTCACCGGTCCGAGTTGGCCGCTCACCCGTTTCACCAACTCCTTCGCCGCGTTTGGATCGGACAAATCCGCCGGAAACGCAGCCGCCTTCCCTCCGCGGGCCTCGAGCGCACCTCGCGCCTTCTCGAGTTTCTCGGCGTTTCTGGCGACCAGGGCCACTTGAAAACCTTCGCCGCCGAATTTATTCGCCACCGCGTCCGAGATCCCCGGCCCGTACCCACATACGATAATCGTCTTTTGCATATTGCCGTCCGAATCGATGAATCAGAATCGCGAAGTTACAGTGTACCCTGCCGATGCGGCCCTCCGCGTTAGTAACAGCACGAGGCACAGGTTCATAACCATCGCACAGAAGCGCTTCTGCGAAAGACGATTGTTACGGCACGTAGGCGTAACGGCGCTCCTCATTTTGCAAGTACTCAGCTAAGTGGCTACGATCTGACTCCAGCCACATCTCTTCGGAGGAGAGAAAGCATGTCCAACCACTTCACCGGCCTTTCGCTTGGTCCGCCGATGGGCGATCAGCGACTCGATCGCTGCGATCTCTACGCGTTTCAGTCGCCGGCCGATCCCACGCGAAACCGTCATCATTCTCAATGCCAACCCGACCGCAGGACCGCTTCATCCTAGCGCCATCTACCGTCTGAACATCGACAATGACGGCGATTGTCTCCATGACCTCGCGACAGTGACGCATGCTCCCACGTAGCCGGCCGCGTCCGCTCGACTCGCGCGTGGATCGACAGCAAGGCCGCGCGCGGCACCGAATCCTGCAACCCCGCCCGCGCGGCACGTTGCAGCGACTTCGCTCCGGCCGGCAGGCGCCGGTAGAGTGAACCAGTCCGCCGCCGGAACGAGAGGATCTGCGACCGCGAAAGGTCCAGCCGTGCAACCCCGCGTGCCATTCCAGCGCCCTGCCCGTTAGTGCGGATACCTTCGCGCGTCCACGCTCACCACCGTGCTCTTCGGCCACGCCGCATCGCCGACGGTCATTCTGGTGGCACGCGAATCCGTAATGCCCATCGTGGCCAACGGAATCCGCAGTTCTAAATTACGCCCAGCTACCCCGATCAACGGAGTCGGATCCAGGCCGGCCCAAGCGGTGAAAACTTCCTCATGGTTGCGCTCCAGGCGCAGCGAATACGCCGCGAAGGCGCGATGGCTGTTGGCCTTGCCGTGCTCGTCGAAGGTCGCCTGATCGCCGACATCGACGGCGTCGTACAGAACAAACTCCCCAGCCCCTGAGGCGACGATCTTCAGCACGGGCCAACCGCTGGGCGGCTTCTCAATCGTGCTTCCCGGTGCAGGCAACTCGCCGTTCGTCTCGATACGGATGTACAGGAACGACTCGTCGAAGAGCGCCCGCATCTGGAATCCGAGTCGAGCCGCGCGGTCCGCATCGAGCGCCGGTGCGATCTGATCCCAGCGCGATCCATCACGCGCGAAGGCGCCTGTATCGGGCGGCACCACCGCGTACACCGATTTCGGATTCGGCGCCGTTTCTCTCCACTCCATGTCCCGGATCCTCCACTGTCCCTCCTCTCTCCGGAGCATCATGGTGACATAGGAATTTGCGGCGGCCTGTGCCAGCATCACGCCTTGCTCGCCCTGTACGTAAGCTTTGATGGCGCGGTACTGGCGCTGCGGCTGCGCCCGCATGTAGGTCCGCATCTTTTCGATCTCGGCCTGCTTCTCGCGCGACCACAGAGCCGCGAACGCGTTGAAGTCGCCGGTTTGCTCAGCGCGCTCCATTCGTTCGAGCACCCCCGACACCTTGGCTTCGTCGGATTGGGCCACGCAACAATTCACCAGTAGAACGGAAATCGTGAGATACCGCACACTTGATTATAAGGTCTGAACCCCAGAGTGACTTTCAATGCTGAATCGGAATCATCAGCGCCGCCGGCGGATTCGTGCCGATCTGCTGAGGTGACGACACGCCATTCACCGCGATCGAAATCGGATACACACCGTCGGCGATCTGCGGCACCGTGAAGTTGATCTGAAACTCGCCCACCGCCACCAGCCCCGCATACGATGCAGGAATCGTCGTGGTCCCGATCGTCACCGTGACGCCGCTGACCATCTGGGCCGCCGGCAGGACTCCCGCTGGAGTCGCCGCCAGGCCTGTGGCAAAAAGCTGAATCAGGTCGCCCGGCTTCGCCGCCCGAAACGCCGGACTCGCCGAAGCATCGCCTACGATCTTGCCGTCCAGAAAGACCCCCGCCGGATAATTCGCCCCGTTGACGATCACCGGAAAGATACCCGGCGCGCTCGCCACCGCTTGCGCCGTAATCGTATTGCTGACCTGCCCGTTGTTGTTCACCTGCACCGTTGCCGTGCCCGTCACTCCGTTGGGTACTTGAAAGCTGATCTGCGCCGAATCGATGTAGTACACCGCCGCGGGCGAGTCATTCACCGTCACACCTACGCCGTTGAGTGTGGTCGGCAATTTATTCCCCAATCCCTGAAAGTCCGCCGCGGTCCACGTTCGCGAAACCGGACTCAGCCCGCTCCCCTTGACCTGCGCCCACGATCCTGGAACCAACCCTCCGCTAAGATAAGTCGCGCCATTCGCCAGCGACCCGCCCGTCAGTGCCGGACCCGGCGGACCCGTCGTAATCGTAAACTGGCGCGTCGAAAATGTCCGGCCCAAAGTCAGCCCCGGAGTGCCCCCGCCCTGGCAGCCCGCCAAGTAGAATACGTACCCGGTGGTCGTGAGATGTGCGGTCTTCTTCCCCAGGCTCATGAGGCTCGGATACCAGCCGTTGTACCATTCGCAGCCGCCCGAATTATCGAACGCGCTCCACGACCCTGGAATCTCCTGCGGGGTAGACCACTGCGTCGGGTCCGACAGGTTGCTGCTCGTCGACCAGAACCATGCTGCGCCGCGCGCTCCCGGCCCATTCGGTCCCAGCGCCGGATCGTTTCCCGACGTGCACACGAAGATCAGCAGGTACTGCTGCGTATCCTCCACATAGTTGATCGACGCGCCGAATTGCGTCTGCGCCGGCGCCTCGCAGTTCTGGAACGGACCGGCGGGAAGCACCGTTTGCTGCGCTCCGCCGAGACCCGCTGCGTTGAACCCCTGCCCGTCCCACTTCTTGAAACTCAGCGGTGCGCTGCCGCCGTTCAGTTGCGCCCGTCCCACTTCGACCTGGTTGAACATGGCATACACATACGGATTGGCCGCCCCGCTGACATCGTCCACGAACCCGGCGATTTCCTGCTCGCCCGCCTTCGCCGTCAACGGTTGCGCCGCGGCCATCAGGGACGCCAGCGATGTGGGGGGAGTGATTACCGCGTAGCGCCCATAACTCGCAGGGGGCGTGGTCGTGCAGTCGTTCCCCATGCACACGTTCTTGCCCATCGCGCCGAAGGGCATGTTCGGACCCTGCGTCGCGTTGATATTCGGAAGAGGAACGAACGAGTAAGTCGGTGAGCCACGATAAGTCGGCCAACTCTTGCCGTAATCCAACGATGTCGCCACCGCCAGCGAAATATAGTCGTTCGTGGTGCTGGAAACTGTGCCACCCGCCGAGCCGATGCAAGCGTTGGTGCCCTCGTAGATCATCAGCAGGGAACCCGGCGGCCCCGTCGGATCGATCATCACGGACCCCGCCGACGCATAGTGCATATCGAATGTCTGATCCTGCTGCGCCGGATTTCCGTCCGCCACAGTCGGGCAAAGTCCGCCTTTGATGGCCGTTTCAAATACTGGCCCGAAGGCGCCCGAGTAATTGCCGTACCCGTCCGCGCTTGGAATGGCGAGCGTCCACTGCCCGTTCTTCCCCGGCCCCGAACCGCCTGAAAGCACCGTCACCCCGATGTCTGCGTGGCCCGGCGCGCCGCTCGCCAGAAAGAACACGTAGTCCTGGTTGGTCCCCAGAGTCCCCGGCGCAAATACTGACGAGTGCTCGTCGGGAACTATACCAAATCCGTTCATCTGGTTAATGGAATTCCCGTTCGGCCCCAATACGACCTGTTGCGTGTCGAAGTTCCCGCTCGGGCACGACCCCGCTCCCGCGCCCCCCGCGGGACTGCACACCGAAATCGATTGAATCACTGACGCCCGCGGGCCCTGCGCCTCCAACAAAGTGCCTCGCCATCCCCCGACACCTGCGCATGAAATGGCGCACGCGACGGCTATAGTCTCCCTGATAATTCTCATAGGTAGCTCCTCAGACTGGTGTTCGAGACATTCTAAACCCTAAGTCAACCCGGCGCCTGGCTGTTTATTCGTACCGATGCCATTGGTGGGTTAGAATCGTCTCACACGCTATGCTCCTGCCGGCCACCACCCGACTCGGCCCGTACGAGATACTTGCGCCGATCGGCCAGGGTGGGATGGGCGAGGTATATCGCGCCAACGACAGCCGCTTGGGTCGCCAAGTGGCGCTGAAGGTTCTTCCGGCCGCCACCATGTCCGATCCGGAGAGCCGTGCCCGCTTCGTTCGAGAGGCACAAGCCGCTTCCCGCCTCAACCATCCCAACATCGTCGCGGTCTTCGATATCGGTGAGGACAGCGGCAGAATGTTTGTCGCCATGGAGTACGTTGCCGGCAAAACGCTGGACGCCTGCATCCCTCCCGGCGGCCTGCGCCTCGATGAAGCCCTCAAGTATGCCGCGCCGATCGCCGCCGCGCTGGCCGCCGCCCACGACGCCGGTATTGTTCACCGCGATCTGAAACCCGGCAACGTCATGGTGACCTCGGAAGGCACCGTCAAAATTCTGGACTTCGGACTCGCGCGGATCCTCCCCACGCCCGGGACTCTTTCGGAATCCGACGCGACCGTTTCGGCCACCGGGCAGATCGTCGGAACGCCGCAGTACATGGCGCCCGAACAAGCGCAAGGCAAGCACGTCGATAAGCGCGCCGACATATGGGCGTTCGGCCTCATCCTCCTCGAAATGCTGACCGGCCAGCATCCGTTCAAACGCGATACCGTGGCCGACACTTTGGTCGCCGTGTTGTCCGTCCAACCGCGGTGGGAACAGGCGCCTCCCAAAATGCGCCGCCTGCTGCGCCGCTGTCTCGAAAAGTCGCCGCAGCAGCGCCTCCGCGATATCGGCGACGCTTGGGACCTGATCGCTCCCAATGACGATCTCGCTGCGCGCCCCAAGTCCGGCAACGCAATCTGGATCGCCATCGGCGCCGCAGTGGTTCTCGCCTCCTTTGCCGGATTCTGGTGGACTCGGCGCGTGTCGCGGCTCTCGGAGCCGTTAACCCGTCTGAGCGTGGATCTCGGACCCGACGCCATGAGGGGATTCAACGACACCGCCGTGATTTCGCCCGATGGACGGCGCCTCGCCTTTCTCATGCGCGGTACCGATGGGAAACCGCAACTCGCCACCCGCCTCCTCGACCAGGCACAGCCCACCCTACTGCCGGGAACGGTCGATGGAAGCGATCCATTCTTTTCTCCCGACAGTCAGTGGATCGGCTTCTTCGCTAACGGAAAACTGATGAAGATCCCGGCAAGTGGCGGCGCACCCGTAGTTCTTTCTCCCAGTCCCGACCCTCGTGGCGCGAGTTGGGGCGAATCCGGCGGAATCGTCGCGGCCCTCCGTGCCCTGACTCCGCTCGATCGCATTGCCGAAAATGGCGGGACACCCCATCCGATTACGAAACTGGCCACCGGCGAAGGCGGCCATCGGTGGCCTCAGGTGTTGCCCGGCGGCGCCGTGCTATTCACGGCGACCGCATTCAACATTGGGTCGGAGAATGCACACATCGAAGTGCTCCCAGCCAACGGTCCGATCCGAATACTACCGATTACGGGCTACTGCGCCCGCTATGTCCCGACCGGCCACCTGCTCTATATTCATCGCGGAACCCTCTACGGAGTTCGATTCGATCTTGCCGCCCTCGAAGTTCGCGGCTCTCCCGTGCCGTTGATCGACGATATATCGTCCAATCTCCTGACCGGCGGCGGCCAGTTCAGTTTCTCGGAACAGCCCGCCACCCACGGCACCCTGGTCTATCTGGCCGGTAAAGCGTCGTCGGTGCAATGGAGGCTCATGTGGCTCGACAATACAGGAAAGATAGAGCCTCTCAAAGCGCCTCCGGGAGCGTACACGAATCCACGCTTCTCGCCGGATGGCAAGAAGCTCGCACTCATGAATGGCACCGATATTTACATTCATGACCTGGAGCGCGAGACCACCACCCTGCTGACCACCGGGCAGGTCACCTTGCCCATTTGGATGCCGGATGGCAAACACCTGATCTTCCTCTCGGGTTCCGAGGGCCACAACATTGCGTATATTCGCAGTGATGGCGCCGGCGAGCCGCTTCGCTTGTTCCACAGCCAGGACTTCCTGGCGCCCTGGTCGGTTTCGCCGGATGGAAAACGCATCGCTTTCTACATGACCGGACCTGGCACCGATAACGACCTATGGACCCTACCGCTCGACCTGCGCGACCCAGAACATCCGAAGCCCGGTACGCCGGAACTATTCCTGGGCACACCAGCACCCGAAGGAACTCCCCGATTCTCGCCGGACGGTCGCTGGATCGCGTACGGCGCCAATGACTCGGGAACCAACGAGGTGTATGTGCGCCCGTTCCCCGCGGGCAGTCCAGGAAGATGGCAGGTATCGATCGGAGGCGGTTGGTATCCCGCCTGGTCCAGCAACGGCCACGAACTCTTTTATGAAGCGCCCGGCAACCACAT
>Ga0335085_10008494_pt1 | contig 15654 bp, 27 predicted proteins | sample Lox_Sample_45_FD_206712 | JGI IMG/M metagenome (GOLD analysis project Ga0335085, IMG submission 206712) | Soil microbial communities from Loxahatchee National Wildlife Refuge, Florida, United States - Lox_Sample_4.5 | ecosystem: Environmental > Terrestrial > Soil > Wetlands | place: USA...
GGTCTGATTTGAGTTGTGAGGATTTTGCTGCCTAACACCGCGCTGGAGCCAACGCCGACTGCCCCTTGAGTTTATGGACGGTTTGAGTTATACAACGATTATCGAGTTTGCGGAGCCACTTGCCCGTCGGCGTGGCTCAGCTTTGGATCGTTAGGCGTCATTCGCACGTTATGAGATTTTCAGCCGTCATTCTTTGTGTGGCAGGTTTGGCTTTGGCCGGTTGCGAAGCGCCGGAAGCGCAGAAGATAGCCGATTGCACCACAAATCATTTGGATTTCCCGGTGACCGTTCAGTATTCGCCGCCATATCAGTTTCTTCTTGGCGTTTCGTCATCGGGACAGTTGCGTTTTCGCGGTGAGATAGTTTTGGAGCAGGGCACAGGCGTTGTTGCTCGGATTCCGATTAGTTCGCAAGACGTTACAACCTGTAATTGGTTGCCACCAGATGTTTCCGGTTACATTCTCACTTGGTCGCGCACCAACCACGGAGACCGGATTAGCGACATTTTGCATCCGAAGCAGACTTATGACGTTCACGTTACGTTTGATGAGATGCCGCCCACGAACAGTTCATTGTGGCTATCATCCATGAAGCTATGACCATGACGCCTAACACCGCGCTGGAGCCAACGCCGACTGCCCCTTGAGTTTATGGATGGTTTGAGTTATACAACGATTATCGAACCTGCGGAGCCACTCGCCCGTCGGCGTGGCTCAGCTTTGGATCGTTAGGCGTCATTCACACTTTATGCCTTGGTTAGCTTTATTCATTTTGCGATTGATGATGGGAGAGCGTTTTCGCAAGGCGACGCCGACAGAGTTGCGTTGGTATAGCGGAGGCTTTGCATTTCTTCCGATTTGGCTGTCTCTGTTTGTTCGCGTCGGTCATTCGTATCTTGACCATGCTGGCGGGATAGGCATTTTCGGTTACATGATGGCTTTTATTGTGGGCGCATTTTTGTTTTTGGCGGTTTGGGCTAGATTCATTCCATCGGATGTTTCATGGTGGGTTGGCGGAGTTGTATGGCTGATTACACTCTGGCTTGCTTTTACTGGCAGACTTGTAGGAGCGTGACGCCTAACACCGCGCTGGAGCCAACGCCGACTGCGCCTTGAGTTTATGGATGGTTTGAGTTATACAACGATTATCGAACTTGCGGAGCCACCCGCCAGTCGGCGTGGCTCAGCTTTGGAACGTTAGGCGGATTAGCATGATGATATGAATTTCAGGCGTCCATGTTGGCTGCTGTTATACATCTCAATAGTGGCGATGGTGGCGGGTTACTCCGCTTGTATGCTTGCCAAGCCGGAGAAAGGCGGCCCGGCTTTGCAGTGGACAATTATTAAGTGTGGAATAGTATTGATGTTTATCGGAGCCATAGGTTTTGGCATGGCGCTGATTTGGTGGCTCATAGCTGGTATCATTTCAAGTGTTCGTTCACGTCATCCGAAGCACTGACGTTGCATTGTGATGAGTCATCCGCCTAACACCGCGCTGGAGCCAACGCCGACTGCCCCTTGAGTTTATGGACGGTTTGAGTTATACAACGATTATCGAGTTTGCGAAGCCACTCGCCGGTCGGCGTGGCTCAGCTTTGGATCGTTAGACGGCAAGCACACACTATGAAAACTACAACATCACTACTCGCAATTATCGCTGTGACCGCTTTGGCTGGTTGCAGCACAACATCATCGCAGCGTGCCTACTCCGGTATGTCAGCGACGGACATCGTAGCCACGGTCTCATGCAGCGACCCCGGCATGAGATTCACCGGCACGATTGTTTCCGATGGTCATGTGCAGAAGTATTCGGGAGTCGGTAGCGGGACATATCACGCAAGCGGCCACGAGATTGTGTGTTCATTTAAGAAGTTGGAGGCGGATGGACGGATTTCTTTGGCCGTTTCAGAGGCGGGGCATCAGGAAGGCCAGTCGAGCACGCCGGACAAGTTTGGCGGAGTTCGCGCAGAGCTTATGCGCGCGCCGATGGAGCAGTCCAGCGTCTTTACCACGTTTTGATGAGATTGCCGCCTAACACCGCGCTGGAGCCAACGCCGACTGCCCCTTGAGTTTATGGACGGTTTGAGTTATACAACGATTATCGAGCTTGCGGAGCCGCCCGCCCGTCGGCGTGGCTCAGCTTTGGATCGTTAGGCATCATGGATACGCATAGCACTATCCTGTCGCTTCTTTGCGTCGTCACGCTGGGCGTGGCTGGTTGCGCGAGTGTCACCGACATTTCGCACGACAAGCGATACGCCACTGATTATGCCGTCGGAGATGTCTATCGCACCAGACAGCCACTTTACTTTTGGGCTGGGGCGCTCACCCAAAAGCATTTTTATGATGTCACAGATACGTTGGAGGCAGGCTCAAAAGTGCGCATTACCAAGATTGAGGCAGATTACGGCGGCCCGGAGATGGGAACGCGCATGGTTGTCACCGGCTGCATCATCGGCGGCAAGCACGACGGTCAGCAGGTAGAGCTTTGGCCTATTTCGCGGTTTCAGATTCAGCGCCATCCCAGTTGTGCAGTATATTTCGTTGACACTAATTTTGTGGAGAGAGTTTCACCATGATGCCTAACACCGCGCTGGAGCCAACAGCCACCGCCCTTGCAGTTTAGACGATGAGATGATATTTGATTGTCATTATTCCAAGCGGGAGTCAGGCTCCGGTGGCTGTGGCTCAGCTTTGGATCGTTAGGCCACGAGACCAGCCATGATGTCACTGCATACACTTTTGAGGACACCGATTCCTTGCCTGAAGCGCCGGAAGCCGAGAGTTAGAAGAGCGCCTTGGATTTTGCGTCTTTGTCCGCAGCGCATGCGGCCATTAGTTGAGTTCCTTTTCGTTTTTATTGGGTATGCGGCTCTTGCCATTTTATTGTTTACAGCTTTGTATGCCATCATTCTTATCCCGCTTTTGATGGCGCACATTTTGCATCCAGATAGACCGATTGCGACAGCCCCGATTCATTGGCTTCGGCAGCATTTTTCCCACGACGTAGCGTTCGACATTTACCTTGGTATTTGCTTTCTCATTTGGGCTATTTTGGTTTATGCGTGGAAGGTGTTCGATTACTTGTGGAGAGAAGCAGTGAGACGGAAGGCTGAGGACGTGGCCTAACACCGCGCTGGAGCCAACGCCGACTGCCCCTTGAGTTTATGGATGGTTCGAGTTATACAACGATTATCGAGCTTGCGGAGCCGCTCGCCCGTCGGCGTGGCTCAGCTTTGGATCGTTAGGCCGACTACGCCATGATAAAAAATATCACCATCATTATTTTGGCGCTGCTTTTGGCGTCTTCGACTTATTATCTCGGTTACATGACCGGAGCGCGGCGCGAGGTTTTGCGGAGCAATGCTCGTTTCCTGATTTCGGTGCATGATGCGATGTATCATTCAGCCGAGCAAGGGGACGTGCGGAAGATTCAGGACAATTTGGGCATGGTTTTGCTGGGCGAGGTGCGCGCCTACCAGTATGAGTTTGGCGACGAGACCGGCACGAATAGTTTTGCCAAGCGTTATCAGGATGCGAAGACGATAGCTGACCGAGTGCAGAGCACGTTGGTTCCACTCAGTTCCATCATCACCAATTTGCCGCACACGCCAGATGCGAAGGTGACGATTGAGAAGGAGCAGCAGTGAGAGTTTATGAGCCGTCGGCCTAACACCGCGCTGGAGCCAACGCCGACTGCCTCTTGAGCTTATGGATGGTTCGGGTTATACAAAGATTATCGAGTTTGCGGAGCCGCTTGCCGGTCGGCGTGGCTCAGCTTTGGATCGTTAGGCGTATATGCGGGCATTAACCATAATTTCGTTTTTTCTCGCTACGTTGCTTGTGGCTTTACATGTGGGCGCTTATTCCCATGCTCATTCCGCCGACAGAGACCCAAACGGCTATGAGATGATGGTTGTGTTCTTCTTTGGCGTTCCTTTGGCCATTTTTGTTGCGGCGGTTTCCGGTTTTGCATTGAGGCGCACAAAGGCCAAGCGGTTCTGGATTCCGTTGGGAGTTGGTCTCTTGCCGATTTTAGGTTGGCCGGTAATTTTCATTTTGGAGTGGTTGAGATTGATTCCATGAAGCAGAGATATACGCCTAACACCGCGCTGGAGCCAACGCCGACTGCCCCTTGAGTTTATGGATGGTTTGAGTTATACAACGGTTATCGAGATTGCGGAGCCGCTCGCCCGTCGGCGTGGCTCAGCTTTGGATCGTTAGGCCACACTATGTCGAAGAAACGCCAGCCTCCATTATTTTATAGGTCGTTCTTTCTGACGGTGGGCGGCATTGGACTTTTGCTGCCGGCCTTCATTTGGATAACAGACGGCAGACACTTTCACACTTGGCCGCTTCGTGCATGGGTCATACTTTCCGTTCTACTGATAGGAGGAGTTTGCTTTTCCCTCTTTGGCCTTCTTGCATCGGACGAGAAGATTGCTTCCACGCGGATAGTTGCGATTCCCGACAATTTTCTGGTGGCGATTTTAGCCGTTCCGTTGTATCTGATTTTGAGAGGCATTCAGCGCAAGAAGCACGAGCACGAAAAAGATGACCATGTGGCCTAACACGGCGCTGGAGCCAACGCCGACTGCGCCTTGAGTTTATGGATGGTTTGAGTTATACAACGGTTATCGAGCCAGCGGAGCCGCTCGCCCGTCGGCGTGGCTCAGCTTTGGATCGTTAGGCAGCATGACACGATGAAACGATTCTGGCCATCAGTAGTTTGGTTTTGTGCAGGTGCTGTGCTCGGAGAGATTGCTGGCACTTTCTTATTCAATATCTGGTCTCATCTTGGGCATCCGGTTCTTAGACCTGTTCACGATTGGCTCGCGTCACTCGGCTATACGAGCTTGGCACATTGTTGGGTTTGGTTGTGGCTCAATCTGCCGATATGGCTGTCAGCAGTGGTGGTCGGTTTCGTGGCAGGCATTATTATCAGACAGCACTCGGCACTCAATCTACTGCTCGTGGGCCTCGGCTTCGCCGTTGTTCCATTTGCTCTTTCTGTCTATTTGTATTCTTTCACACCGTATCTTATTCAGTATGTGTGGCACTTAGCCACGATTGTCATTCTTGTTTTGTTCGGTCTTTTAGGGCATAGAATCAGACGGACCATGCTGCCTAACACCGCGCTGGAGCCAACGCCGACTGCGCCTTGAGTTTATGGATGGTTTGAGTTATACAACGGTTATCGAGCCAGCGGAGCCAGTCGCCCGTCGGCGTGGCTCAGCTTTGGATCGTTAGGCCCCATCCGAGTTTCTGACCGATGCCTATCACCGACAAAAACCGAAAGATTTTATGGGCGCGCTCTGGTAATCGTTGCGCTGTCTGCCGAGTTCCATTGGTTGTCGAGCAGACGGCCCAAGATTCCGAGAGCGTAGTGGGAGATGAGTGCCATATCGTTTCCGCGTCTCCCGGCGGCCCTCGGCACGACCCGGTTTTTCCGTCCACGCAGTTTGATACGCTCGATAACCTTATTCTGTTGTGTGCGACCCATCATAAGATGGTTGATGACCAGCAGGAGACATATACCGCAGACGTTGTTCGTTCAATTAAGCGCAACCACGAAGATTGGGTGGAGACCAAGCTACGTGATGATCCCGCCCCGCCGCCAGTTCGTATCCGGCGCATTCGCCAGAACATACCCTCGCATTTGCCGCGCATCACTTCCGGCAAGGAGCTTCTCGCTATCGCGTCCGGGGCATCCGCGCACTATTTCAATCACGATGACGATCTTTCAGATGATGAGGTTGAGTTGGTCGGCGGATTCGTTCAGGAGGTTGCCGATTGGATTGATCTCAGTTCGGATTTGGAGCCTATCGAGCACGTCCGCACCTCAAAGCACATCCAAGAGTTGATGAGCGATTTGGAATCACGAGGGTTTTTTGTGTTCGCTGCCAGAGAGGCACAGCGGTTAGAAGGTGGTGTTGGAGCGCCTTCGACTTTTCCGGTGTTGCATCTTTCTGTGATACGCGCTACCAATCAAGCGATTCAGCATGTTGAACCAGCCGCCTAACAAGTCGCCGGAGCCAACCGCCGTTGGCGCTTGCCGTTCCGCTATCGCGGTTCACGTCGCGAGTCGGCGGTGGCTCAGCTTTTTTCGTTAGGCGGCATTGCGACTCTGTGAAAATACGAGTCATAAATACTCCACCGGGCGAAGCTCCTGAAGATGTTCGAGCCGCTTGGGTTGGGCTTGAGCTTCCGCTGGCTGTCCCGGGGGAATGCGCAAGACCCACAATTGGTGTTGTTTCTCATCGGAAGCCTTTGTTTGACAAGCTGGTTTTATTATTTACCGGCAAGACTAAGCGGCACTGGGGTTATCTTGTTGATGCGGCACGGGCTGTCGAGATTTTAGCTGCGCGCTCGCCAGAGGCTGCTAATTGGTGGCGGGAGAAAGCCGCACAGTCCATCCAGCCTGGTAAGCGTTTTCTCTTTGCCGCAGAGGCATGTCAGGAGATAGCAGGTGACAGTGACGAGGCGACCACGCCACCAGCAGGCCCGGTGGACTTTAGCTGGAAAGCAATTGCAGCCAGCGGCGCAGGAGCCAAAAATGTGAGCGCCCCGGAGGGATTCGGATTTTTGGGCACATTTGAGCCGTTTCAAGCGGAACACTTGCTGAATAAGTTCACAAAAGCTGACGTTCGATTTGAAACCAAAAACATTGAGAGGAGAGTTTTTACAAGCGGAGGTATAGTGTCTGGTGCAGGATACGTCACTCAGAATGCGATTCAGATATTTGTCTATAGAGATGACCAAGAAGAGGCTGCCAAGATATACACGGCAGACTGGAAAGTATGATGCCGCCTAACACCGCGCTGGAGCCAACGCCGACTGCGCCTTGAGTTTATGGATGGTTTGAATTATACAACGATTATCGAGCTTGCGGAGCCGTTCGCCCGTCGGCGTGGCTCAGCTTTGGATCGTTAGGCTGCTTTACGTTATGACACCACATATCTCCGATACACTTTTCCTTTATATCGTAGCGGCTTCTTTCGCGGCGGTGTGCTTGTCGCATCTTTTCAGGGCCGTTGGCTTGTGGGCGTTGCGTGCTGCTCTCATCGCATTCGGAGTGCTCTACTTCCTCAGCAGCTATACGTATCTTTCCTTTGGCGTCCAGATGGCGCACGCTTTCAACTCGAATGACACAAGTGGTGAGGGCATTCGATACGTATATTTCGCGCTTCTGTTCGCATATTACAGTTTTGCCCTTGTGACATGCTTCACCAAGCCGCCAGATGCCCGATGGTTCGTGCCAGTCGTCGCAGTGACTTCACCGATTGTTGCGTTTTGGCAGCAGTCTGGCATGTTCGCCACGGTTATGTTGCCCTATCGCGCACTCCATGCCTTTTGTTTCGTTTTGGTGTGGTTCAGGATTTACGATTTACGCAGACAGATGCAGCAGCCTAACACCGCGCTGGAGCCAACGCCGACCGCCCCTTGAGTTTATGGACGGTTTGAGTTATACAACGATTATCGAGTTTGCGGAGCCGCTTGCCGGTCGGCGTGGCTCAGCTTTGGATCGTTAGGCGGCGTCACTATGAAGATACTTCTTAGAGCATGTTTGTGGAGCGCCGGATTTGAGTTGCTTTTGCTTTTGCCGGTGCTGATTGCCAATCACGCCAGTTTGGGAGTGTTTGATGTCGTATTCGGGATTCTGTGTTATTTAGCTCTATTCTGCCATGCTCCGGCTATCTGGTTGCTTCGTCATTGGCCTGCGGCTCAAGAGACTTTGATTTTCCCTGCTTTGGTTCAGTGGTTTTTGTGGTTTGTCATGTTTGTCGTGATTTTCACGGCGATTCACATTTTCAGGAAGCAGAGTTCAGGACATGAGAGCCACGCCGCCTAACACCGCGCTGGAGCCAACGCCGACTGCCCCTTGAGTTTATGGACGGTTTGAGTTATAGAACGATTATCGAGTTTGCGGAGCCGCTCGTCGGTCGGCGTGGCTCAGCTTTGGATCGTTAGGCATAGCGAGCACGGCGAGAAAAATATATGGCTAAAAATGAGATTCAGAGTTTGCTTGATACGTTCGCCGACGGAAGCGGATACGGAGACCCCGAAGCAAGACGCAATGCCGAGTTGAGACTTCAGACACTTTTGGCAAAAGAGCAGCAGCGGACTGCTTCCAGACTCAATTGGCTGACATTTTTTCTTGTTGTCGTCGGTATTTTACAAGTGGTTATTTTGGCATTCCAGGTCTGGCACAAGTAGCTATGCCTAACACCGCGCTGGAGCCAACGCCGACTGCCCCTTGAGTTTATGGATGGTTTGGGTTATACAACGATTATCGAGTTTGCGGAGCCGCTCGCCCGTCGGCGTGGCTCAGCTTTGGATCGTTAGGCTGACTACGATTTATGAAACTAGAACGAGAGAGAGACATTCCGGCATTCAAAGGCAAAAGGTGGGGAGAGCGAATCGTTCTACGACATCAAGCCGAAGAGCGTGACCCTTGGATTCTTCGACTTCGGTTTCTGATTCTTCTTTTGTGCATTGTGCCGCCATTTGCATTGCCAGCATGGCTGGGGTTTCGGATTTCTTCGTTGACCTTGTTCATTATTTACCTTATTTGGGCGTTGCCGATTTACACCTTATTTTATGCGCTGTTTATCACACCTCGGATTCGCAAAGCACTGGAGTCAGACGCGAAGCCGTCAGCCTAACACCGCGCTGGAGCCAACGCCGACTGCCCCTTGAGTTTATGGACGGTTTAAGTTATACAACGATTATTGAGATTGCGGAGCCGCTCGCCCGTCGGCGTGGCTCAGCTTTGGATCGTTAGGCGGCACTAAACATCACAACCATGAATTTATGAACATACCATCACTTCTCCACATAATTGCATCGGCAACGACCATTTTGGTTTGCATTTTGGTTCTTGCCTTTTCCACTGTAGCTTACCGTCGTCTCCATTTGAGGGCGCTTGCATTCTTGATTGGCGCTAGTGTTATCCGTTTTATCTTGGAGGTGGCGGCACGCCTACATTCAGCGTTATCGCCTTCTCATCCGATTTATTACTGGCCTTTTCATGACTACGCGACGTTTTACGCACTATATTTAGTGTGCTACACCATCACGGTTATCCTTTGGGGCCTCGGTATCATTTTGCTTATTCGTTATTCGCTCGCGAAGCGTGGGATGCCGCCTAACACCGCGCTGGAGCCAACGCCGACTGCCCCTTGAGTTTATGGATGCTTTGAGTTATACAACGGTTATCGAGTTTGCGGAGCCACTCGCCCGTCGGCGTGGCTCAGCTTTGGATCGTTAGGCGGCATCGCGCACCACACACAAATCAAACCTAAACTAAAATATGCAACCACAAATCATGGCAGGACTCGGAAGTATCTTCGTGCTGATCTATTTCGCTTGCGTCATCGGCATCATCATTTGTCTTATCCGGCTTTTATACCGATTTGTCAGCGCACATGAGCGAGTTGCCAGCGCACTTGAGACCGTCGCCCGCAAGTTGCGAGACGATGCCAAGCCATGAAGGATTCTGGCGGGAGATTTTTGAGATACGATGATTTGCCGCCTAACACCGCGCTGGAGCCAACGCCGACTGCCCTTTGAGTTTATGGACGGTTTGAGTTATACAACAATTATCGAGCCAGCGAAGCCACTCGCCCGTCGGCGTGGCTCAGCTTTGGATCGTTAGGCCACATCGAACACACATCACAAAAAGCATTATGAAACCAAACAAACACGTGATCCGACTTTTTGGAGTCGTTGGAGTATTCGGCATTCTTTCTTGGATTACCACTGGGACTGCCAAAGGTTGGTTTGAAGGTATTAGCATACTTGCGATGGCGGCCGCTCTAGTGGTTATTCTTATCGGCATGGTTGCCGAGCGCAAAGAGCGGCAGGCGGCACACAAGATGGGTGGTTCCAAATGACGTGGCCTAACACCGCGCTGGAGCCAACGCCGACTGCGCCTTGAGTTTATGGACGGTTTGAGTTATGCAACGATTATCAAGCTTGCGGAGCCACCCGCCGGTCGGCGTGGCTCAGCTTTGGATCGTTAGGCCATGTTCCACATCACACCAAAATCATTATGAAAACACATCGCATAGTTGTCGGAGTCATATTCGCCGGATTGCTGACCTGTGGCTTGTTGAGCGGCTGCGCTCATTGTCACGAATGCACGACAGCTTCCACCAAGACAATTGCCATCTCTCCGGGGAGCAGTGGGACTATCGTGCTTTCCGGCAGCGGGACGGTTACGAATCCACCCGCGAGCAGCCAGACATTGACTGTCACCAACGGACAGGCGGGGACTATTATTCTCAAGTGAGATATGCGGCACACATGGCCTAACAAGTCGCCGGAGCCAACCGCCGTTGGCGCTGTCAGTTCCGCTGTCGCGGTTCACGTCGCGAGTCGGCGGTGGCTCAGCTTGTTTCGTTAGGCTGCACTATGAAGCCGTCATTTATGCAGATGTTTTTTGCGCAGCATTGGCCTCTAAAGATTTGGATAGCTGTCATCGGGGTGGTTAGTATTATTATGGCTGGCCGTGCTTGTGAGCCGAGCTGGTCATCGTTCCATGATTGGCGCTTTCTTATCCTATTTGTCAGCGTCATTATTCTAGCGCCGGTTTTCGCCTGTTACACATCTTTGATTATTGTTTGGATTTTTCTTGGCCCGCTCTATCGGATTCGTGGGCGCATGAATGGTGCGCCATTTCATCCGGGCGATTCCGTTCAGGTTTTAGTTGGACCGAATCGCGGGCGTGTTTTCCAAGTTGACGTGATTTGGGAAGAGCGAGGGCAGGTTTGCTTGGAGTTGGGCGAACCTCGAAAAAAGGGCGTCAAGTTTGCATTTACCTATACGGAAGTTTTTCGAGTTGTGCAGCCTAACACCGCGCTGGAGCCAACGCCGACTGCCCCTTGAGTTTATGGACAGTTTGAGTTATACAACGCTGATTGAGCCAGCGGAGCCACTCGCCGGTCGGCGTGGCTCAGCTTTGGATCGTTAGACCACAGCGAGCGTTATGACAAAATACGAGTCCAAGTTGCTGTCAAAGTGGCCGCGACACCATAGCCGCGGTATGGCTACTTTCATCCTTGTCCGAGGCGTTTTACTTTTCGCTGTCCCATTCGCAGGCGTTTTTTGGCTTTGCCGTGTTTTTGTTTTTCATCATCACACAGTCGGCTGTGATGAGATTGTATATTCGTTGGGCGTCGGTTTGGTTTTTGGCATCACCAAAGCCGTTTTCACTTGGCGGAAGATGGAGCGTTTTTATGAGGATTCACAGAAGCAGCAGGAGGCTGTGGTCTAACACCGCGCTGGAGCCAACGCCGACTGCGCCTTGAGTTTATGGACGGTTTGAGTTATACAACGATTATCGAGCCAGCGGAGCCACTCGCCCGTCGGCGTGGCTCAGCTTTGGATCGTTAGGCTGCTTACGTTTATGCTTGATGCCAAAGAAATCCGCGACCAGATAGACGCACGCCATGCCATGATTAGCGAGGACTTGCGGAAGGACGCCATCATGCTTATCACGCCGATGGTTCTCCGGGAGCACGCTCAGATTTTGGATTTGACTTCGCAGCTTTCCGAGATTTCCAGCGCTAAGTTGGAGCGATTGACTAGGCAGCTTATCTACCTTACCTGGGCGCTGGTCATTTTTACGGCGGTCTTGCTCATATTCACGTTTGAGCTTGTAGAGCGAAACTAGCACTTTGATTTCTATGACCAGACACACGACCAAAAGCAGTCGGCACAGCCATAGCAGCCAGCAGCCTAACACCGCGCTGGAGCCAACGGGCATTGCGCCCACAGTTTCGTTTGTCATAGATTTTCCTTTGGTTTTTGAGTTTCGGAAGCTGGCTCACGATGCCCGTGGCTCAGCTTGGGGTCGTTAGGCTGCGAGAGTTTATGACAATGTTATGGATTTTCATGTCAGTCGGAGCACTCATTCTCGGTTTATTGGTGTCGTGGCGAATCGTTCGGTGTTGGCGCGGTCAAATAGCGTTGATTTATGGATTCCTAGCCGTGATGGTTTTCAGCGTTGTCTTTTGGATTATCACCGTGTTTCGGTTGCTTGATGGTTCAGTTCGCCTCGGATGCCTCGTGAGCCTTTCGGCGCTCTATTTACCCATACTATTTGCGAGCACATGGGCGATTAGAAGGGAGAGACATTGACAACGCAGCCTAACACCGCGCTGGAGCCAACGCCGACTGCCCCTTGAGTTTATGGACGGTTTAAGTTATACAACGATTATCGAGTTTGCGGAGCCACCCGCCCGTCGGCGTGGCTCAGCTTTGGATCGTTAGGCGTATTCATCGCACTATGACAAAAGCCGAATTAGCCGAGATGCTTGGGCAGGCAGCAAAAGACGGCACGCTGCTTACCGACAAGCATGACCCTAGCAAGCTTACCACCACGCACCCGAAGCCGCGGACAGTTATAGCTCTGGAGCTTGCTCCGAAGTTACCAGAGTTTTTCGCATCACTTGATTTTGATGTGACATATTACCAGAATACGGAATATCCCAAGACACCAGATTATTGGGAGATTACTCCGACCTCGACCACATTTTCGGTTCCTGCCTCTGGCGTTCCACCACACTCACCGACTCCGACAAGCCAATGCGACCGTTTGATTGTTGTTTCTGGCTCGAATCAAGGTTTGCATATTTTTGGTGAGTCGAGCACGGTCATCGAGCAGAAGCTGCATGATGGGCAGCTTACCAATCCACAGGAGTTATGAACCATACGCCTAACACCGCGCTGGAGCCAACGCCGACTGCCCCTTGAGTTTATGGATGCTTTGAGTTATACAACGGTTATCGAGTTTGCGGAGCCACTCGCCCGTCGGCGTGGCTCAGCTTTGGATCGTTAGGCCGACTATGCGCCCGTTTATCCGAAATCATTATTTGCCGATTTGGTTGCACCGAATTTGCGCCGGCATTTTTTCAGCAGCGTTACTCGTCGGCATTGGCAGCATTTGGTTTTCCGAGCCGGCGGGCAGTTGGAGTTATTTCGTTTCATGCGGTTTGATTTGGGCGAGCATTCCTGTCGGCATTTTTTTCGCGTGCATAGCACACCGTTTTTCTGTTGTTGAGGGCACAGCCGGAGATGTTGGCTATGAGGATTTGGATGAGAAGCGAGATGAGAAGTCGTCGGCCTAACACCGCGCTGGAGCCAACGCCGACTGCCCCTTGAGTTTATGGATGGTTTGAATTATACAACGATTATCGTATTTGCGGAGCCATTCGCCGGTCGGCGTGGCTCAGCTTTGGATCGTTAGGCAGACCGACCTATGATTGACCAAGCACGACTTGACCTCATCCGGCGCAAGCACGGCTCCTACGCAAGCTGGGCCATCTGGGCTCCGGCATCCGGCACTCCCAAGTCCAATATGGGCAATCTTGATGTCCTTGACGAGCGCGCCAATCCCGCGCTGCTGGCCACACTTAATCCCGGTGTTGTGATGGTTGGGCTGAACTTTTCACGGTTCCGCCCACACGGAGCTTTCGGGAACTTCCATGACCCAAGCCCGGTGGCAAACGACTTCAAGATTCGATTTGCTTTCAGCGGCACGGCTTTCTGGGGTGCATACATGACAGATGCCATCAAGGAGGTGGTCGAGTTGGTTTCTGGCAATCTGCTCGACTATCTCAAGATTCATCCAGAGGTCGTCTCGCGCAGCATGGAGACTTTGCGCGTCGAGCTAGCTGACCTTGGGCATCCCAGACCCGTCATCCTTGCGTTCGGCGGTATGGCCTATTCTCTGCTCTACCAGAATTTGGAGCCTGATGATTACTCCCTTCTTGTCAGAATCACTCACTACAGTCATTACATCTCGAAGGAAAACTACAAAGAGGAGGTTCACAAGCAGATAGCCCTTGCACAGCTTGGTCTGCCTAACACCGCGCTGGAGCCAACGCCGACTGCCCCTTGAGTTTATGGATGGTTTGAGTTATACAACGGCTATCGAGTTTGCGGAGCCACCCGCCCGTCGGCGTGGCTCAGCTTTGGATCGTTAGGCAGCACGAGCCTCGCCACAGCAAATGAATGGAAACCTAAATACAGATAACCGACCCATGAAAACAATAAAAATAACCACCGGAATCGCCTTAGCGCTGACGTGTAGTCTGGCGGCCACCCTCAAGGCACAAAACATATACGTTTCAAATTATGGGAATGGCGCCATAGGTGAATACGGGCTGGATGGGTCAGTGGTCAATGCCTCGTTGATTACTGGATTGACCACTCCCGAAGGCATTGCGATTTCGGGGAACAACATGTTTGTTGTGAACCAGGGCACCGGCACAATTGGCGAGTACGGGCTGGACGGTTCGGTGGTCAATGCGTCACTGATTACCGGGTTGAGTACACCCACTGGCATTGCTATTTCAGGGGATTATCTATTTGTCTCTTCCGCGCCGAATTATGGCGGCTATGTCGGCGAGTACACCACTTCAGGGGCGACGGTCAATGCCTCGCTGATTACTGGATTGTCCGGTGCCGGCGGGCTGGCGATTTCGGAAAACGACCTGTTTGTCGCGAACCGATATGGAGGCACTGTCGGCGAGTACACGACATCTGGGGCGACCGTCAACGCCTCGTTGATTTCCGGGTTGGCTTGGCCTAGTGGTCTCGCGATTTCGGGGAGCGAGCTCTTTGTCGCGAACGAGGTTGGCAACACCGTCGGCAAATATACGACTTCGGGAGCGGTCATCAATGCGTCGCTGACTTCTACTGGCTTTGAGCCATTTTATATGGCGGTTTCGGGGGACGACCTGTTTGTTGCGTGTTGGGACGGCACCGTCGGCGAGTACACGACCTCTGGCGCGACGGTGAATCCCGAACTGATTTCTGGATTGAGCAACGCCTACGCCATCGCCATCAGTCCGGTGCCAGAGCCGTCCACCATTGCGCTTGCGGCCTTGGGTGTAGTGACGTTATGTCTGCGGCGGCAGCGCAAATAGTTTGCCTGTTGAAGCGTGCTGCCTAACACCGCGCTGGAGCCAACGCCGACTGCGCCTTGAGTTTATGGACGGTTTGAGTTATACAACGATTATCGAGCCAGCGGAGCCACTCGCCCGTCGGCGTGGCTCAGCTTTGGATCGTTAGGCGGATATGAACACCAAGTTGCTTGCAAATATCTTTCGGTGGATTGCGCGGGTCATCGGAACTGTGCTAGTCGTGATGGCCTTATGCGTCGTGATTTTTACACGAGTGCCCAATCCCTTTATGCTGCCACTCGACAGACTTATTGCTTTTTTCACACTTATATTGGTGTTTTTAGGTTTTCTGCTTGCTTGGCGCTGGGAATTTCTAGGAGGCATCATTTCGCTTTTTGGATGGGTTTTGTTTGTTACGGCTGAGAGCGTCCTTTTTCATGATACTTTGTTCTTCATCGTCTTAGGAGTTCCAAGCCCATTGTTCCTTGCCAGCTCATTTTTAAGGCACTATGAGACACACAAATCCGCCTAACACCGCGCTGGAGCCAACGCCGACTGCCCCTTGAGTTTATGGATGGATTGAGTTATACAACGATTATCGAGTTTGCGGAGCCGCTCGCCGGTCGGCGTGGCTCAGCTTTGGATCGTTAGGCTGACTACGATTTATGAAACTAGAACGAGAGAGAGACATTCCGGCATTCAAAGGCAAAAGGTGGGGAGAGCGAATCGTTCTACGACATCAA
>Ga0335085_10008495_pt1 | contig 15653 bp, 18 predicted proteins | sample Lox_Sample_45_FD_206712 | JGI IMG/M metagenome (GOLD analysis project Ga0335085, IMG submission 206712) | Soil microbial communities from Loxahatchee National Wildlife Refuge, Florida, United States - Lox_Sample_4.5 | ecosystem: Environmental > Terrestrial > Soil > Wetlands | place: USA...
TGCTCCGCGAGGTGCGCCGGCAACTGCGGCCGCTCGAACGCCAGGCCGATGCGGCGCGCCGCCACGACGGGATCGTCGCCGAATTGCATGCGGTCCGGCTGCACCTCGCCGGCCGCGACATCGAACAGCTGCGCGCGCGTGAGCTGAAACGGGTCGAGGCGCGACGTGATCTCGCCGAACAGGAACAGGACGTGCGCGTGCGATTGCGCGCGCTCGACGCCGAGGTGCTCGACACCGAACACACGTTGGCCGTTCCGGGTGACGACGACGTCGCCGACGTGCTCGCGCGGACCGAGGCGCTGCGGGAGCGCAGCCGGGGACTGGTGAACCTCGTCACCGAACGCGGCCGCAATCTCGATCGCGAGCTCGCGGCCGTGGCCGACGAGGGGGTCGTCGAGTCGCTGGTCGCCGAAGCGGCGAATCTGCGCAAGCAGCTCGCCGCGGTCGACGCCGACTTCGGGACGCTCGCGCCGACGCGCGCCGAGGTCGACGGGGCCGAAGCCGAGCTCGAACGGATCGGCGCGGTCTCGGTCGCCGAGGCGGAGTCGGAGTTCCAGCGCGCGGGCCACGAGCTTGAACAGTTGACGGGTCGGGCCGCGACGATTCGCGCCGAGCTCGTACGCGTGCGCGAGGCGCTGGCCCGCACCGATCTCGAGCGCGCGGCGCTGGAACCGCGCAGGCAGCAGGCCGCGGCCGCGCAAACGGAGGCCGAACGCGCGCGCGTCGAGATCGAAGCGCGCGCCGCAGTGTCGCCGGAGCTTACGGACGAAGCGCGCGAGTTGCGCGCGGCGGAGGAGTCGCTGCACGCGGCCGACGACACATATCGCAGCGCGGCGAGCGAGGCTTCGCGCTGGCGGGCGCGCGCCGAGATGCTCGCTTCCGCGCTCGAGGACGCGCACGCCGCGGCCGGCGGCGAGGAGATCGTCGGCCTCGACGGCGTCCTCGGGCCGCTCGTCGACCTGCTCGCGATCGACGAAGGGTGCGAGGTCGCGGTCGCGGCCGCCCTGGGCGACGCGCTCCGTGCCATCGTCGTCGACGGCGACGACGCGGCGCGGGCTGCGGTCGAGCGTTTGAAGCGCGGCGATCGCCAAGCGCTGTTGCTGGTCGCCGAGGGCCGCGCGACCGGGATGCAGATCTCGTTTGCGCCCTCCGGTACCCACCCGCTCGGTGCGTCGGTGCGCGGTCTCCGTCCGGGACTCGACGCGGTGCTGGCTCGGTTGTTCGCGCAGTTCGTGCTCGTCGACGGGGGATGGGAGCACGCGCTCGACGTCGCGCTCGCGAACCCGGGTGTCGTCGCCGTGACGCGCGACGGCGACCGCTTCGGCGGTACATCGGCCTGGCGCGCGGGGCCCGCCGGGTCGTCGGTCGTCACGCCGGCCGCGCTGGCCGACGCGAGCGCGCGTGCGGAGGAAGCCGAAGCGACGCGTGACGCGGCCGAAGCTGACGTTGATTCGGCCCGGCAACGGCTCGCGAGCGCGCGCCGCGCCGAGCTGCGGGCAACCGAGGAGGAGCGGCGCGCCCGGGTCGAGCTGGAGCGGGTGACCGCGTACGCCGCGCTACTGCAGCGCGAGGTCGAGGTCGGCGTGGCCACGGTCGACGCGCGCCGAACGACGCTCGCCGCTCGGGCCGAGGAGCTCGAAGCCGAGGTGGCGACGGTCGGAGCCGAGGCCGAGGCCGCGGCCCGGTCACGGCTCGACGACGCGACGCGACGCCGCGACGAAGCGCGGGAACGGCGGGGCGAGGTCGAACGCCTGCGAGCACGCGCCGCGACGCTCCGCCGCGACTACGAGCTGCGCGGCGCGGCCGTCGAAGAGCGCCGAACGGTCCTGACCGCGCGCCTGACCGAGGTGGAAGCGCGGCTCGCAGCCCGGCCCGACGAGGAAGCCCGCGCCCGCGCCCGCCGCCTCGCGTTGGAGCAGCGCCGCCGTGCGGTTTCCGACCTCGCCGAGCGGCTTGCGTCGCGCACCGGCGAGATCGAGTCGCTGGCCGAGCGCCTCCGCACGCGCCGCCGGCTGCAGTCGGAGGCCGCGCGGGAAGCCGGCCGCAAGCTCGACGGACTCCGCGTGCATCGATCCGAGGCCGAAAAGCAGCTCACCGAGTTGCGCGACCGGACGGGCAAGCTCGAGATCGAGGAAGCGGAAATCCGGCTGCGCCTCGAACAGCTGGTCGAGCAGGTCCGGCGTGATTTCGACTGCGAGCCCGAGGCCGCGATCGCGGCGCCGGTGCCCGACGTCCCCGACGGTATGAGTCTGCCCGGCCGTGCTCGCGAGCTCGAACGCGAGCTTCGCTTGATGGGTCCGGTGAACCCGCTCGCGCTTTCGGAGTACGAGGCGCTGCTCGAGCGCCACGAGTTCCTGCAACAGCAGCTCGACGACGTGCGTAACTCGCGCCGGGAGCTCGCCCGGGTCATCAAGTCGGTCGACGAGGAGATCGTGCGCGTGTTCGACGCCGCGTTCGCGGACGTGGCTCGGAACTTCGACGAACTGTTCGCGATGTTGTTTCCGGGCGGATCCGGGCGGCTGGTGTTGACGCAACCCGACGACCTGCTCAACACCGGCATCGAGATGGAAGCGCGGCCGTCGGGGAAGATGGTTCGCCGGCTGTCGCTGCTTTCCGGCGGTGAGCGCTCGCTTTGCGCAATGGCGTATCTGTTTTCGGTGTTCCGCGCTCGCCCTTCGCCGTTCTATCTGATGGACGAGGTCGAGGCCGCGCTCGACGACGTGAACCTCCACCGCTTCCTCGATCTCGTTCACGAGTTCCGCAACGAGGCCCAGCTGCTCGTCGTCTCGCACCAGAAGCGGACCATGGAGGCGGCCGACGTCCTCTACGGCGTTTCGATGCCGCCCGGAGGGTCGAGCCGCGTCGTCACCCAGCGGATGAGCGACCTCACCTTCGACCCGGCAACCCCGTAGCCGGGTCCCGCGGCCCGCTGGGTAACCTCCCGGCATCGTGGCCGTGCTCATCGTCATCGTCGCCGTTGTCGTCCTCGTCTCGGCCGGAGCGATCGTCGCCGTCCGGGCGCGCGGCCGAGCCCGCCACCGCGAGGGAGTCCCGGGCGAGCCGCCCCGCGCGCCAACCGCGCCGCCCGCGCGTCCGCCCGAGACGACGATCCCGACACCGAGCGTCGAAGAGCTCGAGGAGCTGCTGCGCGAACCGGCCGTCGAGGAACCCGCCGAGGTCGGCGTTCCCGCCGCGCCCGACGTCGTCGCCCCGGCCGAGCCCGAGATCGTCGAGCGCCCGCGCCTGCGTGACCGTCTCGGCCGTACGCGCAGCGCGTTCTCGGGTGCGTTCGGCCGGATTCGGGGCCGCAAGATCGACGACGACACGTGGGACGAGCTCGAGGAGTCCCTGATCTCGGCCGACGTCGGGATGGCGACGACCACACGTCTGCTCGACGCGGTCCGCAGCCGCGCCAAGGAAGAGTCCGTGACCGAGCCCGAGCAACTGATCGCGCTCGTGCGCGACGAGGTGGTCGCGCTGCTCGACATCGGAGCCGACCGTTCGCTGCAGCTCACCGCGGGGGAGCCGAACGTGTGGATGTTCGTAGGCGTGAACGGGGTCGGGAAGACGACGACCATCGGCAAGCTCGCGTCGCAGTGCGTGAGCGAGGGCAACCGCGTGGTGCTCGCCGCAGGCGACACCTTCCGTGCCGCGGCGGCAGACCAATTGCAGCTGTGGGCGGAACGCACGGGTGGCGAACTCGTGCGCGGACAGGAAGGCGCGGATCCGAGCTCGGTGGTGTTCGACGCGATGTCGGCCGCGGCCGGCCGTGGCGCCGATCTCGTGCTCGTCGACACTGCCGGCCGCCTGCACACGAAGCGGAACCTGATGGACGAGCTCGCCAAGCTCCGTCGCATCGTCGACCGCACGCCGGGCGCGTTGAAGGAAGTGTTGCTCGTCATCGACGCGTCGACGGGTCAGAACGGCCTGGTCCAGGCCAAGCAGTTCGCCGACGCGGTCGACGTCACAGGCATCGCGCTGACGAAGCTCGACGGCACCGCGAAGGGCGGCATCGTGCTCGCGATCCAGTCGGAGCTCGGGATCCCGGTCAAGGTCGTCGGCGTGGGCGAGGGCGTCGGCGACCTCATCGAGTTCGATCCGGGCGAGTTCGCATCGGCCTTGTTCTCCGACGAGAACTGACCGGCGGGTCCGTCCAACTAGCCTGACTCGCTGTGTTCGACGCGCTGAGTGACCGTCTCGACGGCATCTTCTCGAAGCTCCGCAACCGCGGCCGGCTGACCGAACGCGACGTCAACGAGATCTCGCGCGAGATCCGGCTGGCGTTGCTCGAAGCCGATGTCAACGTCCGCGTCGTCCGGGCGTTCATCGACCGCGTAAAGGAGCGCGCGATCGGCGCGCAGGTCTCCGAGGCGCTCGACCCGGGCCAGCAGTTCATCAAGATCGTGCACGAAGAGCTCGTCACGACGCTCGGCGGCACGACCGGCAAGCTCGAGATGAGCCCGAAGCCGCCGACGGTGCTCATGCTCGCCGGTCTACAGGGTTCCGGAAAGACGACCGCGGCGGCGAAGCTCGCCCGACTGCTCAAGTCGCAGGGTCTCCAGCCGCTGCTTGTCGGCGCCGACCTGCAACGTCCGGCCGCGGTCGAACAGCTGCGCGTGCTCGCGGGTCGCGTCGACGTCCCGTTCTACAGCGAAGCGACCGATCCGGTGAGCGTGGCGCGCGGCGCGATCGAGGAAGCCGCGCGTCTCGGCCGCAACTTCGTGATCGTCGACACGGCCGGGCGTCTGCAGATCGACACCGAGCTCATGGACGAGCTGCGCGCCATCTCGGCGGCGGTGAAGCCGCAGAACACGCTGCTCGTCGTCGACGCGATGACCGGACAAGAGGCCGTGAACGTCGCGGCGACGTTCAACGAGGCCGTGGGGCTCGACGGCGTGATCCTCACGAAGATCGACGGCGACGCGCGCGGCGGCGCCGCGTTGTCGGTGAAGGAGGTCGTCGGCAAACCGATCCTCTTCGCCGGTACGGGCGAGAAGCTCGACGAGTTCGAGCCGTTCCACCCCGACCGCATGGCGAGCCGCATCCTCGGAATGGGCGACGTGCTCACGCTCATCGAGAAGGTCGAGGCGACCTTCGAGGAGGACGAGAAGCGCAAGGCCGAGGAGTTGCTGCAGAGCGGACGGCTCACGCTCGAGGACTTCCTCGAGCAGATGCAGCAGATCAAGCGGATGGGTCCGCTCCAGAACGTCCTCGGCATGTTGCCTGGCATGCCGAAGGAGATCCGCAACGCGGACGTCGACGACCGCGAGATCGCACGCATCGAGGCGATCATCCGGTCGATGACGCCCGACGAGCGGCGCAAACCCGAGATCATCAACGGCCAACGGCGGATGCGCATCGCCAAGGGGAGCGGAACGTCCACCTCGGAGGTCAACCGCCTGCTGACGCAGTTCAAGCAGGTGCAGACGATGATGAAGGGCATGCCCGGCGTCTCGCGCAAGGTGGCGAAGGGCAAGAAGGGCAAAGGCAAAAAGGGCAAGGCGCCGAAGATGCCGCGGCTTCCCGGCGGCGCGCTGCCCGGAGGATTCCCCGGCACCGGCCGTCCGGGCGGCGGCCTTCCCGGTTTCCCGACCTCCTGAGGTCACTTCCCGCTCCGGGGGGCTGCGCCGCCGGGCCGTTCGGGCCCTGCTCACCTCGGCGGGATGCCCGCCTCACGGGCGTTCGCCTCTAGACTCCTCCGCCGTTCCGCGAACAGGAGTTTCCTTTGGCAGTCAAGATCCGCTTGATGCGCGTCGGCAAGAAGAAGCAGCCGACGTACCGGGTCGTCGTCGCCGACGCGCGCAGCCCGCGTGACGGCCGTTTCCTCGAAATCCTCGGTCAGTACGCGCCGCGGCAGGAGCCGTCGACGATCACGCTCGACAACGACCGCGCGTTGCACTGGTTGAACGCGGGCGCACAGCCGACGGAGAGCGCGGCGAAGCTGCTGCAGATCGCGGGCGTGTGGGACGCGTACACCGCCGCGAACGGCAAGACCGCGGCCGCGCGACCGAAGCCGAAGACGCCGAAGGCGAAGACCGTGAAGCCGGCACCCGAGCCCGCCGCGGAAGCGGCGCCCGCGCCGGCCGAGGCCGATTCCGAAGCGCCGGCGGAGGCCTGAGCGTGCCGGACGAGTTCGCGGACGACGACGACTTCGAAGACGACGACGACTTCGAGGACGACTACGACGACGACGTCGCTCCCGAGGGAAACCGTGTCGTCGGGGCGCGCGCCCGAGCGTCGGTCGAACACATCGCGAGGCACCTCGTCGACGATCCCGAGGGAGTCTTCGTCGACGCGAGCGAGCGCGGCGGCGACCACGTCACCTTGCTCGTGCACGCCAGTCCCGGTGATCTCGGTCGCATCATCGGCAAGCGCGGGCGCGTGATCCAGGCGATCCGCCAGGTCGCGCGCGCCGCCGGTTCGACCGAGGACGTGCGCGTCACCGTCGACGTCGCGGAGTAGCCCGGGTGGACGACGCCCGGCTCGAAGTCGGGCGCGTCGGCCGCGCCCACGGGCTGCGGGGTGAAGTGATCGTCACGCCGGTCAGCAACGTCGCTGCGCGCTTCGAGCCCGGGTCGACGCTCTGGATCGACGGTCGTCCGCGCGTCGTCGCGTCGAGCCGGCCCAATCAGCACCGATACGTCATACGCTTCGAAGGTGTCGACGACCGCAACGCGGCCGAGCTGTTGCGGAACAAGACCGTCGAGGCCGAGCCGCTCGCGGACGCGCCCGAGGGCGAGTTCTGGGTGCACGAGCTGGTCGGTTCCGAAGTGCGCGATCGCGGCGGCGCCGTGCTCGGTTCGGTGATCGCAGTCGAGGCGAATCCCGCGCACGACCTGCTCGTACTCGACGGAGGTGCGCTCGTCCCGATGGTTTTCGTCGTGTCGTCGCAGGACGGTGTCGTCGTCGTCGATCCGCCCGACGGCCTCTTCGACCTCTGATCCGCCGTGCGCATCGACGTGTTCACCATTTTTCCGGACTATCTCGAGGTCCCGCTCGGCCTGAGCCTCCTCGGACGAGCCCGCGCCGCAGGCATGCTCGATCTGCGCGTGCACGACCTCCGTCGCTACACAACGGACCGGCATCGCAGCGTCGACGACGAACCTTTCGGCGGCGGCGCAGGAATGGTGTTGCGCGCCGAACCGCTTTTCGAAGCGGTGGAAGCGGTGGAACCGGAGCGGCCCTTGTTCCTGCTCTCGGCCGGCGGCGCGCGGTTCGACCAGTCGCGCGCGCGCGAGCTCGCCGCGAGCGACGGGTTCTCGATGATCTGTGGGCGTTACGAAGGCGTCGACCAACGCGTGGCCGACCACCTGTGCGACGACGAGCTCTCGGTCGGCGATTTCGTGCTCTCTGGGGGTGAGGCGGCCGCGCTCGTGGTCGTCGACGCGGTGGCGCGGCTCCTCCCCGGAGTGATGGGAAACGAGGAATCCGCGGCGGAGGAGTCGTTCAACGACGGCCGGCTCGAGTACCCGCAGTACACGCGTCCCGCCGACTTCCGGGGCCATGCGATCCCCGAGGTCCTGCGCTCGGGTGACCACGCGCGCGTGGCCCGCTGGCGGAAGGCGCAGTCGCTCCGCCGCACGCTCGCCCGGCGGCCGGATCTCGTCCAGGAGCCGCTTGGGGAGGACGACCGGGCGCTGCTGGCCGAGTTCCCCGAGGAGGGGCCGTCCCGCTAGCATCTCGGGTCGCGCTCGCACCGGCGCGCGCGCGTCTACCGGGAGCCCCTCATGCACCGCACCGATCTCGTCGACCGCGCCGGTCTGCGCGACGACATCCCCGACTTCGGCCCAGGCGACACGCTGAAGGTCCACGTCCGCGTGGTCGAGGGCAACCGCGAGCGGGTCCAGATGTTCCAGGGCGTTGTCATCCGCCGCCAAGGCAACGGCGTACGGGAGACGTTCTCGGTGCGCAAGGTGAGCTTCGGCGTCGGGGTGGAACGCACCTTTCCCGTGCACTCGCCGATCATCGCCCGAATCGAGGTCGTGAGCCTCGGCGACGTGCGCCGGGCCAAGCTCTACTACCTGCGCGACCGGATCGGAAAAGCCGCAAAAGTCAAGGAAAAGCGGTTCTGACCCGATCTGCCGGGCGCCTCGGAGCGGCCGGGATGCCACCGCCCGGTCGTAGAATGGCCCGGTGAGCGCCGAGGACCTCGAACGGTACGAGACCGACATCGAGCTGCAGCTCTACCGCGAATATCGCGACGTTCTGCAGATGTTCCAGTACGTCGTCGAGACCGAGCGTCGCTTCTATCTTGCGAACGACGTGAAGCTCGACGCCAAGCAGGAAAACGGTCGCACGTACTTCGAATTGACGTTGCGCGACGCGTGGGTATGGGACATGTACCGCCCCACGCGTTTCGTCACCGACGTGCACGTCGTCACGTTCAAGGACGTGAACATCGAGGAGCTTCCCGGCAGGGACCTCTGACCTCCGGTCGCCGAGAGGTCGGAGCCGCGGGCGAGGACGCGGTGGCGCGCTGGTACGCCGACGCGGGCTATGCGGTGCTCGCGCGCAACTGGCGCGTGCGCGACGGCGAACTGGATCTCGTCGCCCGACACGGTCCGATGATCGTCTTTTGTGAGGTGAAGACGCGCAGGAGCGACGCGTACGGGTTGCCCGCGGAGGCGGTGACGCCCGTCAAACAGGCGCGTATCCGGCGGCTTGCGGTGCAGTGGCTCGGGGCGAACGGTGAACGGGCGGCCGAGCTGCGCTTCGACGTCGCGGCCGTGAAGCCCGACGGCCGAGGCCGCTGGCTCGTCGACGTGATCGAAAACGCGTTCTGAGGCGCGCCGATCAGCGCTTGCGCGACTTCGGTTTCCGGGGCCGCGACGCGCGGTGCCAGCAGCCGGTGTGCCAGTGGCGCCGGTCTTCGGGCCGGTCGCGCGGCACCACGACCTGGTGGCCCTCTCCGACGCGGATCTCGTGGTCGCAGCCGGGACACCGGTACGGCTTTTCCGCCTGATAGGGCTGGACGTGGCGCACGTCGACCCCGTCGTCGGGCTCGGTCCAGCGGTGCGCGTTCACGGCGCCGTCACGGTACCGCCGTGGCGTCGCGTCGCAAGCGCTTCAGGTCGCGGGTTCGCTGGAGCGCGAGCCGTTGCGCGCCTCGAGCACCTTCGCCCGCTCGGGGTCGCGAACCCGTCGCAGCCAGGCGCCGTGCCACTCCCAGGCCGCGGTGCACACCGGGCACGACAGCACCACCGAGCCGCCGGACCAGGCCTCGGCCTCGATCGGCGTGTGGTCGTAGGGGCACTGGGTGAGCTCCACGGATCTGTTTTCGGCGTCCGGCGGGAAAAGTTGACTCACCGTGGCCACCAGAGCCCCCGCTTGCGCTCAACGTGGCCGCCGAGCTCCAGAGCCCGCAACGCGGCGCCGAGCCGCTCGGCCGGGATCGCCGCCCGGATCTCGAGTTGCCCGATGGTTGCGCCGTCGCCGGCGAGCGCCCGCAGCACCTTGCGCTGGTCGGCGTCGGTCAGCGGGGCCGGGTCACCCCAGCCGCTCTCGACGGCGTCACCGCATCCGATCGCGAACAGCACGTCGGACGGGTCGAGGAGCGGCTTGGCGCCGTCGAGCAGCAGTTGGTTGCAGCCCGCGGCTGCGGGATTCCGCCTCGATCCGGGCAGCGCGTACACGTCACGGCCGAATCGTGCCGCGTCGTTGGCCGTGATGCGTGCGCCGCCGCTGGCGGTCGCCTCGACGACGACAACGGCATCGGCGAGCGCGGCGATGATTCGGTTGCGAACCGGGAACCGCCACGGCAAGGGCTGCGTGCCGTATTCGTTCTCGCCCACGATGAGGCCTTGCGCTTTGACCCGTTCGTAGAGGCGCTGATGGCGGCGCGGATAGACGATGTCGAGCCCGGTTGCGACCACCCCGACCGTGAGCCCGCCCGCGTCGATCGCGCCTTCGTGCGCGGCACCGTCGATGCCGATCGCGAGCCCGCTCACAACCGTGATGCCCGCGTGCGCGCAGAACGAAGCGATTTCGCGTGCGTCCGCGATCCCCATCGGTGTCGCGGCGCGCGTGCCGACGATCGCGACGCGCGGCGCCGCGAAGGCGTCGGGCCGGTCGCCTTCCCCGAGGAGGACGCGCGGCATCTTCGCGTCGACCATCGCGTCGAGCATCTCCGCGTCGCGGATCGGGAAGTTCTCGCCCCTCGTCCAGCGATGGGTTCGGGTGTTCACCAGAGGTCCTCGCGCATCCACGCCGCACGCTCGATGTCGCCGGCGGTGACGCGGGGCCGGTCGTCGAGGTCCGCGACTGTTCGCGCCACTCGGAGGACGCGCGCCGCGCCCCGGCCGGTGAGCCGCCGGACCTGGCAGAGGCCCGACCACGCCGCTCTCGCGTCTTCGTCGAGCGGGATGATGTGCCGAAGCGCCCCGGCCGGGATGTGCGCGTTGCGGCGCCAGGGCGTGTCGTGCAGGCGGGCGTGCTGGCGCGCGACGGCAGCGGCAACCTGCGCGGCGACCTCTCGTGAGGACCGGCCGCGTTCGCGACCTGTCTGTTCGACGCGGATCCGTAGGTCGAACCGATCGAGAAGCGGTGCCGAGAGGCGTCGCGCGTAGCGCGAGCGTTGGACGTCGCTGCAGCGACATTCCACGGTGTTGCGGCCACACGGACACGGGTTCGCGCAGGCGATGAGCAGGAAGTCGGCAGGGAACTCGATCGTCGCCGCGGCGCGGCTCACGCGCACGACCCGCTCCTCGAGCGGCTGGCGCAGCGCCTCCAGTGCGTGCACCGGAAACTCCGGCAGTTCGTCGAGAAAAAGGGCGCCGCGGTGAGCCAAGCTCACTTCCCCCGGCCGGACGCGTCCGGAGCCGCCGCCCACAAGCGAGACCATCGACGCGGAGTGATGCGGCTGACGGAAAGGAGCGTCGGTGCGAAGCGCACGCCCGCGCTGCGTTCCCGCCGCCGAGTGGATCTTCATCACCTCGAGCGCCTCGTCGGGACCGAGCGGCGCCATGATCGTGGGAAACCGGCGGGCCAGCATTGTCTTGCCCACGCCCGGGGGTCCGACCATCAACAGGTGATGGGCGCCGGCGGCGGCGACGGCGAGCGCCCGCCGGGCGTCGTCGAGGCCGAGGACATCCGCGAGGTCGAGCGGTTCGTCGGCGTCGGGCGCAGCAAGCGCCGGCGGCGGCGGCTCGGGCGGATCGGGCCACGGCGCTTCGCCCTTGAGACAAGCGTGCAGCTCGCCCAGTGTTCGCGCGACGCGGATCGTGACGCCGGGTACAAGCGCCGCCTCGGCCGCGTTCGGGGCCGGCACGACGATGTGCTCGACGCCGGCCCGCATGAGCGCATCGACGAGCGCGACCGCGCCGATCACCGGCCGCACCGAACCGTCGAGGCCGAGTTCGCCGAGCACGCCGACCTGATCGAGCGAGCCCGACGGCAGGCCGCCGGCCGCACACGTGAGGGCGACCGCGACCGCGAGCTCGAGCCCCGCGCCACTCTTGCGAACCGACGCCGGCGCGAGGTTCACGGTAACGCGCTGTTGCGGGTACTCGAGCCCGGACGAGAGCAGCGCGGCGCGCACCCTTTCGCGTGACTCTCGTCCGGCGGCGTCGGGCAGGCCGACGACCGTGTAGCCGGGGAGTCCGCGCGAGACGTGCACCTCGACGTTGACGATGCGGCCGTCGACTCCTTCCAGGACGGCACTGCGGACGGCAGCGAGCACGACCATCTCCCTCGCGTCGGACGCGCCCTGTGGGGCGCGGATGCGTGCGGAGGGCCGTGACCGCGGCCTTCGACGGGAGGCCGACCATACGCCGGGGGTGTGACAGTGACGAACTACCGTGCTCCGGATGACTCCGGCCCGGCGCGCCCAGACACACGATCCCGACGGATTCGTCGTGGCGTTGAGCGCGATGAGCAAGAACACGCGGCGCGCGTACGAGCACGACGCCCGCGAGTTCGTGGAGTGGTGCGAGCGCGGCGGTTGCGCCGACGCGTCCGCGCTCGATCACCGGGTCCTGCGGCGGTACCTCGCGTACCTGCAGACGCGCGGGTTCTCGCGCCCCTCGATCGCGCGCAAAGCCGCGTCCGTACGCGCGTACGTGCGTCACCTCCGCCGACGCGGGATTCTCGGTCGTGACGTCGCGGCCGCGGTGCAGGCGCCGAAGGGCCCGCGCCGGTTGCCGCGGATGCCGCGTCGCAGCGAGGCCGCGGACCTGCTCGACGGTCTCGTCGACGAGGCGGATCGGGAAACGCGCGACCCCCGGGCGCAGCGAGACCTCGCCGCCGTCGAGCTCCTCTACGGAGCGGGCCTGCGCGTGAGCGAGTGCTGCGGGCTCGACGTTCGAGACGTCGACCTCCGCAAGCGGACCGTGACGGTGCTCGGAAAAGGGGCGAAAGTACGCCGCGTCCCGTTGGGTGAACCGGCGCGGATCGCGCTGTCGGACTACCTGCATTCCGGGCGCCCGGGCCTGGTGAGCGCGTCGCAGCCGACGGCTGACGCGGCAAATGCCCTGTTCCTGAACACCCGGGGCCGGCGGATGTCGCCCCGCGACGTACGCCGCGTGCTGGAACGTCACCCACTTGCCGACGGCCGGGCCCTGCACCCGCACGCCCTCCGCCACGCCTACGCCACCCATCTGCTCGAAGGCGGAGCAGATCTGAGAGCAGTTCAGGAGCTGCTCGGACACGCCGATGTGGGAACGACGCAGATCTACACTCACGTGACCCGTGAGCGGATGAGGGCTGTGTACGAACGGACGCACCCCCGGGCCTAGGGAGCAGGGCGAGCAGAGTGGACGAGTCCGCCGCGGACATTGCCGAACTTTGGCGTGATTACAAAGAAGGCGGCGGCACATCGGGCGCGCGCGAGCGCTTGATCCTCCACTACTCGCCGCTTGTCAAGTTCGTCGCCGGTCGGGTCGCCGCTGGTCTGCCCCAGAACATCGAGCAGTCCGACCTCGTCAGCTACGGGATCTTCGGTCTCATCGACGCCATCGACAAGTTCGATCCGGGCCGCGGCTACAAGTTCGAGACGTACGCCATCAGCCGCATCAAGGGCGCCATCATCGACGAGCTGCGCTCGATCGACTGGGTCCCCCGTTCGGTGCGCGCCAAGGCCCGCGCCATCGAACGCGCGTACTCGAAGCTCGAAAACGAGCTCCGTCGGAGCCCGGGCGACAAGGAAGTCGCGGCCGAGCTCGGTGTGACCGAGGAGGAGCTCGCCACGACACTCGGCCAGATCAGCTTCGTCGGCGTGGTCGCGCTCGACGAGTTGCTGTCGGCCGGATCGGAGCGGGGGAGCGGTGCCACTGTCGGCGACACGATCGCCGGGGGCGGCCACGACCCGGTCGAGGCGTTCGAGTCCGAGGAGATGCGCCAGGTCCTCGCGGACGCCATCAATCGCATGCCCGACCGCGAACGCCTCGTGCTGACGCTCTATTACTACGAGGGTCTGACGCTCGCCGAGATCGGCAACGTCCTCGGGGTCACCGAGAGCCGGGTCTGTCAGATCCACACCAAGGCCATCTTCCAGCTGCGGTCACGGCTGTCGGAGCCGTTGCCGGAGCGGGGCATCGTCACCTGAGTGAACGCCGGCGTGTAGACGCCCGGCGCCGGCTCTCGTGGTCAGGGGAACCGACCTCACGGTCGGGTTCGGTGACCACGGACAACGCCGCGGACACGGCCACGGCGAAGGACCCGGCGCGAGTACGGGCATCAGTCCGGGAATCAGTCAGGGTTCGGGCACCGAAATCGGCGCCCGACGACGTTTTCGGTGCACACCTCGACCGTTCGGCAGCCGGCGGCGCAGCCGGGCCGTACCTTCTCGCGGATGACGAGAGCCCTACGCCGTTGTGCCGCCCTCACGGCCTTCCTGGTCGGTTGGTCGTCGGCGGCTGTTCCGCTCGTGTCCGCCGCCGACAACGGCGGGTGGACGAGACCGGTGCCGGGACCGGTGGTCCGCCCGTTCATACCGCCCCGGACCCGCTACGGCCCCGGCCATCTCGGCGCCGATCTCGCGGCCATCCCGGGGAGCCCGGTCCGGGCGGCCGGCGAGGGCACGGTGGAGTTCGCGGGGTCGGTGGCCGGCGTGCGCTACGTCGTTGTCCGCCACGCCGGAGGTGTTCGCACGTCGTACGGGTTCCTGCGCTCGGTCGCGGTCCGGCGGGGACAGGTCGTCGGGCAGGGGGCCGTGGTCGGCACCGCGGGCGGCACCGGTGAGAACCACGACGGTCGCGTGGTCTATATCGGGCTCCGGATGGGCGGCACCTATGTCGACCCCATGCAGCTGTTCGCCCCGGTCGACCTCTCCGAGCGGGTGCGGCTCGCCCCGGTCGTCGCCGATGCTTCCGGCCCGTGATGACACCCGGAGGCGGTCGCTACACTGGCTTCGCTTTCCGGGCGCTCGCCCGGGGCGATCCCGTCAACCATTTGCCCGCCCGTGATCCCAAGGTGGTGCCGACGGTGCTCAACCGGTCGGCACTCACGCGGGCGGTAGACCCAACCTAGGGGAGGCGCGGCCGTGGCCGTCGTGAGCATGAAGCAACTGTTGGAGGCCGGAGTCCACTTCGGCCACCAGACCCGGCGCTGGAACCCGAAGATGCGTCGTTTCATCTTCGGTGAGCGCAACGGCATCTACATCGTCGACCTGCACCAGACGCTCGACCGCATCGACGGCGCGTATCGGTTCGTGCGGGAGACGGTCGCCGACGGTGGCACGGTGCTGTTCGTCGGAACAAAGAAGCAGGCGCAGGAACCGATCGAGAACGCGGCGGACAGCTGCGGGATGCCCTACGTCAACTTCCGTTGGCTCGGCGGCATGCTGACGAACTTCCAGACGGTGCACTCGCGCGTGAACAAGCTCCGCGAGCTTCAGCGCCAGGTCGACTCCGGCGAGGTCGATCTGATGTCGAAGAAGGAGGGGCTGAAGGTCCGCCGCGACCTCGCCAAGCTGGAACGCAACCTCGGCGGCATCAAGAACCTCGAGAAGCTCCCGGCGGCGGTGTTCGTCATCGACACCAAAAAGGAGCACATCGCGGTCACCGAGGCGAACCGCCTCAAGATCCCGGTGGTCGCAGTCGTCGACACGAACTGCGATCCCGACATCATCGACTACGTCATTCCGGGCAACGACGACGCAATCCGGTCCGCGCAGCTCATGTGCCGCGTCATCGCCGACGCGGTCACCGAGGGCCGCGACATCGCACGCCGCCGCGGCGCCCGTCCGGGCACGCGGTCGGAGGAAGCGGCGCCGGCTGCACCGGCGCGCCAGCAGCGCTCGCCCGAGGAGCAGGCCGACTTCGAGCGCCGTCAGGCCGAGGCACGCGACGCTGCTGCGGCGAAGCAGCGCGAGATCGAAGAGCGCGCCCGCGCTGCCAAGGACGCCAAGAAATCGGCTGACGTGGGGGATTCCTCCGACGCGCCCGCCGGCGACGAAGGATCGACCACCACCATCACGGACGAGGGCTGACCATGGCCGAGATCTCCGCCAAAGACGTTGCGGCGCTGCGCAAGATCACGGGCGCCGGGATGATGGACTGCAAGAAGGCGCTGCTCGAGAACGACGGCGACTTCGAGCGTGCGAAGGACTGGCTGCGCGAGAAGGGCATCGCGGGAGCCGCCAAGCGCGAAGGCCGCGCGGCCGACCAGGGTGCGATCGAGGTCCTCGTGCGGGGCGGCGTCGGCGCGGTCGTCGAGCT
>Ga0335085_10008496_pt1 | contig 15652 bp, 17 predicted proteins | sample Lox_Sample_45_FD_206712 | JGI IMG/M metagenome (GOLD analysis project Ga0335085, IMG submission 206712) | Soil microbial communities from Loxahatchee National Wildlife Refuge, Florida, United States - Lox_Sample_4.5 | ecosystem: Environmental > Terrestrial > Soil > Wetlands | place: USA...
CCCGGACGCGTCGAACTGCAGCGACGACACGCCCAGGTCGGCGAGGGCGCCATCAACGCGATCGATGTTTCGTGCCTCGAGAACGGCGTCGAGCGAGCGATAGTCGGCGTGGACCAGCTCGACACGGTCGTGCCAGGGTGCAAGCGCCATGCGGGCGCGGGCGAGCGCATCTTCATCGCGGTCGACGCCGATGACACGCGTGGCGCCGGCTTCCAGCAGCGCGCGCGTGTGGCCGCCGAGGCCGACGGTGCAGTCCACGTACAGGCCGCCGCGTTCGGGACGCAGGAACTGAAGCGCTTCGGCTGTCATCACCGGAACGTGGGTCATCAGATGCCAAACTCCGACAGTGCGCGCGCATCGTCGTCGGTGTACGGATCGCGCTGCAGCTTGGTGAGGAACCGATCGTGATTCCAGACCTCGAGGTAGTTGTATTGCCCGAGCACGTCGACATCGCCGCTCATCGTCGCCGTCTCGCGGAGGCGCTGAGGAATCAGCACGCGTCCCTGCGCGTCGAGCTCTGCAAGCTGGCCGAAAAAGTTGACGCGGTCGAGAAAGCGCAGGCGCGACGGGTGCGTCGACGGCATCTGTCCGAGCTTTCCTTCGATCTCCGCCCAAACGGGCATCGGATAGATCCGGACGTACTCGCCGGAGAGGCTGGTCAGGAAGACATCGCGGCCGTACTTCTGCTCGAGGAGCGAACGGAACGCGTTCGGCACCTTGAGGCGGCCCTTGTCATCGATACGGGTGGTTTCGTGTCCTCTAAACACAGGACACCCCACCATTCACACCACTTTTGACCACAAAATTCCACCAGAATAGTAGGGGTCATCAAGGGGGTTGTCAACCGCAAAATCCGTTACATCAGTAAGTTACGCGTCTAATTTTCGCCGTTTCATCGCCAGAGCGAACGATTGTAACGGGGACGGAGCCGGGACGGAGTCGACTCCGTCCCGGCTCCATCCCCCGTGGTACCATCCGAGGTTTCTTCAGATGCTCAGGGCAGCCCTCATCGGATTCGGATCAAGCGGCAAAACCACGCTCTTTCAGCTCATGACCAGCGCCCAAGCCACTGCGCGCGCCGCGCACGGGCGGGGCGACACGACCGTCGGCATCTCGAAGGTCCCGGACGCGCGCCTCGACAGGCTGACGGCGATGTACAACCCGAAAAAGCGGGTGCCGGCGACCATCGAATTCACCGACCTCGCGGTCGCTGGCGGCGGCGCCGGCGCCAAAACGCTCGTGGACGTCGCCGCGTACAAGAACGCCGACGCGCTGGTCCACGTCGTCCGCGCCTTTCAGGATCCGGCGGTGCCGCATCCATCCGGTGCAGTGGATCCCGCCCGCGATGCGCAGGCGATGGAAGACGAGCTGCTGCTCGCCGATCTCGGTGTGGCCGAACGACGGCTGGAACGGCTCGAAAAAGATCTGAAGAAATCGAAGTCGGCGGATCTCGAGAAAGAGCGTGACGTGATCACGCTCTGCAGGACGACGCTCGAAGACGGCAAACCGCTGCGCGCACTCGACCTGAAAGGCGACGACCTGAAGCGTCTCCGGGGATTCCAGTTCCTTTCCGCCAAGCCGCTCCTGATCGTCGTCAATCTCGACGAATCGACCCCCGTCGTCGGCGCGCTGGACGCCTCGGGCCTTCGGCCGTTTCTCTCACGTGCTTCGACCGGCGCCGTCGCGGTCTGCGAAAAAATCGAGCTCGAGATCGCCCAGCTCGAGCCCGCCGACGCCGCCGCGTTTCTCGCCGACCTCGGAGTATCAGAGTCGGGACTCGACCGGGTGATTCGCGCCAGCTACGACCTGCTCGGCTACATCTCGTTCTTCACGGTCGGCGAGGACGAATGCCGCGCCTGGTCGATTCCGCGCGGCACGCAGGCGCAGCTCGCCGCGGGCGAAATCCACAGTGACATCCAGCGCGGCTTCATCCGGGCCGAGGTCGTCGGCTACGAACCGCTCGTCACCAGAGGATCGATGGCAGCCTGCCGCGACCACGGCGAAGTCCGTCTCGAAGGCAAGGACTACGTCGTGGAGGACGGCGACATCATCAACTTCCGCTTCGCCACCTGATGCCGGCGCCCGCGCCCGACACGTCTATCGTCATTCCAGCATTCAACGAAGCGGCGTCCATCGCGCCGGTTGTCACCGCCCTGCGCGCCGCGGCCCCCTGGCGCGAGATCCTCGTCGTCGACGACGGTTCGAGCGACGACACGGCTGCACGCGCAACGGACGCTGGCGCGCGCGTCGTCCGCCACCCGTACAACAAAGGCAACGGCGCCGCGGTGAAGAGCGGCATTCGCGCCGCCACCGGCGAGTTCGTCCTGATCATGGACGCCGACGGCCAGCATCGGCCATCCGACGCGCTGCGTCTGGTCTCTCGCCTCGACGCCTATGAACTGGTCGTCGGAGCGCGAAGCGGGCACACTCAGGCCAGCGCCGCGCGCCGCCTCGGCAACGAACTGCTGAACAGACTCGCCAGCTTTCTCACCGAACGGCCGATTCCCGATCTCACCTCCGGTTTTCGCGCCGCGCGGCGCGACTGTCTCGTAGAATTCCTGCACTTGCTCCCCAATGGCTTCTCCACGCCGACGACGACGACGCTCGCGTTCATCAAAGCGGGCTACAGCGTGACGTTCGAGCCGATCGATGCGGCCCGGCGCGAAGGCGTCTCGAAGATCCATCTTGGGACCGACGGCTTTCGTTTCTTCCTGATCCTGCTGAAGGTGATCACGATCTTCAGCCCGCTGCGGGTTTTCGTGCCGATCAGCGCGGCCTCGTTTCTGCTCGGCGCGGCGTACGCGGTGTGGACGATCGCGACGCAGTCGCATATCACGAATTCCTCCGTGCTGCTGATCATGTTCAGCGTCGTCGTCTTTCTGGTCGGACTGATTTCGGAGCAGGTCTCCGCGCTGCGGTTCGAGGGACGGCGGCCATCGTGACGGCGCTCGTGATCATCCCGACGTACAACGAGCGCGACAACATTCCGCCGCTGGTCGAGGCGCTCATCGCATTCGAGGGCGTACGCGTCCTCGTCGTCGACGACAACTCCCCGGACGGCACGGGCACGGTGGCCGACGATCTCGCGGGACGGCATTCGGGCCGCGTCAACGTCCTGCATCGCACGTCCGATCGCGGCTTCGGCCGGTCGTACATCGACGGCATTCGCTGGGGGATTCAGGAACCAGTCGACGTCATCGCGCAAATGGACGCCGACTTCTCCCACGATCCCGCCCGGTTGCCCGCGCTCGTCGCGGCAACGGCGAATGGCGATATCGCCATCGGTTCGCGCTACGTCCCTGGTGGCGGCATCCGCAACTGGTCGAAGCGGCGGCGCCTCCTGAGCCGGTTCGCGAACGTGTACGTCCGGGCGATCACCGGTCTGCGCGCGCGCGATTGCACGAGCGGTTTCCGCTGCTGGCGCCGAGAGGCCATCGCCGCGCTGCCCCTCGAGCAATTCGTGTCCGACGGCTATTCCTTCCTTGTCGAGATGCTCTTCATGGCCGGGCAGCAGCGGCGCCGCATCGTGGAAGTGCCGATCACGTACGTCGAGCGGCGCGAGGGAGAATCGAAGATGTCGCACGGCGTCATACTGGAATCTGCGGTCACGCCGTGGAGGCTCGTCGCGACCCACGGCCGCGTTCGTTGATCCCTTTTCGTGCTATGGTGTGGAGACTCTTTCCATGTCAGGTTCCTCCGCACCTCCGGCTGCGGGCCTGAGCGTCTTCTTCCCGGCGTACAACGACAGCGGCACCATCGCAAGCATGGTGATTCGCGCGGTGAAGGCGGCCTCGGAGCTGACGCCCGACTTCGAAGTCATCGTCGTGAACGACGGCAGTTCTGACGGGACGGCCGAGATTGCCGACGAACTCGCTCGCACGTACCCGCAGGTTCGTGTAGTGCATCACGCCACGAATCGCGGATACGGCGGCGCGCTGCAGACCGGCTTCCGTTCCGCCGCGAAGGAATTGATCTTCTATACCGACGGCGACGCGCAGTACGACCCGGCGGAGCTCGCGGCGCTCTGGGATCGCATGGGCGAAGACGTCGACCTCGTGAACGGCTACAAGATCAGCCGCTCCGATCCGCTCCACCGCATCGTCATCGGCCGCGTGTACCACCACATCGTCAGCGTGCTGTTCGGCCTGACGGTGCGTGACGTCGACTGCGACTTCAGGCTGATGCGGCGCCGCATCTTCGAGCGGATCAATCTGGAAAAGACGAGCGGCGTCATCTGTCTCGAGATGATGAAGAAGATCACCGACGGCGGATTCCGCATCGTCGAAGTGCCGGTCCACCACTATCACCGCGCGTTCGGCAAATCGCAGTTCTTCAACTTCCGGCGCATCGCCAAAACCGCCGTCGACGTGTTGCGGCTCTGGATCGAGCTCGTGGTGATGCGTAAACACCTTCGCCGCGGCGTGACGCCGCTCGTCGCGCGTTCCTGATCGTGGACCACCGCGCGTTTTACCGCGGCCGCCGCGTGATGATCACCGGCGGGCTCGGCTTCATCGGCAGCAACCTCGCGCGCCGCCTCGTCGATCTCGGCGCCGACGTGCTGCTCGTCGACTCGCTCATCCCGGATTACGGCGGGAATCTCTTCAACATCGACGGCATCACCGATCGCGTCCACGTCAACGTCGCCGACATCCGTCAGCAGACGACGATGAACTACCTGGTGCGCGATCGGGACGTGATCTTCAACCTGGCCGGACAGGTGAGTCACATCGACAGCATGCGGGATCCGTACACCGATCTCGAGATCAACTGCCGCAGCCAGCTGACGATTCTCGAAGCGTGCCGTTACAACAACCCGCGCGTGAAGGTCGTGTTTGCCGGCACGCGGCAGGTGTACGGCCGTCCGCAGACGCTTCCGGTGGACGAGACGCATCTCGTCCGGCCGACCGACGTCAACGGCATCAACAAGGCCGCCGGCGAGTACTACCATCTCGTGTACAACAACGTCTTCGGCGTGCGCAGCGCGGTGCTGCGCCTGACGAACGTGTATGGCCCGCGGCAGCTGATCAAACACAGCCGCCAGGGTTTCATCGCCTGGTTCATCCGGCTCGCCATCGAGAACAAACCGATTCAAATCTACGGCGACGGCTCGCAGCGACGCGATTTCGTCTTCGTTGACGACGCGGCGGACGCGTTCCTGCGTGCCGGCGCGAGCGATGCGTGCAACGGCGAGGTGTTCAACGTGGGCGGCGACCGCGCCATCAGCCTCCGCGATCTCACCACGCTCCTGATGGACGTCGCGGGATCGGGATCGGTCACGTATGTCGACTGGCCGCCGGAAAAGAAGGCGATCGACATCGGGGACTTCTTCGCCGATTCGTCCAGGCTCTCGCGTACGACGGGATGGACGCCGACCATCACGCTCCCGGACGGGCTGCGCCGGACGGTGGAGTTCTATCGTCAGCACTTCGACAGGTACGTGACCGAATGATCCGTTTCATGTCGCTCACGCCGCGCGACGCCGACGCGGACGCCGTGCGCGCCGCGATCGACCGGGTGATGGCCCGCGGCTGGTTCGTGCTCGGACCAGAAGTGGAAGCGTTCGAAGCGGAATTCGCGGCTGCCAGCGGCGCGGCGCACGCGGTGGGCGTGGGTACCGGCACCGACGCGATCGCACTCGTCCTGCGCGCGCTCGGCGTGAGCGCAGGCGACGAAGTGATCACGGCGCCGCTGTCGGCCGCGTATTCGGCCTTCGCGATCATGATGTGCGGCGCGCGCCCGGTGTTCGCGGACATCGATCCCCGGCGCCTGACGATCGACCCCGCGGCGATCGAGCGCGCGATGACGCCGCGAACCAGGGCGATTCTGCCGGTCCATCTCTACGGGCAGCCGGCGGACATGGACGCGATCGAAGCGATCGCCGCGCGTCACGGCGTCCCAATCGTCGAAGACTGCTGTCAGGCGCACCTGGCGACGGCGGGAGGACGTCCGGTCGGCACCATCGGCGTCGCCGGCGCGTTCAGTTTTTACCCGACGAAGAACCTTGGTGCCCTTGGCGACGGCGGCGCCGTCGTCACCGCCGATCCAGCACTGGCGGATCGACTGCGGCGGCTGCGCAACGGCGGTCAAACCGACCGGTATCATCACGAAACGTTCGGCGTGAATTCGCGGCTCGACGAACTGCAGGCCGCGATCCTGCGCACGAGGCTCGCGCGGCTCTCTGAATGGACGGCGCGCCGGCGCGCGCTGGCGGCGCGATATCGCGCCGCCCTCGGCGCCGCGCCTGTCGACGTACCGCCGCTCGCCGACACCGGTCACGTTTATCATCTGTTCGTGGTTCGAAGCCTCGAGCGTGCGGCGCTGCAGGCGCACCTCGCGTCGCGCGGCATCGAGACGCTCATTCATTACCCCGTGCCGATTCCGCGGCAGCCGGCGCTTGCGTCGGTGGCGCCCGCGGAATGCCCGCACGCCGACCGCGCGTGCGACGAGGTGCTCTCGCTGCCGTTTGCGCCGGCGATGAGAGACGCCGATGTCGACGAGGTCGCGTCGGCGGTGTCGGCGTTCCAGAAAGGACAGTCCGCGTGCGTGCGTTGATCACCGGAGGCGCCGGCTTCATCGGCAGCCATCTCTCGGAAGCGCTGCTGGCGCAAGGGCACGAGGTCCTCATCCTCGACAACCTGTCGACCGGATCGATCGACAACATCGCGCATCTCAAAGGGCGCGCGGGGTTCGAGTACTTCATCGACTCGGTGGACAACGAGCCGCTGCTCGCGGAGCTGATCGATCGCAGCGACGTCGTCTTTCATTTCGCCGCCGCCGTCGGCGTGAAGCTGATCGTCGAGCAGCCCGTGCACACGATCGAGACCAACGTGCACGGCACGGAGGTCGTCCTCAAGCACGCGAACAAGAAGAAGAAGCTCGTCGTGATCGCGTCGACGTCCGAGGTCTACGGCAAGAGCGAAGACGTTCCCTTCCGCGAGGATTCGGATCTCGTGATGGGTCCGACGCCGAAGCACCGATGGGCGTACGCCTGCAGCAAAGCGATCGACGAGTTCCTGGCGCTCGCATACTGGAAAGAGAAGAAGCTGCCGGTGATCATCGTCCGGTTCTTCAACACGGTTGGACCGCGTCAGACCGGACAATACGGCATGGTGATCCCGAACTTCGTGCGGCAGGCGCTCGCCGGCGAGCCGATCACGGTGTTCGGCGACGGTACCCAGTCGCGCTCGTTCACACATGTGCACGACGTCGTCGGCGCGCTGCTGAAGCTGGTGGCCGAGCCGCAGGCGGTCGGCAAGGTCGTCAACATCGGCAACACGCAAGAGGTGACGATTCTGCAACTGGCGGAGCGGGTGAAGGCGCTGACGGGCTCGAAGTCGCCGCTCAAGCTCGTCCCGTACGATCAGGCCTACGAATCAGGTTTCGAGGACATGCCGCGGCGGGTGCCGGATCTGACGCGAGTAAAGGCGCTTGTCGGATACGAGCCGAAAAACGACCTCGACAACATCCTGACGCAGGTCATCGATTACTTCCGGAAGAAGTAGAAGGCCCCTCGGCGAGGCCGTATACTGGCAGGGAGTCATGAAGACCCTGCTCAGCGCCCTCGTCGTGTCGTCATCGGTCGCGCTCGTCAGCGCAACCGCCTCCGCCGATGTCACAGTGAGCATCCAGAATGGCCGTGTGTCGATCGTCGCGAAAGACGCGACCGTGCGGCAGATTCTCACTGAATGGGCCCGCGTGGGTCAGATGAAGATCGTCAACGTCGAGAAAATTCCCGGCGGACCGCAGACCATCGAGCTGACCAACGTGCCCGAGGCGGAGGCGCTCGACGTGTTGCTGCGGTCGATCAGCGGCTTCGTCGTCGCGCCGCGCATGACACCGGCCGCCGCGAACGCGTCGCAGTTCGATCGGATTGTCGTGATGCCGACAGCGGCCGCGCCGCGCGCTCCGGTCACCGCGTCAGCAGCGCCGCCCCAATCGATGCCTCAGGCGATGCCGCAGCAGGTGGCGGACGACGATACCGACGACGAGCGTCCGCAGCCGGCTGTGCCGATGCCGCCGAACGGCGCGCGCGGACCCGTCTTCAATCAGTTCCCCCGACCGCAGGTCGTAAACCCGCAGGGGCAGCCGGCGCCGCAGCCGTTCAACCCTCAGCCGCAGGTCGTTCAGCCGCAGGAGCAGCAACCGCCAGTGCAGCAGCCGTCCGCGCAGCCGACGGCGCCTTTCGGCGGCGTCGCGGTCCCGGGCATGGTTGCACCTGCGCCGCCGCAACAACAGCCGGGACAGCCGGTACGGCGTCCGGGCGGCGAACAGGGCGCGTAACACGTTGGCCTTTATCGACGACGTGAACGGGGCGATCGCAGACGCGATGCGTCAACGTGACGCCGTGCGTCTTGGCGCGCTGCGCATGCTGAAGGCGGCGCTGATGAACAAGGAAGTCGAACGCGGTCGCGCGCTCGACGACAGCGACACGCGTCAGGTCCTTGGATCGCTGGTCAAACAGCGGCGTGATTCGATCGAGCAGTTCGTCAACGGCGGACGCCAGGATCTCGCCGACAAGGAGGCAGCGGAAATCCGCGTGCTCGAGACCTATCTGCCTCCTGCCGCGGATCCGGCCGTAATTGATCGCGCGATCGTGGACGCGATCGCCGAAACGGGCGCAGCCTCTGCGAAAGACATGGGACGGGTCATGAAGGCCGCCATGGCCAAGCTCGCCGGCCAGACCGTCGACGGCAAGATCGTCAACGAGCGCGTCCGCGCGAAGCTTGCCGGCGCGTAGGGTACGGAAGTTGCGTCCCCCGATCTGGTTGCGCTGATGCCCCGCTCGCCTTCCCGTTCCTACGCCGCGTCGTTCTCGTTCGGCCCCGGGCCGATCTCGACAGCATTGAAGGCGCTGATCGGCGCGAACGTCGCGCTGTTCCTCGCGCAACTCTTTTTCCCGATCATCACCGACGTGCTCGGGCTCCGTCCGGCGTTCGTCCTGCGCACGTTCTGGATCTGGCAGCTCGTCACGTACATGTTTCTGCACGGCGGGCTCTTCCACATTCTGTTCAACATGCTCGCGCTGTGGATGTTCGGCGCCGAGCTGGAACGCATCTGGGGGACGCGCTATTTCCTGAAGTTCTACTTCGTCACCGGGATCGGCGCCGGCGCGCTGACCGTGCTCTTTTCGCTGCTGCCGTTCGGCTTTGCCCAACAGCTGCAGTACGCGATCATCATCGGCGCGTCGGGCGCGATTTACGGACTGCTGCTCGCGTACGCGCTCTATTTTCCCGATCGCCCGATCTACATGTATTTCGTGTTCCCGATTCCGGCGAAGATCTTCGTCGCGATCATGGGCGTGATCGCGTTCGTCTCGTCGATCGGCGAATCGGGCGGCATCGCGAATGCCACGCATCTCGGCGGTCTGCTCGTCGCATACCTTTTCCTCAAAGGCGCGCGCGTCCATCCGGTGCTCGAAATGAAGTACCGCTACAACAAGTGGCGGCTCAACCGCATGCGGCGCAAGTTCGGCGTCTACTCGGGCGGACGCGCCGACGACTGGGACCGTCGCGTACACTGAGCGTGCCTTGTCACGCACGACGTTCGCGGTCGCGCTCGCAGCCGGCCTGCTGCTGCGCGCCGCCGCGCTCTCCTCGGCCGGCACCGGCGACCTCACCGTCTTCAAGATCTGGATGTTCAACGCGGCACGCGAGCCGATCGGCGGGCTGTACGGCGTCGGAGGCTCGCCTCCCGAGCGTCGCATTCTGGAGTTCGCGGGCGCTGAGGCGCCGGTCGATTATCCACCGCTCTCGCTCTACGAGCTCGGCGTCGCGGGACGGCTCTATCGACTCTGGTCGCATCGCCGTTTTCCGAACACGACTGCGCTGAACGTCTTCGTGAAGCTGCCGAGCGTCGCGGCGGAAGCGGCGCTCGTCTGGCTGCTCTTCGGCTCGGTGCGTGTACGGTCTGGCGATGCGGCGGCACGCTGGACGGCGGCCACGTACTGGCTGAACCCGGCGGCGATCATCACGATCAGCGCGCTCGGATATGTCGACGCGCTGTACGTGTTGCCCGCCGCCGCCGCGATCGTCGCCGCGGTCTCGGGTTACCGCGCGCTCGCCGGCGGGCTGATCGCCGCCGCCGTGCTGACGAAAGCGCAGGCGATCTTCATCGTGCCTGCGGTCGCGATCGCGGTCTGGCCCAACCTCGTGCCAGCTGCGGTAGGTGCGGCGACGGCGACGGTCGCCATCGTTCTCCCCGTCGTCCTCGCCGGCGCGTTCGTGAACATGGCGCAGGCGCTCTCTCGTCTCGCGCAGCACGACATGCTGTCGGCGAATGCCTGCAACCTGTGGTGGATCATCGGCTATCTCGTGCGCGCGAAGGCGTCGATGCACGACCTCGGGGCGTGGACGGCGTTCACGATGCCGACACGCATCCTCGGCATCTCGCGGATGATTGAGATCGGCTATCCGAATCCGCGCCTGGTTGGAATCGCGCTCACCTCGACGGCGGCCGCGTGGGCGCTCTGGACCGCGCGCCGCGCCCGCGACCTCTCGCTCGTCGCGGCGCTTGCGGCTTTCCTCGTGCACGCGTACGCAACGCTGTCGGCGCAGGTGCACGAGAATCACCTGTTCGCCGCCGTCCCGCTGCTCGTGCTCGCAAGCGGAGGACGGCGCGAGTTCCGTTCGATCGCGATCGCCGTCAGCGCGATCGTCGCGTTGAACCTGAATATGTTTTACGGCTTCGGCAACGGCGTCGGCTACGCGCTGCCGCGCGGGATCACGATCGTCGATGCGACGGTGGTGCTGGCGGTCGTCAACTGCGCGGCGCTTTGGCGACACGCGCGGACGTTCCGCCTCGCATGCTCCACGGCAGACGCGCTCCGCCCAGCGTCAGCGCCAGCGTTCCCCCCAACACCGGCGGACCGTACGGGTTCGTGAGCCACGCATATTTGAACAACACGCCGCTCGCGAACTCGAAGTTCAGCGCCATGAAGAACGCCACGAACGCAAAGAACGGAGTCCAGGCGCCGAGAATCATCGCGAGGCCGCACGCCAGTTCGCCGAGCGGCACGAGGCGCGCAAAATAATTGGCGTAGGGCACCGCGATCGTCGCCAGGTAGCGCGCGCTCCACGATCCGGACGGCACCGAGCTCACCCATCCGTTCAACTGGTTCGTGAGCATCGCCGGGTTGCCGAGCCAGCGCACCTTGGCGAGCCCCTCGAACAGGAAGAAGATCCCGAGGCAGATCCGCAGCACCGTCAGTCCGCCGGCCCTTCGATCGATCGCCATCAGTGGCCCCCTCCGAACTGATACGCCATCTGCTCGAGCGCCTTGATCCGCGCCGCCATCGGCGGATGCGATGCGAACAGCGTCGACCAGCCGCTCTCGCCGGCGGCGTTCATGCTGCGTCCAAGCGGGTCAGCGATGCACAGATGCGCCGAGCCCTGATTGATCGCACGCGTCGGCTCGACCGCCGACTCGATCTTCTCGAGCGCGTGCGCGAGGCCGAGCGGATTGCGCGTCAGTTCGGCGCCGGACGCGTCGGCGAGATACTCCCGGCGGCGCGAAACCATCATCGCGAGAATCTGCGCGATGAGCGGCGCGAGGATGATGGCCACGATCCAGATTACGAAGAATACGAGGCCTGCCACTCCGCCGCCGCCCTCCTCGTCATCGCGACGCCGGCCGCCGCCCCACCACATGCCCCGGCGCGCCCAGTCCGAGATCAGCGCGACGGCGCCGACCAGCGCAGCGACGATCGTCATGACTCGCGTGTCCAGGTTGCGAATGTGGCTCATCTCGTGCGCGACGACGCCCTGCAGTTCGTCGCGATCGAGCGCGTCGAGCAGGCCGCGCGTGACCGCGATCGACGCGTGACCCGGACCGCGTCCCGTCGCGAACGCGTTCGGGTCGGGATCGGGCACGATGTAGACGGGCGGACGCGGGATACCCGCGGCAATCGCCATCTCGTCGACAACGTTGTCGAGCTGCCGCAGCTTGAGTTTTTCCGCTTCGTCCGCCGTCGCGGCAACGTCGGCGATCGGCTGCGCATGGCTCGACAGCAGCACGGCTTTGTCGCCCGTGAAGTAGCTCGCCACTGCGCCGATCGATCCGACGCCGAGCGCCAGGAGCGATCCAATCGGCACGCTGCCGCCGAGACCGCCGATGAAGAGGCTGTCGAAACCGGCGCCGAGGATCAGCAGGAACGCGAGGAACGCGATCATGATCAGCCACGTCCGCCGCCGGTTCGAGCGCTGCTGATCGTAGAGGTTCAATGGCGCGACAGATCGACGACCGGCACATCGCGATCGTGAGTGTCGGTGATCTCGAAGAGCTCCGCGGGTTTGAAACCGAACATGTTCGCGAACAACGCGGTGGGAAACACCTGCTGCGCGGTGTTGAACTGCGTCGTGATGTCGTTGTAGAACTGCCGCGCGAAGCTCACCTTGTTCTCCGTCGCCGCCAGTTCCTCCTGGAGTGCGCGGACGTTGTCGTTCGACTTCAGCGTCGGGTAGTTTTCGGCCACCGCGAGCAGGCGGCCGACCGCTTGCGTCAGCTGACCCTCTTTCTGCGCCGCATCAGCGGGACCCGTGGCGCCGACCGCTCGCGCGCGCGCCTCCATCACCGCCGTCAGCGTGTCGCGCTCGAAGTCCATCGATCCGCGCACGGCGTTGACGAGATTCGGAATCAGATCGTGGCGTCGCTTCAGCTGCACGTCGATCTGACGCCAGCCGTTCTGCACCTGATTGCGCAGCGACACGAGGCGGTTGTAGCTCGCGACGGCCCACGCCACGAGCGCGAGGACGATGACGAGAAGGATGAGCATCATCGGTGGAAGTAGTCGTCGGTGTGATCGAGCCAGTCCTGCCGAATCGGACTGAACACGTCCAGCTCGAACGTGTCTTCGAGCGCTTCGGCCTGGTGCTCGACCCACGACGGAATGTGCAGTACTTCGCCCTCGCGGACGGTGATCTCCTCGCCGCCGATCTTGAACTTCAGGGCGCCCTGCAGGATGTAGGTCATCTGCTCGCTCTCGTGCGAGTGCATCGGCACCAGGCAGCCGCGCTTCAAGTAGATCTGCGCGATCATTTCGCGCTCGCCGGTCACGAGTTTGCGCGACAGCATCTCGGTCACTTTTTCAAGCGCGATCTCGTCCCATCGATGAAGACGAACCGTCTGGGTGCTCATGGCGTCGAGCATATACCATGTGATACGTTTGGACCCGGCATGAAGGCCGTCCTCAACGGGCAGGACGCGACGGCTGCGCAGCAACACGAAGGCCTCTCGCGCGACGAACTGCTCGCCGTCTACCGGTGCATGCTCCTGTCGAGAAAGCTCGACGACAAGGAGATTCAGCTCAAAGGCCAGAGTCAGATCTTTTTTCAGATCAGCGGTGCGGGCCACGAGGCCGTCGGCGTCGCCGCCGGTCTGGTGCTGAAACCGGGCTACGACTGGTTCTGCCCGTATTACCGCGACCGCGCGCTCTGCCTGCAGCTCGGGATGACGCCGCTCGAGATGCTCCTCGCCGCCGTGGGCGCCCAGGACGATCCGAGCTCCGGCGGCCGCCAGATGCCGTCACACTGGGGTTCTACCGCGCTGAACATCATCTCGGGCTCGAGTCCGACCGGCACGCAGGTGCTGCATGCCGTCGGCTCCGCGGAAGCCGCGCTGATCTACGAGCGCGTGCGCGAGATTCCAGATCGCGACCGCAAGCATCGACCGGACGAAATCACCTACGTTTCGCTGGGCGACGGCGCGTCGAGCGAAGGCGAATTCTGGGAAGCGCTGAACACCGCGTGCACCAAGCTCCTGCCTGTCCTCTTTGTCGTCGAAGACAACGGCTACGCGATTTCGGTCCCTGTCGAAGTGCAGACGCCCGGCGGCGACGTCTCGCGCCTGGTGCGATCGTTTCCTGGTTTGCACGTCGATTCGATCGACGGCACCGATTTCTTCGCCAGCCTCCGGACGCTGCGGGACGCCGCCGCGTACGTGCGCGCGCGAAAAGGGCCGGCGTTCGTCCATGCTCGGGTCATCCGTCCGTACTCGCACTCGCTCTCCGACGACGAGAAGCTGTACAAACCGCCGGCTGAGCGCGAGGCGGAAGCGCGGCGCGATCCGATCCGCCTCTTTTCCGAATTCCTCCGCGAGCAGCGGCTCGCAACCGACGACGAGCTTGCCGCAGTCGGCGCGGAGATCGATCGCGATCTCAACGACGCGACGGCAAAGGCGCTCGCGGCGACGAAGCCGGCGAAGAACACGGTCGCGCTCTGGCTGTATTCGCCAGACGTCGATCCGACGTCCGCGGCATTCGATACGCCGGCCGCACCGGAAGGCAAGCCCGACACGATGGTCGCCGCCATCAACCGGACGCTCAAAGACGAGATGGCGTGCAACCCGCACATCGTCGTCTTCGGCGAGGACGTGGCGGACGCGAGCAAGAAGGACGCGCTGCCGCTCGTGCCCGGAAAAGGCGGCGTCTTCAAGCTGACGCACGGACTGCAGCGCCTGTACGGCGACGATCGCGTCTTCAACACGCCGATCGCCGAAGCGAATATCATCGGGCGCGCGATCGGCATGGCGGCGCGCGGACTGAAGCCGGTGGTCGAAATCCAGTTCTTCGACTACATCTGGCCGGCGATGATGCAGATCCGCGACGAACTGACGATGATGCGGTATCGATCCAGCAATCACTGGTCGTGCCCGGTCGTCATCCGCACGCCGATCGGCGGCTACCTGCGCGGCGGCGGACCGTATCACAGCCAGTCCGGCGAGAGCATCTTCGCGCACTGCCCGGGCATCCGCATCGCGTTTCCGTCGAACGCGGTCGACGCGGCCGGTCTGCTGCGGACCGCGATCCGCTGCGACGACCCGGTGCTGTTCCTCGAGCACAAACATCTCTACCGGCAGACGTACAACAAGGGCGAGTACCCCGGCAAAGAGTTCATGGTCCCGTTCGGCCGCGCGAGCCTGAAGCGCGAAGGGGACCACGTGCTCGTCGTCACATGGGGCGCGCTCGTGCAGCGGACGCTCGTCGCCGCCCATCAGGCGGAGAAGGACCACATCTCGGTTGCGGTGCTCGATCTGCGGACGATCGTGCCGTACGACTGGGACACGATCGCCGCGCACGTGAAGCGCGTGAACCGGATCGTCGTCGCGCACGAGGATCAGGTGATGTGCGGGTTCGGCGCGGAAATCGCCGCGCGCGTCTCGAGCGAACTGTTCGAGCACCTCGACGCGCCGGTGCGCCGCGTCGGAGCGAAGAACGTGCCGGTCGCCTACTGCCCGGAACTGGAGGAAGCCATCCTCCCGCAGTCGGCCGACATCCTGAAAGCGATCCGCGAAACCGCCAAATACTGACGGGACTCGGGATTGGGGATTCGGGATTCGTGCTGAGCGGTTGCAGATCGAATCCCGACTCCCGATTCACGACTCCCGTCGTCTTTCCGCTATTCGTCGCCGCGCTCTTCACGCTCGCACCCACCGTGTTGCAGTCGGTTGACGCGATACCCGCACACATCGCCGGCCGCTTTCGCGACGCCACCGGATTCCAGCAATCCGCCTTCGGTCAGTACTTCGTCTTCGACCGTCGATCGCATGTCGTTTTCGGCATCGACGAAGACAAGTCGAGCGCGCGGGAGATCGTGCACATCGGCGGCGAACCGGGACGCCTCCTCGATCCCACGGCGTTCGCCGTCTCGCCCGACGGCAC
>Ga0335085_10008497_pt1 | contig 15652 bp, 9 predicted proteins | sample Lox_Sample_45_FD_206712 | JGI IMG/M metagenome (GOLD analysis project Ga0335085, IMG submission 206712) | Soil microbial communities from Loxahatchee National Wildlife Refuge, Florida, United States - Lox_Sample_4.5 | ecosystem: Environmental > Terrestrial > Soil > Wetlands | place: USA: Florida...
TGCGGCGAGGTCTTGGCGAGCGCGGCGCCGAACCGCAGCACGTCGGTGTCGGCGGTGAAGACCCGCTGGATGTCGCCGGGATCGGTCAGGCACAGCCACGGGCCGGTGGCGGGCATCGGGACCGTGAACCGGTCACCCAGGCGCCCGCAGCGCCGCGCGAACCGCTCGGGCGCGAACCAGTACTCCGCGGCGTTGACGGCGGCCGGGCGCCGCAGCCGCGGCAGGGCCTGGAGCGTCTCGGGCATCGGCCTCTCCCATCGTGTGACTATGAGACCGTTTTGGTAACATAACACAATGACTGCCCTGCCGCACCAGCCCGCCCCGGCCCCGGCGCGGTCACCCTCGATGACCGGTCCGCCATCGAAGCGGTCGTCCGCGACACCCTGCTCCCGATGCTCCGGCTGCCCGGCAGCACTGACACCCCAGTAACCGGCGTTCTGCCGGTCTGCCGCACCGGCCGGCGGTCACCTGTCCCTTGACAGGGAAGCGCGATGTCCGGCTTGAGTGCGGTCGGCCGCGGACAGGGGACGAGGCGGTTGCAGCGGTCCGTCAGGCGGCGACGGTCGGCCCGCCCCTGGGCCGTGCCCGGGGCGGGCCGGGGAGCGTGTCCGGGGGCACCTGCCCACGGCCGTACTCGGCCGTGGGCAGGAATGCACCCGTCATGCTCCTATTCTTGAGGCGCTAGCTTCCGCAACCACCCACCGGCTGGATCCGGGGCGGAACGTAGTGCGCGTCGAGCGCTGTATTGCCTGTCGGGCCGTACACCCGTATCCAGAATGCGAACGATCCGGCACGAGGCGTTGGCATCCAGTTCGGGTACAGCGATCGCTGCGCCGGAGCTTTCCGCTGGATGTAGATCGTGATCGATCCGTTGGGGCTGGTCACGAGCCCGGGCGTGTAGGCCGCTACGCCCTTAGCCATCGGGGGGATGGGACGGACGCCGGGCCACTGGATGAGTCCCACGGCCCCCGGAGTGTAAGCCGTCGTTGACCAGAAGCGCATCGCATCCGGAATCTCCGCTTTTGAGAAGGTGAGGCGGTAGGCCGTACGGGCGTTGAGCGCGGCCCCGCAGGCATCGGCGTAGGCGAAGTAGTAGGTAGCCGTCGACGAAATGTTGGACAACCACGCGAACTCGGCGATTGCGCTCGTGGCGAGATAATCCGTTCCGAAATTCCCGATGTTATCGTAATAAATCCAGTGGCTCCCGCTGATGGTGTGCGAGTAGAAGGAGTTCGCGATTATCGTCTGTGCATTCCGGGCCGCGCGGTCCATCTGGGCGAGAGGCACGGGGTTACCGTGGCGCAGGGCCTGCTGAGCCGCCGCGAAGACGGTGTCAAACGAGTGTGAGAGCGTGACGTCCGACGGAGTGAGCGGGCGGGTTGACGACGAGTGCATGGCATTCTGCAGCGTCCGCAGATACAGGGTCGGCGTGTAGCGCGCGAGCCGGTCATTCGCCGCCTTGGTACTGAAGAAGAGCGCTGCCTGCGGCAGGACCTTGGTGGCCCCGCTTGACGGATTGGCCTCGTAGGCCGGCAAAGACGCGAGGTGTATCCCCTTGACGAAGGCCTTCGAGGAGGCGACCATGTTGACGCCCGTGCTCGAGTACCTGTCAGCGCGCACGTAAAACTGGGTAACCGGGTACGGGATGTTCACTCTCGTCACTCCGGGCGGCAGCGTTCCGTGCCAGGTGCGCAGGGCCAGGGCGTAGGTTCCCGGCTGGGCCGGGACGGTGTTCAAGACATTTCCCCATACGTCGTAGCTTGCGACCGAGAATCTCGACGATGTCGGCGGGATTGTCAGGATCTGTGGTCCCTGCGAGAGGTCCAAGTCGATAAATGCGGCGTAAACGGTGTCGATGTTCGGCCCGGGGGCAATGCGTACCGGCGGGCCGATGACACCGCTGGAACCCGTCAATGCCATAACGGGCGTGTTCGCGGATCCGGCCTTCTCTGCGATCCTCTGCAAGAACCACGAGGAGATCCGCGCGCGGAAGTGGAGCACGTAGTTGAGCGACGTGGAATAGTACGTGCTGGCGGTCGTCGCCTGCGCCGCGGTCGCCTGCGAGCTTCCCGCCCGCACGGCGGCCGCGCTGGCGGTCGGCGCGCCGAGCGCCAGCACCCCGGCCACGGCCACGATGCTTAGCCAGGCGCCCCGCGGCCGGCGACGCCTGGCACGACCGCTGGACCCGGAAGATGAGAGATTCAGCATCTCTTATGCTCCTTTTTCTACCATGAAAACCCGACATAGTTGTTACGCGTATGCGCGCACATCGGATGGGACGGTGGCCCCGCTACCGGAATTGCCTGGTAACGGGGCCACCTTTGCTACCGCCGTCGCGGGCCGGACCGTCCTGTCACCCCCCCGGCGGGGAGCCGCCGGATGATCGTGATCTCATGTCAGGGCCGCGATACCCATCGGGACAGCGGCTACTTCGAGTACCGGCTTATGAACTGCGCGAAGTTCAGCTTCACGCCGTCGCCGTAGTACGGCCCCATGTTGCGCGGGTTGGAGGCGTACTTGGCGAAGAACGCCGGGCTGGTCTGGTCGCCCCAGGTCTTGTAGTTGTGGTTCGTCGCCCAGCACGGCACGTTCGTGTTCGAGAAGGGGAAAGAAGAGCTGATCCCCTTCTGGCGCCAGACAAGCCACCCGTCGGGAATCTGCTTTGATAGGGGCCCCTTCGCTGGTGGCGCAAGCTGGATGACGTTGAAGTTGTTCGCCGCCGCGATGTTCCTTACCTGCGCGATCTGCGAGGTCGACAGCTTCGGGTCAGACGGCAGCCAGACCGTCACAAAGCTGCCATCGGACGTATAGACCGCGTTGTCTGTATTGACGCTGACGGACTTATACAGCCTTGTATTGGTGGTAAAGAGGCTTATAGTGAAGGACTGATACCGTATCGGGTAATCCTTCATGACCGAGGCCGGAGTGACGAGATCATTGTTGAAGTACGGCGCCACCTTGTGCAAGTCCGTCACCGAGATCATATTCAGAGGCGTATGGGTCGTAAGGTATTGGGCACAGGAGTTCACGACAGGGCCGGGATAGCCGTCAAGCCCGGCGCCCAAGGCGGTCGGGAATCGCGTGAAATAGAGCTTGTTGCCGGTGGCGGGCTCCGGAATTTTGTTAATGGTGCCGTACACGCTTTTATGTGCGAACAACGCGGCGATCTGACTCGCGAGCGTGCCTGCCACAGTAAGGGGGCATCGCACTGCCGTGCTCGGGTTCGCGGCCGACACCGCAGTGATCTTCATTGCCCGCAGCGCCGCTAGCGCCGAGAACCCCGGCTGCGTTTTGTACATGCGCAACGTCATGGTCCACCTGGCTGTTCCGCCCGGGTTCTCCGGTTTGGTGGGGTACAGAACGACGTTCTGCAGTCCCGCCGGCACCGGGGTGTCGTCCGGCCAGAACCACGCGGTGAAGTTCCGGGGCGTACCCTCCACCCTGGTGCCCGGGACGAAGGGGTTCACCGACCCTGGGTCCGGAATGATCTTGGCGTCGTTGAGGCTGTAGCCTGGCCCAACGATGTTTTCCAGATTGTTGTAAGACGTGAACACCATGGTCGTCGAATGCGTGAACTGGCCAGTGACTTTGTAGGCAACGCCCTTTTCGCCACGTCTATTGTAATTACCGTGGATCAAGCCCACTGGAGTCGCCGCTGGGTCTAGGACCCAGAACTGGGCTGGCGTCGGTGCGAACAAGCATCTGCTTGAGGTGGGCGCGGCCGGGGCGGCCCGAGCCACGGTATGCGCTGACGCCGACGGGATCAGCCCCAGCATCATCGCCAGGGCGCTCATCGCCACAGCCGCACCAGCGAGTCGGCGGCCCCTCTTCCTAGGGGTCAGGTGAATTCGCATGATTTTCTCGCTTCTCCCTGCTTTTTGCTCTTCCCTTGCTCTTCCTCTGCTCTTCCTCTGTCCCCTCTGTTTCTTCTTTCTCTGTGATCGCTGGACGGATGATTGCTGATGGGTTCAGTTGTCATAGCTGATCAGCGGCCGCTCGACCGGCGCGCACTAGCAGGCTCAGGCGGTGCGGTTCATGGCTCGCCGGCGTTGGCCGGGCTGGGATCTTCGACCTGGAGACCTTGAGGACAGAGCCGGCGCAGCCCTTCGGGTAGGGCGGTCGTCACGTGGGTGGGGCTCGACTGTCCACTGTGTGCTCTTGTTTGTTTCACGTCACTCCTTCACCTTTCGTTCGATAGGGTCGGAGCAAGTCCAAATTCGTTCGCCTGTGATGGACGTTAGGTGTGCAGGCGGCTGGCGTCATCGGCCAATCTGGCCGATCTTGCACTGCCTCGCCGCGGCTAAGGCAGTTCAGTGGATGCCCAGGGCGGCTACCGCCTGGGCGCGCGTGTTGACATTGAGCTTGGAGTAAAGTGACGCGACGTGAGTCTTAATGGTCGTTCGGCTGACGTTGAGCTTCCCGGCGATCTCAGCCAGGGTGCGGTAGGTCGCGAGCTCGCTGAGTACGCGCATCTCTGCTGGTGTCAACGTCGCCAGCTCGGGACTTCTGTACACAGCGTCGCTGGCCAGCCGGGCCAGGCGCGCCGGTATTACCCCGGCGTCAGGCAGCCATCCCAGGTGGTAATGAGCCGTCTCGGCCAAGACGCTGGCGGTCTGGGAATCGCCGATGGCCAGGGATGCTTCAACGCATCTCGATGCCACATCGGCGACGAGCCACGGTGCGGCCGCCGCCAGGGGCAAGCGGTCCGACACTGTCGCCACTTCCCTCCGTTCGCCGGCCGGCTGCCCCGAGCGGGCCAGGATCGTGAGGCTGGCGGTGAACGCCGGGAGGCTCATCCAGTTCTTTTCCAGTCCCAGCTCGACGATGACGCGCTGAGCTCGGCGGGTCAGCAGCAGGGCCCGTGCCTCCTCCCCCCGGTCGAGGTGGGCCAGGGCCAGGTAACCCAGGCAGAACACCAGCTCCAGCTGGGCGGCATCCTGCGGTCCGGCCAGCAGGACGGCCTCTTCCAGAGGGGCGATAGCCTCATCCGGCCGCCCCAGGAGCACATGGGCGACGCCCACGATCCGGCATCCGGCGTGCGTCCGCCTGGTCCCGGCCGACCGTTCCATGACGGACACGAACAATCCGTCGGTAAGCATCTGGTTGACACCGCCCGTGCCTGCCGTTCCGCGCAGGATCGCCAGCGTTGACCGCAGCGAGCTCGCTCCGCTGGGGCAGGGCTGGTCCAGGTTCCCCCGCCCCGCGGCGGTCGCATAGTGTCCGGCCAGCGGCGAACCACCCAGATGCAGGTACATCCATCCAGCTCCCAGGGCGAACCGGGGGTCGGACTCAATCTCCTCCTCGGTCCATCCCTCCAGCCGCTCCCGTAGGTTCTCGAGCGTGCCGAGCCGGGCGTAGTCCTCGACATGGCCGCACACGATGCGCGCGGCCATGTCGAGATCGCCGCTCATCCGGGCATAGTCCAGGGCCTCATCCAGGCTGCCGTGTTCCTCGTGCCATACTGCGGCCCGGCCATGCAAGACCCGGCGGGCCGACGGGTCGGTCCGGTCGAGCTCAGCCTGGAGCATTTCCTGAAACAATCTGTGATATCGATACCACTCCCGGTGATCATCCAGGGGTACGACGAACAGATTCATCCGGTCAAGTTCCCGGAGGACGGTATCGGATCCCTGCCGGTCGAGGAGCATGTCGCACAGTTGTCCGCTAAACCGATCGGCCACAGAGGTTTCCATGAGGAACTGGCGGAGTTCCCTGGTCTGGCGGGACAGGACTTCCTCGAAGAAGTAGTCGGCAACATGCCGCCAGTGCCCGGAGAATCCTTGCTCCAGGTTGTGGCCGCCGTGTTCCTCGCGCAGTGACCGCACGATCATGCCGATCCCGGCCGGCCACCCCTCAGTGCGAGAATGCAGCAGGCCGGTCGCCTTCTCGTCCACGTCCAGGCCGGCCTGGTCCAGCAGCCGTGCTGTCTCTTCGATGTCGAGGGTGAGCAGGTCGGCGCGGATTTCGAGTAGCTCGTCTGACAGCCGTAGCCGTGCCAGGCCGATATCAGGGTCGGTCCGCGACGCCAGCACGATCTGGCAGCCGGTCGGCAAGTTCTCCACCAGGTGGCGTAGGACGGCGGCGCTCTGCGGGGCGGTGACGTGATGGAGATCATCGATCACCATCACGAACGGTGCCGTCTGCTGCATGCGGCGGAGCAACTCCGGCAGCAAACTGTCCCTGCCTTGCTGCGGGGGGATGCCGAGCGCTCCGGCGGTCTTCTGGCCGTCCGGCTCGATGCGGTTCAGCCTCACGGCCAAAGAGCGCACGAGATGAGCCGGGTCATTGTCCGTTTCGGTCAGGGATAGCCAGACGGACGGCAGGGGATGGTCCCTGACCAGCTGGGCCGCCAGGACAGACTTGCCGTAACCAGCCGGCGCCGAGATCAGGACCACAGGCACGCTCGGGCAGCGGCCGACCATGCCGCGAATGCGAGTCCGGTCCACCTCACCCGCCCGGCGAACTTGACAATCACTCTCTCGCATCTAACGGGACTCCCAAGCATTGACGAACCCCGCGGCGAAGATCGTCCGGGCGCGAAGTCTCCTGGGAACTCGCCATCAGGCCTGCGCCTCCCCGTGTTGTCTAGGACCAGTCCATCGTGTGCCGGGACGAGTTCCACCCCCCCGATGGGGGGAAATATCGGGTCCTGGACGATAATTTCGGGTTTCGGGACAATTTGTGAGAGATCAGTTCGTCATTGTGATCTCTGTCGGGCATCACCGATGCTTGTGACAGGGGTGCACTGACAGCAGTTTCGTTACGTACTGTTTACGGCCGATTGTGCGGCTCTGGTAAGACCGGTCCTCACCCCTCCAGCAGCCCCAGCTCCCGGGCTCGCATGACCGCCTGATTCCGTGAGGTGGCTTCGAGCTTGCGGTAGATCGTTTTCACCTGCGACTTGATGGTGGACGGTGACAGGAACATCTCGGTGGCGATCTCCGGGAACGACAAGTGCGTGACAAGCAGCGGCAGCACGCGCAGCTCGGCAGCTGTCAGCGCCGACGCCCCCGGACTGCCGGCACCGCGCTGCCGGGACAGCTGGGCCCGCAGTGCTGCGGCCTCGCCCACCAGGGTGCCCAGGTCGGGTCGCCGCCGGAACAGCTCATCGACCTCCCGCATCAGCGTCCTGGCCCCGGCCAGGTCGGCCAGCGCCAGGTGCACGCGGATCAGCTCGAGCCGGGCCTGAACGGCCACGTGGGGGATCGCATAGGTCAGCAAGGCTCGCAGCCGCTGAGCACTGACCAGTTCCTGGCGCACCGCGCTGACGTGTCCCCGGTGCAGGGCTATCCGGGCTTGCGCGGCACCGAGCAACGCCGTCACGCGGCTGTCCTCGATCCCGGTCCGGCGCAAGACCATACCTGCCTGCGCGGCCAGGACCCCGGCCCGGCTCCATTCGCCGCGCGCCACCGCGACAAGCGACCGCTCGCACAATGCGAACGCGAGATTCTCGGTCGCGCCGACCTCCTCAGCGAGACCGACCGCGTCCTCCAAAAACGCATCGCCGCCGTCCAGATCACCGCACAGGACGCTCGCGACCCCTTGCAGGATCGGAGCCGCCGCCACCAGCATGCCCTGCTCAGCACACCTGCGTACCGCCTCGCCTGCGTCGGCGCGCATCTGCACGACTCCGCGACGGCACAGCATGGCCCGGAGCACGGCAGCCCACGCCTCGGCAGCCGGGTCGGCAGGCTGAGCCGAGTTCCGGTACTGCCAGTGATCGACCACATCGGCCCACCGGTCGGCCTCGGCCGGCCGCCCGATCATCTCGGAGACGAACCCGGCCAGCACGGCGAGCATCGGGCGGCCATCGATCCCGTCCCGGTCTTCCAGCCACCGGAACCACCGCTGGAGGGTCGCGGCCCGGCCTTGCCGGTCGGTCGGCAGCCACAGGTTCTGTACCAGGCGGGCGGCCTCATCGACATCTCCGGCCGCCATGTGGTACTCCAGCGCCTCCTCGGGCATGCCATGGCGCGAGTACCACCCGGCGGCGCGGCGCCGCAGCACCGGGAGCAGGCCGGGAGTCTGGCGTTCCAGCTGGGCCAGGAGCATGTCGCGGAACAGGTGATGGTAGCGGTACCACTGCCCCCGCTGGTCCAGCGGCACCAGCAGCAGGTTCGACCGGGCCAGATCGGCCAAGGACGCCGCGGACCCGGGCAGGTCCAGCACCGCCTCGCACAGCGGCTCGCACATCCGCTCCAGCACCGCGGTCTGGGTCAAGAACGCCCGCTGCGCCGGGAAGATCCGGGCCAGGAACTCTGACTCCAGGTACTCGCTTATATACCGGTGGTCCCCGCCGATGGAGATCGGCGCGCTCCCCAGCGAGCCGCCTTCCCTGACGCACAGCGCCGCGAGATACAGCCCAGCCGGCCATCCCTCGGTCCGCCGGTGCAGCTCCGTCAGATCCTCCCTGCCTAGCGCCAGCTCAGCCGCGCGCAGCAGCGAGGACGCCTCATCACGGGTCAGCGACAGATCACTGGCGCCGATCTCCAGGATCCGGTCCTCAGCGCGAAGCCGTGCCACCCGCAGCGGCGGCTCGTTCCGGCCCGCGAACGCGAGCCGCGAGCCGTCCGGCACATGCTCAGCCAGGACCGACAGCGCGGCCCGGCATTCGGAGTTGCGCAGCACGTGCACGTCGTCAAGGACGAGCACTACCGGCGTGGTCATCGACGAGAAGGCCGCCCCCAGCCGCGGGACCACCGAGCCGGGCACCGAGCTGGCGGGGGACGCCAGCGCGTCGAATACGCGTCGGCCGACCGGCTGCACCGCATTGAGCGCTTCGGCCACGTAGGAGAGCAGTACCTTCGGGTCGTTGTCCGCTTCGTCCACCGACACCCAGGCGAACGCGTGCCCGTTGCGCTCGGCCCACTGCGACAGCAGCGTCGTCTTCCCGTACCCGGCTGGCGCGACCACCGACACGATCGGCCGGGAATCATCGCGCGCCAGCCGTTCGATCAGCGCCAACCGGCGAACCGTCCCGGGCCGGATTGGGGGACCGCGCAATTTCGACACGACAAGATCGAACGCTGGCCCGCGCGCCCGCTCCGCCGGGCCAACCCTGTGAAGCACCTTGCTGTCGTCCGTCCCCGACGGTGCCCTGGGGAAGTCTGCCATTGTCCTTGGGGGGTTTTGTTACATGTTGAGACAACGTCTTGGATCAGGTCAAGCGACAATGGCGTCCAGAAAGCGAGACCAGCGAAGTTCAAGCCTCAATAGACACGTCATGAGCATGCTAGCCAGAACGCGGCGGATCGGGGTGGGCACGCACGCTGGACTGGGAGGCCGTGGCATGGGCGCTGATCGTCAGGAGGCCGCCGAGCTGGCCCGCGGGATCGTCGGGTCGGCGCGGGTGACCGCGTTTGGCACCAGCATCGTGGCCCCGGCTGCGTCGGTGATAACGGCGCTGGTCTTCGTGGTGTCATACGCCGGGTTCGCCTCACCGCTAGTCGTGCTCATCACGTTCGCCGGTTCGATGTGCTGCGCGCTCAGCATCGCCGAGTTCGCCCGCCGGGTGCCGTCGGCGGGCTGGGCGTACACCTACAACAGCCGCGGGCTGGGTCAGACCGCGGGGTTCCTGACTGGCTGGATGATGATCTTCGGGTATGCCCTGCTCGTCCCTGGCGGTATCGCGCTGACCAGCGTATACGCGTCAAACCTGGTCGAGGATTCGCTCCACACGTCCATCAGCCCGGTGGCGCTGTTCGTGATCATCTTGGCAGTGGTAGTCCTGGTCGCCTACCTGGGCATCGGGACCTCAGCCTCGGTCGACCTGCTCCTGGTGGCCGGGGAGATGGCGGTGATCGCGGCACTGGCGATCACGGTCCTGGTCAAGACCGGGCCCGCGCACTACTCGCTGGCCGTTTTCTCCCCGGCCTCCTCCCCGCACGGCCGGCTCACCGAGATTACCGACGCGATGATCTATGGCATCACCGCGTTCGCCGGCTTCGAGGCCGCCGCCGCGCTTGGCGAGGAGGCCAAGGACACCCGCCGGTCCGTCCCCGCCAGCATCGTCGGCATCGTCATAGTGACCGGCGCCTTTTACTTGCTCGTCATCGTGGCCGAGACGTTCGGCGTAGGCCGGGGCGGCGTCGGCGCCCTCATCGCGCAGCCCAGCCCGCTGGGCTACCTGACCAGCCACTACTGGTCGCCGTCGGCGCTGTGGGTCATCGACCTGGTGGTCGTGCTCACCGGCCTGGGCTTCGTCATCGCCGCCTCCAACGCGGCCATCCGGGTCCTGTTCGCCATGGCCCGTGAGGACGCATTGCCGGGATCCCTCACCCGGCTGTCCCGGCGCCGTACCCCAGTCGTGGCGATCGGGTGCCTGGCGGCACTCACCCTGCTGCTCGGGCTCCCCCTGACCTACGCCTACGGAGGCGGCCGGGCCTCCGGGTATCTGCTTGCCGCAGCCGGGCTCGCGGTGGTGCTCGTCTACCTGACCGGGAACATCGCGGTCATCCGCGCGTTCCGCACCGAATTCCGCGACGAATTCAGCTTCTGGCGGCATCTGCTCATCCCGGCAACGGCCACCGTGATCTTCCTGTTCCCCCTGTGGGGGATCATTCGCCCGCCCGCCTACACCCTGGTGAATCTGCTGCCTTTCGCCGCGCTCGGATGGCTCTGCCTGGGTGTCATCGCTGCCGCCGTCCTCCGGGACCGGCGGCCCGCTAGCTTCAAGACGCTGGGCAGAGTTTTCCTGCCCAACGACAGATAACCCGCATAAGCGAAGCCAACTATTTTTCCAGGAGCCCTAGCTCGCGGGCTCGGGTGACGGCCTGGTTCCGGCTGGAGACGCCCAGTTTGTGGTAGATCGATTTCATCGCTGACTTGACGGTGTGCGGCGACAGGGACAGTTCGGCGGCGATTTCGGGGAACGACAGGTGCGTGGACAGCAGCGGCAGGAGCCGCAGCTCGGCCGCGGTCAGCGTCGACGCCCCGGGGGCACCGTAACTGCGCTGAGTAGAGAGCCGGGCCCTGAGCGCCTCGGCCTCCCCGGTCAAAGTTCCAAGGCCGGGCCGCCGCTTGAGTAGCTCATCGATCTCTGTCATGAGTGTCCTGGCCCCCGCTAGATCGGCGAGCGCGACGTGGACCTGGAGCAGCTCCATCCGGACCTGCACCGCGACGTGGGGTTCCGCGTAGGTCAGCAAAGGCCGCAGCCGCTGAGCGTTCACGAGCTCCAGGCGGGCCGTCGCGACATCTCCCCGGTGCATGGCTACCCGGGCTTGCATCGCATAGGCGAAGGCATCCTCGGTGCCGACTAGGCGCAAGACAGAACATGCCTGGCTGGCAAAAGCTTCGGCGCGGCCCCATTCGCCGCGGGTGATCGCCAGCAGCGACCGCTCGCACAGTGCGGACCCGAGAGTATCGGGGGCGGCGACATCCCCCCTGCTGATGGCCTCCTCGAAGAACGCGTCGCCGCCTTCGGCGTCACCGCACAGGACGCGGGCGATCCCCTGCAAGAGCAAGGCCCCCGGCGCTACGAAGTTCGCTGCCGCGAACCTTCGCGCGGCCTCGTCAGCGTCGGCGCGCATCTGCTCCGCCCCGTGTCGGCACAACAGGGCCCGAAGCACAGCAGCCCAAGCCTCGGCGCAAGGATCAGCGGGCGGCACCGCATCCTGCTGCCAGCGATCGACCGCGTCGGCCCATCGCTCGGCCTCGGTAGGCCGGCCTGTTGTCGCGGCGACCAGCGAGGCCCAGATCGCAACCATCGGGTATCGCGTGATCTCGCCCTGCTCATCCAGCCATCCGAGCCACCGCCACAGGGTCGTCAGCTGGCCTTGCCGGTAGGTCGGCAAGAATAGCTTCTCCGCCAGGCGCGCCGTCCCATCAACGTCCCCGGCGGCCATGGAGTACTCCAGTGCCTCCTCCGGTAGGTCGTTGTGTCGGCACCAGGTGGCGGCGCGGCGCCGCAAGACCGGGATCAGGTCCGGTGCCTCGCGTTCCAGCTCGGCCAGGAGCACGTCGCGGAACAGGTGGTGGTAGCGATACCACCGCCCGCGCCGGTCCAGCGGCACCAGCAGCATGTTCGACCGGGCCACATCGTCGAGCATCGCGGCGGACCCGCCGGTGTCGAGTACCACATCGCACAGCGGCCCGGACATCCGTTCCAGTGCCGCGGTACGCGTCAGGAACATTCGCCACCGCGGCGGGATCCGGGCCAGCAGTTCCGACTGCACGTACTCGCGCACCAGTTGATCGTCGCCGCCGAACGAGGCTGCCAGGCTCCCGGGCGAGCCGCCTCTTCTGAGGGCCAGCGCCGCGAGGTACAGCCCGGCAGGCCATCCCTCGGTCCGCCGGTGCAGCTCGGCCAGGTCATCCTCGCAGAGCGTCATTCCGGCGCCGCGCAGCAGCGATGCCGCCTCCTCGCGGGTGAACGACAGGTCGTTCGGGCCGATCTCCATGATCCGGCCCTCGGCCCGCAGTCGCGGGATACGCAGCGGCGGCTCGTCCCGTCCAGCGAACGCCAGCCGCGAGCCCGCGGGCACATGATCGGCCAAGATCGAGAGCGCGGCCCGGCATTCCCGGTTGTGCAGCAAGTGCACGTCATCCAGCACCAGGACCACCGGCACGGTCATCGACGCGAACGCCGACCCTAGCCGGGGGACTACCGAGCCGGGCACCGAACTGGTCGGTGAGGCCAGCGCGTCGAATACCCGCCCGCCGACGGGCTGCACCGCATCGAGTGCTTCCGTGACGTAGGTGAGCAGCACTTTGGGGTCGTTGTCCTGGTCATCGACTGACACCCAGGCGAAGGCCTGGCCGTTCTGCTCTGCCCACTGTGACAGCAGCGTCGTCTTGCCATAACCGGCCGACGCTACCACTGACACGATCGGAACCGGGCCGCCATTCGCCAACCGTTCGATCAGCGATGACCGGCGCACCGTCCCGGGCCGCGGCTGGGGACGGCGGAGCTTCGGTACGACAAGGTCAAACGCTGGCTCGCCTGCCCACTGCCGGGCCGGACCGCTCCTGCACCTGCCGTCACCCACGCTGACAGTTCCAGGCTGGTCCCCCATCCCATTTGCCTGTCTCGCCCGCTGACCCGTCGCACGCAGCCGTCAGGGTGCACGCTGCCAGGGCAACGACCATCCACCGTAGTTCTCTCCTGCCCATCCGTCCTCCCGATGACTCTCCAACGCAGCTGGCAGAGGGGATCGTTTCACTGTGGGAACGCCGACCGTCGGCTATCTGCTGGGGCGACCGTCTGGGATGGATAACTCCAGCGACCGGCCCGCGCAACGCCGGATCCGCGCCTCGACTGTGTGCGGCGACTTGTGTGCGGCGACTTGTGTGCGGCGACAGGACCGTGTCAGGCGGCGAAGCGCGACGGTCTCGTTAGTCGCCCTTGGCTGAAGGCGTCTCCATTTACTCTTGCCAAGGCAGACCTCCGTAGAACACTTGCCGCTCCCGCCAGGCTCTGTTTGCCGAGCATTGCGTGCGCGGGGCGCGCGGCCATCCCCCAAACAGGGTGATCCTGTCCTAAATGGGAGCGTGAGATGGTCAAGTCCGTGGAAGCTGGGCGATCGAAACAGCGGTGTAGGTAAGCAAAGGCAACGGTGGTGGCGATACGGATGTTGCGCTGGGGCCAAGACGTCACGTGGAACGCGAGGCGGTGCGTAGTGCCGGCGTCGGCATACGAGCGCTGCCCGGGACGGCGCCGAGGCCCGCGGCCAGGCGCCGGCTCTTGGAAACAGCCTTGCCCGGCGCGGGCGCGCCTATAGTTCGCCGCTGGTGCCGGAGTCTGCACCGTCCCTGCGGGCCTGACGGCGGGAGCCAGGCCCCAGGGCAGCAACGAGGCGGGCGCGGCGGCCCCTGGAAGTGAGCGCCGGATCTAGCAGCAGGACACTGGACCGTGCTGCGTCCGCATCCGATGTGAAGATCTGCAGGTTCCGCCGCCGGACGAAGATCCTGGCCAGCCCGCGGACCGAGACGTGGCCGCCGTCATCGGATGCGGGAGAGTAGTAGCTCCAGTAGAACCTGTTTTCCCGGTCGGCATTGCTGAGGCCGTCGAGGTATCCGATGGGGTGGCTCATCACTTCCTCCACGCCGCATGTCTCAGCTGTATCTGCCGCCAGGTGCAGCTTACGTCGATCCCCGGCGCCGGAGGGAAGCCCGGGGTTCGGATGGGCTGGCCGCCCGGCAGGCCCGGGGTGCCCGGCTCAACCTAGTGCGCGAGCTACCGCGGTGGCACCAGCACCTAGTAGTACTTTGTTAAGTCGGGGTGAGGGCGGCGAGCCGGTCGAGGGTCAGCGGCTGGCAGCACAGGGGGCAGGCGCCGAGGATGAGGGCGAGAACGATCTGCAGTTCTCGTATCACCTGGTAGAGGGTCATCCCGGCGCATGCGCTTTTGGGTCGGTGCGGACCTTGGTGATGAAGGCCCGGGCCAGGACGGCGAGAGTGACGTGGCGGTGCCAGCCCAGGTAGGAGCGGCCTTCGAAGTGGTCCAGGCCCAGGCCGGTCTTGAGCTCGCGGTAGTCGTGCCCGACCCGCCATCTGATCTTGGCCAGCCGGACGAGTTCTTCGGTGGCTGTGTCCTCGGGGAGGGTGGACAGCCAGTAGCCGGAGGGCTCGTCAGCTTCGGGGGGCCATTCGGCCAGCAGCCAGCAGGCCGGGAAGCTGCGGTCGGCGGCACGGGTGATGTGCCGGCTGGCCGGGCGGACCTGGATGGCCAGGAACCAGCTGGTCATGGCGGCCTGCGGGTTGCTGGTGCTGGTCTTGGTGCCGTGCCGCCAGGTCACCGGGCGGACCTGGTCCGCGTGGGCGAGGGCCAGGGTGCGCAGGGTCGCCGGCGGGCCGGGGTAGGCGGGCTTGGGCGGCTGGCCCAGCCCGCCGTAGGGCCTGGCCTGCGGGGCGGTATCGCCGTCGTGCGCGGTGGTGCCGCCCTTGACCGCGACCGCGTACTGCCAGCCGGCCGCGGTCAGCTGCTGCCGGAACAGGGCGTTATCGCCATAGCCGATGTCAGCGGCCACCACCGGCCGGGGACCGCCGGCGGCAGTGATAAGGTCCCCGGCGCCCCACCCGCCGGGTCCGGTCATCTCAGTGATCATGTCCAGGGCCAGCCGCCACTTCTCCCGGTGCCGCACCTCGTCCGGGGATGCCGGCCCGCTGCCGGCGGCGGCGCGCGGCGGCGGCGGCCACCGGATCGGCCAGCGCCTGGTCATCCCAGCTTTCCGGGCAGGACAGCCGCCAGTCCGCCGCGCACGAGGCGTGCTCGTTCACCAGGTGCACGCTGACCGCGACCTGGCAGTTCGCGGTCTTGCCCAGCGTCCCGGAATACTGCCGGGCCACGCACGGCGACGCATCCCCGTCCTTGGGGAACCCGGTGTCATCGACCACCAGCGCCTCCACCGGCTGATGCCCGGCGAACCACCGCGCCACGCTCCGCCGCACCCCGGCGTAATCCCAGGTCGAGGACGTGATGAACTGCTGCAGCCGCTGAGAATCGACCCCCGGCCGCGCCGCCATCGGCACCATCGACTTACGCCGCCCATCGGCCAGCAGCCCGCGCACGTACAGCTCCCCGGCCGCCCGCTGGTCCTTCCGCGCCAGCCCGCCGAGCATCTCCGCGGTAAAATCCAGCAGCTCAGGCCGGACCTCCGCGATCTCCTCCAAAGTCACGCCGGTATAACACCGCGAAACCCCGCAACCATACCTG
>Ga0335085_10008498_pt1 | contig 15651 bp, 7 predicted proteins | sample Lox_Sample_45_FD_206712 | JGI IMG/M metagenome (GOLD analysis project Ga0335085, IMG submission 206712) | Soil microbial communities from Loxahatchee National Wildlife Refuge, Florida, United States - Lox_Sample_4.5 | ecosystem: Environmental > Terrestrial > Soil > Wetlands | place: USA: Florida...
GCCAAGAAGTGCCAGCCCGTGTCAGAAATACTTCCAGCTCCAGAATAGCCGTGCCCAGCCGGACCATCCACTAACTGTCTTTGCCCGACATACTTGCCCGCACCGTCATACTGGAAAATCCATCCATTGGTGTATGATTGTCCGCGACTCACCAGCCCTTGAGTTGCCGACAGCTGATTAGTCCTGACCCATAGCTCGATGAACGGATTGTTAAGCTGCACTTGCGTCGTTCCACCATCAAGAAAATCATCGACGCCATTGAACGCTACACCGTTGCCCACTTTGCCGATCACCGCTTGACTACTGCTCCAACTACCTTGGGCAATTAAATTGTTCCCGTTCGTGGTGCTGTCCTTGGCGCCCACAACCGAAGGATCCTGATTCAGGTGATAGACGGCTTTATAGCTGCTGTCCCAAGTCCCTGTCACATTTTGCTGATCGCCTACAGCGGAATTACCATAGTACATGTAAAGGGTGGTGTCAGTAGTCGCGGAAACAGTAGGCACCTGTACCCAGGCGACCAATTGGCCGGTGGCTTGGCTGAAGCTTTCTAGCTCGTGATTAAGCTTATTGCCGCGAGGGTCGGTGAACAGTATATCGCCGCCGTCGCCCTTGGCCGTTCGCATCAAATCGGGATCGCTGAACGAAACAAGGATGGGGAAATTCGTCAAGCTCTGCGAAGCGGTACCGCTCACTTTAGTGTGATCGATTGTCAGTTGTTTCCGGCACTGCCAGGAACCAAACCAGCCGCCGACCGGCAAAGGGTCGTTCGATACTGTGACGAACGTCTGGTCGGAGGAAGTACCCAAATTGCCGCCCACATCCCGTGATTTCACTCGGAAGTGGTATGTAGTTCCCGAGCTCAACCCGGTAAGAGTCACGGAATGCCCTAGGCTCAAAGCAGCATTTAACGTGCTGCTCAGTCCGTAGTTTGTAGTCGCGCCGTACTCAACCTGCGTGTCGGAGGGCTTATCAGTCGCCCAACCAATCGTCGCACTCGACGTGCTGATTTCGGAAGATGTAATATTTGAAATTGCTGGGGGAGTCGTATCGGGGGCCGGAGAGACGACAACCGTCGTTTGAGCAGTAGTAATTCCGCTGCCATTCGAGGCGCTCAGTGTGTATGTCGTCGTAAGCATCGGCATCACCGTTTGGGATACGCCCGTGCTCATACCGACACCCTGATCAATGGATACAGAACTTGCTCCGGTGACCGACCAGTACAGCGTGGCAGACTGTCCGGCCACGATCGACGCTGGACTGGACACAAAGTAAGATACGGTGGGGCTACCTGAAGACGGCGAAGTGCCCACCGACGGGGTGTAGGGCGCGCCAGAATCAACCACGACCGCCGAAAGTGGACCTTGGCCTGCCACCCCTCCCATCACATCCAAGTACTGAACCTGGAAATACATCACCCGTAGCGGGATACCCGAAATGTTCGCTTGTCCGTTAAGGACTGCGGAAACCGAACAGACTTCCTGCCGCTGCCGACAATAGAAGCTGTTGCTCAATCCGTTTTCTTCATAGCCGTATAGGACTCTGGCCGAAACGGCTCCCTGAACACTGCCGACCTGAATGGTAACGGGAACAAAGTTTGTGCGATCTATTCCGTCCCTTGCAGGCAGCGGCGGTACCTTCGCCATCCAGACCTGCATGGTACCGTCCCTTTGGTTAAGAGGAAACAGTAGCCATGAACCGTCCGGAAGCGCCTTTGCGCTCGCATAATAAAACATATTTCGATAGCCAGTAAGTCCATATGTAAGACCGCGAGAATTGGCACCAGCGGGAGCTTCGGGCGAAGCCACAAACTGGGCTATTTGTTCGGTACGCGACGCTTGGTCCTGAATGCAAATGTCTGTTGGCCCCGAAGAAGTAGGCCCACCGCTCTCCACGCACTGCCGCACGGAACTAGAGCCGACGTTGAAATATACATCGCCTACCTGGGATCCAGCCACACACTCCCCGGCTACCTCGACAATACAGAATTTATTCGCGTCCGTGCCAGAACCGGTCAGAGGGTTAGCGACTGTACCGGGCCCGCTCACATCAACAAGCGGCGTCCCGGCAGAAACCGCGAAGATCGCATGTGTTTTCGGGTGGATTGCGGTGCCGGGAAGTTTATACAGAAAGCCGCTTATCAGTTGGGGCGTGCCGCCTCCGCCACTGACAAAAGGGATCATATCAACAAACCACGACGCCTCAGAACCAAGCGCCCACAGATTCAGATAGCTAGGATGTGCTTGGACACTGTTGCCCCAGGCAACGCCAGGGTCGCCAGCAAAGTTCGACCCTATAGAGAGAAAGAAGTCAGGCGATACCGCCAGACGGGAAAAACCGGTAGCAACAACATTATATCCATGATCAGCGACCTTAATACGATATTGTCCTCGCTCCGCGTTGTGATCGCCCATGAAATTGTAGTCTACGACGTAGGCCTGATTCAAAGTGTCCTGGCCATGCGGATCCTGAAGGTATCGCCAATAAACATCGCTCGTCCCGCCATTATCGTAAAAAGCTTTACAGACGGGTGTGAGAGATGCGCCCGGCGCGTGGCTCGACGCGTCGCCCGCGTGCAACCACGACACGCCGGGAAACGCCCGCGACACCACCCAACTCGTTGCGCTTGTCTTTTGTGTTATCTGTACCACTTCTCCGGAGCCATCTTGAAAGAGAAAGTAGTCGCCTACCGCTGCGTCCAGAAGATGCACAAGTGAGTCCGAGGAGTCAACATTCTTTGGTTCCCCGCTTACTTCGAGACTTGTAGTGAAAGCCGAGACACCGGAAGCCAATGTTACGCTATAGTTAGTATACTGTAGCTTATTTAAGGCTAGTGTGTCCTCCCCCAGGTCAAAGGCTGTGTGCGTGGAGCACCACCGTGTCCGCGGGTGAGCAAAAATTGGCACAGCCGCTATAACCGTGGGATTTACGGTCTGGCCACCGCTTACATCTAGCACCACGTTCCATGAGGGACTGTCCTGTCCTTTGTGTGGGCAGTTTAGGACGACCTGATTGGCTTTTCTCGAAATGACCGCGCATCCGAAATTTCCAGCGTCAAAAGGAATTGGGTCATTGCCGGTGAACATCTGAATGGCGCTAGGTAGGTTTTGGGTGAGGACATTTAGCGTTGCAGGGACGACGGTGCCAGGCGTCGAGTCGAGATCAGCTGGTGAAAGGGTGACATTGTAGACGTTATAGTTACCGAAGTCCCAGGACGTGTTCCAACCGTTCTCAACGCTAGCCTCATTAATTTGGCCTGTTACATTGAAGGTCCCCTGCCTCCCTAAGTATCTCACCTCCCCGGTGTCGGGGTTAATCCAATACATTTGACTTACGCCATTGTAACCGCCGATGAGCGTGCATCGAAAGCCGCCATCGTGCTTCACCGGGTCGCAGATCGGCACCGCTCCGCTCGCCGTCCAAGCCATTCCGGCTTGGGGTACCCCCTGACCAAGCATGTCGTTTGGTATCGACACCGCCTTCGCTAGCGTACCGGTCAAGGGATCGATAAGTGTCTGACTGTTTCGGTTTGCAGGGTCGAAATCGGGCAGGGCATACGTCCCGGGATTACTTCGGTCCAGTGGCAGTGCCTCGCCATACGTAATGCCCAGAGGAATGTTAGAGGTTGCGAAACTGCCCGTGACAGATACACCGCCGCAGGTCAGTTGGTAGTAGTGAGGCGTGTTATTTTGCAGAGCTAAGCTGTACCTCCGGTTGTCTTGCGCTAAAGCCGCCCAGCGTTTGCCAACGACCCAGATCCGGTTGACGTCGCCGCCGCTGTCACTATTACTCCCCGGAAACAGAGCTGGGTCTACTGCATGGACTACGGGAGTAAGCGACGCACTCTCGCTTACCTTCAGTTGACAAGGTCCTGCATCAGGGGAGATATACCTGAATACCGCTTGTGTATTCGTTGTCACGATCGATGGGGTCGATAAAGTCGAAGCGCCTGGGACTAGAGTTACGCTGGCCGTGGCGGAACTGCTGGGGTCGGCTAGACTAGTGGTGGTGACCGTGACCGTCTGCTGGGCGCTAATGCTCGCTGGGGTTGTATATACCCCGCTGGTTGAGATACTTCCTATAGTTGGGCTTATGCTCCAGAGGACACTGTTGTTACTACTGCCGGTAACCGTAGCGGCGAATTGCTGGGTCTTGCCAGCGCTGAGTGAAGTCGTCGACGGGCTAACCGCCACCGTCACGGGAACAAGGTTGACCGCCGCAGTAGCAGAACTCGTCGGATCCGCAGCACTCGCGGCTGTAATCGTGACGGTCTGGGAACTGGAAACTGTCCCAGGGGCCGCGTAGAGCCCATTGGGAGAGATGCTTCCGAGGTTCGGATTAATGCTCCAGTTGAGACTGGTATTGCTCGTACCGGACACGGTAGCCGTGAACTGCAGGGTATTGCTCGCGTTAAGGGAAACGTTCGACGGGTTGATCGAAACAGTCACCCGATTGGGGTCGGCGGGCTTGACTTTCCTGACATCACCTGGGACTACTGCCGACTTGATGATGTACCCTGTCGATGGTCCGGAAGTCCATATGACCGGGATGTCGGCGTCTGGACTGAACTCAAGTGCGGATGGAGCTGTATTGTAGTTTCCATCCGCGGTCACCGCGACTGACGCGCCCCATTGCCCGCTGGTGGTCCTTCGGTATACAAGATCACCAGAAGCATTGGCGTAGAAACACCAGAGGTTTACGCCGTTGCTTGTCAGCGACGGCGAGTGGCCGGCTGGATCAATCAATATGGCGGAAGACCATGCCATGCCGAAGTACTTGGTGTAAAAGAGCCCCGCTGATGTCCCATAAACTAGGTGTAGGTCGCCGTTAGTAGTCGTGACGGCGCTGAACGTCAGAGCATTAGTACTACCACCTTCTAGGAACTGAGGCCCGCTCCATTGTTGGCCGTTGAACAAGCTGAGCGCCAGCGATGTGCCTTCGTCGTACAGGATCGCTGGTCGGCTGTCGTACATAATCAGCAAGGCCTTGTCAGCGCTCGCTTTGTTGACAGCACTCATCTGGACCCAACTGATCCCACCATCGTCGGAGTACTCGGGGATCACCTGGCCTCCGGAAAGCGTTACCGCCCACCTCCGTCCAGCAGGCTGCCCCGAGACGGTCGTCAGCGCATTGAGATCTCTGACAGGCAAAGAAACAGGGAAGCCTGAGTCCAAGATAAGGTAGTCCTTCGCATCGACTGCAAAACGTTCAAAGCTTTGACCTTCGGGAGACCGGGTGTACCCGATGTTGACATGGTCTTGCTCATCGGCCCACAAGAACGACGTCGGGTTATCGATGGTTATGCGATCACTATCAATCCCTGCGTGCAGATCCGATTGAGTCGTCCAGGTCAAGCCGCCATCGTGACTTATGTTGTAAGTCGCATCCTGGGAGCCGCCCTCGGTTCCGGGGCCGGCATAGATAGCGATCAGCGTTCCGTCGCTGATACGGACAATGTGCCGCCCGAATTGATTGGTGGTCCCGGAGAAGGCGTTGCTGGACTGTCCTAGGATTGCGGGAAATGTGGAATTCGGAGAGACGATCTCGATCTCAGGTTCGTCAGCGGTATCAGCCACGGTAGTTTGTATCCTTAACCTATAAGAGCCAGGGGGAAGCGCGGCCGGGATTGATATGCCGGTGATGGAGCGATCACTCGTTACAGTGTAGCCAAGCAGTTGCGTGCCAAGCGGATCCAGCCTGATACTCCGTACTTGATTGGTGTCTCGCCCGGCAAAAAAACCGCTGCCAGTCAAATCAAGCGACGCTAGCATGGCGTTCGAAAAACGGGTTGCCGACAAATGTGCGATCATCGGACCAATCGAGGCGGCCTCCGGTTTAAAGGCAAGCAGCCCCATGTCAAGGGTGCTGACAAATACCATGCCATTGCCGATCACCACAGGACCGAACGCCGACGTGCCCGTATACCGCCACTTTTCAGATCCGGTGGTTCTGTCTAATGCGACCAAGTAGTTATTATTGCTAGGTACGAAGATAGTGTCTCCGGAAATGGCTGGAATCTGAAATGGGCCGAAACTCATGCTGCCGCCTTCATAGACCCACTTGGCAGCGCCGGTGGCGGCATCCAAGGCGTAGAATCTCCCGTCGGAACTGCCGGTGTAGACGACACCATCACTGACGATTGGAGAATATGCACCGGTAATCGAGCTGGCCCACAGCGTTGGAACTGAGATACCGCTTAAATAGTTATAGTCAATATGCTTGGCATCAAGGGCGTACAACTTTGACTCAGACGAGGCATAGAAGTACACCACCCCGTTCGAGACGGCAGGAGAGGAGCCATTGTTGAGGCTGCCCCAGGACCAGAGAGAGCGTCCGGTTCTCGCGTCAAATGCTCGGAGTCTGCCCAGCAAATTGACGTAGGCGACGCCGGCGTCGACGGCCGGAATCCGCATGTCAGAGTCAAAGGATGTGCTCGCATTGTCTGGCGTATAGAAGCTTCCTACGCCCTCCAATGCCGCCGGGTTTCGTACTGTGTAAAAGGCCTCCGTGTGATCATCCGTGCGAAGGAGCTGTTGGTAAGCCATGTTGTTCCAGGAGGCGATTCCGCCAAACGGCGTTCCGCCGGCTTGCCGACTTACCTGCACGTCACCGCCAGTCGTCGCGTCCTGAGATGCGATGGAAGTTGCTGATACGTCTAGTATTCGCCCAGCGGCAGCGGCCAGATAATTGTAGAACTGGTAGGATGCACGTCCATTTTGTCCGTAGCCGGGGTTGTCGTAACTCCAGATCGTGCTGCCGTCGAGGGGATTTACGCAAAACACGCGGTTCACATCAAAGCCACCCTGAAAGCAGAGCTTACCTTGGTAGAGGATCGGCAACCAAAAGCGGCGTCCCGACCGAGGGTGTGGAGTGCTATTGTACTCATTTGTTTCTGTCCATGTCCAAGCTAGCTTGAGCGGAGCGGTGACCACCTCGGAACTGCGCCCTGTATGGCGTGAGTCATGGAAGCCCATCACCCAATCGTCTGAGGCCACAGCGTGCATCGGCGTGGGAATCAGATTGACGAAGGAGAATACTGCGAATGACCAGAAGGAGAAGGATGAAGCACCTAAATATGCCCGTGACATATGTTTTCAGCCGCGCTCAAGAGCGATTCCGACTTCCTTTCGATTCAATTGCGCACGCGCTGTCTCGGCCAGGAGGACTGCTCACGATGCGCGATCTTCAATTGCCGTATCGGACGACGTCGACGAGACTTTAAACGTGAGAACTTCGGTCAGAGTGTCGGCAGGAGAACTTCGAAAGAAGAGGCATGCCAATCTAGCCTCCTCATCACAGGATTTCAGTTAGGGCGGGAAGCGCGGCTGGGCCCTTTTCGGAGTGCGCTGCGGACCGTGTCGGTGCAAATTGGATATGCCGGTAGGAGAAGCACCTACAGTAGTACTACTCTTTTGGGAGGGCAATCTGAGTTTTGAATTCCTTGTGGGAGCTGAGATTACGCGCCACGGCTGCTGCTCGTCAGTGTTGCTGGGCTACGTCGGTCTCGCTCATGGCGGTGGAGCGGCCCGTAGCAGGCGAGCAGCGCTTCGGCCCGTTCTTGACACCGGAATCGACCGTCTACTGCAGGAATCGTCTGCAGGAGCGTCGTCCGGCAAGGCCCGCCCAAGGTCTGAAATGTCGGCGGAAGAAGCAGCTAACCACGGTCGCTTTTTTGTAGGCTCAGAGCGCTCTGCCGATCCTCAACCAAGACCATACTGCTTCATCTTCCTGTAAAGTGTGGTGCGACCGATTCCGAGCAACTGTGCGGCCCTAGCTCGCTCACCTCCGGTCGCAGCCAACGCATTCTCGATCGAATGCCGTTCGCTCTCAAGAATCGAGGTTATCGGCGATATTCGGGCGAGCGAGGTTTCGGGCGACTGCCGTCCCCGGTCGCTGTTCAGCACCTCTGAAAGACAATTCAAGCCCGAAGTTTGTTGTCCATCCTGCAAGGGCGAGGGCAGGTAGGCCGCGTTCCACATGCCTTCTGACTGCATCGCGCTCAGGCGATCAATGCAGTGTTTCAGTTCCCGAACGTTGCCAGGCCAATCATAGCCGGTCAAGACATCTATCAGCTCCGGACCCGGACGGAATTCCGGCAGGCCTGCAGCCGTACCGAGATGGATGAAGTGGTCGATAAGCAACGGGATATCCTGCTTCCGCTCGCGCAAGGGCGGCAGGCGGATCGTAAAGACGTTCAAGCGGTAATAGAGGTCCTGTCGAAACCGCCCAGCCGCGACTTCGGCCCTCAGATTTCGGTGCGTCGCGGCGATCACCCGCAGGTCCACGCTGCGCCACGCCAAGGCGCCAACTGCCCGGAATTCCCGTTCCTGTGTGAGCCGCAGCAGCTTCACCTGCATCGCCAGGGGCAGATCGCCGATCTCGTCGAAAAATGCGGTGCCGCCATCCGCAATTTCAACCAGGCCTTTTTTGCTTTCAGCGGCGCCGCTGAATGAGCCTTTGGTGTGGCCGAAGAGCTCACTTTCCATCAAGGTGTCTACCAACGAGCCACAATCGATCGGAACGAATTGACCGCGGGGCTTGGCGGCATGAATGGCCCGAGCAACTACTTCCTTGCCCGTGCCGCTTTCGCCCAAGATCAGCACAGGCAAGCGGTTACGCGACGCCTTTTCGATCAAGCGGCGAATCGAAGAGATCTCGGGCGATTGGCCCAGTAATCCTCGGGCAATTTCGTTCTCCCGCGGTTCCATGCCTATTCATTGAATCTGTACGACGATAGCCCTGTTTTTCTCAATGAAATAGGCGAGCGGATCGCTCGGTGCGCTCACGGGTTCGCCTGAGTGCGTGACTAGGTGCAACGCGCCAAGCGGTGTGGACAGAAGCATTACTAGATCGAAAAGGGGCGGTCGCCTTAAGGCTCAGGCACGATCCGACCAGCTCTCGATGGCACCAGCACCTAGTCTTGTGCACAAATGTTTTGGTCCTGTACGTCGGGGTGTGCTGGTCGAGAAGAGACGTCCCGAAGTGGCTCGCCTGAATGCCCTCAGCAACAAATGGAATCCGGTGTTCACCTTAGCTGGGTCGGGTTACTACTGAATCCAACCGTCCAGACGAGGCGGGAGAATCCGCAGTCGTGTTTCAGACTGTACACATTGAAATCCGATGCTTCCAGAATTGGCAGTGGTCGAAGGCAGAACGATCATTCGAAAGATGGCTGGACGGTCGCGAGCACATATGCTCAAGGCTAATGACGGTAAGACCTATATCGTCAAGTTCCAGGACAATCCTCAACATCGCCGCATCTTGATCAACGAAATCGTCTCCTCGGTGTGCCTCCGATATCTCGGCATCATGACGCCCTCCGTTGCATTTGTCACGACGACGCCCGAATTCCGTGCCGCGAACCCTCTCAGGCTCCAGTGTGGGGGAGCGCCGGTGGGACCCGAAGACGGCCCGCATTTTGGGTCCTGCTGCCCCGACGATGCTGGAACCAGAGCAGTCTATGACCTATTGCCAGACTGCCTGCTGCCCCGGATATTAAATAGCAGAGATTTTCTGGGGGTGCTCGCTTTCGACAAGTGGCTGGGAAATATCGACCATAGGCAATGCATCTTTTATCGGACGAACGGTCAGTGGACCGCTAGCATGATCGACAACGCAGCGGTGCTAAGCGGTAAATATTGGGAGTTGCCGGAACAGCCGTTTGGAGGCATCTATCCGAGACAGAGCGTCTACGCATGCGTGAGATCTATGAGCGATTTTCAACCGTGGCTCGAACGGATTGCGTGCTTCCCAGAAAGCGTGCTTGAAGGAATACGGGCCATAGTACCTTCGGCCTGGCTCCGAGGAGACGGTGACCGCCTGAAGGCCGTACTTGAGCAGGTCGCTCTGCGCAGGTCGGCAGTTGAGAGTCTCATCTGGAACCTGCGAACCGCGATAAGAAACCTGTTTCCCAACTGGTCAACGGTTCAGGTGGCAGCTGGCTTTCCGCGGTCGTCTCGGCGCCAGCAGACGCTTCATCTACGGAAACTCGCGCCATACGTGCGGACGACCTTGGCGGCTGTCAAGGTGAGCATGACGGCTCGCGTAATCGCGCACCGGGAATGGGCATACTGACCTGATGGCGGACCCATGCTAAGGAGCGATCACAGCGGAGGTGGGCCAATCAGTAGACCAGAATCACCGTCAGGACCGAACCCGATCGTCCTTTGCACGATCCCGCCGCGCGCTGTCCCGCGCCCCCCGTCCTCCGCGGGCTTACTCCGAAATGTTCGCCATGAGAAGAAATCCCCCTTGCGGGTTGTTACGCCAAGGCTGAAGCCAGGCATCGCGCATTCGCAAGCGGTGCCAGGGGGCGCGCTGCCGCGATCATCCTTCGTGAGCCGGGGCTATGTTTGCAGGTCCACGACCGTGTCAGCGATTTGCTCTAAATTGTGGATACCAGCCCAGGGCATCGTAAGATTGCCTGACCGCACTGCGCTTCTCTCCAGAACAACGACGGCGAATCGAGAGCGGCACACCAAACACAAGGATGAGGCCTCAAACCGGCATCTGCCGGACGCGAACTTCTGTAGGCATCGATCAATGGCAGGCCGAAGGCGCGCCCTCATCGCAGCGGCGATTGCCGTCAGTGCCATGATCGCGGGCTTCTTGCTGCTCGGGGTCCGTAGGCAAGGTTCACTACTAGGGAGCGATGCGAGCCTTCGGGCCAACGATCAAGGCTCCTCGAGTCGGGACGGCATCGGTGCGTTGGTCCACCACATGATCGAGCAGCGGGCTGCTATGCAGATGAGCGACTCTTTCCGGGATGGAATGCAAGCCTGGAGCAATCACAACAGCACACTTGCACATGGCTGGTCACGGCACCGTGATGGCTATGTCCGGCCCGGCAGTTTCGCCATCTTCAAACCGTCCCTCAGCGAGTCCTCGTACCGGCTAGAGTTCTTGGCGCAGATTGAGCGGAAGAGCATCGATTGGGTCGTGCGTGCACAAGATGCACAAAACTACCACGCAATCAAGCTCACCCTGATCCACCCCGGATTGCGGCCATTCCTGGCGATTGAGCACTACACCGTGACGGCGGGCCGCAGAGAATATCGGTCGGAGACCCCACTCAGCATCATGGTCCACAATGATCGCGCTGTGGAGATCGCCGTCGATGTCCAGGGCGAGAGAATCATTACAGCCATGGACGGGCAGGAGATTGACTCGTGGAGCGGCCCAATGCCGCATCGCGGTGCAGTAGGCTTTTTCAGCGATGCCGGCGAACAGTGGCGACTCTACTGGATGAGAACGTTCAAGAATCAGGATTTCGTGGGCCGCGTCTGCGCTTATTTACTCGACAGGACCCATACCCCAGGTACTGCTGTTGCGAACTGGTTGCCCCTAATGCCAGGGGTCGCGATGCGTGCCGCGACCAAAGGATCGATTGATATATGCGAAACTGCGTGAGTCGACTCAGAATCTTCCACTCCGGCATGAAGCCTTTTGATCGCAGCGGGGATGTCCCACATGTGTCTGAAGGCGTAACGCGCGCAGCCGAGCACTTCGACGCAGGCCGGCGTACTGAGGCGCTCGAAATATTCCGGGCGTCTGTCGAAGCGGGAGAACCTGGTGTTTCGGGATACTCCTTGTTCGGCAGCATGCTTTTCGATCACGGCGAATACTCGTTGGCCGCTACGGCGTACGCACAGATCCTAGCGTCGGACCCGGAGTGCACGATTGCACATTACAATTTAGGGCTCTGTCAGGCCAGTCTCGACGACTGGCATGCGGCAGAACGCTCCTTCCGGCGGGCAGCAGATGGGAACGCAGCCTTGGGAGAACCGCGCCTTGCCCTCGCTGTCGCACAGTTGCATAATGCGCGGCCGCATGAGGCATTGCTGACGATAGAGACTTTTTTGTGCAGCGACCCAGCGAATGAGCTTGCGCACCTGTGCAAATCGACAGCTCTGCATCAACTTGGCCGCCAAACCGAGGCTCTCCAAGGATATCGGAAGGTGCTGTCCAGCAACCCGCATTCGGTGGACGCTCTGGCTAACCTGCTCTGCATATTTCGCGAGATGGGCGACCGTGACGCTGTGCGGAGCTACGGGCCAATGCTTCTCGAAGTCGAGCCCGACTCAGGCATCGCACTGGAATCCATGGCCAGCGCATACTTCGCCGAAGAGAATTTCGCCGCAGCAATCAGCTATGTCCAGGCCCTTACGACTCTCGATCCATCGCGTTATGAGCATTGGTTCAACCTTGGACTTGCCCACCACAGCCTGGGGAATCTCCAAGAGGCGGCGCACGCTTATGAGAAGGCAACGCAGCTTCGTGGAGTGTCGTCGCGAGCGCACGTGAACCTTGGAACGGTCCGCTTTGACCTGGGCGATCTCCATGGAGCGAAGCGGAGCTTCGAAACTGCATTGGATATAGAGGGACCCGAGCCCTCGCTCCTTTGGAACCTCGGAGCGGTGTTCGCACGTCTCGACGATCCCGAGCAAGCCGAGCGCATCTACTCCCGGATTCCGGAGGACGCTCCTCAATGGCCTAACGCTCAGATGCAGCTGGGAAACCTGGCCTTTCAGCGCGGGGACTACGGCGTCGCGGCGGGGAGATTCGAGGCGTGCGCACATCGGCTCCCCGACTGCGGTGACGCTTGGTGCAATGCGGGCATTGCTTATGCACTCTTGGGCGACACCGGCCAGGCTCGACGACATTTTCAGGAGGTCCTCGCCTTAACGCCAGGTTCGCACGAAGCCCTGCGCGGATTGGCTGATCTGGCAGTGGGGGAAGAAGATTACGATACCGCCTATGACCGTTATTGCGACCTCTTGGAGAGTGGTGACTGCAGCCCCGAATGTCGATATAACCTCGGGCTGGTTTGCCAGCAACGGGGACTCCTTGAAGATGCCGTCGCGTTTTATCAAGAGGCCCTGCAAGACAAGCCGGACTTCACCGATGCTCTCATCAACCTCGGCCACGCGTTATTGTCTCTCGGCGAGGAGCAGGCAGCTCGTGGCTGTTGGCAGCAGGCGATCCGTCAGCGACCCGAGTTGGGGCCTGACCTAGAAGCAGCGATTGCTTAGTACATCTATTCGTAAATACGATGACGTATTTTGAGGACCAAAATGGTGACTTAATCTGAACACTTCAGGGAGCCGTGTCTCTTCTGCCGAGAAAAAGCCCGTTTACCATGGGTCTTTCCAGCGAGGAGCGGCAGTCGCTGGAGTCGCTGGCGAGAAAATAGACGTCACCGTACTGCAACGTGATCCGGGCCAAAATCATTCTCCTCGCCGATGAAAGCCTGCCCAACGATGTCATCGCCGCCCGATTGGACACGCCCAGTCAGATCGTCAGCAAGTGGCGTAAACGATTGGCTATGGCCAGAGTGCCTGGCCTTGAGGCGCAGCCTCGAGGCGGGCGTAAGGCCCGCTTTTCCCCAGTCTCGTCGTCCAGGTTAAGGCCTTGACCTGCGAACTGCCTCACAGCCTCGGACTTCCGTTGTCGCGTGTCCGGCGTCAATTACTTTTTCCGGCCGTTCGCGTTCGTTGAACTTTTAATTGTCGTAAGCCGGGAAGTTTAATTGTTGGCGATCAGGAGAGTCGATCAATCGTGACGGGTTGACACAGCGTCAAGCGTGTCGGAAGTCTAGATTGAGGCTGGTTGTCTCAACGACAGAAAGCAGTAGTGCCCCGCACGGCTTGCTGGTCAGTTCCGTAGGCGAGGCTTCGGCGGCAGCGCGGCCGCTACGTTATGACCTTCCGCCGCAGAACCGGACAATACCTCTCATTCGGCACTGGCTCGAGTTCAAGCCTCGCGCCAATGCGGCGCGCCGGTCTATTGTACATACTCGCCCACCAGGCCTCTTGTTCATAATCCCGCAGGCTCCCGCGAACAGCGCGGCGATGTCTTCCGATACGTGCTGTGGGATCACCGTTTTCCGCTTGGTGTAGGCGGTCTGCCAAATCATAAAGCCTATGATCTGAAATTTGTGCCAGATCCGAGTTGAAATGACAGTTTTCTATGCGGACCTGAACGACGGGTCTGTGACGCGAAATGTCATTGATGCTCCAACTGCATACAGATCCCACATTGATAGATTCTTCCGAGTGTTCCTCGAACGAGTATTCATCTACCTCATAATGTTCTGCCATCTATCGTTCTACCATGTCAAGATGCCTTGGGCTCAGGGTGCTTGGGTGCAGGAGGTTTGTGATTTCTCTTGGATTTGAAGTCAGTGATTGTTTTTAACATGAATCGTGCTGCGACTGGGGGCTCTCAGGCCGTCTTTCCGGATTCTGGCGTGCCGCCACATCTGTTCATCTGTGCCATAGATCGTCGGTTTGCAGGCCGTACTTTACATATCTGTTAGCCACAGCTGACTGTTTGGTAGTGGCGTTTGCTTCGTCGCGTTTCATGAGGCTGTCGGACTTCGAGTCAGGTTCGCGGAACGCGGCCTCGCGTTCATTTCGGGAGGATGAAGAGTGCGGCCAAGGCCAATGCGGCCATGGTAGGGAGTCCGACCTGCAGCGCGAATTGGCCGCACGCAGCCAATGCTCGTTTTTCGTCTTTAGGAAGAGACGCGAACCAATTCTCAAACGAAATGCTGAGGCCGAATGGCAAAACGGACCACAGCGGGAAGCCCTCGATCACTCTTGAGAAGCCCACACGTGCGCATCGTAAGGATAGTCTCGCTTATCGGACACTTTTCTAAGAAATATTTGACACCTCGCTTTGCGTTGACGGTACGTCACTTCTAGGTCACTTCTAGAGGGGAAGTTTTGCCCCACATGGAACAGAATGCATCCCGACATTACAAACCCATACTGCTGCACCTCAACGGAATCCGCACCGGATCCGCGACAGGTCCGTTAGGCTAGGTAAGACCGAACCGATACTCTCAACTCCGATTGGCGTCAAACGACGCCCCAGGTAAGGTCCGCATCGCTATCGATCTTGCACATTGAGAGGATTCAAACTACTGATTTGATTGTTGCTTAATATCGGAAGCAATATCAAAGCCTCAAGGGCATTCGCGCTGGGCAGCATCGGCTCCCGATTACGAGTCGGTATACAACCTCGGCTTGGACGAGTTCCTCAGCTGGCGTGTTCCTTTGAAAGCTCGCGGCCTCGCACCATTTCCATTAGCTGGCGGTTGCGGCTGTAATCAAGGGCTTACTCGGCATGCGTTTGCTGGCGGAGCTCCCGAGTACGGTGTCAGACGATCAGAGTCGTCCGCGCTCACGATGGCTCACACCCCAGCAGCGGGACGGGCGCCACGGCAGAGTCGGGGAAGGTGCCAACGTCGACATATGTCAAGAGTTTCTGCTGGACCGTCGTTCCGGAATCGAATATGCCTAGACTAGCAGGTTGCGGAAAAAAGGGTTCTGGACCCCCCTAAAATCGGCCTCGGTCGAACGAAGAATCAACAACTTGCAGAGCTTAGTAAGTGCCGAAAAAGGGTTTTTCCGCAACCTGCTAGTACTACTGTGTTAGAAAAGAACAATTTCATGTAGAATTGTTCTGTGGGCAAAGAGACTGCGCCAGGCCCACAGGAAAAGCGCTTTGCGGCATATATTGAGGGCCTGGCCGAAGCCGCAGGGCATGCCGATCGTCACGCTCCGCTGAAGAACTATTGCACCGGCCTGTTGTTGCCCGGCGAACGGAAGAGCGTCGAGCCGATGGCCGCCCGGTTGGCCGCCGACA
>Ga0335085_10008499_pt1 | contig 15651 bp, 11 predicted proteins | sample Lox_Sample_45_FD_206712 | JGI IMG/M metagenome (GOLD analysis project Ga0335085, IMG submission 206712) | Soil microbial communities from Loxahatchee National Wildlife Refuge, Florida, United States - Lox_Sample_4.5 | ecosystem: Environmental > Terrestrial > Soil > Wetlands | place: USA...
CGCTGGGCGCACGGCGCACGGATATTCTGCTGCAATTTCTGATCGAAACCGCCGTAATGTCCACCATCGGCGGAGCGATCGGCGTCTCTTTGGCGTACGTGTTTGCACAAATCGTAGCGGCGAACACACCCGTGCCCATGCATGTTCCCATTTCAGCAGTCATCGTCGCGCTGGCCGTGTCCACCTGTGTGGGCGTGTTCTTCGGCTTGTATCCAGCGCGCAAGGCCGCGAACCTGAGTCCCATTGAGGCGCTGCGGCAGGAAGTCTGAAAACGGTGCGGGCTGTGCCTGCAGCCTGCCGAAAACGGCCCGACTTACTTGGAGTGCTCCTAGATAGATACTGGAAACCGATGCGAATCCCGCTCAACGAAAACGCGAAAATGGCGCTTGCCACGCTGCACGAGAATAAGCTGCGATCGTTTCTCACGGTGCTGGGCGTCGTGATCGGAATCACAGCGCTCATCACGGTCGCTTCCATCCTCGTCGGTTTCTACGCCGATGTTAGAACCTATCTGGACGCCTACGGCGCGAATACGATCTGGGTCTTCAAAGTGGCCCCCGGAGTCAGCACCGGCCGGCTGACCGCCGAAGAACGCAATCGCAAGCCGCTGAGCTACGACGATGCGCAGGCGATCCGCGAGCAATGCCCCGCGGTGCAGCAGGTCTCGGTGTCGGTGTTGAAGCGTGTTTATGATTTGACCCATCAGCCTTTTATCACGGCGCGGTACAAAGACAAGGAAGTCAGCGGCCTGGATTATTCAGGATCCGATATCAATTATCCGGACGTTTACAATGTGCGGCCGTATGTCGGCCGCTACTTCACCGAGGCGGAGGACTTGCACGCCGCCGATGTGGCCGTCATCGGCTACGACCTGGGCAAGGCGTTTTTTCCGGATGAGAGTCCGCTGGACAAAATCATATCCGTCGAGGGATTTCCGTACCGCGTCATCGGCGTATTCGAGCATCGCAAGGGCCAACTCTTTCAGAATCCGCCGGCAGAAAAACAGGTGCTCGTGCCGTATCACACCTATCACAAACATCATCCTGCCGATGATGAACACTTCATCGGCGCCGTGGCCTTTCCTGGAAGAATGGCAGAGGCGGAAGACGAAATTCGCGCCGTGTTGCGCCGGCGCCGCCACGTTCCGTATTCGGCTCCGGAAAATTTCGGCCTGTCCACTGCCCAGGAAGTGGCCGCCCAGTTCAAGCAGATCACGGGTTCGGTCGCGTTGCTGACCGCCGTGGTCAGCTCGATCGGACTGCTCGTAGGCGGCGTCGGAGTGATGAACATCATGCTGATGTCGGTCACCCAGCGTACGCGGGAAATCGGCGTGAGGAAGGCCATGGGCGCGCGCCGCCGCGACGTGACCTGGCAATTCCTGACCGAAGCCGTGGTCCTCACGGGCGTGGGTGGCGCCATCGGCGTACTGCTGGGCATCGTGAGCAGCGTCCTCATCAACGTCTTCTTCCCCAGAGTTCCTTCGTCCGTGCCGATGTGGGCGGTCCTTTCGGCGGTGCTGGTGTCCATGAGCGTCGGCCTGTTTTTCGGCATCTATCCCGCGGTGAAGGCGGCACGCCTCGACCCGGTCGAAGCACTGCGATATGAATAGGCCGCCGATTTTAGATTTCGCATCTCGAATTCGAAATCTCAAATCGGGAATACAGCCCGCATTCGTCTGGCACGATTTCCGTCTGCCACTCCCTTCCTTGCCCGCGCAGCGGCTTCGCGGTACTCTTTCTTTCATGGAAGAAAAAGAGTTTCAAAAACGATGCGATGCGGCCTTCGAATCGCTGCGCCGGCGCCTGCAAGATCTGGGCGACGTCCACGGATTCGAAGTCGAGGGCGGTAGCGGAAAGCTCGAAGTGCTGTTCGAAGAACCGGAAGAAACAAAGTTTGTGATCAGCCCGAACGCGCCGGTCCAGCAAATCTGGATTTCCGCGCTGACCACTAGCTTTAAGCTTTCGTGGTCGGACGCGGCGGGAGCGTTCGTGCTGGAAAAAACCGGCGAATCGCTGATGAAGCTCATGAGCCGAATCCTGACGGAGCAACTTGGCAGCCCGGTGAGCGTCTAAATTCATATGGCTTCATTTCACCAAAAGGCTTTGCGGTACTCCGGTGGGCGCGCAAGCTTGCCGGCCCCAAATCGAAGGGGCGGGCGGGCGCCCCGGTTGGCCGTGTTCTTTGCCGGTTTTGTGCTGATCGTTGTCGGGATCAGCGCGTCCGCACAGGAGGGCGCCATTGCGCGCGCCGCCAGCGTGCTTCAGCCTCAAGCGTACGTTTCGCTGCAGCCCGTGCCGCGCGGCCGCTCTTTCGAGGTCGCGGTGGTCGCCAAAATTTCCCCCGGCTTTCATATCAACGCGCATGAACCTTCGGAGGAATACCTGATTCCCACAAAGGTGACGGCGGCACTACCGGCGGGAGTGTTGCTCGTGGAAACCACGTACCCGCGCGGAGTCATGCGCGCGTTTCGTTTTTCAAAAACACCCCTGCGCGTTTACGAAAATTTTTTCACGATTCGAATGAAGCTTCGTGCCGATGGTGCCGCGCCGCTCGGCTCGCAAAAGATAGGTCTCACGGTCGGCTATCAGGCCTGCAACCAGGATTCCTGCCTGCCGCCGGCTAAACTCCCGGTTACCGCGGATCTGGAAATCGCAGCCGTGGACGCGCCCGCACACGCCGTCCACACGGATGTTTTCGCTCCGGCTCCCGCCATCCGGTTTCCATCCCACAACTGAATTTTCAGGAAAAGCTCTCAGCGGCACAATCAGCGCGTGGCAAACGTCTCGACAGCGCGTTGGAGCCGGCTGACGACGCGCTCCCGGCCGAGCACCACCATTGTTTCGAAGAGCGGCGGCGCTACCGCTTGGCCCACGATCGCGACGCGCGTGGCGTTGATAAGCAAGCCCGCCTTGACGCCTTCGGCAGCAGCAAGTTCGCGCAGCGCGTGGTCGCAGGCATCGTGATTCCAATCCGCGAGAGCCGCGAGGGCGCTGGCCAGCTTTGCGAGCATCGCGCCCAGGCGTTCGTCCTTCCAGAATTTCTCCCGGGCCTGCGGATCGTATTCGAACGTATCGCTGAAAAATGCGCGCGCCCAGGTCGAAAAATCCGGCAGCAGGCGCGTGCGCGGCCGCAGCAGATCCACGGTCTTCGAAAACCATTCGCGTTTTTCGGCAGCCCATTCCCGCCGCCACAGTCCGGAGCGCTCGAGCTCTTCCTGCACAGCGGGAAGAAGTTCGCCGATCGGAAGCTTCTGCAGATATTGCGTGTTGAACCATTCGAGCTTGGCGCGGTCGAACACGGCGTTCGTGCGGCTGACCCCTTCGAGTGAGAATCGCTCCATGATTTCAGACGTACGCAGGAACTCCGCGTCTCCGGCCGACCAGCCAAGCAACGTCAAAAAATTGCGAAACGCCTCAGGCAGAAATCCTTCGTCACGGTACGAGCCTACGCTCGTCGCGCCGTGGCGTTTGGACAGGCGGGTGCGATCGGGCCCTAAAATCAGCGGCACGTGCGCAAAGATGGGAGGCGTGGCGCCTAGCGCGCGATAGAGTAGCGCCTGCTTCGGCGTGTTCGAGATGTGATCCGAACCCCGAATCACGTGTGTGACCCGCATGTCGATGTCGTCCGCCACGACGCTCAGTTGATAGGTGGGCAAGCCGCGCACCTCCCCCTGCTTCGGCGATCGGAGCAGAACAAAATCCTCGATTTCTTCGTTCGCCACTTCGCGCGGACCAAAAACGGCGTCTTCAAATCGGGTTACCGTGCCCAGCGGGACGCGGAAACGAATCGCCGCGTTCTCGGCGCCGAGTCCGGGCTTGCCTCCGCGGCACGCGCAACGAGTGATGCGGCGCGGGCCCTGCTCTTTCTTCGCGTCTTCGGTTTCTTCAACTGCATCGCCGCCCGCGTATTTCTCCGGCGGACAATCGCAAAAGTAGGCCATACCCGATGCGGCCAGTTTGATCGCCGCCTCGCGATGCATTTCCAGGCGCTGCGACTGAAAGTAGGGACCTTCGTCCCAATCGATGCCGAGCCATCGCAGGCCGTCCAGGATGCCCTCGACCAGTTCCGGACGGTTTCGCTCGATGTCCGTGTCCTCGATGCGCAGGATCATCGTGCCGCCCCGGCCCCTCGCAAAAAGCCAATTGAAGAGGGCCGTCCGCGCGCCTCCAACGTGCAAATAACCCGTCGGCGAGGGCGCGAACCGCACGCGAATCTCGACGAAGTTTTTTTCCCGGGCGTTCGAAGTCGTGGCCATGCTCTGTGGGTCTGTCCCCTGTGTGAAAATGTGTGAAAAGCATCTCATCTTAGCCGAACCGGCACGGGAAGGCGAGCCGCGCGGGCGGACGATTTTGTTGCTTCAGGAAAAACAGGCAGGTCAATTCTTCGCGGAAAAACCGTGTGTCCGATCGCATACGTGTCTTGTTCCAGACTGGTACCCCCGTACCCTTGACCCCCTGGAAGGGCGTCCTTATAGTCGAAAAAGTCCGCGATTCAGCGGGAGAGGTGTGGTTTCTGCCTATAGCACACGTAATCTCCGCAGGCGACTGGTGGCGCGGAACCCTTGACGAGACTTAGTTTTCATCGCGTTACGTTGCCGGCAACGGCACTCTGACGCGATCGATGGAAGCATGTCGACTCTGGCAGCGTATTTGATTGGATGACATCAGAAAGCATTATTGCGATCACCCTGCTGGCAGCGTCGGCATTGACTTCGGGTTTCTTTGCCTACATGCACAGCCTCCGGCGCCAAGCCTACCTCATGCTCTGGAGCGCCGGCTGGTGCTTGCTGGCGCTGCACTACCTTAGCCCCGCGCTCGATTCCTGGGCCTCCGTCGCCCCTTGGCAGGCGGCGGTCAACGAGTGGCTGCTCGCCGCGGCCGCGCTGCTATTTTTCAGCACCGCTCGCGTGTATACCAAGAGCGAACCGTGGGTGCGTCCACAAATCGCGGCCGGCGGTGTCTTTGTGCTTTGGTCGGCTGCCTACTACCTGCATGCGATCAACGTTCCCCCGCAACTCGGCGTCGCGGTCGTGCTTTCGGGCGTCGCCTGGATGTTCTACCAGGAGAGCCAGCGCCACGAAACATTCGCAGATTTGCTGCTGGCCGCTTCGTTTCTTACCTGGAGCGCGATTCTGATCGGTGAACTGCTGTTCAGCTCTCACATCGCGAATTCGCTGCGCGCGCTGGAACTCCTGCCGCAACTGTTTGCCGCGGCTTTGATGGTGATGGGCCTTTACGAAGAGGAGAAGCGCCGCGTCGAGCAAAACATGCTGGCGCTTTCCAATGTGAATCTGGCGACTTCCAGTTTTGTCGGTCCGGAAATTCAGCAAATGCTCTCGAGCGCGCTCGAGCGTGTGCTGAGCGTCGTGCGTATCCCGGCGGGAGCGCTTTTTCTACATCACGGGCACGCGCAGGGGCCGACGTCCGTCGTCGCCGTGGGCTTGTCGGAAAATTTCTGCGCCATCGCCCAGGAAGAGGGTCTGGACGATCACCTGGTGGATTTGGTCTCGCGGCTCGGCGGACTTGTCGTCTTTCGCGATCTTGGCCGCGACTCCTCCTGGACGGCACTCGAAGGCGAGGACGCGTTCCGGCGCTTCCGCCAGCTTGCGACGAGCCAGCGCCTGCGCACGGTGGTGGGGATCAGCCTGCAAGCGAAGGAGCAGGCGTTTGGAGTGCTGTTCCTGGGCACGCCCGACAGCCGCCGCTTTACCTCGGCCGAGCTCCGCCTCCTGCTGGCGCTGGGGCATCAGATCGGGATGGCCGTCGAGAACAGCTATCTCGTCCAACAGACTGCGCGCCGCACGCAAGAGCTTCACATGCTTAACGAAATCGGCCGTGCGCTGAGTTCGACCCTGGATCCTGAGGCGCTTTTCGAAACCATTTTGAGCGAAATGAAGCGTCTGTTCGACGTAAATCAGTTCTGCGTGGCGCTCCACGACGCGGCGCGCAACGAAATTCGATTTGAAGTCGAGGTGCGCGACGGCGCGACTTTGCCGAAGAGGTCACGCCCGTTTGGCGGCAACATGGTGATCGAGTTACTGATGCGCACCCGCCAACCGATTCTGATTCGGGAGAATTACGTCGAAGAGATGCGCAAGCTCGGTCTTGAACCGCTAAACTCCCACAAAGGCTGTTTTTGCGGCGTTCCCCTGCTGCTCTATGAACGGCCCATCGGAGCCATGATCGTGCAAAGTCCCCAGGAGCGTGTGCTCGACTACGGCCACCTGGAAATGATGCGCGTGCTGGCAAGCGAGGCAGTTATCGCGCTGGAAAACGCCCGGCTCTTCCGCGAGGAACGAACGAAATCGCGCCGGATGACCCTCCTCAACAACATCTCCCGCAACATCATCACAACGCTGAATCCGGATGAAATGCTCGCGAAGATCGCGGAAGAGCTCGAACAGGGCCTGGACTACTCTCATATCGGAATTGGGCTGCTCGATTATTCGGCCAAGGAAATCGTGATCCAGGCCGAGGCGGGCCAGCGCAAGGGTGCCCTGGGACGCCGTCTGGGTCTGGATGGCAATGTGGTCGGGCGCGTCGCGCGCACGGGCCAGATGGCGGTGGTGGCGTATGATGCGCCAGAAGCTTCGGGGGAGCCCGTGCTCGATGGCTCTGTTTCCGCGATCGCTCTGCCCATCGTTTACGCCGACCAGTTGCATGGAGTGCTATACGTTGAGACGGATAAGAGTTCCGACTTTCGTCAGGAGGAAGTCCTGTTCCTGGGAACGCTGGCAGATCTCATTTCTGGCGCGCTACACAACGCCTTTACATTCCAGAAGGCGCAGGAACAAGCCATCACCGACGGTATGACCGGGCTCAAGACCCACCGCTTCTTCATGGAAGCGCTCTCGGCGGAATGGAAGCGCTCGACGCGCGCGGGCCGTTCCTTTTCGGTGGTTCTGCTGGACCTGGACCGATTCAAGTTCGTCAATGATTTCTACGGGCATTTGGACGGCGACCTGGTACTGCAGCGCGTGGCGCATATTCTGGAGCGAAATTGCCGGCGATCGGACGTGGTGGCGCGTTACGGAGGCGATGAGTTTGTCATTCTGATGCCCGAAACGGACGCGGTGCAAAGCCACCAACTGGCCGGAAAACTTCGCACCTGGATCTGCTCCGATCCCGTCCTGCGCGAGAAAAACGTGACTTCCAGCTTCGGTGTCGCGGCGTTCCCGCTCAACGGATCCACGCCGCAGGAGCTGATTCAGGTCGCCGATGCTTCCATGTACCTGTCCAAGCATCAGGGCGGCAACGCAGTTTCCACCGCGGATCAGTTCAGTTCAGACGATTCCAGACAATGGAAGCGCGACGTCCTGGACGCGTACCTGGGCGTCACGCTCAAGCGCATGTTCGCCACCGGCCCCGACGCATTCGTCGAGATCTATAGCCGGATTGAGCAGTTCGCAAGATCGCTTAGCGAAACCGAGTCGGCCTCGAAGCGAGTGAAAGAAAACGGAGCGTCCGCGCCCTCCGGCGAGTGGCCGCCTGAGCCGCTACCTCCGATCGTCATGGATACGCTCACGTCGCTCGCGCTCGCTGTCGACGCCAAGGATCAATTTACACAGGGCCATTCTTACAAAGTTTCGAGCTACGCGGTCTTGATTGCCGAGGCGATCGGCCTCGACGGCCCTGAAATCGAGGAAGTGCGGCTCGGCGGTCTGCTGCATGACGTTGGAAAAGTCGGAATTGCGGAATCGATTCTGAATAAGAACGGCCCGCTCAATCCCGACGAATGGGAAGCGATGAAACGCCATGCGGAATATGGCGCCAAACTGCTTGAGCCCCTGCGAGGCACCGGGCGAATCCGCGCGATGGTCGCCCATCATCATGAATTTTTCGATGGCTCGGGTTATCCAAATGGACTCTCCGGCGACCAGATCCCGCTGGGCGCGCGCATCGTCGCGATTGCCGACGCCTACGACACCATTACCTCCGAACGAACGTACAAGAAGGCTCGTACGCCCGAAGAGGCCTTCCTGGAACTCGACCGCTGCGGCAAAGCGCAATTTGATCCTGAATTGGTCCAAGTGTTCATCTCGCGCTTGCGCGAATTGCCGAATCCTCTGATCATGAATCCAGGCGTCGCCCACGAACCGGAAGTCTTCCACTAGTTCGCGAAGACTCGTTTTCCGGACTTCCATCTCTCTGATACCCTAATTTCCTCGTGTGTGAACCTGTGGGAGGAAGCGATGCAAACGGCGCGCGTGCAATGGGTGGGCAAGGAACGGTTCGTGGCGCAATCCCCATCGGGCCATCTCGTGGCGCTCGACTCGGACCGGTCTTCGAATGGCGCGCCCGGGCCGATGGAGCTTTTGCTCGTGGCCTTGGGCGCCTGCACGGCCACAGATGTTGTTTCGATCCTCGCGAAAAAGCGGCAGAGGCTTGATTCACTCGAGGTCGACGTGTCCGGGGAACGCGCAGCGGAGCCGCCGAACGTGTGGACCAAGCTGGACATCGTCTACAGGCTCCGCGGCGTGGTCGATGAGACAGCCGCGCAGCACGCCATTCGATTGAGCGAGGAGAAATACTGTTCGGTTGCGGCGATGCTTCGCAAGACTGCGACGATTACCTACCGCTTCGAAATCAATTCCGCCTAGCCCAGCCGAATCCGCGCCTCAAGGCAGCCCCATGCTGGTCATGCCAGGCTTGTATCGCCGCCTGTGATTGCGTAAAATCGCCGTTCTTCGAGCCGGGGACCCGTCAGCCTCACGGAGACCGAATGTCCAGACGCATCGCAGCGAAGATCACCGGTGTGAGCGGGTATGTGCCGCCCCGTGTGATGTCCAATGCCGATTTGGAGAAGCTGGTAGATACCAATGATGCGTGGATATTAGAGCGCACCGGCATCCGCGAGCGCCATATCGCCGATCAGGGGGTCGCCTCGTCGGATTTAGCGACCGCTGCAGCCCGGCAGCTCCTCGCGTCCAAGAAACTGCCTGCATCGGAAATCGATCTCATCGTGGTCGCCAGCGTCACGCCGGACATGATGTTCCCCGCGACGGCGTGTTTGGTCCAAAATAATCTGGGAGCCACAAAGGCGTGGGGATTTGATCTCTCGGCGGCCTGTTCCGGATTCCTGTACGCCCTGACGGTTGGAGCCCAGTTTGTCGGAGCCGGCGTTCACGAAAAAGCCATCGCGATCGGCAGCGACGTAATGACCTCCATCCTCGATTACAATGATCGCGCGACCTGCGTGTTATTCGGAGACGGCGCGGGAGCCGTCCTGCTGGAACCCACCGCACGCGACGAAGAAGGCATCCTCGACTTCGTGCATGAGGTCGATGGCTCGGGAGGCAAATTCCTCTTCATGCCCGCCGGCGGATCATTGCATCCGGCCTCGCACGAAACGGTAGGCCAAAAAATGCATTACGTACATCAGGAAGGCGCTCAGGTCTTTAAGTACGCGGTACGCCGCATGGCCGAGCTGGCATGTGAAATGGTTAAAAGGAATGGGTTTACAAGCAAGGACCTGGCGTTGGTTGTGCCGCACCAGGCCAACCTGCGGATCATCCGCGCCATGCAGGAACGGCTCGGCGTGGACGATTCAAAGGTCATGGTCAATATTGATCGTTACGGAAATACGACGGCCGGGACCATACCCCTGGGGCTGCGCGATGCGGTGGAAGAGGGTAGGCTGAAAAAAGGGGATCTCGTGCTGCTCGTTGCGGTCGGCGCGGGATATACTGCTGGCGCGGTTCTTCTCCGCTGGGCCTATTAATCTGCACGAGCGCAGCAAGCCTGCCGACCAAATGAGACCCTCTGTTCACCGCCAACGTCCGAAATCAATGCCAACGGGCTGTACTTTCGGGAGTTTGAATGCGAACTAGATTCCGCGAACTTGGGCAGCGCAAACCATGTTGCGCTCCAAGTGCTGATCCATGAGGACGGCAACGTAACGCGAGCAGGTTGCCATTTCGGCTTCTGCCCAACTCGCCATCGCAGGGACAATGCGGCCAAGTTTCTGTAGTGTGGCGTAGTATGTGCGGATGGCCCGGAAGCTACCGTTCGGGCCCCGCAGGTCTGGAGATAAATCGTTTAGAATAAGAATGTTATGGAAGTCCTGAGCGCCAATCGCATTGCTCGTGATTCCAGCTGCGATCCTGATCCGCTCTGAGATGGCTTGCGCCGCAATGCCTGAAATCGTCGCGCGCCAGTAATAGAGCCCGAACTGGGCGAAGGCAACTACCGAGACCGTGAATAGGATGGCCGCGATCATTGTAGGGTCTTTCCTGTCCGACTACAGTTTCTGATATCTGCTCGGCACCCGCAATGGGCGCCTGGTACTAGCTGCATGCACCGTAGGTACCAGTCGATGCTGTTGTTTCCACGGCAGGCGACCAGTTCATCATCCGGCTGAAACCGCAGAAATGGCGCGCCAGTAGTAAAGGAAGAAATTCCTGCATGCAATGGCGGAAAGGCTAAATACGATCACTGCCGACATGCCGGCTCTTCCTCCGATCTACAGTGTGCAATACCGGATCAACGGCGGCAATGGAGCCATCGTACTACCAGTTCAGATAGGAATTCTCTCCTCAAAATGCGCTGGAACGTATTCACGCTATAGGGGTTATTCCAGACCAGATCACCGCTGCGGAATAACATAGATCTGCTTGGAACTCGATGCGCCGCAGTCATATTCACGGATTTCGATCCTCCATTGCGGCTCGCCTAATTGCGGGAAGAATCTTTGTTTCCACGCGTAGCCTTGGTCACGCATCATTAAACGAGAAGTGATGGAGCTGCATGCTTGGTCGAGTTGCCGCTCCTCCATGTCGACCTGTCCGTTTCCTCCCGGATCGCGCCCACCTCGGATTAGGATCATTCTCCGACTGGTCGGATGCCCGGAGTCCAGCCAGCCCACGGACCCATATACTTTGGGGTTATCGCCAGCGTCCGTAACCCAGCCCGCAAATCTCCAGGGCGCAGTCTGATTCGGCACGCGAAGGCTGTACGTCAGATACAACAGAGCGGAAGGATGGTCGGCAATTACCACGGCGCCGTTTCGAATTTTTCCGGCAGCGTCCTCGGCAATCTCTTGCCAAGGTTCGATGAATCGGGGCGCCGAATAGAAGCGCCTCGAATAGATTCCATACCACCCAAGTCCGCCGATGACCAAAAGAGCCAAGGCCAGGAGTCCAGTTGCCCAGCGCGGCTTGGGAGCCTCAATCGCGACGCCGACCGGCAACAAAAGCCACGGAGAAATCATCAGTAAGCGCTTCGTATTGAGGATACCGATCAAAGCCATCGCAACCACCAAAAGAGCGGTGTAGGCCAAAAATCGGCCCGCCGGACGCGGAGCGCGCCAAACCACCAGCGTCATGCAAACCAGAATCGCGACTCCCACGGGAACGCTCAAAGCCCAATACCAAGGGGCAACCGATTCGCTGACGAAAAGGGAGAATACGTCGAACGCAGCATTCGCCACCGTCGCGAGGGGGGAGTGAGGCACCCTCAAATCGGCCCGGAGCGCACCGCGAAAAGCCAGCAACAAGGGAACGAATGCAATCCCCAACAGCACTGCCATACCGGCCAAAGCCTTTGGTTTTCCGAATAATTCGCTGTTACGCCGCCGAAGAAGCAGATCCAGTGCGAGGCAGCCGAGGATGACCCACCCAACATAGTTCGTCCAAATCAAACCGAGGGAAAATAGAAACAGCGCCCTCCATCGAGCCGAAGTCGGCTCTTCGAGATACTTCAGGTAGGCGAGCGTCACACCCGAGACAAAGAAGAAGGAGCAGGCGTACCAAACGGTCAAACGGCCAAAATGAAACCCAAACGGCCAAAGAACGGCCGTCCAGATCACCGCTATGCCGCCTGATGAGCCCGTGAAATAGCGGCTCGCACGGCCGAGCAAGAAAATGCCCGCAATATAAAACAAAATCGACGGAACCCGAAGATAATCGAGCTCTCCTCCCGCCCAGCGCAGCCAGAAGTGAAGGAGGATGTCGAAGAGAGGCGGATGCGTATAGGGAGGACCACCCTTGAAAAAGAACTGCGCCAGGGTCGGTCGCATGGGCTGTGCCGCGAAGTTCAGAGTCAAGGATTCGTCATCAATGAACGTAATGGAGCGGTTGGAGGCAATTAGGATAACGCCCAGAGCGAGCAAGGGGATGACCTGCTGCATGACTTCGCTTGATTTGCGTTGCGGTACGAGCATGGCTAGTTGGGATTCGGACGCAACGGAAAGCCCGCCCAGGCGTTAAGAAGCCCCAAGGTTTCACGTACGACATCCAAACCATCCTGCGTGCGTCGCCACCAATGCGCCCCGTCGTAGGGATCGCCATTCGCATAGCGCACGACCATGCGAGGATCCGCGCCCACGAGCTTGCGCCAGATCGCGCGCACGCGGCGTGTGTGGGCTTTGGAGGTAACCACGATCACCGTGTGATAATTCCTGCTCCGGAGGTCCTCCGAAATCTGGCGCACTTCTTCCTCCGTGTTCGCGTTCGGACGCTCCAGGATGCGGATGGAGTCCGCGGGAATGCCCTGTGCCAGGAGCACCTTCTCGTTGTAGAAATCTTCCCCGATGTAAGAAATATTCATCGCTTTCAACTGATCTCCAGGAGAAACCGGGGCGGAGATCCAAACTTGGTCCGCGTAACCGCCCTGAAAGACCCGAGCGGCCTCCAGGGCGCGCTCCGGAAGGCGCCCGCTCAAAACCGCGATCACATCCGCATGAACGAGCGGATCCTGGACGACTAGCCATTGCCCGATTCCGAAAAACGAGATCGCCGCCACGGCCACGAAGACGATCAAAATTACACCCAGGACCAACCAGCGGCGCCTTCCCGGTTTTGACTCAGTCACAATTTCGCCTCATCGCCTTGCAGGGCCTCGCGGCGGAAGCCACGCGTTTCTCAAGACCTGCGGCGGTTCTTTTCCTCGGGTTCGTGAAGCGCCCGTGTAAAAAATAAATTGTAATGTCGCCTGGTGCAGTCTTCACAGCGAAAAGGCCGCAGTAAGAGAAATGGGAGAACGAGCATCTCGAACAGTCCGCGCTTGTGTGAGCGGCGAACGTCCAAACTTTTGCAAGACGGGCAGCATCGTAGCAAATAGAATCGAGCGTACGACATGGTCGAAATACAGACTCGGCATCCTAACCTGACGGCTATTTGAGGTCAATCGGGGCCCGCTCGTTTCAAACACTTTCCCTGTGGCCTTCGTGGGGGAGTTACAAGAACGCACTCCGCCTTTGGAACAAGCCTTTGTGCCGTGAAACGCCAACGCTACAATGGAATTTAGCTGGGCCACTCGTTTCGAACACTTGAGAGAATACGGAATCATGAAGAATAGGAATCGCTCTGTCAGCACCTTCTCGGAAAGGCCAACGCCATGCGCGCCGTAGTCACAGGAGGAGCTGGATTTCTCGGGTCGCATCTTTGCGACCGGCTCATCGATGAGGGCTGGGACGTTCTATCGATCGACAACCTCGTCACCGGGACGGCGGTCAATGTGCGCCATCTCGAGGGGCATCCCCGATTTCGGATGGTTCAGCAGGATGTCACAAAATTCATCGACGTTCCGGGCCCGGTCGATTACGTCCTTCATTTCGCCTCGCCAGCAAGCCCGGTCGATTATCTGAAACTGCCGATCCAGACCCTGAAGGTGGGCTCGCTCGGAACGCACAATTCGCTCGGGCTCGCCCTGGCCAAGAACGCAAAATATTTTCTCGCGTCCACGTCCGAATGCTACGGCGATCCAATGATCAGCCCGCAACCGGAAACGTACTGGGGCAACGTGAACGCGGTGGGGCCGCGCGGAGTTTACGATGAGGCCAAGCGGTTTGCCGAGGCGCTGGTGATGGCCTATCACCGCGCGAAAGGACTCGACACGCATATCATCCGCATCTTCAACACCTATGGCCCGCGCATGCGCCTGAATGACGGCCGCGCGCTGCCGAATTTCGTCCATCAGGCGCTCATGGGCCAGCCCATCACCGTTTATGGCACAGGAAAGCAAACGCGCAGCTTCTGCTACGTTTCCGATTTGATCGAGGGCATCTACCGCCTGATGATGTCCGACGAGCACGAGCCCACGAATATCGGAAATCCGCAAGAAATCACAATCCTGGAATTCGCCGAACGTATTCGCTCTCTGCTCGGTACGGCGGCTCCTATCATCTTCGAACCCCTGCCACAGGACGATCCCAAGCAGCGCTGCCCGGACATCTCCAAGGCGCGGCGTCTGTTGGGCTGGGAACCAAAGGTGAACCTCGAGGAAGGGTTGCGGCGGACGCTGGAATCCTTCAAAAAACAATTCAGCGAGACCCAGGCCCGCTAGGGAGAAGCACGCGGGCGCCTGGGTTGAACATTTCTTGATGGAACGCGAATACGGCTTTCTTCGGGGCTATTGGCTGGCTAGTACCCCAACGTTGTCAGGCCGGCCGAAGCTCATGTACTCGAATCCCAGATCTCTCATCTCGGCGGGCCGCAGCATGTTCCGTGCGTCAATCACCAGTGGGCGCGCCATTTCCTTTCGGACTCGTTTCCAATCCAACCGGCGGAACTGCTCCCACTCCGTCAACACGAGCAGCGCATCCGCTCCGCGCGCTACCTCATAAGGGTCTGGGCTGTAGTTCAAATTCGGGAATACCGCGCGCGCCCGCTCCATCGCCTCGGGATCGGTCGCGCGCACTTGCGCGCCCTCCGCCAGGAGCCGCCGGATTACTTCGATCGCGGGCGCCAGGCGAATGTCATCCGTGTTCGGCTTAAACGCGATCCCCAGCAGGCCAATCTGTTTCCCTTTCATCACCCAGAGCGCCTTCTTCACCTTCTCCAGCAGCCGGTCGACTCGCTGCTTATTGACGCGCTCGGTTTCCTTCAACAATCCGAAATCCACGCCCGCGCGATCCGCCAGGTTGATGAAAGCCTGAATGTCCTTCGGCAAACAGAACCCCCCGAACCCTAACCCCGCCTTCAAGAATTGCCCGCCGATGCGGGGATCGAGTCCTACGGCGCGCGTGACTTCCTCCACGTTTCCGCCGAGGCGCTCGCACAAGTCCGCCAGCACGTTCGCGTAAGAAATCTTCAATCCCAAGAATGAATTCGATGCGTGCTTGATCAGCTCCGCGCTCGCGATCGTTGTCACGACGAAATCTGGCGTCGCGGCAGGCGGACAATTCGGCTGATGCACCGGGCAGCGGAACCGGCCCTCGAGAATCGGCTGGTAGAGTTCACGCAGCTCCTGCTCGCTTTCCTTCTCCTCGACGCCGATCACGATCCGGTCGGGATGAAAGAAATCCTCCACAGCCGTCCCCTCGCGCAAAAACTCCGGATTCGAGGCCACGCGGAATTTGGCCCCGGGATTTTTAGCGTACACCTGCAGGGCCCGCTTCAATTCCTCGCCCGTCTGTGCCGGGACGGTGCTCTTTTCGATGACCAGCTTTGGCGTGCGCGACTCCTGCGCAATCATCCGAGCCACGTTGTCGATGGCGGACAAATCCGCTTCGCCTGATTCCGTCGGCGGCGTCCCCACGCAAATGAAAATCACGTCCGCTTCACGCACCGCTGCCGCGCTGTCCGCGGTGAACCGCAAACGCCCTTCGCGCACCACGCTCTCCAGCACTTTGTCCAGATTCGGCTCGTAGATCGGAATCTTCCCCGCCTGCAACGTCGCGATCCGCGCGCCGTCATTGTCCGTCGCGATCACG
>Ga0335085_10008500_pt1 | contig 15648 bp, 13 predicted proteins | sample Lox_Sample_45_FD_206712 | JGI IMG/M metagenome (GOLD analysis project Ga0335085, IMG submission 206712) | Soil microbial communities from Loxahatchee National Wildlife Refuge, Florida, United States - Lox_Sample_4.5 | ecosystem: Environmental > Terrestrial > Soil > Wetlands | place: USA...
CGGATCGTGAAGACGGCGCCGCTGCGGTCGGTCCGATTGGCGGCCGTAATCGTGCCTCCCTGGGCCTCGACGAACCCCCGGCAGATGGCCAGCCCTAAGCCCGTACCCGCGCGCTGGCGGTCGCCGTTATGCACCCGATAGAACTTGTCGAAGATGCGCTCGAGATCGCCCGGCGGGATGCCCGGCCCCTCGTCGCGCACCTCGATGACGACCTCCGCCCCGTCGCGCCGTCCCGAGATCTCGATCGCCGAGCCGGCCGGCGCATACTTGCCCGCATTGTCCAGAAGATTGACCAGCACCTGCTCCATCAGCAGGAAATCGAGCGGAAACATCGGCAGCTCTGGCGCCAGCACGACGGCCACGCGATGGCCGGCGAGCATCTTGCCGCAGCGCTGCAGCGCCGATCCGATGACATCGCTGAGGTCGATCATCTCGCGCTTCAGCTCGACCGCTCCCGAATCGAGGCGGGTCATGTCCAAGAGGTTCGCCACGAAGCGGTTGAGCCGCTCGCCCTCGTCCTGCGCCGTCGCCAGCATCTCGTCCCGCGTCCTGTCGTCGTAGAGCTTGCCGAAGCTGCGCAGGCTCGTGATCGTGCCGATGATCGACGCCAGCGGCGTGCGCAGGTCGTGCGAGATCGAGGTCAGCAAGGACGACCGCAGGCGCTCCGTCTCCGCCAGCACGCGCGCCTCGTCGATGTCCTCGGCCAGCTGCGTGCGTTCGATCGCCACTGCGGCCTGATCGGCCAGAGCGTCGAGCAGCCGGCGCTCGTCCGGCGTGAACAGCGGGCCTGGCGCCTTGCGGTTGATGCCGAGCACGCCGACGATACCCCGCCCGGTCCGCAGCGGCAGGAACAGCCGCTTGGCGCCCGGCAGCGTGTCGGCGCCGCGGCCGGCCGGCTGATTGTGGTCCCAGCACCATTTGGCGGCGGCCAGATCGGCGTCGTCGAGCTGATCCTCGGGCGGAAAGCCGGCACGCACGGCGATGCTGCCGTCCTCCGGCGTCAGGAGCACGACCTCCACCCGGAGCATCAGCGCGATCTGATGGGCCGTCGCCCACAGCAGATCGTCGAGCTTGGCGATGCCGGCGAGCTTCTTGCTGAAGCTGTAGAGCTCGGCAGTCGTCTTTGCCTGCCGCTGCGCGATGACGGCCTGGGTGCGGGTGCGCGCCGTCAGGCTGCTCGTGAGCAGAGCCACGATCATGAAGAAGAACAGCGCCACCACGTTCGCCGGATCGGCGATCGTGAAGGTGTAGAGCGGCGGCAGGAAGAAGAAGTTGTAGCAGGCCACGCTCAGCAGCGCGGCGAAGACCGACGGCCCCGCGCCGTATCGCACGGCGCTGGCGAGGACTGCGGCGAGGAAGACCAGCGAGATGTTGTCGAGGTCGACGAACTGGCTGATCAGCAGGGCGACACCGAGCGCCGCCGCGACCAATGCGGTGCTGATGGCGTAAGGAAAGGGATCGATCGCCTCAAGGCCCGCCGACGGCTTAACCGTTTTTTCCAGCTCCGTCCCGGCTGCCCCGGCTATGACGTGGACGCTGATGTCGCCTGCTCTGCGCAGCAGGTCGTGCACGACCGAGCCATGCAGCATCTCGAACCAGCGCGAGCGCGTCGACCTGCCGATGATGATCTGGGTGGCGTTGTTCTCACGTGCGTAGGACAGCACGTCGTCGGCGATACGTTGGCCGGGGACGGTGATCGTATCGGCGCCGAGCTGCTCCGCGAGCCGTAGCGCCTGCACGACGCGGTCGCGCTGCGCTTCGCTCAGCCGCTGATGGCGCGGAGTCTCGACGTAGAGCGCTGTCCACGGCCCGTGCAGGCGGTCCGCGACTCGCTTGGCATAGCGCACGAGCTGGGCGGCGCCCGGCTGCTCGCTGATGCAGACGAGCAGGCGCTCGCCGGCCGCCCATGGACCGGCGATGGCGTGCTCCTGCATGTAGCTGACCATCTGCTCGTCGACGCGCTCCGCCGCCCGCCGCAGCGCCAGCTCGCGCAGGGCCGTGAGATTGCCGGGCGAGAAATAGTGCTTGAGCGCCCGTTCTGCCTGGTCGGGGACGTAGACCTTGCCCTCTTGCAAGCGCTGGATGAGATCGTCCGGCGTCAGATCGATGACTTCGACCTCCGCCGCGTCGACGATGCGGTCAGGTACCGTTTCGCGCACGCGCACGCGCGTGATCTGCGCGACGATGTCATTCAAGCTTTCGAGGTGCTGGATGTTGACGGTCGTGTAGACGTCGATGCCGGCCGTCAGGAGCTCCTCGACGTCGAGATAACGCTTCGGGTGACGGCTGCCGGGCGCATTCGTGTGCGCGAGTTCGTCGACGAGGACCAGCGCGGGGCGGCGCGCCAGGATGGCGTCGATATCCATCTCGGTGAGGACGCGCCCCTCATAGGTGATGTTCCGGCGCGGGACGATCTCGAGCCCGTCGACCAACGCCTCCGTTTCCTTGCGGCCGTGGGTCTCGACCACGCCGATGACGACGTCCGCGCCTTCCGCCTTGCGGCGGCGCGCGGACTGCAGCATCTCGTAGGTCTTGCCGACGCCGGGCGCCGCGCCGAGGAAGATCCGGAGTTTCCCGCGCGCCTCCCGGGCGGCGGCGGCCAGCAGCGCATCGGGAGAGGGGCGGAGGTCGCGGGACGCGGAGTCCAATTCTGCCATGCAGCGGAGTCTATACGACTTCCGGCGGCGCGGCCATCAACCGCCGCTGGCCTTGTCCAGGGCGAGGTTGAGCATGAGGACGTTCACGCGCGGCTCGCCGATGATGCCGAGCGTCCGGCCTTCGGTGTACTGCGCGACCAGCTCGCGGACCTTGTCCTCGGGCAGGTTGCGCGCCTTGGCCACGCGCGCCACCTGGAACGCGGCCGCTGCCGGCGTGATGTGCGGATCGAGACCGCTGCCCGATGTGGTCACGAGGTCGACCGGGACGGGCGCATTGTTCTCGGCCTTCAGCTTCTCCGTGTCGCCCTTTACGCGGTCGACCAGCTTCTGGTTAGTGGGGCCGAGGTTCGAGCCGCTCGACGCGCCGGCATCATAGCCGTTGCCGGCCGCCGAGGGGCGCGGATGGAAGTACTTGTCGGCCGCGAAGCCCTGGGCGATCAGCTCGGAGCCGATCACCTTGCCGTCGCGTTCGATGAGGCTGCCGTTGGCCTGACGCGGAAAGGCCAGCTGAGCGACACCGGTGACGATCAGGGGATAGATGAGGCCGGTCAGGATCGTCAGGGTGACGATCATTGCCAGCGCGGGACGCAGATGCCGCATGGGAGTTCTCCTCAGGCGAGGTGCAGGGCCGAGACCACGAGGTCGACGGCCTTGATGCCGATGAACGGGATGATGATGCCGCCGATGCCGTAGACGAGCAGGTTGCGGCGCAGGATGCTGGCGGCGCCGACCGGCCGGTACTTCACGCCCTTCAGCGCCAGCGGGATGAGCGCGATGATGATGAGGGCATTGAAGATGATCGCCGACAGGATCGCGCTCTTCGGCGTCGACAGCCCCATGACGTTGAGGATGCCGAGCTGCGGATAGAAGGCCGCGAACATCGCGGGGATGATGGCGAAATACTTGGCGACGTCGTTGGCGATCGAGAAGGTCGTGAGCGCGCCGCGCGTCATCAGCAGCTGCTTGCCGATGCCGACGATCTCGATGAGCTTGGTCGGATCGCTGTCGAGGTCGACCATGTTGCCGGCCTCGCGCGCCGCCTGCGTGCCCGTGTGCATGGCGACGCCGACATCGGCCTGGGCGAGCGCCGGCGCGTCGTTGGTGCCGTCGCCGCACATGGCGACCAGCTTGCCCTTGGCCTGCTCGTCGCGGATGAGCTTCAGCTTCGCCTCCGGCGTCGCCTGGGCCAGGAAGTCGTCGACCCCGGCCTCGGCGGCGATGGCTGCCGCGGTCATCGGGTTGTCGCCGGTGATCATGACCGTACGCATGCCCATCCGCCGCAGCTCGGCAAAGCGTTCCTTGATGCCGCCCTTGACGATGTCCTTGAGGTGGATGACGCCGAGGAGTCGGCCATCCTTGGCCACCGCCAGCGGCGTGCCGCCGGCCTTCGCGATGCGGTCGGAAATGGCGGTCAGCTCCCGCGGCGCCGGCTGCTTGCCCAGCACATACTCGACCACGGAGTCGACCGCACCCTTGCGGATGGAACTGCCGGCGACGTCGACGCCGCTCATGCGGGTCTGGGCCGTGAAGGGGACAAATGTCGCATGCAATGGCGCCATGTCGCGGCCGCGCATGCCGTACTTCTCCTTGGCGAGCACGACGACAGAGCGGCCCTCGGGCGTATCGTCGCTGAGGCTGGCGAGCTGCGCGGCGTCGGCCAGTTCGCGGTCGCTGACGCCCGGCAGCGGGATGAACTCGGTCGCCTGCCGGTTGCCGAGGGTGATCGTGCCGGTCTTGTCCAACAGCAGCGTGTCGACGTCACCGGCGGCCTCCACGGCGCGACCGGACATGGCCATGACATTGAAGCGCACGAGCCGGTCCATGCCGGCGATGCCGATGGCCGAGAGCAATGCGCCGATGGTGGTCGGTATCAATGTCACGAACAAGGCTATGAGAACGACGCCGGAGATCGCGCCGCCGGCATATTTGGCGTAGCTCGGGATCGTCACCACTGCGAACAGGAAGATGATGGTCATGCCCGCCAGCAGGATGTTGAGCGCGATCTCGTTCGGCGTCTTCTGGCGCTGCGCGCCCTCGACGAGGGCGATCATGCGGTCGAGGAAGCTCGAGCCCGGGCTCGCGGTGATGCGGACCTTGATCCAGTCCGACAGGACCGTGGTGCCACCGGTGACGGCCGAGCGGTCGCCGCCGCTCTCGCGGATGACCGGCGCGGACTCACCGGTGATCGCCGACTCGTTCACCGTAGCGACACCCTCGATGATCTCGCCGTCGCCGGGGATGAGATCGCCGGTTTCCACCAGCACCACCTGTCCGGCCTTAAGATCGCTTGCCCGTACCGGCTGGAACGTCGTGGAGGTTGGCTGCGGCAGCACCTTGGCGACCGTGTCCGAGCGCATCTTGCGCAAGGTGGCGGCCTGCGCCTTGCCGCGGCCCTCGGCGACCGCCTCGGAGAAGTTGGCGAACACCACCGTGAACCACAGCCAGGCGCTGATCTGTCCGGTGAAGACGCTTTCGCCGGACCCCGTAAACAGGTCGCGCAGGAACAACAGGGTCGCCGCAGCGGCCACGATCTCGACCGCGAACATCACGGGATTGCGGATCAGAGTCCGCGGGTTCAGCTTGCGGAAGGAATCGCCGATCGCCGGGACGACGATCGACGGCTCCAGCAGCGAAAGCTTCTTGGCTTTGGTCGTCATAGGAATGTCACCTGTTAGAAGAGTGTTCCGGCTTGCATCGCGGCATGCTCGACGATCGGCCCGAGCGCCACGGCCGGGAAATAGGTGAGGCCGCCGACGATCAGGACAACGCCGATGAGCAGGCCGACGAAGAGCGCGCCATGGGTCGGGAAGGTGCCGGCCGAGGGCGGCACCTGCTTCTTGGCCGCCAGCGCGCCCGCCACCGCCACCATGGGCACGATCATGGCGAAGCGGCCGATGAGCATCGCGAGGCCGATGGTCGTGTTGTAGAAGAGCGTGTTGGCGGAGATGCCGGCGAAGGCGCTGCCGTTGTTGCCGGTGCCCGACGTGTACGCGTAGAGGATCTCGCTGAAGCCATGCGGACCCGGGTTCAACGGCCCGGCCAAGCCCGCCGGCACGACAGTGGCAATGGCCGTGAAGCCGAGGATCGACAGCGACAGGCAGAGGATGGCCAGCATGGTCATCTTGACTTCGCGCGCCTCGATCTTCTTGCCGACATATTCCGGGGTGCGCCCCACCATCAGCCCGGCGACGAACACCGCGATGATGGCCATGAGCAGCATGCCGTACATGCCGGCGCCGACACCGCCGATGATGACTTCGCCCAGCAGGATGTTGACCAGCGGTACCATGCCGCCCAGCGGCATGAAGCTGTCATGCATGCTGTTGACGGCGCCGCAGGAGGCGTCGGTCGTCACTGTCGCGAACAGGGCGGAGTTGGCGATGCCGAAGCGAACCTCCTTGCCCTCCATGTTGCCGCCCGCCTGCAACGCACTCGGGGTGCTGTCGACGCCGAGCGATGCGAAAGCCGGATTGCCGCCGCCCTCGGCCCAATAGGCGACGCTGACGCCGATCACCACCATCAGGCCCATGGCGGCGAACACGGCCCAGCCCTGGCGCTGGTCGCCCACCATGCGGCCGAAGACATTCGTGAGGCCGGCGCCAGCCAGGAAGATCAGCAACATCTGCACGAGGTTGCTGAGCGCCGTCGGATTTTCATAGGGATGCGCGGCATTGGCGTTGAAGAACCCGCCGCCATTGGTGCCGAACATCTTCATGGCGATCTGCGAGGCAACTGGACCCTGGGCGATGGTCTGCTTCGCGCCCTCGACCGTCGTGGCATCGACATAGGCGTTCAGGTTCTGCGGCATGCCTTGCCAAACGAGGAATAGCGCCGCGACGAAGCATATCGGCAGCATGATGTAGAGCGTGCAGCGCGTGAGGTCGGCCCAGAAATTGCCGATGCCCTTGGCCGAGCGGCGGGCAAACCCGCGAATCAGCGCGACGGCGAGCGCGATGCCGGTCGCGGCCGATACGAAGTTCTGCACGGTGAGACCAGCCATCTGCGTCAGATAGCTCATGGTCGTCTCGGGGACGTAGGACTGCCAGTTCGTGTTGGTCGTGAAGCTCATCGCCGTGTTGAACGCCGAGTCCGGCCCGACGCCGGCCAGGCCCTGCGGGTTCAGCGGCAGCATCCCCTGTACGCGCTGAATCAGATAGAGCAGCAGGAAGCCGGCGGCGTTGAACAGCAGCATCGACACCGCATAGGCGGTCCAATGCTGGTCCTCCTTCTCGTCGACGCCGGCGATCCCGTAGAGAGCTCTTTCGATCGGCCGGAAGATCGGCGTCAGCCAGGTTCGCTCGCCCGCAAAGACGCGGGTCATGAAGCCGCCAAACGGCTTCGTCAGCGCCACCACGATCGCGCAGTAGATCGCGATCTGAATCCACCCATTGAGAGTCATGAAAGGCTCCTAGAACCGCTCCGGCCGCAACAGCGCATAGACGAGATAGCCCAGCAGGAAGATGGCGACGGCGCCGCCCAGCAGATAGTCGATCAGCATGGCAACCTCACAGGCGCTCGCAGAGCGCGACGTAGCCGATCAGCAGGGCAAACCCGCCCACGCCGATCGCAAGCATGAAAATGTCGAGCATTGGTCCTCTCTCCAGATAGCCCCTTGGCCACCGTCTCAGCCTGCCGCGGCATTCCGCCTCGATTTGAAGCGCGTCACACGCTCGGCGGCTTGCGATAGGAAGACGAGAAGTGGCGCGACTACACAGTGGTCTTTGCCGCACGAAACTCAGAACGCACTTGATCGGCCAGTTGCAATCCCATCGCAACCGGCAGCTCCGGTATGACGAAGATGACGAGTCTTGCATAAGGAATCGAGAGGGCTCCGACGCAGGACTTCATAAGTATTCCATATGTATTTCGGAGCCCTTTGCGACGCCATTCCGTCGCACAGCCAACTCGACGCGAACGCGTGACGCTAAGCATTGATTCACATCAAGCCGGAGATGTTTCGGTCTGATGACAGCCTATGCCCGCGCAACGTCCGCCGGAGCGATCGAAGCACCCGACCGCGGCGGGCCTCCTACGACCACATCTCCCGGAACCAGCGAGCAAGCAATCCTATCCGCGACGGCCCGACTCGCGCGGCCGATTCGATCTGATGTGCCCAGGCGAGCTGCTGACCGAGATCCGACGTCCGGCGCTCCGCGGCCGGACCGCCGACGGCAAGGGGCATCTCGCTCGCGGTGTCGTTTTCGGCCCGCTCGCGCGCCGAGGGCGACAACGCCGCGTGCTGCTCGACCACGACCTTGCCGTCGTCCGTTTCGACGAACAGGCGATAGGCCGCGTCGCCCTCCACGTTCCGTATGAAGGCAAGGGCGTCGGCGCGCGAATCGAAGAATGCGTCGGTCTCGTCGCCTTCCTTGCGCAGGCACCAACGACCCTCTTTGTCGACATAGATCCAGAAGAGCGGCCCCGGACCGGCGTCCGATCCGTCCGGCGAAACAGTCCACTGAAGACCCGGGACCGTCACGATTTGACCGATGATCAGGCTGCCCATAGCAACCTCCTCGCTCCACTGATGCGCACTTGCCCTCGGGATGTGAGTTGCGCCCCATAAGAAATCGATGGGGTCTTGCGAGCGCAGACGTCAGGGATGCATATGCGTCCGGAACTCGGGTGTTGACAGGTTCTTCGCAAAGGGGTTGGCCGAACTTCCAAGGAACAACCTTTGGCGGAAGCGGCCATCGACGCCCTGCAAATACAGGCAGTAGGAGGCGCAGCGAACGACGGAAAGTCGCGCGAATGCCAGCGCCTCTTCTCTGCTTGCGAAATGCCGGTGATCGGCATCTCCTTCCCGACGGACGCACCACTCACCTCCGCTGACGGCGTAGATCCAGTATATTGCCGGCTCGCCGATGGCGATTGCACCGAGGCCCTCGCGAATCGCCGCTACGACGGGGTCGTCCCAATGCTCAAAAGCGCTCATGCCAGCGTCTCCGCGGTGCGTCAGGTCAGGCGGGGCCGACCGCGGAATGGTGATCGGAACCTCGGAGCCGTTTCAGGAGCCCGCCGGACTCGCCGGGGTCTGCGTAGTAGATCAGCCCCGGCTCGACGATCCACTCGCCGGGCCGCAGCGCGTCGACGTCGTACCCTCCATTGCGCAGGCGCGGGGCGACGCCCGCATAGGTGAAGCGTCGACCGAAGTGGTCGACGACGGCCTCCGCAATGGCGCGACCGGCGTAGTAGCCCACGATTGATCCATCAGGACGCGGGTCTATCAGCAGGGAGTATCCGACCGGGCGAGCCGTCGTGAAATTGGCTCTCGACATGACACACATACTCTTCGATCGAACTTTGAGACTCCTGTGATCAGTGGGTTCAGAGAGTTCTGACGAGCAACTCGGCCGCCAGGGCTAGGCCGAGACACACGAGCACGATCACACCGGTTTCCCGCGCTATGAGCCCAGGAGAGGGCGGCGTCTCAATCGGCTGTTCACTGCTGCGATTGATCCTGTCGCGACCGAGTGGGCGTTCGATTGCATGAAACGGTTGCACGGATATCTCCATTCTCTCGCGCCGTGCCGAAGCGGGCGGCGCTGCCCTATATGAGGCGAGACCGGCATAGGAAATCGAGACGGTAAGACCGCAGGGGTGATTAGAATCCCATAGGCGAAGCGACCGGCGCATTAGCGGTCGTTGTCGGGCTGGATATCCGCCGCCGGCATGGCGTGGCCTTCGAAAAGTCACGGCTCTTCAACGGCCTCAGGCGCCGATGCCGGGAACCGGGAGGGACTGCTCCCGTTGTTCTTCGATGCGGGCCGTCGGTCGGCGCCCGCGCCAATGTTCGGGTGGTCATGTCTAGGTTCGGCTTTGCGGCGCGACGTCCCGTTGAATACTTCATCCTGGTCGAGCCGCGCGCCGATGGGCCGCTCGTCGGCTATCTGGCCGGGAATCCGATTCGCGCCGCTGTGATCGATCACTGGGGGCGGCGCTATAGCTATGCGGGCGTCGCGCCCAGGCGACGCAGCGGGCAGTATGACGTCGAGGCGCTGGGTCCGGACGAATGGATCATCGAACCGGGACTGGTGTACCGCGATACCGGCTCCCGCCATTGATCGAGGAGATCGGCGTCATCCACTTCGGGTCTTACTCGCTGGTCGTGACGCCGACCGCCGCCGCCGATGCGTTCGCGGCGCCGCTCGGAGTTGCCCGCGTCGGTGTAGGCCGCTACGCGGGGCGGCGCGGCGTCCGCAGCACGTAGATGCCGGCGGCGACGATCAGCAGGCCGCCGACGACGGTGAGCGGCTTCGGCACTTCGCCCCAGATGAGATAGGCCAGCAGCACGACGCAGATGATCGACGAGTATTCGAACGGCGCGATCACGTTGGCCTCGGCGATGCGATAGGCCTGGGTCAGGAACCAGGTGGCCACGGCGGCGATGATGCCGGTGGCGGCCATCAGCAGCAGGTCGATCGTCGTGGGCGCCGTCCAGGCGCGCAACAGGAAGGCGAGGCTGGGATGGGCGGCGCCGGCATAGGCGCCGTCCCCGGCCACGATGCCGATAGCGACGGCGGCCGCGAGGTTGACTACGTTCTGGGCGAGCGACATGACCGAGGCGCGATACCGGGTTCCGAGGTCGCGGGCCATCACCTGGGCCAGGGCATAGAGGGCGGCGGAGAACAGCGAGAGCAGTGCCGCCGGGTCGATGACGTCGCGGCCCGGACGGCACATGACGATGGCCCCGATGAAGCCGGCGACGACGGCCAGCCAGCGCCGCGGGCCGACCCGTTCGCGCAACAGCGGACCGGAGAGAGCAACGATGAACAGCGGTGCCGTGTAGAACAGCGAAACAGCCTCGGCCAGCGGGATGCTGGCGATGGCGAGATAGTAGGTCGTGTAGGCGGCGAACAGCAGCCCGGCGCGCAGCATCAGTCGTCCGAGGCGGCGTTCGTCGAACCCGCGCAAGCCGCCGTCGATATGCAGCAGGACGAGCAGCGGCGCGAAGGCGACCACGCTGCGTGTGGCCAGGATTTGCGTCACCGGGTAGTCGCCGCTGATCCATTTGATGATGACGTCCTGGATCGTGAAAATCATGGCTCCGGCGCAGAGGAAGAGGACGCCCTTCAGCCGCTCGTTGGAGCGGGCGAGGGGTTGCCCGGGCGCAGAGGTCGCCTCGGCCGGGCCAGCGCTGACGGTCGTCTCGGTCACGGCAGGATGGTGGCGCCGAAGTTGCGTCGCGGATCGACCTCCGGCTCCAGCCGGCCGAGCGGGCGGGCCTGCTCCGACACGGCGCGTGGGAGGAAGCGGCCGCTGCCGCGCTCGACATGGAGCTTGCCGTCATGGACGGCGACGCGTCCGCGGCTGAGCACGGTCACCGGCCAGCCCGTGATCTGCCGGCCTTCGTAGGGTGTGTAGCCCGTCTGCTCGTGCAGCATGTCGTAGGTCACGGTGACCTGCTTGTGCGGATCCCAGAGCGCGAGGTCGGCGTCGGCGCCGACGGCGATCGTGCCTTTGCGTGGATGCAGGCCGTAGAGCTTGGCGACGTTGGTGGCGGTAAGCGCCACGAACTGGTGGATATCGATGCGCCCCTTATTGACGCCCTCCGAGAACAGCAGCGGCAGGCGCAGCTCGATGCCGGGCACGCCGTTCGGGATCTTCTTGAACGACTCCTTGGCGGCGGCGCTGAGCTTGGCGCTCTCGTCGTAGCGATAGGGCGCGTGGTCGGAGGAGAAGACCTGGAACGTGCCGTTGCGGAGGCCGGTCCAGATCGCCTCCTGGGCGTGCGTATCTCGCGGCGGCGGGCTGCAGCAGTACTTGGCGCCCTCCATGCCGTCACGCTCGAGGTCGGCGGCGGTGAGGAACAGGTATTGCGGGCAGGTCTCGGCATAGATGCGCAGACCCTGGTCCTGGGCGCGCCGGATCTCCGCCATCGCCTCGGCGGCCGAGACATGGACGATCAGGATCGGCACGTCGACCAGCTGCGACAGCGCGACGGCGCGGTGGGTGGCCTCGCTCTCGGCGAGGCGGGCATGGCTGACCGCATGGTATTTCGGCGCCCGCCGGCCGCCTTCGAGGAGGCGGTCGGTCAGCCAGTGGATCATGTCGTCGTTCTCGGCATGGATCATGACCAGCGCGCCCTCGCGGCGGGCGAGCGCCAGTACCTCCAGCATCTGGTGGTCCGAGAGGCGCAGGCGCTCGTAGGTCATGTAGACCTTGAAGGAGGTGAAGCCGTCGCGGATCAGCGCCGGCAGCTCCTGACCCAGCACCTGCTCGGTCGGGTCGGAGACGATGAGGTGGTAGCCGTAGTCGATGACGGCGTGCGGGCCGGCCCGCTCGTGATACTCCTGCACCACCTGCCGCAGCGACTGTCCGCGATGCTGGGCGGCGAAGGGGATGATGGTGGTGGTGCCACCGAAGGCCGCGGCCGTCGTGCCGCTGCCGAAGTCGTCGGCGCTCATCAGGCCGCCGGAGGACAGCTGGGCGATGTGACAATGGCCGTCGACGCCGCCGGGCAGCACCAGCTTGCCGGCGGCGCTGATCTCGTCGGCGCCGGGCGGCAGGTCGTCGGCGAGGGCGGCGATGCGGCCGTCGCGGATGCCGACGTCGCAGCGCACGCTGTCGCTGGCCGTGACCACTGTGCCGCCGCGGACGACGAGGTCGAAGGGCTTGCTCATCGCTGCCGCCCCTGGCGGTAGCCGAGGCGTATGGCCGTGAGGGCGGCGCCGACGGCGGCGGGGGTGGGATCGACGACGGGCACGCCGAGGCTGGCCTCCAGCCCCGCGCGCTGGCGCGCCATGCCGGCGCAGCCCATGACGATGACGTCGGCGCCGTGGTCGTCGATCAGGCGGCGGCCGACCGCGGTCATGCGGCGCCTGGTCTCGCCCTCGTCGGCGAGCTGGGCGACGCCGAGTCCGATGGGGAGGTCGGCGGCGACTCGCGATTCGATGCCGAGGGCGCGGACATAGCGCCAGTGGCGGGGTATCGCGGCGGCGAGGATGGAGATGATGCCGATGGCGCTGCCGAGCGTCAGCGCGGTCAGCAAGCCGCTCTCGGCGATGCCGAAGGCTGGCTTGCTCGTAGCCTCGCGCACGGCGTGCAGGCCGGGATCGGAGAAGCAGGCAACTACGAAGGCCGAGGCGCGGTTGTCCTGCTGTTCCACCAGCCGGCAGAGGGGGGCGACAACCTCGTCGACATGGCGCTGGGTCTCGATGCCCGGCGGCCCCTCGGCGAGGGTCAGGCATTCGATCTCGGGGCCGCCGGGGCTCCGCAGCGGCGCCACGGCGGCGTCGATGGCGCGGGTTACGGCCGCGCTGCTGTTCGGATTGATGACGATGATGCGCTCGGTCATGCGCGGCCAGTGTTCCCGGATTTTCGGGGCGACGCAAACCGGGCGAGGCGGGGTTTTGCGCAAGAATGTTTCATGGGGAACATCGTCGGGAATCCCGGCACCATAAGAAAATGCAAAACGACCCCATGCATCAAAAAATCGGTTTTGTTTTTCAAAGAGATGATCGTGACCAGTTTCGGCCCGTTTCGGCCTCCGTATGACCGGATCGGCGCAAGATTCGAGGGAAGGGGCACGTAAGAGACCGATTTCGGACGACCCGCTCAGGTCAGCCGGCCGAGCGTCAGGTCGTTGCGGATGCAGCTCGTCAGGTGGCCGCCGTCCACCGTGCGCAGGGGCGGCACGGCATCCGCGCAAGCGGGTAGCGCATAGCGGCAGCGGCTGCGGAAGGCGCAGCCGGAGGGCGGCGCCAGCAGGCTCGGCATGTCGCCCTGCAGGACGACGCGCTTGCGCCGCACCGTCGGGTTGGGCACCGGGACGGCCGAGAGCAGCGCCTCAGTGTAAGGATGGCGCGGCTGCCGGAACAGCGTGCGGGTCGGCGCGATCTCGACGATGCGGCCGAGATACATCACCGCCACCCGGTCGCAGAGGTGGCCGACCACCGCCAGATCGTGGCTGATGAACAGCATGGCGAGGTCGAGCTTCTTCCGCACCTCGATCAGAAGGTTGACGATCTGCGCCTGGATCGACACGTCGAGCGCCGACAACGGCTCGTCGGCGACCAGGAAGCTCGGCTCCATGATCAGCGCCCGGGCGATGCCGATGCGCTGGCGCTGGCCGCCGGAAAACTCGTGCGGATAGCGGTCGGCATACTGCTCCGACAGCCCGACGGTCCGCAGGACCTCGGCGATGCGGGCATCGCGGGCCTTGCGATCGAGGTCCTGCCGCTGGATCGCGAGCGGGGCGCCGACGATCTGGCGCACCGTCATGCGCGGGTTGAGCGAGGCGAACGGGTCCTGGAAGATGAACTGCATGCGCGGCCGGATCGGCCGGAGCGCCCGCCGGCCGAGGTGAGTCACGTCGCGCCCCTCGAACAGGATGCGCCCGCCCGTCGGCTCGCTCATCCGCAACAGGGCGCGCCCCAGCGTGCTCTTGCCGGACCCGGACTCGCCGACGAGCCCGAGCACTTCGCCGCGGGCAATGGAGAAGGAGACATCGTCGACGGCGCGCAACACGGCGTGCCGCCGCAACAGGCCGCCGCCGAGGTGGAACCATTTGCGGAGCCCCTCGACCTCGACCAGTGGAGCCGGCGGGGCGGCGGCAAGGGCCATCGCAGTCGCGGTCATGGCCGGCTCTCCCCGGCGAACATCGGCCAGCGCCTGCAGCGGACCTGGTGATCGGACCCGGCCTCTTCGAGCGCCGGCACGGCGGCGTCGCAGGCCGGCTCCACATAGCGGCAGCGGGGGGCGAAGGCGCAGCCGGGCGGCAGGCGCAGCGGATCCGGCACGCTGCCCGGAATGGCCTCCAGCGGCTCCAGCCCGAGGCTCTCCACCTCCATCGGCGGTACCGAGTGCAACAGCCCCTGGGTATAGGGCATCAGCGGCCGCGTCATGACGGGCACGACGTCGCCCTTCTCGACGATGCGGCCCGCATACATCACCATCACCCGGTCGGCGATCTCGGCCACCACGCCGAGATTGTGGGTGACGAAGATGACGGCCATGCCGGTCGCCCGCTGCAGCTCCTTGAGCAGCTCCAGGATCTGCGCCTGAACCGTCACATCGAGGGCCGTGGTCGGCTCGTCGGCGATCAGCACCCGCGGGTTGCAGGCGAGGGCCATGGCGATCATCACGCGCTGCCGCATGCCGCCCGAGAGGTGGTGGGGATAGGCGGCGAGGCGCTGGCGCGCATCGGGGATGCCGACCTTGTCGAGCAGCTCCGCTGCCCGCGCCATCGCCGCCCGCGCGCTGGTCTGCTGATGGACGACGATCGCCTCGGCGATCTGGTCGCCGATCCGATGCACGGGATTGAGCGACGTCATCGGCTCCTGGAAGATCATCGAGATCTCGTTGCCGCGCACCATGCGGATGGCCTCGGCATCGAGCGTGAGGAGGTCGCGGGTGCGCCCGTCGCCGCCGGTGAAGAGCACGCTGCCGCCGATGCGCACCTGCGACGCCGCCGGCGTGAGCCGCATGATGGCGAGGCTCGTCACGCTCTTGCCGGAGCCGGATTCGCCGACGAGCGCCAGCGTCTCGCCGGCCCGCAGCCGGAACGACACGTCGGACACGGCATGCAGGGGCCCGTCGTCGGTGGCAAAGGCGACCGAGAGGTTGCGCACGTCGAGCACCGCTTCCGTGATCTGGGCGACATGGCCGGTCAAGGCGTGGGTCAGCGGGCGGGCGGGATGCGCGGTCGCTTTCATGGGGGGGCAAGTGGCAGAGAAGGATTCCGGCACGCGCAGACGCGGAGATTGGCCGAGACGCGTTCGATGCCTCGCTTGCAGGGGCGCGCTGCGCGCGCCCGACGAGCGACGAAACCCGGACAGCCGAGCACCGGCGCCACCGGCGCGCGCAGCGCGCCCCTACAAGGAACGGACAGAAGACTGCGACGCTGGCTCGCGATATCACATTTGAGTTTGTCACCCCCGCGAAAGCGGGGGTCCAGGGCAAGTAACGGAGCGGCTCCCCTGGACCCCCGCTTTCGCGGGGGTGACAATATAAGTGCGTCGCGAGATACGGACGCATGCTTGGAGAGGAT
>Ga0335085_10008501_pt1 | contig 15646 bp, 6 predicted proteins | sample Lox_Sample_45_FD_206712 | JGI IMG/M metagenome (GOLD analysis project Ga0335085, IMG submission 206712) | Soil microbial communities from Loxahatchee National Wildlife Refuge, Florida, United States - Lox_Sample_4.5 | ecosystem: Environmental > Terrestrial > Soil > Wetlands | place: USA: Florida...
AAGCTTAGTCATTCAAACTGAGACCCAGCCTCGGGAAGCCCGGAAAGCCAACCATTCGACATGAGCTCTTGGCTTCACTCGGCAACTTGCCGGCTGCCCAGGTCGATTGTGGGTCCTTGGATAGGACGATCTCCACCCGCTGACGTGCTGACATCTAGCTCCGCTAGCACGGCCAACACCGCTAGCTCCACTGTCTCACCGAAAATCCCTCGATCGGACCTCCACCCTCGTCACCTCCAGCGGCGCAATCCGCTCCGCCTTTACGTGGATCACGCCTCCCTGGTTTTGCACCGGTCCCTCGATGCGTAAGAACCGGCTCCGCGTCACCACCATCCGGTCACGCTCAAAAACATCCGGCGTCAGAATCACATTCGCGATTCCCGTCTCATCCTCCACCGACAAAAACACAAACCCCTTCGCCGTGCCCGGCCGCTGCCGCGCAATCACGCATCCCGCAATCGTCACGCGCCGGCCGCTCTTCAGCGCCTCCAGCTCCCGCGCCGCAAAAACTCCCTCCGCCCGCAACGCCTCGCGGTGATATGCCATTGGATGCGGCCCTGTCGTCAGCCCCGTCCCCGCATAATCCGCCGCCAGCCGCTCCTCCGTCGTCATCTGCTTCAGCGGCATCGCCGCCGCGCTGCCTCGCCGACCCGCTAACCTGCTGGCTTGCTGACTTGCTGACTCGCCCTCTCCTGGGGTGCCCCCGGTCCTTCGCTTTTGGGGACCGGGGATGCTGACTCGCTGACCCACCGACTCGCCAACTCCCCGCAGCAACGGCCCAACCGGCCTTCCCGCCCACTCCACCTGCCACAGCGCATCGCGCCGGTGCTCCACTTCGCCCAGCGCATTCAGCGCTCCAATCTGTGCCAGCGCCGCCAGCTCTTTTCTATTCAGCTCCGGCACGCGCCGCGTCAAATCGTCCACGCTCTCGAACCCGCCCGCGCCCCGCGCGGCCACAATCGCCTCAGCCGACGTCTGCCTCAACCCCTTCGCGTAATTCATTCCCATGCGAAGCGAAATCGACCCATCCACCTCCTTCTCCAGCCCGCACAGCCACTCCGATCGCTGCACGTCGATCGGCCGCACCCGCAGCCCATGCCGCTGCGCATCCTTCACCAGCACCGCCGGCGCATAAAACCCCATTGGCTGGTTGTTCAGCAACCCGCACGTGAACGCCGCCAGAAAATGCACCTTCAAATACGCTGAGGCGTACGCAATCAGTGCGAAGCTCGCCGCGTGGCTCTCGGGAAATCCATACATCGCAAAACTCGAAATCGCCTGCACAATGTTGTCCTGCGCCGCCGCGTCCACTCCATTGCGCGTCATTCCCCATCGCAGCCGCCCCTCCAAATCTTTCATCCGCTGCATCGATCGCCGCATGCCCACTGCGCGCCGCAGCTCCTCTGCCTCCGCGCCCGAAAAACTCGCCACCACCATCGCCATGCGCAGCAGTTGCTCCTGGAACAGCGGCACGCCCAGCGTCCGCTTCAGCACTGGCTCCAGCAGCGGGTGCGGATACGTCACCTCTTCCTTGCCCTGCCTGCGCCGCATATATGGATGCATCATCTTGCCCACAATCGGCCCCGGCCTGATGATCGCCACCTGCACCACCAGATCGTAAAAACGCACCGGCGCATTATGCGGAATCGATGCCATCTGCGCGCGGCTCTCCACCTGAAACATGCCCACCGTGTCCGCCTTGCGCAGCGTTTCATACACCACCGGATCCTCGGGCAGCAGCGCCAGCTCCACTTGCTTCCCGTAGTGCCGCGGAATCAGCTCGATCGTCTCCTTCACCGCCGCCAGCATTCCTAGCCCGAGCAAATCAACTTTGATCAGCCCCATGTCCGCGCAATCTTCCTTGTCCCACTGGATGACCGTCCGTCCCGGCATTGACGCACGCTCAATCGGCACCACGCGGTTCAGCATCCCCGCGCAAATCACCATGCCGCCCGAGTGCTGCCCCAAATGTCGCGGCAAATTCTGCATGCGCAAACACAAATCCAGATACTTGGCAATTCGCGGATGCCGCACGTCGAACCCCGCCGCGCGAAAATGTTTCTCCATCGTTTCGTTCGGCCCGCGCCACTCCCAATGTCCCATCAATCCCGAGAGCCGCGCCGCCTGCTCCTCCTCGAATCCCAGCGCCTTGCCCACCTCGCGTGCCGCCGACCGCCCGCGATACATAATCACGTTCGCCGTCATCGCCGCGCCCAGCGCGCCATAGCGCTCATACACGTACTGGATCACCTGCTCGCGCTCATCGCCCGACGCAAGATCCATATCGATGTCCGGCCACTCGCCGCGGCTCTCGCTCAAAAATCGCTCGAACAGCAGCTCCATCCCCACCGGATCCACTGCCGTAATCTCCAGCGCATAACACACTGCCGAATTCGCCGCCGACCCGCGCCCCTGAACCAGAAATCCTCTCCACTGGCAGTAGCGAATAATGTCCCACACAATCAGGAAATATCCCGCGAATCCCAGCTTCGCAATCAGCGCCAACTCATGCCACACCTGCGCCCGCGCCTTCTCCAGCAAATGGCGCTTCATCGGCGATCCGTAGCGCTTGCGCACGCCCTCCTCCACGCGCTTCGCCAAAAAACTGTCCATCGTTTCGCCTTCCGGCATCGGATAATGCGGAAATTCGTACCCCAGATTCTTGAGCGAGAACTCCAGCCTGTCGCTCACAATGCGCGTGTTCGCAATCGCCTCGGGAATATCGCTGAAGAGCGCCGCCATCTCGCGCGCCGTGCGCAAATGCCGCGCCGCATTGCGCGTCAAGAGCCGCCCCGCATGATCGAGCGACACGTGATTGCGGATCGCCGTGAACACGTCGAGCATCTCGCGGTCTTTCTCTTCCGCATAGCGCACGCCGTTGGTCGCAATGAGCGGCAGCCCCAGGCTCTCAGCCATTCCGAGCAGCGATTGGTTCCTGCACTCCTCTTCGCGTTCCTGGTGCCGCTGCAATTCCACATACAAATTGCCGCGCCCATAAATCGCCTTGAGCCGCTCGGCCGTCTTCCGCGCCTCGCACTCTCCGCCGCGCGCAAGCGCCGCAGCCAGTGGTCCTTCTTCGCCTCCCGTCAGGCAAATCAGTCCGGCAGAAAATTCCTCCAGATCTTCAACCGTCGCCGCGCCCTCCGCCTTCGTCGTCTCGCGCATCTTGAAGCGCGTAATCAGTTGGCAAAGATTCTGGTAGCCCGTCTGCGACGCGCAAAGCAACACAACCCTCGCCGGCTCCGGCGCAAATTTGTGCGGCAGCCAGCTCGCCGGCGTCGCCCGATCTCCGAACGACGCCACCGCAATCTCCGCACCGATGTGAGCCTTCACTCCGCACGGCTCCGCCGCCGTATGAAAGCGGGCCGCGCCATACACGCCGTTGCGATCGGCCAGCGCCATCGCCGGCATCTCCAGCTTCGCGGCGTGCTCCATCAACTGCTCGGGCAACGTCGCCCCATCCAGGAAACTGAACGCGCTGGTCGCGTGCAGCTCGATGTATTCGTCATTTTGCGCCGGCGTTTTTAAGGGGCCGCGCTGGTAGGTCGGGGCTTCAGCCCCGACACCGCCTGTCGCTAAATGATTAGGGGCTTTAGCCCCTGAAGTATTACGTTGTTCCCGTGAAACCACCGCGGGCCTGTATGCATCGTTCGGATGGCACACCGGCGTCCCCGGCGATTTCGCATTCGGCACCCGGCGTGTATCCGAAATATCGGTGCCCCGTTCAGTCGTAAAACGCCTCCAGCCGCCACGTGTTCCGCTTGCAATCACGCGTCAGGAGACAAACGATAGTCGCATTGTTGTTACTTGAGCTGCATGCGGAATGACGCGGTTGTGAATCGTGACATGGTTTCGACGACTGTAGGTAGATTTCATCGGAGAGACACGAAGTATCAGGGCACGACTTTAATCGTGTTGTTAGCCCAGACGTAGCGCCGGTCTCCAGACCGGCTGTACTGGCGGCTTCCAAGCCGCCAGGTGTTGGCCAGTGTGAGCACGAAGTGTCAGGGCACGGCCGGGGAACCCACGCAGTGCGTGGGTCGCGTGCCATATCGCTCCCAAAATAATCCGGGGCTTTAGCCCCTGAGGGAACGCGCACCGCCAGCACATCCCACTCCTCCGCGTCCCATGCGTCCAGCTCCCACCAGCAGCCGCTCGTCCTCCACGGCCCATACGCTGCCGCAATCTCGTACCGGTTTTCTCCATCACTGAACGCCACCGGCCTCATCACAGAAGTTTGGGTGCCCCCGGTCCCTCGTCCGCCCGCGGCGGAGGGACCGTAAATCGCGCTCCATTGCGCGCTCGCATGAAAAACCGTTCTCTGTTCTCCGCTCTCTGATCTCTGTACTTCGACCCTCACTGCCCGCGCCGGCCTCACTCTCCGTAACGCCATCCGCGAACACGTTTCCATCTCCGCATCGCCACGATCGTGGGTGCCCCCGGTCTCGATTCTGAGACCGGGGATCGCACGTCCACCACCTCGCTGGGTGCCCCGTCCAAGCTTCGCTTGGGCGGGAGGGGAACTGCCTCTCCTGGTCAATTCGTTATCCGCTATCCCAAATCCCTCCATCCTGAATCCATCCGCGCGATGCGTATCTTCGAGCACCGGCGATCCCACGCGCTCCTCGCCCACCAGCGCCCGCAATCGCGCCAGCGTCACGTCAAGCCGCGAGGGCTCCGGCGTCTGCGGCGCAAACAATCCCAGTTGCACCGTGCTTTGCGCTCCCGCCTCCGCCCGCATCGCCAGCCGCACCACTGCTGCCTGCGGCGGCTTCGCTCCAATCTCCAGTTGCACCAGCTTCAGCAAAAATTTCCGGTCAATCGTCGGCACCGCTGGCCGGATCGTGACCGAATGCGTCCTTCCGCCTTCCAATCCCATCTCAACCGTCAGCGAACGCAGCGCAAGCGCTCGTCCCGCAGCCCGCATCGCCATGCACTCTATCATCCGCGCGCCCACAAAGAGCAGGGAATCGATCTGCTCCACCGGCGTCTCAAATTCGCAAAACTCTTCGAGAGCAAACTCCGCTTCAATCGGCACAAACGCATGCTCCGCTTCGCCCCGCGCAAGCGCCCGCCACGTTCGTGCCTTCGGGCCCATCCGCGCCACCAGCTCCGCCTCCGGCAGCGCCGCCAGTTCGCCCAGCGTCCCAATCCCCCACAGTGCAAACGTCGTCGCGTACTCTTCCTCCAATCCCAGCGCCGCCCCCGGCAACATCTCCAGCGCCTCCGCCTCGGCGCCATCGGGGATCACCGCGATCCCGCGCATGTTTGCCGCCTTCATCCGCGCCGTATCGAAATTCGCGCTCACCGCAACAGCGGCGCGGAATCCCGCCTCTGCAAGCTCATCCCTAAGCCGCTCCGCCAGTTGCGCAGCCGGCCCAAACAGCCGCTCCGTTCCCGCAATGTCCAGCACAAATGCGCACGCCGTTCCGCCGCTCGCATCCCAGCAGTCGGCTCCGCTAATTCCGCCTGCGTTTTGAAGGGTACGGGCCTGGTAGGTGCGGGCTTTAGCCCGCACATCACCGCCGCCGAAATCATTTGGGGCTTCAGCCCCTGCGGGCGCCCCGCCCACTTCCTCAATCCGCGGAGAAAACTTCGCCGCGCACTCGAGCATCACCGCCCGCGCGGCCGCCTCGCTTTCCACTGAGCGCTTCAGCAAGCGGAGCCCAGGCATAGCTTCCGCTTCCAGCCGCGTCATTCCCACCGCTGCGCCGCTTCTTTCCGCCAATTTGTTCAGCGAGCACACCCACTCCTCCGGCGCGCGCCCATCCAGCACCGCCACCGGCACGGTCTGCCAGTCCGTTCGCAGCCGCAGCAGCGCCTGCGCGGGAAACTCCGCCGCCCACGCGCATAAATAAAGTCCGCGGCTCATGCGCGCCTCTCCCCGCCCCACGCCACGTTGTCCCACGCCGCATTCGCCTGCCACGTCGCCATCGGCGGTTTCCGTGTCGTGATCTCGATCGGAGCTGACCGCTCTCTCTCGCGCCGCACTTGAAACTCGAAGCCGCGCAGCACCGTCCCACCCGCCTGCCCCGCGTTCCGCGCCTCGCACTTGAGCACCACCGCCGCCGCCGACTGTGCATACCCGCACTGCCCCAGCACCAGCAAACTGCACTGCGTCCTCTCCGCCGCCTGCCTGTAGCGAAACCACGTCGCCAGCGGAATCCTCGTCGCCTGTTCCGGCGCCGTATCCCCCATGTCCAGCACAATCGCCGCAAACCCTCCGGCCTGCAACAGCAGATCCGTCGCCCGCAATCCCCGCTCCAGCCGCGCCCACTCTGGCCTCACCAACCGCCGTTGTTTTTCTGCTCTCTGTTCTCCGTGCCCTTCTCTCTGCTCTCTTCTCTCTTCTCTCTGATCTCTTCTCTGTGTTCTCTGATCACTGACCACTGGCCGCTGATCACTGCCTTTCCTGTTCTTCTGATCACTGACCACTGGCCGCTGATCACTGCCTTTCCTGTTCTTCTGATCACTGACCACTGGCCGCTGATCACTGCCTTTCCTGTTCTTCTGATCACTGACCACTGACCACTGATCACTGTTCTTACACCGCACCCACAGCAACCGCCGCAGCTCCACTCCATTCGCCGCAGCCGACTCGGGATCGAACGCGTCGTTCACGTCCACCCACGCGCACGCCCGCTCCTCTGCCGTTCGTGCGGCAACAAACTTCAGCGCCAGGCTCGTCCGTCCCGACGACGCAGCTCCAGTCAACTCGCTGATCGCCCCCACCGGCAGCCCGCCATGCAACAGCTCGTCCACCGCCGCGATTCCAATCGCCGCAACCTCGTACATCGCGCGCGGAGCAGGCGTCAGCGCCGCGGGAAACTTCCGTTCCAGCGCGTGCTCAATCTCCAAACGAAGTGCGGCAGCAGTAGGCATAGGATTCCAGAAGCTTGAATTGAGTCATGGCCAGTTTGGATCTACTTTGAAGGGACACGGCTTTAGTCGTGTCGTAAATCGCCCCAAATGAATGGGCCTTTAGCCCCTGAGGGGGGAAATGGTGCTACAAATCGGCTCACGGCTCATATTTCGCCTTTTGTTCGCCTAATGTACCGCCAAAATACCCCGCCTGTCAAAGCCAAAAATCCACAAATTATTCACAAGGATGGCGCGTCTCCTGTTTCGCACCAAGATCGGTGCATGCGCCGCTGCCCAACGACTAACCTATGAGCTATCTATAACTTGCGTTAGAAAACAATCAAAATCTACCGATCGAAGAATCCCGCGAACCGGCCAGCGTGCGGTCAGCGCACGCCAACTTGCTAACTTGCTAACTCCACCAACCCCCTAACTTCGCCAACCCCCACCCAACTCCCTATTGGCTACTGCCTATTGGCTACTCCGCTGCCTTCTTCCCGCCAGCTCCGCCCTCGCTGCCAGCCCCATCGCCATCGCCATCACCCGATCGTCATGCGTGCCCGCCAGCGCGCCGCTGCTTCCATTCGCCATCCGCACAAAGCTCCGGCACTCTCCCAGCAGCCTCCGGCTCTGGAACCGATCCGGTTCCTCCACCAGCGCCGCATTCAGTTGTCCCAGCATTGCCGGCCGGCTCACGCTCGTCGTCAGCCATCCCGCCTGCCCGCTCTGCCTGTAAACTCGCCCATACTTGCACGCCGTCTCCGCCAGCGCCAGCACGCCCGATCCGTGGTTGTTCCGCTCCACCACCAGCCACGCGCCGTTGTACTCCCGCGCCAGATCGGTCACGAACTGCGCCAGCTCCAGGCCGCCCATGTGCCCGGCAAACTCCGCGCACTGCAAGCCGGTTTCCATCTCCAGCACTTGCGCAGCGGAGTAGTCGCCTTCGCTCCCGCCCCCCGCCGGATCAACCGCCACCACATACTGCTTGCCCTTCACCGGCGGCAGCCATATCTCCAGCTCTCCATTCTTCCTCCGCTCCACCGGCTCGGGAGCCGTCTTCATTCGCGCCTCCACTGCCGCCAGCTCAAACACGCTCTCGCCGCTCGCCAAGAAGCAGCTCTCAGCATCTTCCGCATACTCCTGCAGCGCCAGCCCGCGAAAATCCGCGCGAATCTGTCTCCGGTATCCGATCTGCTCCAGATCGAGCCCATGCTTCGCCATCAACTCGCGCTCTTCCTCGGTCACGCTCGCCGTGTTCACGGCCTTCGCGCGGTATCGCCCCTCCATCCACCACGGAAAAAAATGCCGCACCATCCCCGTCTCATCGGCCTTCAGCCACTCCTGATGGAAGCACCCTCCCACTCCCAGCGGCGTTGACTCCAGCACCATCTCCGCGTCCGGAGCCATCGCCGCGCGCAGTCCCGCCAGCGTTTCCGCCGCATCGCCGGGCCATCGCGCCAGTTCGCTGCAATGCAGGTTCTGCACCGTCAATCCCCGGCCTGCGTTTCGGTCCGCCGCGCTCACCACGCGATACTCCGCGTCCATCGTCGGAAACACAATCTGCCGCACATTCGATTGCCCCGTCCTCAGCGCTCCCTTGCGCAACGTTTCCGGCAGGCAATCCACAAACCGGTGCACGATCCTGAAAATCTCCTCCGCGGCCTCCTGTGTATGCGCCACCTCCAGTGTCAGCGTTCCTGGCTGCGTAATCGTCCTCAGAAAAAATCGCGCCGCCACCCACGTCGTCATCCCCAGCTGTCGAGCCTTCAGCACAATATTTCGCTGCCCGCGTCGCCGCTCGAACTCCTCCTGCATCGCGTTAGCCGTCAGCTTCACTTGCTCTCCGCTGCGCGACCTCACAACCAGCAGCATCTCCGCCAGCCCCATGCCCATTGTGCGGCCTCCGAAGATTGAGAACGGCGTCTCCAGCTTCCTTCCGAGCTCCTCCAGGCCCCTCTTGGTTCCACTTGATAGTCGAATGTCGAGCCACTCCACCTCGGTCTCGAGTGCATTCTCCCGTGTCTTCACTCATCCCTCCCGCTATGCTGCCCCCGGCGGCATAGCGCACTCCATCGTAGGCTTGGCGCGCAACTGCCCAGGTCGCGCGCCAAGCGAAGGCGCAGCCCGCCCCGACCGCACCTGCAATGTTGTCTGTTTTTGCGTCTTGAATTCCCGGCGCCTTCAGAACCGCGTCCCTGGCGCGCTAACTCGCTAACATGCCAACACGCTAACTTGCTAGCTCCGCTAGCCCCGCTAACCTCGCTAGCCCCCCAACCCCGCCGCTTCTCAGTACCCCCCGCACCAGTACTTGATCGTGTACGCCGTCGACGCTGTCAGCGCCGCATTCGCTGTGATCGTGATCGCTGTCGTGCTCTCCGTCCATGTATTGCTCGTAATCATTCCCGTCGCGCTCAGCGTCGTCACCATGCAGTTGGCCTGGTTCGTGTGCGTATTCGGAAAGCTCAGCGTCGCCAGCGTCCCTGTTGTCGGGCTCGTTCCTGTCGTCAGCGCCACAGTCCCGCTGATTCCGTCGCACGTGTGGCTTGTCGCGCACGCAATCGTCGGTCCCGATCCCGCTGCCGCGCCCGTCGCCACGCCCATTGTTCCCGTGCCCATCATGAACTTGCCTTGCAGGTAGCCGGTCGCCGTCGTGTTCCCCGTGCCGCCCACCTGCAACGCTGCGGTCGAATAATTCGATCCGCCTTCATACACAATGAATCCGCCCGTTCCTGACCCGTTCGTGTTGTTCACCACCACTGCGTTCGCGCCCGCTCCGGCATTGATCGTCGTATTCGCGTTCGCCGGCAAAATCACACGGTCCAGCGAGTTCACCGCATCCGTCACGCGCAGGTAGTTGCTCGCGTCCTTCCGCAGCTGCCACTCCGCCGTGCCTGAATAATTGTTGAACTGCACCGCTCCAATCTGGTCTGCACTCGTTCCCGGCTGGATCGCCATCGTCTGGCTCGCGTTCGCCCCGTTCTGCATCGTAACGTTGCTTTTCATCGTCGTCGCGCCGGTCAGCGTTTGTGCTCCGGTCACGCTCAACGTTCCGCTCAACGTCTCCGATGCGCCCGCCAATGTTCCGCTCACTGCCGGAGCCGATAAGCTCGGGCTGGTCGCCAGCACAACGCTTCCGCCTCCCGTCGTCGCGCACGCCACAATCTGGCTGCTCGCGTTCGTGCAGTTCGCTGCAGACGAAACCGGAATGCTCGCGCCGTTCACCTTCGTCACCGTCGTCGCGCTCTGCGTTCCCGTCACGTCGCCACTCAGGCTGCCGCTAAAACCCGTCGCGGTCGTGGCCGCACTAGCTGTAGTCGCAGTCGTCGCATTTGCTACTGCCGTCGCGCCAATCGCGCTCACAATTTGCGCCGCGGTCGCTGCCGCCGGAGGCGCGTTCGTCTGCCAGTAACCCAGCCCTGTGAACGGCGTTACGCCTCCCACCGTCGCACTGCTTCCGCTCTGGTTGTAGAACGCCGGGCTGTACTCGCTGCCCGCCTGCACGGTTCCGTTTCCTGACCCGCCCGCCACCGTGCAAGTGGTTCCGGTGCACGCCACTCCCGCGCCAGTAAATGTGAATGCGCCGCTGTTTCCATTGATCGAACTCACGTTGCCGGGCAGCGTTCCTGGCGTCCACTTGCTTGTCCCCGCGTTCCACATCGGCACAGACCCATTCCCCGCGCCGCTATCCGTCCAGTCAGCCAGATTCGCGGTGCTCAGCGGCGACCCACTCACCTCAAAACCCGTTGCATTCACCGCTCCATTTACGTTCTCCGCGTTGGGCCACGGATGCACGCTGATCCACGCCAGATCCGTCGGCGTCGCCGAGGTGTAGAGACTGAACGCGGCCGGCTGTCCAGACAATGTTGTCAGATCGGCATCAAAGCAGGACGTCGAGTAACTCGTAGTGAGCGTCGGAGAGATCGTGGCGATTTGCGTTGATCCGGTTTGCAGCCAGAAGCTCACGCTTCCACTGCCCGAGTCAGCCTTCATCCGCGCGCAGATATGAACCTTTGTCGCCGGCAGATCGGCCCCCGCATTGGCAGGTCCAATCGCAATAGCACTCTGATTCACTTCGCTGAACTGAACCTCGTTTCCAGCTTGGATTGATAGATGGCTTCCTGTCTCGCTTGTGCTGTCGGTTACGGGCGAGGTATTTGTGCCTGTCTCCACTAAGTCTTCCGGCCATATCCACAGGTCCGCCTGATTGTTGTATGGAGTCAGTTCATCGCCGTTAGCGACAAAATCGCCGGTGTGCGCGAATGAATTTGTCTGGCGGGAATCGGTTGCGCTGCACGACCGCATCACCGCGGGCTCCATGCCATCCACTGGATTGTAGAGCCGGCCGAGCGAGCAGCGGTTTCCAAACCCGGTGTCGTTGATCGTGGCCAGATCCGACCCGTCGATAAGCTCGATATCGTTCAGTTTTCCGGTAATGTTCACCGTCCCGGTATCGATGCAATGAACGCATTTCGAGTTCACTGCATCCCATTGCGCCGGCGATAGAATCGCTCCTCCACCAAGGGTCGAATCGCTGATCTTGTGATTTAGCCCCTCAACTCGCCAACCTCCTCCTGCCATCGTTCGGCCCTGGTCCTCCAGCTCCACGCCGTCAACGATCCACCATCCTGCATCGGATTCCTGAACCGCGTTGTACTCCAGCACTTGCGGCCCGAACTGCGCTCCATCAATCTGGCCGCCATACCAGCGGGTCCAGCCGCCGTCATACGATACCCACGGATAGAATGTGTCAAAAATGACGTTTCGTATCTCATTCAAATCTCCGAGCGCGCCATTGATACCGCTTCCGGATGTATCGGACTCAATGGCTAAGAACCCCCACATCGTGCGGATGTGCAGGTTTTCGAAGATGTCCGCGTACGGCTGGCCGGCTACGCCCTGAAACAAAAAGCCGCAGCTATTGTTCTGCATGGATTCCGATGTCGTTCGAATAGCCAGGTTCCTGAATACGGCCTGATCCGGCCCGCTCCCGTTGGTGTTATTCGCCGTATCGTCATAGGCAAGCCCGCAGTTGCCGACCGTTGCCGTTGTTGGCAGACCCATAATGGACACGTAGAGAATCGAACCATTGTGCGTCGGATAATTCCACGTCATTGCCAACGACGCCGTATTCGATCCATACCCTGTGCCTGGCCCCACGGATGTGATTGTCGTCGAAAGCGTGTTCGTCCCGTCTGAAAGAGTGACGTTTTGCCCCACATCGCCGGGGACAAACTCGCATGAAGCTGAAGTAATCGCTGCGCTTCCATTCGTCGCCACCACGTCGGAACAAACGCGCCCCGGCCGCCGATGAGGAAAGTTGGTGCTGGCATCGACCGAATCGTCGACGATGATGCCGAAATCCTGCCACACGAAAGTAGTGCGTGGAGTAACATAGCCGCCAGAAGATGGATCGCCCGGCGCAAAGACATCCTTGCCGGCTGCGCCGCGAATCATGACGCTGCCGAAGAAGCCGCCGGCCCCGTGCGGCCCATAGATACTCACGCCTTTGGGATTCAGAGTTGAGGCGACATAGTACACTGTCGTCGAGTTCGCGGCCGACGGGTTAATCGGCAGATAGACACTCCCGCCAGATATATACGCGGCATTGATGGCCGCCTGAATGGCTGAAGTGTTGTCGGTGCAGCCGGCAGCCGACCCGCTAACCGCGCAGTCGCCGACCGCTCCGTACGCAGTCACGGGTATCGTCTGTTGCCCGCCAAGATTCGCCAGTGCGCCGCTCGCGCTCGTTGCGCCCGTTCCTCCTGATGTGAGTGGCACTGCGCTCATGCCCCCAATCGAAGTGCCGTTCCCCATGTAGTACGCAATCTGCCCTGAGCTTGCTGAATTGATCGTCCCGTTCGCGCCGCTGCCCGATCCGCTTCCGCAAGGCAATCCCGTATTGGTGATGTATCCCGAGTTATCGATCTGCAGGCAATCATCCCCGGACGAAGCAGCCAGCCCCGGAAACTTGATCGCATTCGGCGCAACAAATGCCGCATCTAGATTCGTGCTCGATCCTGAATAGATATCCGTCTCCGCGCCCGACCCGCTCTCGAAATTAAGTCGTATATGTCCCGTCGGGTTACTCGCATCGATATAAGTATCTCCGCTGTTCGTGTTCTGATACGCTTTGAAGCTATCTAGCCCACCCGTCGCCGAGTTAAGTGCCCAGTTATTGCTCGCGTCCTTCACCAGGTACCATTGGCTGTTGCCGTTCCAGTCTTTGTAAGTGAAGGATCCCTTCTGGCTGGTTGTAAGTCCCGGCCACAGGTAGTAATCCACCTCCGCATCGGCGCCATTGCGCAGCGACATGGTTCCCGTCGATTGCGTCGTTCCGCCCACCAGCAGGTTCCCCACAAACTGTGCGTTTCCAGCCTTGTCCACCGTGCCGACCGCCGCCGGTGTCGTGCCCCCGCTCGCAAACGTTACGCCTCCCGTACCTGAATTCGTCGAGCAGTTGAAGCACACATTGCCCGTCCCCGCCGCGTTCAGCGCCGTTTCGTTGTTAGTGCTGCTTTGTCCCGGGTTCCACTGCTGAATCTGCAGCCGGTACACGTTGTTCAGCAAGTCCTGCATCTGGTACAGCTGCTGGCCGCCGGCAGCGTCGCTGAAGCCGTAGAGCCAGCGGTAGCCGTAGTCGGTCTGAATCTCGTTCAGCAGCCCGCGTTCGTTCCCCAGCCCCGTCCCCAGTCGGAAGTGATTGGTCAGGGTCGCATCCTGCTGGCTCATATACCAGTCGCCGTTCAGAGTGTTAAAGCTCCGGTGAAATGTATCCAGAAAGCTGTTGCGCGTTCCGTTGTCTGTCAGCTTTCCGGTGAACATCGTGCCGCCGGTCATCCAGCTGTTGTACGCACTCCCTGCGTCTGCCACGATCTGGCTCGTCGAATTCTCGTTCCGCAGCCCCACAATTGTGTTGTTCTGTGCATTTGGCCCTAAGTGCAGGGCCGTCGCGCAACCTTCCACGTCTCCGCCGATAAATGTATTTCCATCGCCTTGCACTAAGTTGATCCCATAAGTCCCGCTGATCGGGTTCCCGCCGCTTGTCGGGCAATTGATATGCAGCCGCACAAAGGTGCTCGCGTTCATCCAATCCGTCGTCGCCGGATTAGTAACCTGGTGCCCGATCGCATTCACCGCTGCCCCGAATCCGCTGAACTGGTTATCCAGGAACGTCCCGCCCGTGTAATTACCGGTTCCGTCCAAAGTCATGCCTGTCTGGTTTGAGTTACCCAGGAAATACAGGCTCTCTAAGTCCATCTCCTGCGTCCGATACGCAACCAGTCCCTGCGCCGTCGCGCTTGTCGCTCCAGTCGTATTAATTACCACGTTGTCCAGATGGAATCCCGGCGTGTCCATCGCGTACGTGGGATCGCCCACTTCAACCATCGCTCCCGACCCCGTATACGTCAGCGCTGTTCCACCAATGCTTCCGCTCGCCGCCGTTCCTCCGCGCAGCGCGCACCCGCGCAAAGCCACGTTCCGCGTTCCCGCAGTGACCACAATCTGGTTTGCCGTTGTAATCGTCGCGCACGGCAGCAAGATCGCCACGTTCCCCGTGGAGATCGTCAGGTTCGCGCCCATCGACAGATTGCCCGCAAAGTTCCGCGCATCGCATGTCCCGCCGTAGGTTGCATCCACCGCATTCACGCACGCCTGGATCTTCGCGCCAATATCCGCGCCTGCAAACTGATCGACTTGGTACGACGCGCCAAGCTGCTTGGCAGTCAATGACCCTGTGACGCTCCCGCCCGTCAGCGGAAGCTCCGCTGCGGCCTGCGTATCCACGTAATGCTTGTCTGCGGCCTGCAACGGCTGCGTCGGGTCGCCATTCAAATAGAGAGGCCCGGTCAGCGTTCCGCCTGTCGCCGACAACCCGCTGCCCCCGCTCAGCCCCGCGATCGCCTGGTCCACATACGCTTTGCTCACCGCCTGCACCGCCTGCGCCGCCGGCATCACCTGCGCCTGCACCTGCGCCAGGCTCGCCTGCGCTGCTGCCGGAACCACCCAGTACTGCGTGCTCGTCGTCCCGTCGCTCATGTAATAAACGGCTGTGTAGTACTCTCCCGCAGGCGTAGCTCCCACATTCGGCGCGAGGTTCACGCTCACAAATCCGTCCGGCCCAAGGTTGACCGTCATCGAGTCGGCAGCCACCGACTGTCCCGCAGCGGTCGTAAACGCCGGCCAGCTGATTGCCAATGTTCCCGCGCCCGGTTGTCCGTTCGCCAGGTACACCGTGCCTTGCACCGTCGTCGTGCTCACGGCCTGCGCCATCGCCACCGCCGCCAACATCATTGCCAGCAAACATGCCGCAAATCCGCGAATCATACCCACCTCTCGCCCGCGGGTGCCCCACTCTCGCGACGTCTCTGTTTTTGTCGCCAGGGTTGGATCGCACGACACCGCCCGCCAAACTCGTTGCCACCCGTTTTTCATGAGCTTCATTCCCATCGCATCCTTCTTCTCACTGCATCGACATTCATATGCCGCGGCGAACCGCACCGGATCGGCTCGCGTCAGCCTTTCAACCACCGCCCGACCCAAGACCTTGTTGCCCCATCCTTGCGGCGTTCTTCGCCGCAAAGGTGGGACACTTGCAAGCACTGCGTCCTTCGCCGCAGGAGTTTCATAACTTGCTAACCGCGGCTTCTCTTTCTTCCTCTTCCTTCGCCTTCCGCCTCGCTTCCAGCACTTCTTCCCAGGTCGGTCCGGTCATCAATTGCTCAGCTAGGCTCAGCTCGCCAGGATAATCGTCTTCGCCGCCCATCTTCCTTCTCTTCTCAATCAG